>Ga0208666_1000535_pt1 | contig 17767 bp, 15 predicted proteins | sample 5B_taG_FD_184078 | JGI IMG/M metagenome (GOLD analysis project Ga0208666, IMG submission 184078) | Marine viral communities from the Subarctic Pacific Ocean - 5B_ETSP_OMZ_AT15132_CsCl metaG (SPAdes) (version 2) | ecosystem: Environmental > Aquatic > Marine > Oceanic | place: Pacific Ocean...
GTGTTCTGGGTCTGTACACACCCTTATATCTCCATCAATTTCCCCAATAAAACCACAAGGTTTATCATCACATAAACAAATATAGTAATTATTATTATATTTTTCCATATAAACTTCTTGTTCTATTTTTGTTATTGTGGAGTTTTGGATAAATCCGTCCTGCACTCTTTCGTCCGACCTAAGAATTCTTATAAATTCCCAATATTTTTTTTCATTTTCTATTAAGTTTAATCTCATGCTAAAATTGGTGTTGTGTTTTCGTTTGGTTTATTTTTGTCGTCATGCCAATAGTCTACCCTATCCCCGTAAGGACTACCACTTTTTAACCAATAATGTGTTAGGTAACCTCTATTTACTTTCCAACCTTGTATTTTACTACCTAGATATGGGTTTAGATTAGACCCAACATCTAAATAGGTGTTATTTTCAAATTTATTAAATGCTTCATGTATGATGTAGTTTGATAGAGCAGAAGCTGAACAAAGTACCAAATAATCTTTAGCGTTTTCTTTATCCAAATATTCTAAAACCTCATCAATCGTGTGTATGTTGTTAACAATACAGTTAGTCCCAACTCTAAAATCTTTTTTAACTTTAAATGGTAATTCTGTTAAGTCAGCTAATTCATTTACAACATATATAATATCTCTTCCTTTATAAAGTGGTAACATTTCATCAACATACCTTCTATAGTTTGCATTGATTAAAACATTAGCGAAAGTTAAATGTTCGTCATCACCAGGACCATGTATGTCTAATAACCACTTATGTGTGTCAACACCTATATCGTCTAACGAACAAATACCTTTATAATGTTCTTTTTTTCTAAATCTAAAAGCTTTCATTAATCTTTTATGTTGTTCTTTATGTGTTCCAGGTATAAATTCTTTTTGTTCTTCTTTTGGGTAATGTCCTCCCATACTTTTATCACCCGTTATAAAATAATTTTCAGCTAAAACTAGTGGTTGATTTTGTAACATAAAAAGTTCACCATCTGAAAATCTATTAAATGCAAAATTTTCTCCATTTTTTAATTTATCTAAAAATTTATCAAATTCGTTTGTAAATGTTTTTGTCATGAGTTAATTATTTTAAAACCGTTATTAGTGTATTTTCTTAGTTGTTCAGACATTAAATGTACATTATCCATATTCATAGATAAAGCCGCTGTATCTTGTCCTATAGACCAAGCTGTGTCAGGTAAACTACCCCATAAGTCTTTATCGTCTTTAGGATGTGGGGGTACATAAGTGTTTAACCCTAAATATTTTTGTAACATAACAGAAAAATGCATATCTTCTCCAACAATCATTGGGTGGTTTTCTTCAGGTAACTCTCTCCAAAATGTAGATAACCATTCTCTTTTAAAAAACCATGAATGCCCTACAATATCAACTCTTTCAGTTTTTTCATTGGGTTCAGCCCAACCTATTCTATGCATTGGGTGGTATGAATTAGGTGTATGATAAACTACCCCTATTGTACCTAATAAACCTTCGTGTTTTTGTATTGTTTCATAACAATTCTCTAACCACTTTTTACCAGGAATGGTATCATCGTCAAAAACACAAACATATTCTGTTTTTGCGTTTAAAGCGTATGCAAATCTAGCCCAAACGCCAAAATTCTTATTACAAGAAGCCCAAGTTGTTTTACCAGCAATTTCTGGGTCAAAATCCTGACCAGCGTTTTGCCATAACATTATTTCTTTAGGTCTAAGTGTTTGTTTTTTGACCGCTTCTAGTTGTTTGTTGAGGTGTTGCCCTCTTTTATATCCGTTAAGAACTACTGTTACCATATATTTTTTCTTTTAAATAATTTACAATTCTTTTTGATGACCTGCCATCCCCATATGGACACTCTAAATCTACCTTATAATTGTCTCTAAGTGAATAGAACAACCCCTTTAGGTCTTTGGGTTCTCCACACATAAAACTATGTTTACCAACTGATTCAGGTCTTTCAGTTATTTTTCTACATACAATTACTTTTTTGTTTAAAAATGAAGATTCTTCTTGTATACCCCCACTATCACTTATCAAAAATCTACATTCACTTATTTCTTTAATCATAGTATCATAATCAAAAGGAGAAACTACATTAACGTTAGTTAGTAAATCTTTATGTTTTTTAACATTAGGGTTTGGGTGTAAGGGTATCTCGAATTTAAGTTCTGGGTTGTCTATAGCTAATTGGTTAATAGCTTTAAACCATTCGTCCATATTATGATGGTTTTCTCTGCGGTGCATTGTAACTAAAACTTTATCATTATATTTAGTTTTAACACCCAATAGATTATCCAACACTGTATTTCCAACCACAACTGACTCACCATTTATTTTTTCTCCTTGTAGGTTGTTAAGATTATTTTGTGTAGGACATAAATTAATATCAGAAATTCTACTAATACATTGTCTATAAGCTTCTTCAGGATAAGGGTTTTCAAAATCATAAGTTCTTAATCCAGCCTCTAAATGTATAATTTTAATTCCACGATGAAACGCTGTTAAAGCTAATGAATATGCTGAAACAGTATCTCCTTGTACAAGAATGTGAGTTACGTCTTGAAATATTGACTTATCTAAATTTAAACATGATTGGACCACTGTGTCTAGTCTATTAATCCCATAACCTATGGTTAAAGAATAGTCAAAATTTATATCTTTTACCAAATCCATATGTTGTCCAGTAAATAATGTTTTATAAGGTATAACACCACTCATCTCCTCCAAAAGTGGTGATATTTTTATATGTTCTGGTCTGGTTCCGTAACAAATTAATATCATAATGTTGATTCGTAAATTTTTGTAATTTCATCTATAATTGTTTTAGATGAAAATTTATTTATGTCTTTTGGTGGTTCATATAATGTTTTAGATTGTATTTCACCACTACCGTTTATATCGTATATAATTCCTGGTCTACCACATAACCAACCTTCTATGGTTGTTCTACCTAATAATATTCCAGCTGTTTTATGAACCTGTTTAATATATTTTTCTACATTCCAAGTAGGTTCAAAATATTTAACATGTTCTTTATTTATAGTATCTAACAATTCAGTTCTTTTTCTACCTAAAATCCAAAGTTCTTCATTGTTTTTTTCTGTTTCATTTATTAAATCAACAATACTATTTTGTCTTAGATAATCTATAGTCCCAACAAACAACACTCTATTTTTATTTGTTTTTGGCATTGGGTATTTTTTAAACCTAGTAGTATCAAAAGGATTATATATTACTGTTGTTTTATTTTTATCTATTTCAAATTGTGAAACAATATAGTCTTGTATTTCTGGTCTTATACAAATATAGTTTGAAATTCTTTCGTTTTTTACAGGGTGTTCTAAATCTATAACTTCTGAATGTATAGTACAAACTACTGGTGTTGTTGGGTATAGATTTAAAAAATGTTCTGTTATTGGTTTATGGTGTAAATGCATTACATCAAAATTTGGTTCGCCTACTTTATATAGTTGACCTTTTTTCATAGTAATAACACCTTCAGGACCATTAACTTGGGTTTTATCATCACCTAATTTAAAACCTGGTGGTTCCTGTGTTGAGAATGTGTGGATTCCTAGATTTTTAGCCTTTTTTTCCATGTCACCCCCTATATTTGACGCTATGGTTACTTCGTGACCTTCTTTTTTTAGTCCCTTAGCTAATTCATATACATGTAATTCTGAACCGGTAAAATCATTAAAATTTAAACAAGCTATTAATATATTTAATTTTTCGTTTTTCCTAAGTATTTTTTTTATTTTTACAGGTAATTTTTCTTTGTATTTTTCAGCAAAAATAATTCTATTTTTTTCCCACTCATCGTTAGTCCTGCCTATTGATAGGTGAGTTACTCTTATGTCAGTACAAACACCTATTTTAACCCCTTCTAAATAATTAGAAAAACAGAAATCTACATCATAAAAATGAAAACCTCTTACATCCCTATTAAATTTATTTTTTAATAATTTTTTATTTACAGCAAAAAATAACCCATCAACTAAAACAACATCATCTAGGCTATTACCTATGTCTTTTGAGTATCTAGTTAACCATCTTTTACCATTATCTTCATGATAAACAGCACCATGCATTTTAGAAAAATCTTCCCACCAACGACCTGTTTCAGCTAGATACCTAGTTCCAGCTAACCCAATAATACCATATTCAGAACTACGTTTAAAATGATTTAATAACTTTCTACCCCAATTACGGGTATCAAATTTTAAATCATCATGACAAAAAAGAACAATATCATTTTTTGTTTTTATAAGTCCTTCGTTATATAAATCAGTTAATGATTTTCCATCTGGATTTTCAAAAGCTATAACCTCAACATCTTTTACGCCTGATGTTGTTTTTAATAGGTCAATGTAGTATTGGTCTATTTTTCTTGTCGAGAATACTATACTAAAAGTTTTATTCATGTTTTATAATTTAATTTTTACCTGTAGAACCAAAAGCTCCTTGATTCCTAGTAGTTGAATTTAAATTCTCAACTTTTTTTAGTTTACCCCATTTTTGTTTTAAAACATATGAGACAACACCTTGTGCAATTCTATCACCTCTTTTTATTGTGTATTTTTCTTTTGATAGATTTATTATAATAATTTTAATCTCACCTCTATAGTTTGAGTCCACCGTACCTGGTGTGTTTAATACAGTAATTCCGTGTTTTGCAGCTAAACCACTTCTAGGTCTAATTTGTAATTCATAATCTTCGTGAATTTGAAAATATAACCCTGTTGGTACTAGTGTTCTTTCTAAAGAGGATATCGTGATATCTTTTTCTATATTAGCTCTTATGTCAAAACCAGAATCTTCTTTATGGTTATATTTAGGGTCTTCTAGTTTAGATTTATTCATGTATAAAATATCAATGGTATTGTCCATACCACCAAACATTTCATCAGATAGTTGACTTAACGAACTAAGGTCAACACCTAAACCACTAAGTATTTTTTCATCATCATTACCAGCGTCTTCATTTTCCAAAGATTTTTGGAATTCTTCCAATTTTTTTAAGGTTTCTTTCATATCATTTTCGAAATTCCCAGCGTCTTTTTTTTCCATTTATAAGTTTTTTAATTTTTTTACTAAATTAATTGTGCATTTAACATCTTCTTCACAATAATTTTTAATCTTTTCTATGTTACTATTATCATAGTAATATTTGTGCATATTTGAACCATTAACCTCACCTTCTTTAGAAGTTTCTAGTCCTAAACTTGTACAAACTAAATTTAATGATGATAATCCAGTAAATGAATTAAAACTCCAAACTTCTTTTGTGTCTAGTACTCTTGATTCCCAAGGTTTTATGGTGTAATTAGGTAATATTTTAGGTACAGAAATATTATTAATTAACATTCTTTTAGCAATGTAAGGTAGGTCAAAGTTTTTAACATTGTGTCCACAAATAATAAACCCTAATTTATCCACACGATTTAACAATTCTGAGGTTGAGTTTAGGATATTTTCTTCGTCACCATAAAAACTATCTAATTTAATATTACCATTAGGTAATATAAAACCAACTGATATACAGACAATTTTACCAAATTCAGGTAATAAAGCTGCCCTTTTAACAAACATTTCATTACTAGAAAGTTTAGAGTCTTCGGGATATCTTCTTTTAAAGTAGTCCCAACCACTTTCTTCCCAAACCTTACTAAGTGGTGGACTAACATCACTATGTAAATCATCTAAATCTTCAGCTACCCCTACTGTTTCTATATCTATGAATAGTAATTTATGTATATCCTCTTTTATCATCTTTTTATTTTAAAGATATAAAAAAATATATCACTAATCAAAAAAAGCATAAAAAAAAGCCCTCAAAAAGAGGGCTTTTTTAAAGTATATAAAGAATTTATTATCTAAGTTCTTTAATATCGAATGTTTTAACTCCATCAACAGTAATTTTTCCGTAGAATCTGTTGTTAACCATTTTCTTAGCGTATCTAGTCATGATACCTTTGATTGGTGTGAAGTTAAATGGATTATACATAGTTGGTGTCAACTGTAATGGTACATATGGTGCGTAAACGTAACCTGTATCCAATAAAGATGTTCCTTTATGTCCAATTAACACTTGGTTTGGTGGGAAATAAGGGTCTCTATATACAGTATATCTACCTGATAAAGTACCTACTTTCTCAATACCCATGTTATATTGGTCTTGGTCTGGTGCTGCGTTTGATACGTGGAAGTACTCCAAGTCATCAAATATTGCAGAAACTTCAGAAGAAACAACAATCCAGTTAGCCCCACCTCTCAAAGTAGATTTGTGAATCTGAGCTGAAATTTGATTAATCGCAGTGATTAATGTTTGGTTCCAGTCTTTTTGAGTATAAGGTGCTTGACCTGATTGGAAACGTTTCCATCCGTTGTAGTCCCATCTTAAATCCCAAGCTGCTCCTTTTCTAAGGTCTCTTAAGATTTCTCTATCGATTTCAGCTGCAACTTCTTCAGATAATAAAGCAGTTAACTCAGCTTCAGCATCGATGTTATGGAATGCAGACACGTCTTGTGCTAATTCCGGAGACCATTGAGCTCTTAATTTTCTTTCAGTTACAGAAACTGTTACAGAATCTAAGTCGAAAGAAACCTCACCCATTGCAGATTCGAATTCTAAGTCATAGTACTCTCTCCAAGATGCGATAAATGGTGTATGTGTTGCGTTTCCACTATCTAGTTTTTCAAAAGCTGAATCACCGAAGTATGAACAAACATATCCATCAACAGAATCACACTTGATACATGCTGGACAAGAAAGGTCAACCTCAACATAGATATATCCGTTAGTATCACAGATATCGTCATATTTACCACCTGGAATAGTAGTACTTGTTGAAGTGTTAAGTCCTTGAACGATTCCTTGACCGTATTTTTGAGTTACAACTCTAAATAATACTGGAACTGGATTCTTAACATCACTAGATGCTATAGTTCTTGCTGGTGCAGTAGAAGTATCGTAATAAGTAGAACCTGATTTACAAGTTGTACTTGCCGTAGTCCATAAAGTAAATGAAGCTAAGAACTCTTCAGTATCTTGTTCGTTACCATTTGGTCCAATTAATTTACCAGTACCAGCTTGTTGGAATCCTGTTACTTTAAGGATAGCTGTTTTCGCACATGATGTAGACGAAGTTAAACTAGTTAAAGCTGTATCTGATGTAGTAGCTTCAGATAATGTTCTAGCAGAAGCACTCCATTTTTGAACTCTAAGGTTAGTAGCTGTAAATGAAGAGAACTGACCTTTAGAAGCGTCATATAATCCATCTTCTGGTGCTAATGGGTCATTAGACACGTAGAAGTTGTCATATAAGTTAATAGTGTTAGAACTAAAAGGATTAGGACTAGCTACTGTTCCTGGAGCTCCTAGTGGCTTAGTGTGATGTGGTGTTACATTATACAATTCACCAGCGTTAGGTCCTTGGTGTGAAACTTTAGGTACAAAGTAGAACAATTTACCAATTGGTAAGTTCATAGCTTGTACAGAAACGATATCATTTGCCAATAATTTAGAGAATACTCTTCTAATAATTGGGAATACAACAGTTTCGAAAGAACCTGATGCATCTGCTGATGTCGCCTCGTTAATTAAATTTGTTGCTTGGTTTTCATATAATTGGGCAATGTTTTCTCTAGCGTGACCTTTAAGTCCATCTAGGAATCCAAGCTTTTGCCATTTGTTTAAGGTATCTTCTTTAATAACTTTAAGGTGTTTTAACCCTATGTTACCGACCATACCTGATTCTAATAATGCTCCCATAGTTTTTAATTTTTTTTTAAGCGTTTATTTTATTATAGTTTAGACATTAAGTCTTTAATTCTACTAAATTGTGGATTCTCGTAAGCTTTTGTTTCCATAAGTTTTGTTTGTGAACCACTTTTTATTGTAGAATTAATTTTTCTATCAACCGACTCCGAAATACTTTTCTTAGTCTTACTAGCGATAGAAGGTTTATTCTGAGAAAGTTCTTCCCTTATTACTCTATACAAATCTTTAGATTCTTTTAATGACTTAACATTATCAAATCTTCTAAGGATATTAACCTTTTCTTGTTTTGTAGTAGAATGCTCTGTAAATAATCTAGTAGCGTAAGCTAAATTAGAATTAAACACACCAACTTCATTTAATTTTTGTTTAAATGTAACAAGTGCTTTTCTATATTCACCATTTTTACCTTTAAGATTATTTACCTCTTCTTGAAGACGATGGTAATTTTCTTGTAGTTTTCTTCCTTTTGTTCTTACCGATTCATTCATAGTAGGATAGTTGTAATTTCTGTTGTTAGTGATACCTTTTCTAAGGCCTCTTCCAGATTTAGAACCACTACCATAAGTTCTAGAAGCTTCTGCTGTTTCTGTTTTATTGATACTTTGGTTAGGTCGTTTACCGAATTTACCATAAGAATCATCTCTACGTCCCTTCATTGAAACTTTTTTACCAGCTTCTTTTCCAGTTCTCATACCTAAAGATTCATCTTCTCTGTCATCATAACCTTGTCTAATATCAGACATGTCATGTGTATGACTACCCTCTTCATCCAATTCAATTTCGTAAACTGGTTCCTGTAAAGGGAATTGAGTATTTTCGTCCATTTCATCATGTTTCATTTCCATGTGGTGTTTTTTACCATACATTTCTTTCATTTCATGTTTCATTTCCATCATATCCTCATCGTAATCAGCTAAAGCATCTTCCGATTCAGGAGCATCTACACCCATAACATTACCTTCGTCGTCATGTGTGTGTTCTCCACCCTCCTCTAATTCAATTTCATACATAGGTTCATCATCTTCCATATGAACATCTCTGTATTTCATTTCATCAACCTCCGCGTCCATTTCGATTTCGTACATTGGTTCGTCTTTTTTCATCTCTTTTAAATTTCTTTTTTTCATAGATTTTTTATTTTCTTCCAATTTTATTAAGTATTCATCATCACCATCAGTAAGGGTAATTTCTTCGTCGTCCTGTTGAACGATGATTCCATCTTCACTTCCCATAGCTTTAAATACCTTTAAGACTTCTTCGTCAGATGCTGAGGTTAGGTCTAGAGGCGGCAATTCGTCAGATAACATATCATCAGTCTCGTCCTCAATATCAAGTTCCATACCCATATCCATGTCATCCATGTCCATGTCCATTTCTACTTCTTGTTCTGTGTCCTCCTGCTCCTTAAGGTAATCGTCTCCCTCAGATAACGATTCTTTTACTAGTTCGCTAATTTCTTCCTTCATTGTTGAAGAAAGTATTTCTTTTGCATTAGACTTCATAGTTTCTTCCAACTGTTCAGCCTCGAGCAACGCTTTTTCTATTATAGACTCACTCATAAGTTTATTTTAATAATAAATATACGTGACAAACCAAAAAAATACTTTTAGTTACCACGTTATTAAGGTTTTTTTTATCTGTCTAAAAAATTATTTAATTTAGACATTAACTTTAAAGCTTTATCAGCTTTATTTTCTAATGTGTTTGGTTCTTGTTTACTCTCTAGAACTTCATCATATTTGTCAGCATCACCAGGGTTTTTAAATAGGTAGGAACCTGGTGTTGATGGTGAAGATACTAGGTCAAAACATATTAATTCGAAGTCATCTTGAACCTCATTGTGTCCTCCACTTTCTTTAAGTGAACCAACACCTCTCGATGAGATACCTAAAGTCACTCCTTGACGTAAAAGATTTGCTGCGATATCACCCATTGTAGATACCACACCATCTCTATGATATCCTGGGCTTGTTAACATTTTAAGTTTACCCATTAACCTATTTCCATCCCAAAAAGTTTCTGTAATAATATGTGATGTTCTTTCTAAATCAATTAAAGAAGATTCCGGGTGATTTAACTCAGATATGGAACCACCTCTTTTAATAACATCTTGGTATCTTTCATTTTCTCTTTTTAGTATATGTTCTGGATAAACTCTACCATTTCTATTTGGTACATTAAATTTTTGTAGTATACAGTACATCTCGACTTCACCATCAAAATTTGGGTCTGCTATTTCTCTTAGTACTTTTGTATTTTGTTTTGGTGAAATACTTCCAGCGTCATATTCGATTAATATTCCATGTCCTATTTCTTTCGGTCCTAAAATCTTCATATAAATTAGTTTTATTTATAAATAGATTACAATGAATAAAAAAAACCTCACTAGGTGAGGTTTAATTTTTTATAATATTTTGTTAATTAATTTAAAGTATAACTCCAAAAGCTGTAGTTGCTGATATACTTGCCATACTAGCGGCTAACGCTGTACCACCTGAACTAGCTGTCCAAGTTCCGTAAACCGTACCGTTTATAGTTGTTGATGCTGATATCATTTGCCAAGTACCAAGTGCTCCAGTTGCTGTAGAATTTAACACTCCAGTTTCAGTATTACCTGTTCCTTGTATTCCAAATAAATTTTTTGTAGTTGCTGAAGTCCAAGCAGAAACTTTACCATGAGTAAGTATCTCCCAACTTCCAGTAGAACCATCTCCACCCCATCTTAACTGATGTGATTGTCCCGCACAAAGTGAACTACCAAATCTTTCGTCAACGTGTCTCATGTGGTGATGACCTGTGTGACTTACATACGCTACATCAAAATCACCATCATAATAACCATCCTCAAAACTCCAAACTGGCATACCATTATGGTAACATCCTTTATTTTCCAACACAAGAATATTTGCTGGTGCTGGTCTACCACCATTTGTATTCAAATGGAGTGATATCTTGTTGTAATTGTAAATGTCTACCATATTTTCTGAAACACCAGATAATGAACGTACATCTGCTTTTGCTGTGTTTCCTATTCCTGACCCTATGTCACCCGATACTAATCCCATAATTATATATTTTGTTTAATTTTTATTTCTATAGATAAATATATTACTACAAACAAAAAAACTACCGTTATTGGTAGTTTTCTTTTTTTGTTGATGAAAATGAAAAGAATTCATTGTCTTTTAGTTCTTCTGTGATTAATTTTTTAGTTTTGTTTTCTATTGAGGTTATTGTTTCTTTATTTTTTAAATTTAATTTTGCTTTTGTGAAGAAGGTCATTTCACATTTCATAAATGATTTTTTACCTAGTGATATCCCACTACTTCTTAAATCTAAATCTACTATCATATTAGTTTTAAAATTATTTTCATCTATTAAGTTGGTCATTCTAGTCTTTAATAATTTTCTAAAGTTTTTTACCACACAATTCCAACAATTATATTCTTTAATTGGTTTTGCCCAACTAGAAAATTGTACATATATTGATTTTAAATTTTTAGAGTCTACTGTGCCTATGTGGGCTTTAAATTTTGGGTGGACTCTAATTGGGATTGTTTTTCCTGTTTTCATACCTATTACTATTTAATACAAGTATAGGTATTTAAGGTGGTTAGTTCAAATCTGAATTAAGTTGTTTTAATCTTAATAAAGATAGTTTATCGTTTTTCATCTTTATTACAACATTTTTAGTTTGGGTTAATTTTCCTTTTAGATTTTCTTCTTTACTTTCTTTAACTAGGTTATCAATTCTCTTTAAAATTGTTCCTTTAATAGTTACAATTTCATTATTTAAATTTTCTTTTTTTATAGATAATATTTCAGACAATAAACCTTTATCTTCTTTTGATAGTTTTGAAAATTCTTTATTATAATTTTCTGATAATGTATAAGCTAAGGTTTTTGGGTTTAGGGTGTTATTTAACGCATTAGTTGGTTTTATATTTAGTATACCTTCTATCAGGTTATTTTTTTTCTCTATTCGTTGACTTATATTTCTAACACCTTTTTTATAAATTAAATAATCTAAATTTTTATATATTTCATTATTAGATTCTTTTATTAATTTAGTTCTTTTTTTAAACACATTTTCTAATATGTTACAAACAGTTTTTAATGATTTAATTTTAGGTTGTAGATAAATTATAGATTCATTTATATATTCAGTTAACTCAGTTTTATTTTTAAATTGTTTCTGTTCTACTTCATTATACAACGTAAAAAATTCTCTGAATGGTTTGGATAACTTAAGTGCTCCCATAATTACGTGGAAATTTTCTTTAAATAATTTTTTATTATTGTAGGAATTTTCTAATATAGAGTCTATATTATTTTTATAATAACTAAATGGTTTCATAAATACTTTTTTAAATAAATATCTATTCCTTTACTAAATTATCTATTTCTTCATTAAGTTTACTTATCTCTTGATTTGCTTTTTGACTCATCTTTTCAATGTCTGGTAAATTAATTCCTTTGTTTTCCAATATAAGAGGTAAATCCTTTTCTACCTTATAACTTTCTGCAGCAGCTTCTGGAGCGTCTCCACCTCCCGTATCCATTGGTGGCGGTGGTGGTGGTGTTCCTCCACCCATAGGTGGTGGTGGTGCACTTTCAGTATCACCAGCTCCTGGTAATCCACCCGCATCACCTTCTGCTTCTTCAGTACCCTCTATATCACCATATAATTTATCTATCTGGTTAAATACTCCGGTTTTCTTAATTATTTCAGAAGTTAATTCTAATTCTTTAGCTATAGCTTTCTCAAATCTTTGTTGTTGTAAATCTAATTTAATTTCTTCATCACTCATACCAAGAACGTGTTTTTTAGCCCATGTTGCGGAAACTGGCGCTATACCACCACCCGGGTCACTAACAGCATCTTTATATAACGTAATCTTAGTTTGCCAAGCTTCTAATTTAAGTAATTCAGATTGAGTTGATGGGTTAGTTAAACCTAAAGCAAAATTATCTAATTCTTCATCAAAACCTAAAACATATAAATGAATAATAGCTATTTTATTTAACTCTTGTACTATAGATTTTTGAATTCTATTTATCGTTCTTGCAAACCTAATATCTAATAAAGCTAAGTTTTTACCTTCTCCCACAACCTCTTCAAAACCTAAAAAGGCTTTTGGTATTCTTAATGAAGCTAATAATTTTTTCTGAATGTATTCTATATCTGCTATTTCACTAAGATTTGTAGCTCCAGGTAAAGTTTCTATAGGACTAGGTGCTGCTTGGTCTCTAACTGGGATAAAAAAGTCTTGGTCTACGGCCATTTGGTTATACCTTAAGTCTACTTGTCCATTAGCTGGGTCTACGACCGGGTCTCTTTTAAATTTGTTAGCAACTCTTTGTACATAAGCTTCAACATCTTTATCATCCATGTTACCTACAAATATTTTAAAAATTCTTCTTTCCGGTGCTCTAGCTGTTCTATATACTAACATAGCGTCCTCAGCTAATAACATTTGTTTCCAAGTTCTTCTAGCTTTTTCTAACATAGAAGTACCATATGGTAATCTTCTATCATCACCTAATAATCTAAAATGTGCTACTTCCCAAGAATTTAATTCCATTTGTTTATCTTTCCAAACAAATTTTACTTTTCTTTCTTTTTCTTCACCATCTTTGTCTTGGTTTAAAAAAGACCCACCTTCAACTCTTTCTATTTCAACGTTAGGTAATTGTCTACAACCTATTATACCTTTTTCAGGGTCAATTTTTAAATAAACAAAATTATCACCATATTTTGCGGTATTTCTAATCCACATTGGTAGGTTAGTGTTTACGTCTAGTATGTTATTAAATAGGTCAGCTAAAATAGATTTAATTCTAGCTGATTCTGAGTATATTGTTAACATGTGACCATCTTCTGAAGGTGTTGTAGATTCCTCAGCGTATATATCTAAAGCTGCTGAAATTTCCGGGGTAAACTCCATAGATTCATAATCGTAATATGAAGCTAACCTAGTTGGTTCATAATAAACTGATTGTGTGTAAATCTCGTTTTCTATTCTTTGCCATTGATTTGACAAATATACTGTTTGTTGAGCTGTTAACTTCTCTTTTTCAAATTGAGCTTTTGAAGTTGTCTTTAGTAGGTCATCTTTAGCAAATTTATATTTTGTAAAAGCTGGTTCTTCTTGTCTTGGGCCTTCTGGTCCAAACATCTTACTTAGTCTCTGGAATACTGTTAAATTTTCTGCCATAGTTCAATAATAATAATTTTATTATAAATAGTCCACACCTTTACCTTCTTCTAGTTCCACCGAATAACCAATTATATTCCTTATATAGTTGTTCGTTACTTACATTAGGTCTTATACTTGGATTTAAAGCTTCGGAATTACTTATTGGTTTTAAGTCTATTAATGTTTCTTTTCTATCTTCTGTAACATCTACCCAACTATTTAACATAGCTTTTGTCATTTCGTCAGCTTTTTTTAATTGTGAAAAAGAACTTTCACCAACATAAACGGCCATCGCTAATGCCATAATTAAATCATCATGTTTTCCTTTCATGTGGTTTGGTTTACCGTTAACAAAAACAAATGTGTAAAGTTCGTTTAGTAATCTATGTGATTTTATCACAAAACCATGTCGTAAAGCTTCTTCAAAAGCAGAGACAATTTGTGCTCGTTTATTATTAAAACTTATGCCTGGTATTTTTTCTAGTAGTTTTGGATTGTACTTCCATTTATCAGCTGTGTTAGCTCCCTCAACATATAGGTCTCTATAACCTAATTCTTGTAATTTTCTTGCCGTTGCTACACCCATACCTCCAGTTATATCAATAACAATATATGCTTTATAAAGGTTACCCCATTTAAAAGCTAAGTCAGCCGCTAAATCAGGTGGAATTTTACCTAAATACTCCATAACCTGAGTTCTCTCTTCAAAATCAATAACACATATAGATGTGAAATCTTCGGAATCACCTCTAGATACGTCAATACCCATAATATATTTATGGTTTAATTTAGCTTCTTCCCAAACCCATAATTGTCCACTAGCATATTTTTCTTTAGGTTCTACCACCATAGTTTCTTTTATACGTTCAATAGTTTCAATAGGGATAACATTATCTCCTGAACCTAAAAAAGCACTCTCTAATTCCTGTGATATTTTTCTTCTATCAAACTTTAATTTTTTACACATAGACTCAAACCAAGAAGAATATGGTTTATAACCTTTCTGGGTTAACCCTTTAAATTTAGTTTGGTCTTTTTCAGAAATATTTAAACTATCGTCATAATCTTCTCTATTTAACATATAATGAATAATGTCTTTAGTTTTAACCCACACTAAATCTTTAGTAAATCTAGGGTCATTTTCCCAATGTAATTCGGAAACCCTAAAATTGTTAATACCCTGAATTGCTTGGTCATAGATTTCATAATATATTTTATCATATCCGTTTGGTGTTGAAATAACTATAACTTGACCACCCGTAGAAAGGGATGCCATACAAGCAGCCCACAAATCATCACCAGCTTCTATATAAGCGGCCTCATCAAATATCAATATTGTGGGCGTATAACCCCTTAAGGCATCGACTGAGGTAGCTACAGCTTTAACCTCACAACCATTATTTAATTTATAATGTCTTTGTGAATCTTTTTCTTTTGAAAATCCAACATTAATCCATTCAGGCCATTGATTTAAAAATTGTCTAATTTTATTTGCTAATTCCTGTGCTGTATCTAATTTATTAGCTAATATTAGTACTTTTTCAGGTTTAGTTTTAGAGGCAAATTGTAATTGTTTTGAAATCCAAGCAGCTGTAGCGGTAGATACACCAGCTTGTCTATATTTTTTAGTAATATTTTCGTTGTATTTTTCAAAATTGTTTAACATCATTTCCTGTTCAGGAAATAATTTAAAAGGTACATACTTACTTTGGGTATTGTCGTATGTTTCTAAATATGATTTAATAGCATAGGGGGTATCTTTATAACACTTCGCATACTCCGCTATTAGTTCTTCTTTATTCATAATAATAAATATCGGAAAATAAAATATAAAATAAATGGATGGTTGTATTAACTACCTAAACTTTGTAAGTAGTTGTTTTCTTCTGGTGTTAAGGAATCCATTCCTGATTTAGATATTTTTTCTAGTATTTTGTCTAAATCAAACTCCTCTGGTTCTTCTGTTTTACCAATTAAATCGTCTATACTTATACCACTAGATTCCGGTTCGATTACTGTTGATTCATCATCATCATTTGTATCAATACCTACAGCTTCTTCATAGTCCTCTTCTTTTAATTCTTGCACTATTTCGTCTACTAACTTTTGGACTAGTCTTTTTCCTTCTTCACCACCTTCTAACATTTTTTTAGCTAAATTTAAAAAGTCTTCAGCCTCTAAACTAACAATTCTAAAATAAAGATAGTTTTGTATTCTTCTACTATCATCGTTAGTTATTAATTCTTGTGGGTACGCTTCTGAAAATTTTTCCCAAATTACAGGACCTAACCTTAAGTCCCATATTTCAGCTGGTAAAGTATCTTCCATACCTATAACATCTTCAGCAAATTCTGGGTCAGATGGTAATCCGTGTGCTGAAACATATTCCATAACACCTTTAAATAATTCATGTACTAATATTGGGAATAACGCTCCTTCCGCTTTAATTGTTGGTGGGTCTGTTTCTAAATCTAATTCTTCTCTACCAGCTCCTAAACTCTCACCTTCACCAGCTGCCATTCTCATATCCATATCAGGCATTATCCAATACATTAAATCATTTACTGACATTAATAAAGAATATAAATTAACTAAATCTGGGTCTATTTCATTTAATTTTTCATCAACCATGTGGTAAAGATATAAAGCTTTTTTAGAAGACCCTTGTATTAAAGAATTTATAAATCTTCTTTTTTGTCTTTCTAAATCTAACTTTTGTAACCTGTCCGCAGCTTCTTGTTCTTCTTCTGGATTTTGTGGTGTTTTAGGTTTTTTAGGTTGTTTAGGTTGTTTTTGCATCCCACCTAGTGATGGTTTTTTAAGTTTAGCGTCAAATTGTAAATCCCCCTCTGGTACACCTAAATTATCCATAACAACCTCTACAGCTAACTGTTCTAGAGCTTGTTTATTTTGACTTTCTATCTGCATAGCTCTAAATAAAGCCTGTTGCATCATTGGTTGTAATGACATCGCGGATGCTGGGTCAACTGTTTCTAAACCAGTAGCTCTTTTAACCTTATCTATAACATCTTTAAATCTTTTAGACGCGATTACCTCTTCAAAAGAATCGTCCCCACCTAATTCTGGAAAAGCTTGGTGTTTACCTAATGGGTGTTCACCTGTAGATAATTTTCTTTCAATGTCTGGTGACATTCTTTCTGGTCCTTCATAATCTATAGGGGCTTCTTTTAATCTTCTTTTTCTTCTCATATTATTAAGAATTTTCAACTTGTGATGTTATGTCTTTAAAACCCATCCAATTTGGCATATCCTCTTTACCCGCTTTTGGTTTTGGTTTTACACTTGGTCTTGTAAAAGGTCCTTTTCTTCTTTTTGGTGTTGTTGGTGTTGTGGTTGGTGTTCTTACTGGTGTTTTTACTGGCATTTCAGTACCTACTGGTGCTCCCATATAGGCACCTTCAGTATCTCTTTCAGTTTCTGATAGTTCTTCTTCAACATCAAAAAAGTTTTCACCACCAGATTCTTTCTCTCTTATTTCTTCTTCTAGGTCTTGAGAGTCTTGGATTGGTGCTCCATCCATATAAATGTTACCGTCTGTATATATCATAATATCCCAAGTAAAACCAGCATCAGAAGCTAAAATTAAATATAAAATGTCTTCTTCAGGGTCTTCACCACGTTCTAATTCATCCACCATTATTTGATACCCTTCTAAATCTAAAACATACTTGTTTAGTTGTTCAAAAGCATATTCTTGTTCTACTGAACTAAATAATTTTGTTCTTTTTTTACTAGGGTCATAACCTGAATAAGTTCTA
>Ga0208666_1000537_pt1 | contig 17721 bp, 10 predicted proteins | sample 5B_taG_FD_184078 | JGI IMG/M metagenome (GOLD analysis project Ga0208666, IMG submission 184078) | Marine viral communities from the Subarctic Pacific Ocean - 5B_ETSP_OMZ_AT15132_CsCl metaG (SPAdes) (version 2) | ecosystem: Environmental > Aquatic > Marine > Oceanic | place: Pacific Ocean...
AGCTCACGCAGCTGCTATAGAAACATATATAAATACACATGTTGGTATACTGGAAACTGGATACGGAGATATGTATTTTCAAAGAACTTTAAATGATTGGGCTAAGTTTAATGTTAATAACAGAACAAAGCATGACGCGTCAATAAGTTCTGGATTAGCTTTAATGGCTTGTAATAAAAACAGATATATACCTGTTTCAAAAAAAGAACACAAGTCTATAGATTTAGGGATTAAAAGATATAACAATAGTGGAAACATTTCAAAAATACTTAAATAAATGAGGATCGAAACTAATACAAATAGCTCTTTTCCTAGCCAAGTGGTTAGTGATGAAGAAAAAGCAAGCTTAGACTATGGTATTCAAGTAGGTAGAGCTATAGAAGGGGAGTGGTTTCAAGAAGGAAGATCAGGAAACAGATATGCACAAGCTTATAGTAATTTTCATCAATTAAGATTATACGCAAGAGGAGAGCAATCAATAGCTAAGTATAAAGATGAAATGTCTATAAATGGTGATTTATCTTATTTAAATTTAGACTGGAAACCTGTTAATGTGATATCTAAATTTGTAGACATAGTAGTAAATGGAATGTCTGACAAGGGTTATGAAATAAGTACAGTCGCGCAAGATCCTTATTCTACACAAGAAAAAAGCAAATACTCTCAAGCTTTATTAAGAGACATAAACTCAAGGCAATTATTAACAGAGTTTAAAGAACTTGGTATAGATTTATTCAATACTACAAACCCAGAGGCTTTACCAGCAAGTAAAGAAGAGTTAGATCTTTATATGCAAATGAACTTTAAACAGCAGGTAGAAATAGCTGAAGAAGAAGTTATTAATAATGTTTTAGCAAAAAACAAATATGAAGAAACTAAGCGAAGATTAGCTTATGATTTAACAGTATTAGGTATAGGAGCTTGTAAAACTCACTTTAACAAAACTGAAGGAATAACAATAGACTATGTTGATCCTTCTTATATAGTTTATTCATATACAGAAGACCCTAACTTTGAAGACATATACTATGTTGGTGAAGTGAAATCTATTACAATACCTGAATTAAAAAAGCAATACCCTGATATTCCAGAAGAAGAATTATTAAGAATACAACAAATGCCTGGTAATTCTCAGTACATAACAGGTTGGGGTAATTATGATGAAAACACAGTTCAAGTAATGTACTTTGAATATAAAACATATCATAATCAAGTTTTTAAAATAAAGAAAACAGATCAAGGTCTTGAAAAAGCATTAATAAAAAATGATGGTTTTAATCCACCTCCAAGTGACAACTTTGATGTTGTAACAAGAACAATTGAAGTTTTATATACTGGTGCAAAAGTTTTAGGCAATAATTATATGTTAGAGTGGAAACTTGCTGAAAATATGACTAGGCCATATGCTGATACTACTAAAGTTAAAATGAACTATTGTATATCTGCACCTAGGATTTATAAAGGCCGCATTGAATCATTAGTAAGTAAAATAACTGGATTTGCTGATATGATACAGCTAACGCACCTTAAGCTACAACAAGTAATGTCTCGGTTAGTACCTGATGGTGTTTTCTTAGATATGGATGGTTTAGCAGAAGTTGATTTAGGTAATGGAACAAATTACAACCCAGCTGAAGCTTTAAATATGTATTTCCAAACAGGTTCTATAGTTGGTAGGTCGCTTACGCAAGAAGGTGGTATGAATGCAGGTAAAGTACCTGTTTCAGAATTAACATCTTCATCTGGTCAAGCCAAAATTCAAAGTTTAATAGGAACATATCAGTATTATTTACAAATGATACGCGATGTAACTGGGCTTAACGAAGCTAGAGATGGTAGTATGCCAAATAAAGATTCTTTAGTTGGTTTACAAAAATTAGCTGCTAACGCTTCAAACGTTGCCACTAGGCATTTAGTTGATTCATTATTATACATAGGTTTAAGGACTTGTGAAAACATAAGTTTAAAAACTGCTGATATTATAAAACATCCTTTAAATAAAAATGCTTTGATGAATTCTATAAGCACTTTTAACACAAGGACATTGGAAGAGTTAATGAATTTACAAATACATGATTTTGGTATTTATTTAGAGTTAGAGCCTGAAGAAGAAGAAAAAGCAAAACTTGAACAAAATGTTCAGGTAGCTTTAAAATCTGGAGCTATAGCTTTGTCTGATGCTATAGATGTTAGAGAAATAAACAACATAAAGTTAGCTAATCAATATCTAAAGCTTAGACAATCTCAAAAACTACAAAGAGAGCAAGAAGCATCACAGCAAAACATACAGGCTCAAGCTCAGGCAAACGCTCAAGCTTCAGAAGCAGCCGCTATGGCTGAAGTACAAAAGCAACAAGCTTTAACTCAAGAAAAAGTGAGTATTGAACAAGCTAAATCTCAATTTGAAATACAGCGTATGCAAAATGAAGCTCAAATAAAAAGAGAGCTTATGGCTGAAGAGTTTAACTACCAAATGGAGTTAGCAAAAGTTAGAGCAGGTGTTGAAGCAGATAGAGAAAAAGAAATAGAAGATCGTAAAGATCAAAGAACAAGAATACAGGGAACGCAGCAATCAGAAATGATTGACCAAAGAAAAAATGATTTATTACCTATTAACTTCGAGTCAGATGGTAATGATGATTTAAGTGGATTTGATTTAGGTTCATTAGGACCTAAATAAATCTTTTATTTATTTAATTATATTATATTATGTCAGAAACAGTAAAGCAAGAAGGCGACTTTAAAATTAAAAAGTCTAAGCCTAAGATGAAAAAACTAAATAAAACTGAAGAAGTTATAAAAGTTGATTTATCACAACCTAAAGATGAAGTTAAACAAGAAGAGGTAACTAAAGTAGTTATACCTACAGAAGATAAAAAAGAAGACGATGCCATTCAAATCGGAGAAACAAATGCAAGCGATGCTACTGTCGAAGAACCAAAAGACAGTGCAAGTAGCGAAGAAGTGGTTGAAGAAGTACGGGAATCCGTTCAAGATGAAAAGCCAGTTCTTGAAGAAATAACCGATGAAGAGGTAGCTGAAGAGGTAAAAGAAATAAAAAGAGAAGTTAAAGAGGCAAAAAGAGATGCTGAAATAACAGGTAAGCCTTTACCAGAAAATATTGAAAAGCTTGTTTCTTTTATGGAAGAGACAGGTGGAACTATGGAAGATTATGTGCGGCTCAATGCTGATTATTCTAATGTTGATAATAATACATTATTAATAGAATATTACAAACAGACTAAACCGCATTTAAACATTGAAGAAGTAAACTTCCTTATGGAAGATTCTTTTTCATATGATGAAGAAATAGATGAGGAGCGAGACATCCGCAAAAAGAAACTCGCAATGAAAGAAGAGGTTGCAAAAGCCAAAAACTTTTTAGAAAGCTCAAAAAGTAAATACTACGACGAGATCAAGTTGAGACCGGGCGTAACTCAAGAGCAAAAAAAAGCTATGGACTTTTTCGATCGCTATACGAAGGAGCAGGAGGCTGCAACTGAGAAGCATAATGATTTTAAACAACGAACAAGTGAACTTTTCAAATCAGATTTCAAAGGTTTTGATTTTAAGGTAGGAGAAAAGAAATTCAGGTACGGTGTACAAAATCCAGAAAAACTAGCTGATAAACAATCTGATATCACAAACCTAGTCGGGAAGTTCTTTGATAGTGAAGGTAAGATAAAAGATTCGAGTGGTTATCATAAAGCTATTTATGCTGCTGAGAATGTAGATACTATTGCTAATCATTTTTATGAACAAGGGAAAGCAGACGCAATCAGAGAGGTTGTTGATGGTTCTAAAAATCCTAGCACAAACCCAAGACAGACTGCACAGACTGATGGGTTTAAAAATGGGATTAAAGTAAAAGTGTTAGGCGATAAATCAAATGATTCTTCAAAACTATCAATTAAAAAAATCAAAATTTAAAACTATATAAATTATGGCAAGTTCATTAACACCAAAATTCGGAGACATTGTCCCGAGTCAAAAATTGCAAGCTTTGTCTTCAAACTATTTGAATTTTACAAATGGTGACGACAATAACTTTGCACAACAATATCTACCTGAGATCTACGAGCAAGAAGTAGAGCGTTACGGAAACAGAACTCTTTCTGGTTTCTTACGTATGGTAGGGGCAGAAATGCCTATGACATCTGACCAAGTTGTTTGGTCTGAGCAAGAGCGCTTACACATCGCGTATGATGGTGTATCAAAAGCTGCTGGCGCAGATAAAGATGTACTTACATGGGCTGGAACCGCTGGAGCTAACGCTGTACAAAACGTAATAGCTGTAGGAGATACAGTTGTTATCATGGATCCAACAACAGGTAATGAAGCTACAGGTATTGTTACCGCTTCTACAACTGGAATTGGAGCTGCTGCTTGTAGTATTACTGTAGCACCTTATCTTAGCACAAAACTTGGAAACTCTGCTTTAGGAGCTGGCGCAATTGCCGATCTTAAAATCTTTGTTTCAGGTTCTGAATATAAGAAAGGAACTACTGATGCTGATGCTAATTCTATCACGCCTTCTTTTACTCAGTTTAGTAATTCACCTATCATAATCAAATCTAGATATGCTATTTCTGGATCTGATACCGCGCAAATCGGTTGGGTTGAAGTTGCCACTGAAGACGGAACAGGTGGATATCTTTGGTATCTTAAAGCTGAGTCTGAGACACGACTACGTTTTGAAGATTACTTAGAAATGTCTGTAGTTGAAGGAGAATTAGCTACTGCAGGTTTAGGAGCTGGTTCAGCTGTTCATGCCGGGTATAAAGGCACACAAGGTCTTTTCTCTGCTATTAAAGAAAGAGGTAATATTCAGTCACAATTTGGAGGAACTATTGCTGAATTCGATGTTATTCTTAAGAACCTTGATACTCAAGGAGCTATTGAAGAAAACATGTTGTTTGTAAACAGAAGTCTTGCTTTAGAGCTTGATGACATGCTTGCTGGACTTTCTGCTGGAGCTGAAGGAGGAACAGCTTATGGTTTGTTTGAGAATTCTGAAGAAATGGCGTTAAACTTAGGTTTCACAGGTTTCCGAAGAGGTTCTTATGACTTCTATAAGACTGATTGGAAATATCTTAATGATGCTTCTACACGTGGTGCTTTAGCTAAAGCTAACGGAGATGCTGGTATTAACCCAATCGAAGGAGTATTAGTTCCTGCTGGAACATCTACTGTTTATGACCAAGTATTAGGCACTAACATCCGCCGACCATTCTTACACGTACGTTATCGCGCTTCTCAAGCTGATGACCGCCGTATGAAGTCTTGGTTGACTGGATCTGTTGGAGGAGCTTACACTTCTGCTCTTGACGCTATGGAAGTTCACTTCCTATCTGAAAGATGTCTTTGTGTTCAAGCTGCAAATAACTTTGTACTTTTCACTAAGTAATATCAATCACTGTAATTTTTACCCCTGGCTTATGCTAGGGGTAATCTTTACTTTTTTAAAAACTATTTAATTATATTATATCATGGCTAAAAAAGCTACAGCTAAAAAAGTTGAGGTTGCTCCTCAGGAATATATAGAGCCTATACAGGTTAAAGAGAAATCCAAACCTGATTGGGAAATAAAAGATAGGGTTTATCTTTTACAAAATCATATGAGACCTTTAACATATACAATGTCTTCTAGACATTCTAAAAGAGCTTCTTTACTCTGGTTTGATCCAACAAGAGGAGAACAAAGAGAGTTAAGATATGCTACAAACCAAGCGTCTCCATTTGTAGACGAGCAAAAAGGAGAAACAACACTTGGTCATATTATGTTTTACAAAGGCGAATTGAAGGTTAAAAAAGAAAACCAAAATTTACAAAAACTTTTATCACTTTATCATCCTGGTTTAAATAAAAAATATTACGAGTTTAACCCAGTTGCAATTGCAACAGATGAATTAGAGGATTTAGAAGTAGAAGTTGACGCAATGGTTGCTGCAAGAGAAATGGATATAGATCAAATGGAAGCTATTCTTAGAGTTGAAATAGGATCTGAAGTTTCTCAAATGAAAAGTAAGGAAATAAGAAGAGACACTATGGCTTTTGCTAAAGAAAATCCATCGCTGTTTTTAGCATTAGCTAATGATGAAAATGTCATGCTAAGAAACTTTGCAATTCAAGCTTCAGAAGCAGGAATTATAAAATTACTAGATGATCAAAGAACATTCGTTTGGGCCTCTAACGACAAAAAATTTATGACAGTTCCTTTTGATGAGCACCCATACTCAGCTATGGCAGCATTCTTCAAAACAGATGAAGGTTTGGAAATATACAAATCAATAGAGAAAAAATTCTCATAACATGTAATACTATATAATAGTCTGGGTCACTCTTTATGAGTGGCCTAACTATTATTTTAAAAAAATAAAAACAAATGGCGGTAAATATAAACACAGTATATACTACAGTATTATACATACTGAATAAAGAACAGCGGGGATATATTCCACCGGCTGAGTTTAATAGTCTTGCTGTACAGGTTCAAAATGATATTTTTGATTCTTACTTTCCTGATGGAAACCAAGTAAACCGCTTAAATCAAAGTAATAGACAAAACGATACAGAGTTTTTTGATATGTTTAAAGATATATCATATAAACTATTTCCTTTTGAAAAAGAAACAGATTTTACCTGGAACGGTACAAACTTAGGTTTCATATATACTGGTACTAAAACAATATACAAGCTAGGAGAAATTATTGCAAAAACTCCAGCTTTGCAAACAGGGCAACCGTCTAATATAGAGTCAGTTGTACAATTAACAAGCAAAAGTGACTACACAGAAATAACAAGGTCAAAGCTAACTAAGCCAAATGCTGAACATCCTATTTGCTTCACAACACAAACAGCCGCTGCGATCGCGCCGGCCACAACCCCACAATTATTAATCAAAGTGTCTCCAGCTTCAGCTACGACAACTTTAAAAGTAAACTGCTTATTTAAGCCGACTGATCCTTCTTGGGGTTTTACAGTAGGTTCACTAGGCCAATATGTTTATAATTCTGCCACTTCAGTAGATTTTGAATTAGATACTTCAGAGCAAAATAATTTAGTAATTGAAATATTAAAATATGCAGGTATAATAATTAAAGACCCGCAAATAGTACAAGCCGCAGCACAGGCATCACAACAGGAAGAAATAAACTTAAAACGTTAATAAATGGCACTACTAACCGAAAACAATAGACAATATTATGCTGGAGCTCAAGACTTTCTTGTTAGTAAAGCAACTGCTGGTCAAGAATATACATGTACGTTTGACACTGATTTAGTTTTTGGTAGTCATAATCCATTAGAGACAAACTATGCTTTAAATAACTTTAAGTTATATACCGCAGCTGCCGGTGTTGCTACATACACGGAGTATACAGCGGCTTATACTGTTTTAAATAACGTTATAACAATAACTGCTGGTTTAGCTGTGAATACAAGCATTGTAGTTCAACTAAAGAATAAAGAAGGTGGTCAGTATGGTAACAGAGATGCTTATGGTAATGTTGTTGAAGAAAACTGGGGTTCATACTCATATATTAAATTAAACGACGTTATAGACAACTATATGGTAGGTTATGTTGGCGACGGTAAGTTAGTAAATAAAGTAAAGAAAAGTGATGTATTATTTTTTGCTAAAAGAGGTTTACAAGAATTTAGTTATGATACATTAAAAAGTATTAAATCTCAAGAATTAAGTATACCTCCTAGCTTAAGTGTTCCAATGCCACAAGATTATGTTAACTACGTAGATATAAGCTGGGTGGATAAAGCTGGTATAAAACACATTATATATCCAACAACTTTAACAAGTGATCCATATAGAATTCCTTTACAAGATAGTGATGGTATTCCAACTCAAGATAATTTTGGTTCAAACACACAAGGAACATCACAGATAGAAAAAAGATGGGATGAAAATAATTTAAAAAATTTAAATAATGAGTTAGATAATAATTCATTTTGGGCAAACATATATGGTGGTGGTTTTGGCAATGGATTTGGAACAAACAGTGGGCAGTATGGTCTTCAACCTGAAATAGCACAGATAAACGGCTGGTTTACTATAAACGAAAGAACAAATACTTTTTCTTTCTCTAGCGATCTCTCTGACAAGTTAATTATACTTAGTTATATATCAGATGGTTTAGCTATAGATAGTGACACTAGGGTGCCTAAAATGGCCGAGGAAGCAATGTACGCATACATAAGTCATGCTATAATATCTACAAGGTCAAATCAACCAGAGTACATAGTAAATAGACTAAGCAGAGAAAAAGCTGCAAAACTAAGAAACGCTAAAATAAGACTATCAAATATTAAGCTAGATGAATTTACCCAAGTAATGAGAGGTAAATCCAAATGGATAAAATCATAAATTTATATGGCTAAAGTCACTAATACTTTTATAAAAAGTAAATTAAACAAAGATTTAGACGCTAGGCTAATACCTAATGGCGAATACAGAGACGCCGTTAACGTACAAGTAAGTAGATCAGAAAGTTCAAGTGTAGGCTCTTTAGAAAATGTTTTAGGAAATAAATTAATAAATACTTTTTCAGGAGGTGTTGATGATTTATGTATTGGTTCATGCGTTGATGAATCAAATGGTATGATTTATTTATTTTATACAAATTACAAAGACAATTCGCAGACTGAACGTACGTATAGCGCATCTGCTAACAACTACATATACAGCTATGATGTTGAAAATAACACTTCTTCTGTTTTAGTTCAAGGAGCTTTTCTTAATTTTTCTAAAACAAATCCAATATTTGGAGTTAATATTTTAGAAAACTTTTTATTTTGGACTGATAACAGAAACCAACCTAGAAAAATAAACTTAAACTTAGCTAATGGATCTTATTATACTACAGAAGATCAAATATCTGTAGCTAAATATAATCCTTACAAGTCTATTGAGTTATTTCAAGAAACTGGAAACAATACTGGCGTTGTAGAGACAACAATGAAAGACGTTACTAGTAAGTTTTTACCAAATGGTGGTAGTGCTACTGTAAACGGTGCTGTAAATAATAGCGCAGACGTTATTGTTGATGAAATAAAAGGTGAAATTTTAGCATCAAATAATCAATATTCTATTACTGGAGCTGAAGTTTTTACTGTAAATAATATAAACGGTCAAATAACAGCTTTAAACAGAACAGTTGTTACCTTCACTTCTGCAACTTCAAAAGTTACTTTAAACTCTGCAGTAACACTAGCAGACAATGTTAGATTAGTTTTTAACGCAAATCCATATTATGACCACACTTTTGCGGGTGATCCAAACTATTTAAACGACTTATTTGTTAGGTTTAGCTACAGGTTTAAATTTGAAGATGGTGAATATTCTATAATGGCTCCTTTTACTCAGATAGCATTTATACCAAATCAAGATGGCTATTTTATATATTTTAATGAAGATGGACAGCCTGAGCAAGATGATTTATCTAATTCTTACAGGAGTACTGTTGTGTCTTTTATGGAAAATAAAGTAGATACTGTAAAGCTAATAATACCTCGACCTGATATTTCTGGAAGTTTGACAGGTGATTTAAATATTTCAGAACTAGATATATTAATGAAAGAGTCTGACGGTTTAGCTGTTAAAGTTTTAGAAACTATACAAATAGACTCAGAATATGCTTACAACGACGCAGGAACAGGTGATTTAATATATGATTATAAATCAAATAAAGCTATACAAACTTTACCATCTAGTGAATTAACAAGAGTTTATGATAAAGTTCCAGTAAGAGCTTTTAGTCAAGAAATATCAGGAAATAGAGTTATTTATGGTAATTTTCAAAACAAACACACACCACCAATTTCTTTAGACTATAACGTTGCCGTAACAAAAAAAGACAATGTTGATTTAAATCAAGGCGCTGCAACCACACAAGGTGGCGCTCAGTCTGGAAAAACTTTAAATATAACAACAGGCGCAAGTCAAACTGGAACTATAGTTATAGGAAGTGTAGTTAGCGGAAGTGGAGTAGATCCAAACACAATAGTTACTTCTATAAATAATCAAAGTGTACCTAACATAACACAAATAATTGTTTCTAAAGATGTTACAAGCGCTACATCTTTAACTTTTAACGCTCCATATTCTGACGCTAACACTGTGAGTAAGTCAGAATATCCAGCTTCTTCTTTAAAGCAAAATAGAAATTATCAAGTTGGAGTTGTTTTATCTGATAGGTATGGTAGGCAGTCGTCTGTAATACTTTCTGAAGACGCAAACATAGATCCTACTTTTATTGATTTTAAAAATTCTACAATATATAATCCATATAATACCTCTAATGAACTAGACACCACTGGTAATTTTATAAACTTTAATTCAGATTCTTGGCCTGGAGATTCTTTAAAAGTATTATTTAATTCACCTATAGGCCCATCTGAGCCTGCAGCAAACGCTGAAGTTCAGACAACAGCCGTAGGTTCTAGAGATTGGCCTGGTATTTATAATGGAGACTCTACAAGCGCAGATTATAATCCGCTAGGTTGGTATTCTTATAAAATTGTTGTTAAACAAACACAACAAGAATATTACAACGTTTATTTACCAGGAATAATGGCTTCATATCCTGAAAGCACATCTACAGAACCTGGTAGCACATCTCATGTTGTTTTAATAAATGACAATATAAACAAAGTTCCTAGAGATTTAAGTGAAGTTGGTCCAGATCAAAAACAATTTAGAAGTTCAGTTAGACTTTTTGGAAGAGTAGAAAACACAGGTGATTTGCCTTTTATTCAAGGTGCTGCAACTAGAGCAGGTGGTAGTGCATCTGGAACTGTGCTAACGCTAGCAACGGGTGCAAGTCAAACAGGAAGTATAATTGCAGGGAGTGTTGTTAGTGGAACTGGTGTGCCAGCGGGTACAATAGTTACTTCTGTTAATAATACTGTACCCAATATAACAGAAATAATTGTGTCTAAATCCGTAACAAACGTTTCAGCTTTAACTTTTGAAACTCCAAATAATATTGTTTCTACAAATTACGGAAGACAATCTACTCAGTATTATCCTGGTCAAAGCTCGGATACTGCATCTATTATATCAACCGTTAGAGAAATGTTCGATTATAATCCTATTTCTCCACCTAATCCTAATAATTTTCCTCAGTTTTATGATCTAGATTCTAATCCTTTAATAGCCAGGATTAGCACTAATTCAAAAATAGGTCAAATTTCTACAACAAATTATAATAGCGCCACTGGTTTTGTTAACGCAGACACTACAAGCAATACTATAGTATTAAAAAACATTGAAGGTACACCTGTTGCTGGTATGTCTGTAACTGGACCTAATATACCAGATGATATAACGGTTGTTTCTTTTTCTATATCAAGCGTTGTTTTAAGTGAATCACTCACTTTGAAAGAAAACGACTTATTAAGTTTTGCACAAGTAGAAATACCAGGTATACAGTTCTTATCAGTTTACGAAACAGAACCAACAGAATCACAGCTAGATATATATTGGGAAACTTCAACATCTGGAACAATAACAGGTTTAAACACTTTAATAGAAAACAGCACAGGCGCAGCTAGCACATTAAGTAGTTGGACACCAACCGATTTTAAAGAAAGCTTAAACTACACACCAGCTTCAGGAGCTGAAATATTAGCAACAGACTTTCAAGTTTTAAATAGTCAAGGAGCAGCAATAGTTTTAGGCGCTAATAAGCTTAGATTAGTAAGTGTTTTTGATGGAAATGGAACAAACTTTATAAATCAAACAGCTTATTTTCAGCTTGTAGCAAGATCATCACCAAACGAAGGTAGTTATAATATAAAAATTCTTCAATCTTTTTGGAACAATATTTGGTATGGCACTTCTCCACAGGCTGGGCTTAATGAAAGAAACTTTGTTTTTAATTTAGAAGCAACTGTAGGTACTTCTCCTAATGAAGTAAAATCAAGCTTTACTAGAACAGCAGATCTTATTAATGTTCAACCCAGTATAAATTCTTCTGTTCCAGCTACAGGTAATATATTTACTAACAGTACAGAGTCTTCTTTTATAACATTAAAAGGAGTAAATGGAGCAAATAATCCAGCTAATAGAACAAAAGATTTAATTTGGTCTATAGCAAAACAAACCAACGCCTTAGGTCAAACAGTAAACATATTTAATCTTTCTCAGCAAGTTGTTTTGTCTACAGAGTGGAAAGTAGAATTGTTAAATTCACAAGTAGACAACATACCAATGGGTGATTATAATTTAGAAATAGACTTAACAGATCCTCAAGGACCTGGTCAAACAGCTACATATGTTATGAAATTTGGTACTGTTCCAACTAATATATGGAATTATAGATTACAAAACGGAACTACCTCTGGTGGTGGTGAAGTTTATAGAAACGGAGTTTTAATACAAGTCAATCAAACTAATAATCCAAATAACGGTTTTTATATATACACTAAATCACAGCCTGGGTTTACTAACGGTGTAAATTTTGAACAGTGGGTTTTAGACTATAATGCTACTGGAATAACAACTCCAGCTCTTATTGATAGAAAAAACGCAATAACAAGTGCAGGTATTGGAACATGTCCAAGTTGGATGTTTGCAAGCACAAAACAAGCAGTTTTAGATATTTGGAAAGGTAATTGTGGTATGCCAGGTAGTAATCCTCCAGTTCCTGAAGAAGTTAACCAAATATCTAACACAGAAATAGCTGAATACTATTATCAGATATTAGAACCGTAATAAAGTATAAAAATAAGTAATAATAATTATGGCAGGAGTAATAATAGAAGTAAAATATTTTAACACTTTTTTATTAAAGAAGACAATACAACAAGCTTCTCAAGTAGGTAGGCCAGATTTTCAACCTATTTGGAACGGGTCTTTTGGTATTCCTGCTTCTGTAAAAGGTGGATATCCAGCAGCTACAAATGCTAATAATGACACAGATCAAACAGAAAATTGGGCAATTGAAGAATCTAGAATACGTGGAGGTTTTAATAACACTACTGTTGATTTTTCTCCTAAAGCATATCTTGTTGAAAGCGAACCTAACGCTTCTAGGCTAGGTAATTCTTTAATATACTCTGGTATATTTAATTCAAGAACAGGCATAAACGACACAAATGTATTTTCTGTAGGAGAAGACATAACAAAAAGTGCAGATCCAGCTAATGGATCTATACAAAAGCTTTATGCAGAAGATACTAATCTTTTAGTTTTTCAACAATATAAAGTAAGTAGAGCTTTAATAGACAAAGACGCTATATACGCAGCTGAAGGTGGAGGTACTGTAACAGCTTCTAATCTTGTAATTGGAGTATTACAACCTTATGCTGGTAAATTTGGTATTAGTAACGATCCAGGAAGTTTTGCTGTTTATGGTTATAGAAAATATTTCACTGATAAAACAAACAACGCTGTTTTAAGGTTATCAAGAGATGGTATGACAGAAATATCAAACTATGGTATGAAAGACTTTTTTAGAGATCAACTAAATAACATAGACACTATTTCTTCTCCAGGTGTTATAAGAGGAGCTTATGACTTATACACAGATCAATATATTATTTCTATGCAACAAGATATTGTGTATAATGATTCTAGAGTTGTAACTTTTAAAACTTTAGCTTTTGATGATTCTATAAATGGGTGGACTAGCACTTTTAGTTACATGCCAGATCAAACACTAAGCTTAAGAAATAACTTTTACTCACTAAAAGAAAATAAATTATATCAACATAACTCTACGCTTGTTAATAGAGGAAATTTTTACGGGACAGATTACAAAAGCTCTGTAACAGTTATCTTTAACCCTGAACCTGTAAGATCTAAAACATTTAGCACAATGAGTTATGAAGGTAATAGTGGTTGGAAAATGACCGCGCTTGCTTCAGATGGAACTGGAGATGATTATAATTCTTCAGTTTGGATGAGCACTAATGATGAATCAAATTCTATAGCTAGTTACTATGAAGGAGAATATATAATAAATCCAGCAAATGGTCAAGCTGTGATAAGAGCTAATTATAACGCTACATTTGGCACAGTAAACCCTCCTTACCCAAGACTATACGCTGGTTTTGATAGAAAAGAAAACGCTTATGTTGCTAACTTAGTTAATAATAGTCCAGCAGCAAGTGGAGAAATAATATTTGGAAACGTTATAAGTGGTATAAAAGGATTTTTTGCTACAGCAACTTTTTCAACAGACACAACAACAGACCCAGGGGGAGAAAAACAATTGTTTTCAGTAGCAACAGATTTCTTTTCTAACAACGGATATTAATAAATTAAATAAAAAAATATGGCATTTCCATTTATAATAGCAGCTCAGGCTTTAACTGGAGTTATAGGAATTATTTCTAATGACATGGCAGCTAAAAAAGCTAGAAGTGAAAAAATAAAAGCTCAAAGAAAACTTGCTTCTTTAGAAAGAAACAGACAAGACATAGTTAATCCTTATGAGAATGTAACAGATTTAAGTAGTATGATTACTAATCCTATGGCTAATTTGGGTGTTGCTACTAAAGCTGCGGAAATGCAAGTTGAGCAAGCTGATATATCATTAGCTAATACTTTAGATACTATAAGAGCTACAGGGGCAAGCGCCGGTGGTGCTACTGCATTAGCACAAGCTGCTTTACAAAGTAAAAAAGGTGTTTCTGCTAGTATTGAACAACAAGAAGCTCAAAATGAAAAACTTAGAGCTCAAGGAGAACAGGCGCTTAATCAACAAAAAATGGCTGAAGCAAGAAGAATACAAGGAGCTGAAGCTGCTGGTAAAGAATTTATGTTTAGTCAACAAGAAAATAGAGAGATAATGGCATTAGATAGAGCTCAAAACCAAGCTGATAACGCTGCTGCTCAAGAGGCTCAATCAAGAGCTGATATGATGGCAGCTTTAACCGGTACAATATCAGGTATAGCTTCTACCGCTGGGTCTGCATACGAAGCTGGAGCATTTGATAAAACTGATAAAACTGATAAAACTGATAATCTTGATATTAAAGTAGATCAAAAAGATACTAGTCTTCCTTCTAGTAAAAGAAAAGATGGCATACCACAAGAAATAGTAGCAACAGGAGGTAATAATTATTCATATTCAGCTATGAACACTAAACCAGTAGTTAGATTAGGAGAAAATGGGTAATAAAATTAAGAAATTGTAAAAGAATATAAAATGAGCTATAGAGATCCAAAAACAATAATACAATCAACAGGCAAATACTACGCACAGTTGTCAGAGTCTTTAAGTAGAACAGCTGCTTCTATTAGCCAAACAGTAGCTACAGAAGCAAAAGAAAGAAAAGAAAGCGCTATAAGAAGAAGCAAGATAAGTAGAGATTATTTGATGGTTTTTGGAAATCAAATGAGCAATCAAGCCAAAGGAGGTGAAGAACTTTTTACAATTGATTACGACACTTTTAATGGAATTGCCGATAACACTTCTGAAATAGTTGCATTAGACATTTCTAGCCCTGAGCAAAATAGATACGCAGCCGCCGCAAACAATATGCCTCAAAAAATAGGTGAAACTATAGCTATGGCTAAAGAGCTTACGAAAGACGCAAACTTTATAATAGAAAACACAGGTCAGCCGGGTGGTTTAGATCCTTTTGCACCCGAACACACACAAAGTAAATATGCTTTAATAGCTGGAGCAGTTCCAGGTAAAAGTAGACTAACAGGTAGAATAACAGAAGATGGCAAAGCTGAAGCTATAATTGAGTTAGAAGACAAAAGCGGAAATAAATTTAACACAACATATTCAGAATTAAAAAGCATAATTAGCAGTGACGATGGTCAGTTAGGTATAACTCGCCCAGACCTTACTAGCGCTACTACAGAAATATGGAACAGCACTGTTTTAGCCCAAGGGCCTGATGGAAAACCTTCTAACAGATATAGAAACTCTTTGTTTAGTGAAAAAGAAAGATCTGACTTTAACAAAGGAACAGGTCAGACTGAGTTTTTTAAAGATCCAGATGTTGAGAAAATTGCACAAGCAGTATATGATAAATCTAGAGAGGTTGTTGATGGTTTGTCTCCAACACAGCAAATAACTGAATATAATAATCTGGGTTCGTCTTTAGGCCTTAGTGACGGTACTGGTCATTCAGATTATAAAACATCATTAAACGAAGAAGAGGTTGAAGAGTTGACACAAAGGTATATATCTTCAATGATAGAACAGAAAATGGGTAATGACCCCAAGGACCACGGCGTGTCTACAGGTAAAATATCGAATAAACCAATTCAACTTACTGAATCTGATAAAAAAAGAATATTAAACGCTCAAGAAGCAAGAGAAAGGTTTAGTTATGTAGAAAACAAACTTCAAACAGCCTTAGAAAATAAAGATGTTTCTATTTTTTCTGGTGAAGTTATAGGTCCTAAAAAAGATAGAATATTAGAAGTTGCTTATAGTCCTAATGGTTCAGTAATTACTATAAGAACAGACAACGAAGACGCACCAGATAGAACTTATGACACAAATAATGATAATGATTTTGCTAGACTCTTTGATGACTTTGCGGCTATTGAATATCCTAAAGATGTAGATCAGTTTAAAGATTTATTCAGAAACAAAAAAGAAACAAAAATAGACCCTAGAATAGCTAAATCAAACGAAAGTAGAAGCGTTCAAGAAACTGTTGATCCAAACGCGGGTAAAAAACAAAAACCTTTTAGATAAAATATAATATGAATGAAGAGTTATTAGGATATGCTTACGAGCTTATCCAACAAAACGGGTATAATGGTTCAATGGAAGACTTTGTTGTTGAACTAGAAGAAGACAAAGACTTACAAGACGTTTCTTATGAACTTTTAAAATCTAAAGGTTACGACGCTGAAGAAAGTGAATTTATTGAAGAGTTTGGCTTGGGAAAGACAAAAGATGTTGTAGTAGAGGATGCGACTGTAACATCGAAGCCGGTAGCGTCCGAGAAAATAAAAGATACGGATTTAAAATTGGTAAATGGTTCTTTGGAGCGAGTAGTAGTTGACCCCGACGGTGGAGTGCAATCTGCTTATGATCAATACAAAGAGATGACAAAAAATGATCCAGCTAATTACAATGTAGATAATAAAGTAGGTCAATTTTTAATAGATAAAATTGCTGGTTTTACATCTGGATCTTTAAGTATATTAGGCGGGGCTGCAGATGCAATTGAAATGATTGGCGATGTTGCCGCTACTAAAGGCATTGATTTTTATAATTATTTTGCTGATGATGAAAACGATTTCACGCAGGAAGAAAGAAATAGAATAGCTGGAAATATAGAAAAGGCTTTTGCTCTTGATGATTTGCTTTACATAGGTGCTGACGCAACTAGCAAGCTTATGACAAAGCGAGATGCCGCAGATGGTGAAGGTATAGTAGGTGCTTTTAATGAAGGTAATTATTTAGAAGCGTTAGATAGAACTTTAAGTGGAATGTTTCAAGCCGCACCTTCTGTTGTTGCTGCATTAGCACCTGGTGGTTTAGGATTAATTGGAGCTTCTTCTGTTGGGCAACACTACGAAGAAAAAACAGAAGATAATTCTGAAAATAGAGGATTAAAATCCATGCTTGGGTCCTTGGGTCAAGGTATTATAGAGCTAGCATCTGAAAGAGTTACTAGAGGTTTGTTTAAAGGAGTAAACCCATTGTTAAAAGGTGGTTTAGGTAAAAAAATGGCTAAATCAATAACTGGAAGAGTGCTAGGTGGTATGGTAGCAGAGGGTAC
>Ga0208666_1000539_pt1 | contig 17704 bp, 12 predicted proteins | sample 5B_taG_FD_184078 | JGI IMG/M metagenome (GOLD analysis project Ga0208666, IMG submission 184078) | Marine viral communities from the Subarctic Pacific Ocean - 5B_ETSP_OMZ_AT15132_CsCl metaG (SPAdes) (version 2) | ecosystem: Environmental > Aquatic > Marine > Oceanic | place: Pacific Ocean...
ATATCCAATACAGGTATTTGTAATTTAGGTGGCTCTGGCTGTTCTGTTGCTTCCGCTTCTACTCCTTCGGGTGACTCCAAATCACTCGGAGGTATAACCATTGGTTTATACGATGGAAACCTCGCGGTGGGTGGTTTGAACTCGATTTGCATCGAGGGTAGCGGTTTAGGAGTAGTAGGAACTCTTATCTTACCAAGGCTTACCGACACCTGTAGTTGGGGTCTTCTGTTCGTTTACACCGTTCTCTACTGCTGTTTCAATTGAAGCTACAGTACCAGCATTATCAGCATCAAGTTTTGCCTTTACCCAACCGAGTACTGTTGCCTCTGTAAGGTCAGCATATGGTACTAGAGTGTCAGGCTTAGGAAGATCTACTTCACCAGTTGCTCTAAATGAATAAGTACCATCTTCACCATTAACGCGAAAAATAACCTTATTTACATACCCATCAGCTAGTTCACGCTGCATGGTGTTTACTTGCCAAGTTTTAGTTGCCATTTTAATTTTTAAATAGTTAAATTGATTGATAAATAAGGCGAATTTTATAGACGTACCCGCGACTGTCTTAAGCATTAACCAGCCTCAAGAGCTGCTACTTTTGTTTCTAGTGTTTCGATTTTTGTTAAAGCCTCTTTTAATGCTTCTACTAATATAGGGACAACACCTGTTGCATGAACGGCTTTTGCCTCAGTTGTACCTTCGTCTTTATTAATTTTTGCCTTTTCATCTTGTGGTATTAAATTATTATCCTTATCAAACTGTCTAAGACCATGTTTATTATCAACAAGATCAGATACTACCGCTTCAACTTCTTGAGCTATAAAACCATACTTAGTGCCTTCTGGTAAATTTGCTTCTGGTTTCCATGTAAATGTTCTACCTTTTAATGCTTTTATTTTTCCAATTGGATCTACAACAGTTGCAATGTTGTCTTTTAATCTTTGGTCAGAAATATCATTAGAACCAGAACCTGTAAACGTACCATTTGCAGCTATTGCTAACCTTTGAGCAAAGCTACCCTCATATCTACAAAAGAATTTTAAACTGCCATCTTCTTCTGTATCTGTAACGTCATCCGTATATCCAATGATTGCATTATATATAGTTGCGTTTCCATTGGTATCATTACCAATAAATTGTAAATAACCAGTTTGATCACCATCAGCAGGTGTAGTACTATCATTTACAATTTGTATTGCTGTTCCGTCTGATGTTGATCCACTGTTTACAAATTTAGCGTTATCCGTATCATTACCTGTAGTTTCTGCTATTAGTTTTCCAGAAACATGTACTCCATCAGATGCTGTCTCAAACTTCTTAGAGCCGTTATATCGTAAATCTACTGCTCCATCAGGAACTATTTGAATTGCTGTTTCACCTGATTTAGATTCAATATATAAATTACCTCCGTTATTACTTATATAGCTTGATGATCCATTATGGTAGATTTTTAAATCATCTCCATTTCCACATCTTAATTCAACATTATCGTCTAATTTAATATAATCCTGAGCCATCACTAATTGTCCAGTGACTCTAACCCCATAGTTCAATGTCTCAATCTTCTTAGAGTTGTCGTAATTGAGTTCAACGCCTCCGTTACCATAACATTTAATATTATTTTCCCAAGAACCACTTGCTTTATTTCTAATATAAAAACCACTAACAGCCTGATCAGCTTGCATTAACCATAAATCAGTATTATCATCTCCTTCATCAGCGTATAAATATATATGTCCTTCTGTTCCCTCTGATCCTCTTACTTGAATACCATTGGCTACTGTGTTGAAAGTTTTAACGTTGTTGTGATAGGCTTCTACGGATCCAGACGTATTTATTTTTAGTCCAGTATTACCACCACCATCAGATTTAAACTCAACATTATCAGAATTGAAAATTATATTACCAGTACCAGCACTTTTGAGGTATGAATTAGATCCATCATGGTAAATTTGTAGATCATTCGATGTTCCCAAATAAAGTATTCCATTATCTTCTAGGAAGATATCTCCACCACCAGTACAAGAGAAATTACCATTAACTTGAGCACCCCAAGACATTGTCTCAAGCTTCTTAACGCCGTTATATCGTAAATCTACGGCTCCATCAGGAATTGCTTGAATTGCTGTTTCACCTGATTTAGATTCAATATATAAATTACCTGTGGTATTTCTTAGATAGCTTGATGTTCCATCATGGTAGATTTCTAGGTCATCTCCATTTCCAAAATTAACTTTTACATTATCTGCGTTCTTCTCTCCTAGCAGTGGAAAGCCGCCATTTGTTGAGCCGTCTTGTACGACTAATGTTTGTTTTGTAGTATCTACTGTTACTTCTCTAGCTGCGCCATTAAATGAAGCATGCTCAGTTGTAGTACCACCTCTAAATTGTACTTGTGTTGCCATTGTTAATAATTAGGTAATTGATCCGTAGTTGTAAGATGAGCTGCCTTCAGCCATTGTTAATAGCGTATTTGAAGATTCATTTGTAAATACCGCATTAGCTCCTGTGTCGGTAATATTTCCCCAAGCTGTATGTGTGCTTGCACTGTCAGATAAGTTATAAGGTGCTGATTCAACTTGAGTTAATATTGCTGACGCTTCGTTTCTATAAGTTAAAGCTAGGTTTTTATAAGCTAAAGCGTTAGCAGCACTAGTAGAGGCATTACTTGCTTGAGTGGTAGCTGTAGCAGCTTGCGCTGTAGATGTACTTGCACTTGCTGCTGATGAGGTGGCTGAAGCTGCGGCTGCGGTTTGTGCAGTTTCAGCAGCCGTCTTAGCTGTTTCTGCTGCGGTTTTTGCAGTATCTGCTTGAGTAGCTTTAGTTGTTGAAGTTGTTGCAGATGTTGCTGCATTTGTTTCAGATGTTGCGGCTGCTGTAGCACTCGATGCTGCATTAGTAGCATTAGTCGCTGCATTTTGAACAGCAGTTAAATTAGTGGTGATATTATTTATTGCTGTCGTATCACCTGCAACTGTTGTTACGTTTGAACTTATTCCAGCGACAGTATTAACATTAGCTATTGAATTAGCTACTGTTGTTATATCTGAAGTCCCGCTAGTACTTGTTACAGCTCCAGTAATAGAACCGTGATCAGTTATATTTTCAAAATTACCAGCTAAGTCTGAACCAATAGCTGCAATAGAACCGATATTAGTAGAACAAGCTCCTATATCTGCTGCATCACCAGCAACTGCTGTTACATCAGAACTGATACCAGCGACGGTATTTACGTTGCTAATGTTGGTAGCAACTGCATTAATATTCGTAGCGTTACTTACAGCAGCATTGATATTAGTTTGATTGCTTACTACTGCGTTTATATTTGCGATATTACCCGCAACAGTTGTCACCTCAGTTGCCTTTGGTACATACCTATGGAAGTGATAAGTATTTAAGGTTGTAAGTGTTTCAACGATTATTCCAAAGCCTGCGCTATAAGTTGTATTAAGACCAGCACCTACAATAGTGACTGTAGAATTTCCAACAGTACCATTATTTATACTGATAATACCATTTTGGTTCGATGTTAAATTATTAACTAAAGGTACACTAATAAGAGTACCTTCACCGTTATTTACATCAGGGTTGGAGTTAGGAAAACTCGTCTCATTAGCAATTGGTACGAAACCACCTACATCATCTACAAGATCAACAATACGTGCGTCGATAGCAGCAGTAGTAGCTAATTTATTGTCAGCAGCTACCCAAGTTTCACCAGATTGAATTTCTTCTGCACTAGCTAAATTATAAAATCTTGCATCAGCTTCTGTTTCTGTATAGTATCTGTTATCTAAAGTCCCAACAGCTATTTCAGCCTCAGTTAACTTATTAGATTGCAGTAATGTTTTTATTTCTGCTGCTGTTTGATCATCTTTAGCATTGGTTTCTACAGTATCTAACTTTGTACCATCTGCTGATATATCTCTACCATCTACATTACCTGAGACAGTAATATTATCAGCACTGATGGTATCTATATAACCTGTACCATCTACGTATAGATCTTTCCATTCTTTATTAGACGCACCTAAATCAATAGTACCATCTGCATTAGGCTTAACATCAACGTAAGCAGTAATATCTGGACCTACAGTAAAAACTACATCACCACCTTCAGAAAATTGTACATTCTTATTATTACCTGTGGACAACTTCATTGGTCCAGCAGAGGTGATCTGAAGTTGATGTGCTAGTTCATCACCTGTTGCATCCCAATAGATAGAAGCGTCGTCACTATTACCAAATTTAATTGATCTACTATCGTCTAAACTTATTGATTCATATATACCCTTTTGATTCTGCTCTTCCTGTAGAGCATACAATACTTGATCTTGATTATTGTTTAAGTCTACTGCTCGTATAGACGATCCAGCAGCAAATACTCCTTTAGCACTATCTACATCTGTATCTCTATATACTCTTACTACTACACCACTTGCAGGTGCAGAGCTAAATACCACCTGTGCAGGACTTGTGGTTGCTGTGTATCCAGTTGTTTGTGTTACTCCATTTAAAGCAACTTTAATGTCTTCAGTTTTTAAAACAGGGAACGGATAACTAAAGGTGGTAGTTGACGCATTACCTGTATATTCTTGATAAGTTGTTGCCATCAATCATGTTGTTAGTTGGTATGGCGGGTGTGTTTATCTATAAATAGAAAGTATATTGTTGGTGCTTGTTTGACTACGAGATTGAGTTGTCCTCATATCTAATGATCGTTGATCACTCATTAATTTCTGTACTTCACCATCATTTTGAATTTTAGACCAAGCTACTTTTCTAGCGTTTTCCATGATTTGCTTTATACGATCATTATGGTAATAAGCTTTCATAGGGTCTAACTCTTTATTAATACCTTTGTTATCCCTTTTCATTTGCTGTATAGACGCAATAATCCTTGGATCTTTTGCTAAAGCATTTAACTGAGCTTCTATATTCTGATCACCAATAGCTTTTTGATATAGTGATCTGACTCTTGGAGAATCAGATAAGTTAATACCAGTTGGTGAAGAATAAGTAGACGTTCTTCTATCGTAATTACTTTCAAAGAATAACTTTCTACCTGGACCTTGGTCTAAATTAAATTGAACAGGACTTATGGCATTGAACATACGAGTCGGAAAGTCCCAATCTCTTATCGGTTGACCATTAAGTAAGTCAAATTTAGTAGGTAGTTCTTGTGGAGCTAATACCTCCATAAATAAGTTTCTATTTCTTAGTGCATCTCCTATACCAGAGTTTAATTCCTTCATATAAGGATTAAACACCTTACCTATCTCATTTCGTAATGATGATAAGGGTACTGAGTTATTTAATAGACTTGAAATTACTCTATTCTGTGAACCCTCTTGGAATGTTAAAACTTCTGTAAATTGCTGTAATCCAGTTAAGTAAGACTTTGATGTTAACCCTTGAGCAACAATCATAGCCATCCTTTGAAACTGGTTTTCAGTCCACTCTTCACCCATTAATTTATTAGCATCACCTACATCAGCAACACTAGAAAGTATCAGGTTAAATGGTTCTAATGATTCATAACCAACCCATACATCTCCTATCTTTATACTTCTAGGTCTCCAACCTGAATCTATCCAAGCTTGTCGTTGTTTACGATTTGGAGGACCATTACCAGTAAGACCACCATTCATAAAGTGAATGTTAGCCATAGTAATTACTCCACCACCTATTGCTAATCTTCCGTTTTGTAATGCCTTAGCATTAGCTAACTCAGTAGCATTTGTAATTCCGTACTTAGCTACAGACTCTAAGTTATCAGGTGTAGCACGTGCTATTTGGTTAAATTCATCGACTACAAGATTTAGTAATGGTGTATGCTTTGCTGTTAGTTCTAGACCGTTAACACCTGTTCTTGCGAATAAAAAGAAAGGTTTAGCCCATGGTGTCTCTTCAAATACTTTGTTTAAACCTTTAGCAAAACCACTCATATCAGTGGTTAAAGTTGCCTCTTTCTTTGCATGTAAAGTTGCAGCATCAGCGATATTTCCATCAGCATCTAAAATAGTGCCAAGGAATCTATTTTCTGCATCTTTTAATAATCCTGGGGTTATCTCTGTAATAGTACCTTCAGTAAACTCATCCATAGCTAGACGCATTGCCTTTTCCCTAGCTTTAGCTCTGACTAAAAGATGACCAAAAGCATCATCAGTAGCAGCCATGATCTTAGTTGAATAAGTTAAGAACTTATTATCATTCGCAGATCTAGCCATGTTAGCTATATTGAATGCTGCTTTATCTCCAGCTGTTGCCTTGCCACTATTCTCTGTCCAATTGCGAAGCATGTCCCACTGTTGATCTCCTTTTGTATATTCAGAGAAACGTGATTGAATAGTTGCTATATCACCAGCCCAGTAAGAGTTAAGTTTAGTTTTAAATAAAGTAAACGCCTCTGGTAAGGTTTGAAGCATTGCATTCATAGATGCCATAGCAGCTCTTTGTGTAGCTCTATCACCAGATAAAGTTGCACCTAAAGCTGTGGATAATGGACGTAAGAAAGTAGCTGTACCTGTACCTAGAATTGCTCTAACTGAAGTCTTAGGACCACTTAGTACGCTATTAATCATCACACCTTGCATCTCTTTTGCAAAGACACCTCTTTGTATCTGACCTTTAAAATCTCCACCTCTGATCTTTGCTTTCATATAAGCATCGAAATCCTCTAGATTTCTGATGTTATTAGACATAGATACTGTTTCAAATATTGCTTTAAATAGATCATCATTATCACTTTCTCCAGCAATCTTGAAAGCTAATCTAAAGGAATCTATAGAGTCTTGTATTTGGCTATCAACTACTTGATTAATAGCTCGTTGTTTACCAGCACCAAGGTTTCTAAAGTCTTGTGATCTGACAGCTTTAGCACGTTTTATATGAGTTAAGCCAACAATTATTTTGTCGTATAGAGCTTTAGCAGGACCATCAACATCCGCAAGATCTGCTATATCAATTAATTCTCTACCAACCACACCCATATCTCTAATCTCTTTTATAAGAGAACCGATGATTAAATCACCTGCTACAACGTCTCCAGTTTGCCAAACATCAATACCTTGAATCGTGTCTTTACCTAAATTAAATTCAGACCAAAACTCTTCAGCACTTAAGTCAGAAGTGTTTCTACCTTCTATTACTTGTCTAGCTCTTTCAAGAGAGTCACCCCAGACTTCACCAATAGTTTTACCAGCAGCCTTAGCCTTAGCTATCTCATCTTGTATGCGAGAATCACTCATAAAGTCTTTTAGGACTTCTTTAACTTGTTCAGTTGCCATACCTGATGACATACTTGTGCGATCAAGTTGAACAGGTGTGTATAAAGAATCGGTAGAACCTACCTCTGCACCCCATTCATTATCAATACGTCCTAATTGCCTTCTTACATCATAAGGTTTTCCATTTGATGTAGGTGCAGCTTGCCATTGACTAGATAAAGGTTTGTTTTTATATGCTCCATAACCTCTTAAAGTCTGAGCTTCTAACTGAGCTTTTTCTACTACTTGTCCTTTTACACTAGCTTCTCTAGCTATAGCCTTATCTAAAGCCTCGCTTCCACCATCAGTAACTGTTTGTTTTTTACCTTTACCCTTTACAACTCTCCTACCTTTACCAATTAATATGGTAGCTCCATCAAATAAAGCACCAATACCCATACCTTCAACGACATTCTTCAATGTCTTCATGGCAGGGTGATCTTCATCGTTGGTAGTTATAGGAGTATCTATAAATCCATATCTATCTCTAAGTATCTGTAGACCATTATCATCTTGAGAATATTTAGAAATAGTATCTGATGCAGCACCAATAGCTGCACCTTTAGCGAGCGTTGCACTAGCTCCAGATAAACCTCCAAACAATGCACCTGCGCCTACTGCCTTAGCAGTTGGAATAATCGCAGCAGCGAGAGTACCAAAATGAACAAGGCTTCTTAAAGCTCCTCCCCACCATGTAGTTGTCTCTATTGGATTTTCATCATTTACAAACCAGTCATCCCACTCAGCTCCATAACCATCATCTGTTTTACCCTCCTCAACCATCTCTCCACTAAACATGTCAAATGCACGTTCAGGGAGAGTGACAACTGAGGATGCAGTATCTTGAATACCACCTCCAAAAGCAGATTGAAGTTCTTTAACAGCACCTTTGAAGCCTCCACCACCCTCTTGTTTACGAGGATCGTTAGCTTCTAGTTGGGCTTGTTCTAAATTTTGTTGTTGTTGAAGTACTTGTTCCTCCCTTAGAAGGTTACGTTGCTCTTCCTCATTAATATGTTCACCTAGACCTTCAGCTGATGACAACATAGCGTCAGTGTCAATCAGATTCGGATCGAATCCTGAATTCATTTTATTACCTTAGTAATGTTTACATTCCTGCTTGTTGTTTAATCAAAGCTTCTTCTTCTGGACGTAGATCAAATTCTCTATCACCCTCGAACTCTTTACGGTATTTACCTTTGACTGCACTCGGAACCCAATTTCTACCGTTCCAAATTACATAAGGGGTATCAGTTCCTTTGTTAGTTGTTTTATACCATTCTCCTGGTCTTGGTGCATCTTCTTTATTAATCGGTTCATCACCACCGAAGAATGTAGTCCTTAGATCAGCACTCGTACCATCAAATGGTTTGTAGTAGCCATCTTGATCCATGAAATCGTTAACAGGACCAGAGTACTTCTGACCTTCTGTGTTTCTTGTAGTGCTATATATCCAGTTCTCACCATCGTAAACAGCATATCCAATCCTAAAGGCTCCAGGTAATTCTTTCCAATCACCTACTCTTGGTTCAAATGCACCTAATGTATGGGTATATCCAGCTTCTACACCTTCCTCGATTACCTCTTGTCCTGATTGAGCCATAGGTACATTTATAGCTTCTGGAAGTAGATGATCTATTTCATCATAAGCAATAACTTCATCATCACTGAATGCAGTTATTTTAGCTCTGAGTACTCTAGCTGGATCTGGATGAAATTTTAATAACCTAAGACTCTTACCATTATCTAATTCATAGATTTGTTTATCAAATTCAGACATGATAAGTTTCTCACCTTTTACTAAGGCAAGTTGTGCATTTTGTAAATCTCTAGCACTTACATATTTACCATTAACTTTCTTCTGATTCTTCATCAACTGCTTATAGAACAACTGAGTTTCACCTGGATTCTTTCTAGCAGCCTCTAAAGCTTTTTCTGATCCTGGTATAACTTCCTCTAAAATCTTGTTTGGATAAGTACCAACATATTCTTTTGCTACTTGTAATTTCTTAGAGTAGGTATTATCAAATGGTACGCCTTCATTTAACAGTTTTTGATAGTGACCATTATCAATTTTTGCATAAACTCTTTCCTTCGCTTTTCTTAAAGCCTCACCTCTATTTGGTTCGTTTCCATACTCTTCAGCAAAATAGATTCTTAAATCTCCTTCAGCTAGGTTTAAAACTTCAGCTTGATCATTAGCTGTATAAGTAGCTATTTCTGGATGACCTTCTAATCTTGTTTTAAAGAAATCAGTTTTTATACGATTTGAATCAGTCGAGCTTAAACTCCATTCGTCTGATGTATCAACTCTGCTTTTCCATAGTGCAAATACATCAGGCTCTTCTATCCCTTTTAAATCATTAAGAAAAAAAGGTTCAGAGTTTATGAACTTATCAGTTAATTCTTCAACAACCTTGTCTTGTACCTTAGATTCTTCAGTTATACCATTTAGTACTGTTGATGGTATGTCAATACCTTGTTTTTGAAAACCTTCAATAAACTCTCTTTTTTCGTCGTTAGTTGGAAATCTACCCTTTGTTTTAATAATATCTAAACTCCAAGTTTTCCATTCAACTGCAGCCTTTTTAGACTGGTTTTCAATTTTCTGAACTTCTTTATTTATATATTCAGTATCTGCTTTGTGTAAAGCATCTTCCCATCCAGAAGCTTCAAAAATCTTTGCATGTATATCTTTAATGTTTTCTAGTTTACCTTGCTTCCCATAATGCTTTAAAAATATATCATCAATCTTACGAGCTTGAGTTGTTGTTAATTCACCTCTCTGTACACCTTGAGTTAAATAACCTAGTAATCTTGTTAAACCACCAGAGAACTTTTCATCTGTTTTAAATTCTTCAATAAAGCTAATTACTTGTTTTTCAAAGTCAGGACCATCTACAGCTTGGAATACACCTGTAACTCTTAAGTAGTTCTCTTTCTCTAGGTTTGTTTTGGCTCTAGTTAAATTACTATTAATTGCCTCTTGATGTTTAGTTGTTCTAAATTGCTCTAAGTTTTGACGTGCAAGATCAACTAAAGCTTGTGGGTAATTTTGATCATTATATCCATTTAATAGATCATCTCCAAACTTATTAACTGCGTTGTTTGCTTCATCAATACTATATGAAGAGAAGTCAGGATGTAGATTAAAGAAATTATTTTCTAACTTAGCAAGGTCATTGTATATAACCCCTTGTCTTAGAAAACCAAACCTGCCTTTTCTCCATTCAGATTGAGTCATCAAACGGAGAGCTTCATACTTCTCTCCTTCAGCCTCAGCTTTTGCAGCAAGTTTTTGTTTTTCCTTGTGATCTTTTAAGAGTAGATTGTCTCCCTTTTCATAGATGTTTATAGCTAAGTCAATTTCTTCTTGACTAAAACCAGATTCATCAGAAAAATTAATTTGCCTTTTTTGGCTTTGCTGTTTAGCGACTTGAGCAGCTTGAAAGGCTGTTTGAGAGAAAGCTCCTAACTGTTCAATTAACTGTAAAGGTACTCCAGCATTTTGAATACGTCTTTTATCATTAGCTTGTTCAGCTGATTCACGTCTCTCAAAACCTTTGTTGATTTTTTGATACTCTTTTTCAAGTATCGAAGCATAATCTGGTGCTTCTTCGAATTCTAATGCCATAGTTATTTTATTAGTTTTACCAGATCTTGGCGTTCACACCGCCTGTATAAATACTTGCAACAGAACTAGCTATCTTTAATCCATCCATTAACGCTGCAGCTCCAACACTCTGCATAACAGGTGCAGGTGGTGCAACATCAGCTACAGGTTGGAATGCTACTTGTGCAAACTGTTGATCTTTATAACCCTTCGCTTGTGCTCCTGCTTTAGCATCTTCTCTTCTTAACTTGTAATCATTTTGTCTAATAGCACGACTAATCTTAGCCAGTTCTCTTCCATAATCAGCTTCCTCTGCTACACGTAGTCTATTTATTGATCTACCTGTTCTACCACTAGCCATTAGCTTGGCAGATTCACTTTCATTTAGCAGTTTGACGTACATATCTTGGTACTTAAGCTCAGCTTCTGCTCTCTTATCTTGCCTCTTACGTTCGCTTTCGCCGTAAGCTGCCTGAGCTGCCATCTCTGCATTATTTGTATTGATATCATATTGAACATTCTTAGCTGAATAGACACTTAGATCTTGCATCCATTGTCTTTCACGACGTTCATTTTGATATGCGTATTGTCTGCGAGCAGCTTCATTTTGTGCTCTCGCTTGCGCTCCTAAACACACGGCAAAATTCTATAAAGGATAATTTGTTTGGACCAAACTCAATCTCTCGTAAGAATTTGAATCCAAGGAATTGAAGTAGCTTTAAATGGACTGTGTTGCGTTTATCAACAACATTCCACAGCAACTTATCGGGTTGTCTTTCTACATAACGTCTAGCTTCCCTAGTAAACGTTATTGGGTAGTCATGAATAGCATGTGTACATAACATCCAGATCTGACCTCCAACGTCTACTCCAGCCATTCCAGCAGTCTTGCCGTTAGGCATTGTGAAGTACACGCAGGAGGGCTTCTGAACAGCGTCAAGTAGTGCTTCTGTTGCATCTATACCATGACCTTCTTCGACCTCTCTACGGTCCTCTGGACGTAGGTTAGAGGCTACTTCTTTAGCAGCCTCCAACGTTATTGGGTGAATAAATTTAGACACTTGAATAAAACTTATTTGTATAGTCTCCTTCCCATGTCATTGAAAACAATGTTAATGGTGTTGGATGTTTAGATTTAAGTGTAAGTGTTGTATTTGTATTTCTATCGTATATAGGTATAACTTTAATTTGTAGTTGTTGTGTTGGTAGTTCACTTTCTTCAGAGTAATCAGCTATGACTGATTCATGATCTTCAGTAAAAGTCGGCTTACCTCTTCTTTTAAGTACTGTTTGATATAAACCAGACGCACCTAAATTAATCTTATTCCTATGTAGAACTAATGAACCTCTAGTATCAGATCTAACTGATTCACCTTGTTTACTAGTTGGGTATATCTTAGGGAATTCAACTTCCATTTCATACAATATACCTAACACAACTGAGGTACTAGACCAATCTCCAACTACTTCAACATTACTTCCATTGATTGTAACCTCTGCATAACGACCAACTGGATCTGTACCACTATTATCATAAATAGCCATATCACCACCTGCTGCCTCAGTAGTCCACCAATTAGTAGGTAATGGGAATGTAGTTTTATTTGTAGAAGCGTTATATGTATTAGATGCAATACTTACTGAGGTAGCACAATCTAAATAGATTGGATGTATATCCTCCTTATCAGTAGATGTACCAGTATAAGTTTGTAAAGTATCAGAATGAAGCTTAAGATCAAGCTTAATTAGCATACATTTACCATCATCATCTAAGACTATATACAATGAGTCATCTATAATAAAATGATATTGAATATCCCAATGGAATGACCAAGTAAACCAAGCTTGATGTACTCGCTTATCTGAAGTATTGAAAAACTTATAGCAGTATAAAGTTGTTTTATCTTTTTCACTTAATGCTACAAAACCATTTTCTTTAGAAGTTGAAACTATATTTAGATCTTTATCTAGTAACTCACTAACAACTTTACTTTGTTCAATAACATCAGGTTCACCTTCTCTAAGAACCCTAGCCATCTCCATTAATCTACTATGTTCTCCTACATTATCTATAAAACCAATAGTAGTACCAAGTGAAAATGGATTAGTATTATGATTAAAGTTATAAGCTGATATGAAGTTTATCTTAGCTGTTAAAGGACTTAGTACATCACTATCTGTAGTCAACATGAATTGTTGATTTTTAGTGAATAAAATTAGACCACTATTAACTTGAATACCATCAAAAATAATAGCTGGATATTCAGAACTACAAGAGATATCAATTGGATCAGTAGCTGTAAATGTAATAGCAGACTTAGACCAGAAATTAGTAAAGTCTCCAGGTCTAGACATGATTACATTTTCATCACTAAGCATTACAAATCTGTTCCTAAAGAACAGCATCTTATTAATAGTCTTACCAATGAAACTAGGTTGAGGGTTAGTACCATCAACACTTGTATCTCCTACTTGTGCGTTATCCCAAGTAACAGTTGAAAGTGTAAATGTACCATTAGCTTGTCTTACCAATTGAAGAGGCATAGTACCTGCATCAAATTCAATATTAGTTCCTGGTTTTGCACATTCTTCCCATACACCTTCACCATCTCTATCGTTATGTCCAAAGAATTTTACATAGTAGTCATCTTCTTCAGCTTCACTATTAGATATTTTAACTACATATCCATGTTTACATTGATTAGGTAAGTCAGCTACATCTTTAACTGAATCAGTTAATACATTTAGTAATTCTCCTACAGGTGAAGATACATTAAATGATCCTGATGGTCTAGTAATATAAAGACCATTACCTATTTGTTGTACATTAGCATCAGTAAAGTTACTAGTAGCTACAATATCAGTTCGTATTGAACCTAATATACTTTCAGCAGTAACTGTTGTTTTAGTATCAAATGAAGTTGGAGTTGGTCGAATTAATCCAAGGTTAGCTTGTACTTTAGATGTACTTGTCTCTTCTATCTTTACTTTATATACAGCATCTTTCATAAAGATATGAAAAAAGTCACCAGTTTCCCAACCCTCTCCTCCGTGGAGTAGATCGTATGTAGTTTTATATCTAGCTTGGTATGTGGTTGAAGCAGTTTCCCCAGTCCCAGTTGTATAAGGTACTGACTGACCTGTAGTAGCTATTCGGAAATAAAGATTATTTCTGCCAGTTTGACCTACTAGTAGATTAGTAGGTTTGTAGACAAGGACAGTATAGTTATATGCTGTAGAAGTATTAGAAGAATCTGCCTTTACTCCACCAGTTGCACCATCGTCAGTAAGAGATGAGTTACTGTTTATAGAAAATATACGAGTACCTACATTAGGTGCATACGCATCTCTACCGTCTCCTGCACTGTCATCACACCTAACCGTTGCTGAACGTCTACTTGCATGGTCAACCATGAAACCATTTGCATCGCAGTAGTTATTACTAGAATTGACTAACTCAACACTTATACGTGTAGCAGTAGTGACTGTAGTTGTATTTGTATTATCAAATATATTAACTGCATATTGATTAGCATAAGCTACTTTCTTTAACTCTATAAATGCCTCTGGTGGTCTAGTAGCTTCTGTAGTAGAAGACATAGCAGTAGGCTTAGTACGATTAGTTATATAGGTATAATCATTTACAGTTAAAGTTTGAATATCTTGATCATTAGTATGTGTTAAATAAGTAGCTATAGCAGAACTATTTCCACTGGAATTAACAGTAACAGGACTACCATCACTACACTTCCACATATTGACATCACCTGTTCTACTGATCTGACCTAAGTATTGTTCAGTCTCATCTCTGTAGTAGTGAAACCATTTACCTTGATCTTGAGAATCTGTAGCTGCACCTGCTGCATCTAATTGTTTAATGAATCTAGTTCCTGGTCTTTTAGATAAACCCTCTGTGATATCTGGAAATACATTTGTTGCTATATTAACCTGTCCAGGTACTTTAAATTCATCAGGTTGTTGAGATATTCCAGCTATATAAGAGGGTATTGTTTGAGTTACATTTGACATTATCTACTAAGTACAGAGAACGGTGTATAAGGTCTATATCCTGATTCATGTGGGATGTTAAAGAATGATGGATCTCCTTTATCACATTCATATTCAATACAAGATGCTCTTGATTTAGCTTCATCTTGTTGTAGTAGTTGTACTAGTTGTGCGTTAGATACAAGCTGTGTAGCTGCTCTTACAGCTGCTCTATAGGTTATGTATCTTTGAAATACATTTGGTAGATCAGCAAATGGATAAAGAGTTACTGCATCTATATAGACATCATTATCAAATTCATCTGTGTGATGTACAAGATCATATAGTCTTCCATTTCTAGTTACTACATCTTTTGTTCTATCAGATAGTCCATCATTCAGATCATACCTAAGAGTATTAGCAGGAAGTGTTACATGCTTATTAGCATCTGGACTTATTTTTATATGATTCTCAGTATTAAAATGCCAGCCTTCATTCTGTACATCCTTATTTACTTCATTAAGGATATTGTATATAAATGATATTTCTGGATTCGTAAAGTTAAGGGTGGTTATTGGTGACTGACCGATGGCTCCCAGTATAGAATTGACTGCGGATAATTCGGTATCGAGTTCAGTTGTTGTGGTAGCCATAATTATATATAAAAAAAAAGGGAGCCATAAAGACTCCCATTACTTTGCACTATGTAAGTGCAGATGGTGCAGTTGCTGTACCTGCGAATAGTTCAACAGCAGCAGCTGGATTCAATGAATCAGCTCCCATTGCTAAACGTCCAAGGATAACGTCACCCTGATAAATCACGGATACGTCACCACTGGTGATTTGTACTTGAGGACCAATAGCCTCAACACAACCTGCAGCTTCTTTCTGGAAGATCAAGCCACAGCTGTTTGCGAACTCAGTGCTGTTACCGTATGTGTTAACAGTCTTAGTTGCAGTAGTACCAGCTCTTTCATCAGCAAGTGCTTCACCTACGAATGAACCAGTGTTACCAGGATCGGTAACTCCAGGGTTAGTTGCAGAACCAGAACCAAACTTAGTACCGTAGTTAGAGAAGAATGGGATGTTCATAGACTTGTAGATCTTAATGCCTGCAATTTCTACGATTCCATTACCTTTCTGACGTGCTGTACCTTGCTCGTCTCTATTGATTAGTCCACTGTCACCGACTTTCTGGATTAGCTCATAGTATTGGCGTGGGTTAAGTACACCTACACGACCTTCAGTGCTAACACCTTTCTCGTCTAGTGCAGCTGCAGCATCATAGAATGCATTCACTAGTAGATCAGCATCATAAGCATCAGATGCGTTGGTTCCTGTCGAACCTACACGTACCTGAGTACCACCTGGCTCAACAAAGTTAGACTTAGTGATAGGTGATGCTAATCTTGCAGCCTTAGTAATAGCTCTGAAGATTTTTCTGTCATATTTTTCAGCGAGTGCATATCCAATCTTCTTAGATATTTCTCCACGAAGCTCATAATGAGCAAGAACTTCGTCTAACTCGTAAACGAAAGCTGAACTGATTAGTAGATCGTCAACTGTAATAGTTTTCTCTGCTACTGGTGGTGCACCATCGGAGTTACCGAGGATGTTGTTACCAGGAGTATGATCGAATTACTCCCTACTTTAATAGGGTTCAGACTATATCATCTCCCGCTAGGGGAGTCGGACGCTATTCATGTATTACGGAACAAGCGTGTTCCACCATGTAGTCGTTGCACCTTCCTCTCACGCTTGAGAGGCTTGGCTCAGGATTGGCTTATCTTTCGACTTAGCTTTCCCTGAATTCATCCGATTTGCTATATGTATTACTACATAAAGGAGCAATCATTTACTCAGCTGAAGTTCTACCTGTGAAGATAAACTGAAGAGACTTACCGTTCTTCAATGTTCTCTTCATTACAAGATCCCTAGCAATTGTATTGTTTTGGAATCCTTTAAACATCTCACCTGAGAACAATTTCAGGTAAAGACCTCTTTTATCGCCTGCTCCATTAGCCTGACCCAGTTGGGTTAGATCTGCTGGATCAGCACTATTTTGATGTACTGCCATTTATCTATATTTTAAAATGTATTGAATGTATAAATCATCATCGTGCACAATTTTAATTCGAAGTTTTGTGGTCTATCCCACCGTCTAGACGGCTAATAGGTATCCTGCGTACAGGGCTAAAAGCCAAATTACAGAGAGGTCCGACACTGAGGTGCCTCTCTGCTATGGAAGTTTAAATGTAATACCTCCACATGAATGAAAAAAGCTAGAGCCAAAAAGACTACTAGCCATAGTTCATTTAATTTCTTCACAAGGTTGAAAGAGCCTCTTCTAATGAGATGTCCTCATCAAAAGTCTCCTTCTTCTCTTCTTTAAGTTCAGGTTCAGGAGTAAGTGACGTTACTGATGCCTTTACTTTGTCGCTTTGTTGTGACATTAGAAAGAATACTTAGCTCCGATTTTTGTGCCATAGTTGTTGTCCTCATCTCCATTAGAGATACCTGAGAACTCACCATAAACACCAAGCTTCTGAGTTACATTAAATGTACCTCCAACTTTTCCAGAAAGTTCTGACTCTTTACCATCTACATCAGCAACAACTGTGTAGGCAGGACCACCTTGAATGTAGTAGTCAAGCTTCTTAATTGAACCTTCATATCCAATGTGTACATCTACAGTTCTTCCTGTGTAGTCAGACCCTGTAAATCCATCATTAGACTCAGCGTTAAAGTAAACGCCAGCGGATGCAGGTGCAGACGCTAATGTGGTGGCTGCGAGAGCAAGTGCAATTGTTTTCATTTTAATTAAATTTGTAAGTTT
>Ga0208666_1000540_pt1 | contig 17692 bp, 25 predicted proteins | sample 5B_taG_FD_184078 | JGI IMG/M metagenome (GOLD analysis project Ga0208666, IMG submission 184078) | Marine viral communities from the Subarctic Pacific Ocean - 5B_ETSP_OMZ_AT15132_CsCl metaG (SPAdes) (version 2) | ecosystem: Environmental > Aquatic > Marine > Oceanic | place: Pacific Ocean...
TTTAATTATGTAAGGTATTACACACCTGGTGAACCGAACATACCTCTAGGGTCTGAGAATCCAAATGAATATCTCTCTCTAGCTTTGTATCTTACGTTACCAGTATCGAAGTCACCTTCCATAGCTGTTTTGATTGGTGCTCTAACAAACATTTTCATACCATTAGGTACGTCTGTTTTGATAAAGTACGCATCGTCGTCAGTTAGGAAGTTATTAACCACATAACCTTGTGGTACCATTCCCATAGACACTACTGCGTTGATATCATTGTCAGCAGTTCCAGTTCTGCCTGCAGACTTCATCAGTCTTTCAGCAGTAAATTGAAGCGCAGATGGAATAATCATTTTTACTCCTCTAGCTGCAATTTTTAGACCTCTCTCGTCTGTGAACGCAGCAATATCAATTAAAGACTGCTCTAACGATGTTTCGTTAAGATCAGCAGATGTTGCTAGCTCATTTGAGAAAGTTCCAGCTATCGTTGGGTGGTCAGTAGCTAAAAGCTCCTTACCATCACCACCAGCAAATGAACTGTTAAATGCATTGTTTAATACATTCGCAGCTTTTACTTGCTTAGTGTTTGCCATCGATCTCGCTAATGCTTTTGTATATCTAGACGCAAGTCTGTCATACAAGTTGTCTTCGATTGCTTCTTCAGTAATTGAAAACGCAAGAGCGATTGTTTCATGAGTGTATCTTGATGTGAACGTTTCTTGAGCATTGTCAAATGTCACTGCAGAACCTTCTGGTTTTGTTTGTGCATTTGCAAATCCAGATAACATTACTTCTTCTTCAAAAGCTCTGTCTGAATTTTCAGTGTCAAAAATTTCAGCATGTTGATTCTCATACCTTTTATACTCCAGGCCGAATAAGGCATTCAAACCTGGCTCTAGTTCTTTGACTAATTGTCCTCTACTTATCGCCATATTATCCTCCTTATACTCCTACAGCAGAATTTAGGAAGTGATTAGCTATCTGTACAACACAGTTAACATTTGTATTGTAAGTTGTAGCGTTCTTAAGATTATTATTCTCAAGATCTCTCGTCACACCTAATATTCTTAGTTGTCTTGTTGTCGTTGTCGTAACTAAACCATTCACTTCAACTTTTGAAACAAAGTTTGGTGAAGAACCAGCTACATAGCTGATGTTAGCTAACGTATTTATGTTTGCGATAGCTAATGTAGTTACGTTTTGTATTTCGAATCTCTCATACGGATCATCAGAAACGAATCCAACAATGTCAGTTGCCATGTTAGAAGCTTTCAGATTGTTCGCAAAAGTAGGCTTCGACGTACTAGCGTCAGTAAAAAAGACCCCGTTTAAGGAACCTAATAGCTGATCGCCCGTACCCGCTACACCAATGTGACCTGTTGCTAATGCTTTTACAGGGTCATTTTGATAGATAGCAGTCGAACTTGCAGCAATAGTAAATTCACTTAAACCTTGGTTGTCTCTATTCTGACCAATTTTGCCGATTGGTCTTAGACCGAATGCAGCATCTTGATTGGTTGCCATATTTTTTCTCCTTAGTTTATATTTTTTACTATCGAGTTATTCTGGTATCGCAAAGAAATTATTTCTTCGTACCACCAAAAGTTACACGACTTTGTCTCTCAGCATTAATCGGCATGCTAGAGTGCTGCTCCTTCATAAGATCGTTGTTGATTGCTTCATCTCGATCTTGAGTTTGTTTCTTGAAAAACTCTTCACGGGACTTTGCGATCTCTTCCGGTATCCTTGCCAGCACAAGGCCGCCAACTCCGATCACTCCTGCGTATTTGCCATCTTTCATAGAGGGATACTCTGTATCTGGAAATTCATCAGCTCTCACTAATTCAAATCCTGATCTCATTTTTCCTGACATATTCTTAGTATCATCGAAACCAAGAACCTCAGTTCGTATCCATCTGTGTCGGTATCCATCCGGCGCAGGCGGTGCATCTAAAGATGATGGTGGAGTCCAAGTCTGAGGTCTTTTATCTTTTTCTCTAGACTGACTCGCACGAGAAGTTTTTATTTTGTCATTTTCCATATGCTATACCTCCTTCGTGTTTTGTTTTTGTTTCGCATATTCTTCTAATGGCACTCCTAATTTTTTAGCGATTGCAACTTCAGAAGGGGTGAGTCTGATAGTTTTGCGACCAGAATTATTTACACTTCGCTTCGCTGAAGCTACTATCTGTGCAGGTTTGGTCGTATCTTTTTGAACCTTATCATCAGTATTATCAAATTTGTGCGGAAATTCAAGTCTTATTCTTTTATCAATTTCTGCGTAATAATCATCTGATTGAGGATCAAATCCTTCTTCTTCCACTAGCTTTTTATGTAAGTCAAATGCAGTATAAGTCATAGCTGTATCTGTACCAAACCACCTATTTTTAGAGCCCCAAGCCTCTGCTTTAGGGTCTGCAACAGGTTTTTGTTGAGGAGATACCTTTGGTATTTCCTGCTCTTTTGATTCAGTTTTAGATAACTGTTCTTGCATTGCTTTTGCTTCTACAAGTCTTGCTTCTTCGTATCCAAGCCTTGCTATTTCTTTATTAGCTTCAACTTCAGCTGCGAGATCTCCCGCTTCCTTTGCTGCTGCTAATTTTGCCGCTGCTGCTTGTAAGCCAGATTTGATTCTCTCTTCTCTGTCTTTAACACCAGCTTGTTCAACTGAAGAATACTTCTGTTGAAGATCTTCTTTTTGTTTCTTTTGAGATTTAGCAAATTCTAAAGCTTCATCAGCTTGTCTTTGTGCTTCTCTCCATTTCTTTGTAAGTTTTGCAATTCTTCTTTGCACGTCCTTACTGTACGTCTCTAATTCTTCTTTCTTCTGTTCAGGTTTTTCTTCCTGTTTCTTTTCAGCTTCTGGCTGCGCGTCGCTGCCTTCTGCTTTCTCTTCTCTAGGTTCCTCTGCTTGTGGCGCGGGACTAGAGTCTTCTTCCTTAGTTTCTACTTCACCTTCTGGTTTCTGTTCTTCTAACTCAACGTCAGCTCCAGGACCAGAGGTATCTATATCAACCATCGGAACGCCTTTTTTGTTTTCTTCTTCTTTTTGCATAGTCCTCTCCTATGTTATATATAATGCAACACAGATTCTGGGTTACTTATCGTGCCCAAAACCTCGTCGTCGTTTAAAAGACGGACTTCTCCGCCTTCTATTGGTAATCGTGATCCTGCATATCTTGCAAAGATCACCCAATCTCCTTCTTTACACCAAGGGCCAGTTGGAAATTTTTCTTTATCTCCATATGCCATTGGTCCCATTTTAATTACATAGCCACAATTAGTTGCTATTCTAGCTTTATCTAATGACTCTTGTGCTATGATTATTCCACCTTTAGTTTTTTCTTTTGGTGTAAAAGGTAAAACTAAAAGTCTCCATCCTGATGGGACAGGTAATTCGTGTTTAATTTCTCCAACGTTAGTCTCGTCAACTCTTTTTACTTCTTCAACAGACTTAACTTTTTGTTCTTTATACTTTTCTTCCAAAGCGTTTTTATGCTTTGGGACCTCTTTTTTCGAGGTCGATAACAGTTCCTTGCTCATTTTTTTGCTCCTTGTTGTTTAGCAGGTTAGAGATTTCCTGTGATATATATTGGTAGGCATGTGCCTGTCCTAACATATATTTATACTTTTCCATATTGTCAACCCCACCACTGATCATTGAGTCACCAATGTTCTGATAAAGTTGTTTTAGTTGTCTCTGTATTTTAGTTACTAGTTCTAGATCTTGCATTATGTTTTTTTTCCTTTCCTAATTGCTTCTTTACCTTTCTTAAATATGCTAGCCACCTTTGCCTTACCCATAACCTTGGCTCTCTGTTCACCAACAGTAAGTATTTGGATTTTTCTTGCGAAAGGTTTGTTAATATTTTTAACTTTTGAAACAGTTTTACGAGCATCCGTAGGGGTCGCAAACTTAATTCTAACAGTGTCTCTAGGATTCTCATCTGTGTATAGTCTCCTCCCAGAACCTTTTGGTTTTTTACCTGTGCCTACTTTAGGATCTTTTGCCACGTAGAACTCCTTTTAATGTCTTAGCTTGAGCGGCATGTGTCTTTGAGGCTTTCTTCAAACCTTTCATGACTTTTTTAATTGCTCTCTTTTTCTTTAACATTTCCATCTCCTTCTTGCCTGACGGATACGTGAGTTCGGATCGTTTCTTGTTTTTGCTGAAGCTCTTTTGAGCTGACCTAATGATCTTGCGCAGTATGATTTTCTACGTTTAGCAGCTTTTGACCCTTTTTTCACTTTACCGGTCACGGCTGTTTTTAGTTTTGAGCCGGGATTTAATCTTCTATAGGCTTTGACACCAGCTCTTGTCATGCCTGCTCCAGACTTTGTAGGTCTAAAGTTTTTTTTATTTCTCGCAGGCATAGTGCCTTTTGAGAAATTTTCTCTAACTTGAAAATCGTCTCTCATTATCCAGTGTACCCGATTGTTACGGAATCAGTTACATCTAAATCTAAATATACACCGGTTTTAAATCTAATACCTGAACCTGGAACAAAGATATCTAAACCTTCGCTACCAAATTTTGCTTGAAACTCTAATGAACCACCTGTTCCAGTGCCATCATGTAATTTAACAATTGCGTTTGTAGCAGCGTGTGCTTGAATGTATGTGACTCTGCATGGTCCTAAATTTGTGCTACCACCAGTAATAGTTTTAAAATTACCGTCTGCAGTTAACGTTGTAAACTTTTGATCACTTGAAAAAGATCCGCCACCAGCCATTAGTCTAACATCCCCTTATAATATTTTGCGTACGATTTGTTATTTAATTTAGTTCCAGCATACGTACTATTAATTGCTGGTCCTATGTATTCTTGTAATCCACCTTTAGCAGCTTTGCTACGTTTTGCAAATGTAGCTGCTCGGGAGGGAGTTGGTCCCGTATTGGCTTTCGCTTGTTTTCTTCTTACGGCACCCGCACGTTGACCTTTGGACATCGCTCTTGCTTTTGCAATGGGCACGCATTTTGGATATTTTTTTCTTTTTTCTCCACCAGATCTTCCACACTTCGGGAATGAGCCATCCGATTTTTTGTTTGCAATATCTACCCAGTTTTCCTTTACCCATTTTCTAAGTCCCATTAGCAACCTCTTTTTCTTCGAGCTAATCCTGGTGTTCTCATTGATCCACCACCAGCAGCTTTTTTTCTGCCACCTGGTTTGATCTTACCAGAACATACTCCAGAAGCGTACATGTTAGCATAAGCTGAAGGATAAACCTTAAACTTTCTTTTTGCCGCTGCTTTTCCTTTTGGACATAACTTTGCCATCTTTTTTTCCTTTTGGTTTTTTAATTACACCTCTTGCGATTAAAATATCTTTTTTAGTAATTTTACCATCACCTGACATGTCAGGAAAACTTCCTTTTTTGTACATGCCTCTTTTCATCATGCCGCCACCCATAGCGCCACGTCTATTTGTTACTTGAGTATTAAATCTTCTATTTGCCATTATTTTTTTCCTCCTCTAAATATTTGTGTACCCTTTATACCAAAAATGCTCGCAACTACAAGTATCCATAAATTAGTGAACCATTTCGGAAGCGACTGGAAATACTCGAAAAACAATTTTACCTTCTCCATAGCTGCTGGATCGTCTGACATAACTGCCCACATTAACACAATTATGGGCGCCGAAATAATTACGAGTACAAATTCGTCCTTATAGTCGTTTTGACGAGCTTCAAGAAGTTTACCTTGGTAAGCTTCCTCTCCTCGGGCCATTTTTTCTGCATGCATAAGCTGTGCATCAGACATAGCCATTTTAGTCTTCTGTTTATTCGCGTAAATTTTGCTTCCTGCTTGTAAAGCAATTTTTGCTAAACTAAACCAAGCCATATTAGTACCACTTAGCTTTTCTATTCTTCTCTTTTAAAATTTTTCCTTGACCTTGAACTTCTTGTTCTTGTGTTTCAGCTGGATTAGTCATTTCGATCTCTTTTCCACCTTCAACATAACCATCTTTGTTCGTAAACATTTCGTGGTTAAGGTCTTTTTTGTTTTTTTCTGCCATATTAGCTCCTTTGTTAATTACTTTACTCTTTTTTTAAAATTTTGTCGACAATTTTAGTCGTCTCTCTTAATTATGACTCCTCCTGTGCCCATATCTTTAGCATTTGGTAAAGTTTTTGATAAAATTGTCTTTTCGATTGAAGTATTTGCTCTTAATTTTGCTAATTCTTCGTTTTGTTCAAGTTTTTCGTCTTGATTTTCTTGATTCATCATTGCTCTCATCTTATCAAGATTAATTCTCTCTTCACCTTCTTGTTTTTTTCTAGCATTTTCTTGTGCTTGAAGGTCTAATTCTCTTGCTCTTAACTTAGCAATAGGATCATTGTCAAATTGAGAGGTAATTTTCTTCTCTTCCTTCATAAATTCTTCCATCATGTCAGCAATCAGTTGAGCTTTTCTTGCTTCTATTTTTTCTGCTGTCATTTTTGCTTGCATTTGAATTTGTGGATTCATCGCAGCCTGTGGATTTTGTCTGATAGCCATTAATTGTTGCATCTCTTCTCTAAATTCTACTTCAACTTGTTCTTGAGCCATCAAAGAAATATGTTCAAAACAATTTTTTTCTAATGCAGCCATAACCATAGGATTATTTCTAGCCATATTAGTTGCCATAAAATTTAAATGTGAAGTTATGTGCGCTCTATGATCCTGACCAGGGTAAGCTTGGAACGGACGCCCAGCAAGAGCATCGATATGCTCTAACGCTGGGTCCTTTGGTGCGGGAATAGGGGGTCGTTTTAAAATTTTATCAATATCTTTTACACCTAAAGCTTCATACATATTTCTATACGCTTGATACAAATTATGTATTTGTGGATTGGATGTTGCCAGCTGCAGTTCCGACTGTGCGAGGGAAATACGCTGTGTCTGAGAAAATATGTTTGGATCTGCAACCGGCAATATATCTACTCTGTCATCAAAGTCAGATTGTTTAATCATTCTTTGACCACCAACAACATCGTAGGGATATTCTTGTGGTAGATATAACTTGAAAACTCTTGCTAACAACTTGAACTCTTGTTTTAAAGAGGCATAAATTCTTTTGTGAATTGCAGACATTGTTCTGCTTCCTCTTTCTAGCAATGCTACTGTCGTACCCACAGCTGCTTGTTGATTACCCTCACCTACTTGCAAGTCTGCTATTGAAGCGAATCTTTGACCTGCTTGTACTACGACGCCCATAAGTTGTAATAAAGTTTGTGATGGCTCCTTGAACGGAAGCATCATGAATGAATCTCGGATGTTACCACCTGGTGCATCTACATCTCTAAATTCACCTGGTTGAATAGATTGTGCATCATCTCTAATTCTAATTCCTCTTTGCTTAAATCCTGCTGGTAGGTTTGATAATGTTCCTGCATCTAATAATTGTCTTAATGCAGAAGTTGCTGTTCTTGATAATCCACCAATCATATGTATTAAACCAAAACCATAAAAACCAAGTCCTGGTAAAAATTTAAAATGTACAAAATAATCAACTTTATTTTTTGTTGCGTCACCTATTTCGTAATTTCTTTTGATTGATAAAACTTCTCTAGAATTTTCTTCAATGGTTACAACATAAGGAAGTTTAATTCCTGTTGGTTCACCGTCTTGTCCCATGTCTTCAAATCCCTCTAGATCTAAATTTACATGACACTCTAATAAATTAAATACATCTTCGTCTCTGCCTTTTGATTGCCCTTCAAGTTCTCTTTCTTTTCTTTGTACTTCAGTTTCATTAACTGGCCCTGGTTTTAAATCTACATCTCTGTAGAAACCAGCAACTTGTTGTTTTCTTAATTCGTTTTCAGATATTTGAACCCGATGAATGATCGACTCCGCATCTTCTAATGAGGTAGCAGTATACGGAACAATCAAATCATCTGCGGGAACAAATTTAGAACAAGCCATTGAGCTTGTTTCATCGTAGTATACCTTTTTAAAAGCAGATCCTGCTAAAGGTAAATGAAATAATAGTGAATCAAAATCTGGTTCATACTCTTTCATTTTTTCCATGATTTGATAGTTCATGAAATCTTTTACTCTTTGTGATTGTTGTTCTTTTTCTGGAGTAGGGTTTCCTAAAATTTGTGTTCTAACTGGACCATTAGCCGGCAATAATTCTTTATAAGCTAATGATTGAAATTGTGTGACAGCTTCTGCTAAAACTGGGTGCGTTGCACCTGAAGCTCCTTGAAAAGGTTCTGTTCTGTTATCGTATTTAAAACCTAATAAATCTAAACCTTCTCTGTAAGATCTTTCCCAATCTTTTCTAGAATTTTTATAGTCTTGATAATTTTGATATAATGATGTCCCTAATCTTCCTAATACATCATCAGGTAAATGTTCTGCTAAATTATCGTAGTGGTTTTGTCCACCTTCAACAGATCCTATTGAAGGATCATAATTTATATCTACTGATCCATCTTCATTTTCTGTAACTTCTACAGGTTCACCTTGTTCATTAATTTTCTGTTGCTCTTCTTGTTCAGCAATTTCTAATTCTTCAGGTGATGGTACTTTTATCTCTTGCTCTACGTTTGGAAGAGATTTGTCTATGTCTGCCATTTATTTTCTCCAGTTTTACAGGTTTAACAGTATTATAATTAATAAGCAACCCCTCAGACTGAGGGCCTGATTTAGGGGGTATAGTTTTAGTCAATTTCATCTAACCCTGCTGCCTCCTCTATAGCTCTATCTGCATCAGCTTCAGCTTTACCAACTTGAAACTCACCTGTTTTCATTTCTAGATTTTTCTTACCTGTTGCAAATTCTTCCATAGCTCTTGTGTCTGGTCCTAATATTTGATCTAAATCTTCAAGAACCTCTACGTCAAAATCAGCGTTACCATCAGGGTCTACGTTAACAGGCACTTCTTCTTGAGCAATAAACTCACCTGGTTTTTTTACAGCTTTGCCTGTTTTCTCATCTATCAGTTCATATCCTGGTGGTTCATATTCAATCTCATATGATTTTCCATATTCATTTTTGCCTGATACAAAAACTTTACCATCGTCATGTCTATAAATTTGTATGCCGGGTAATTCTTTTACTTCATACTTCATAATATCTGCATCTATTTTTTTACCTGTACCACTAAACATAACTTTATTTATCATATCAGGAAACCAGTCCGGCATTTTAGTAGAGCTACCTGCAATCTTAACTATAGGTTTAGCAACCTCTGACTTTCCTAAAAATTTACTAAAGATAGGTAAGGACGCAATTCCTGCCATGAGTTTCATGAAAGCTCTTCTTTTTGGATCCATGGGTCCATCAGCAAAACCTATTCGTCCACCGTTTGCCATGGCCATGATTCCACTTTCATATATCTCATCTAATTCTTCTGGTGAAAGTTCTGGTTGAGGTAAAAAGTTATAGTTATCTGTGTAACTATCTGTTGCTCCTACTTGACCGACGGATGCTTTTGTAATTTGATCTGTTTTCTTGTCAATAAAATCTGGATCTTGTATAGCAAAATCTCCAAAAATTTTTCCTGCAAGACCTGTTCTTAAATTTTCAAATCTATTTGTGGCCTCTTTTTTCGCTAATGTTTCTACTGTGTCAAAAGTATCTTTATTAATAACGTTTGTTTTTCTTGATTGTAAATCAAAGTATTCATTCAACAAACTTTTTTCCATTTCTATTAAATCAATACCTTCTGCCTCAAAAGGATTATCTTCTAAGTATTGATAATTTGCAAAACGTTTTTTAAATCTGTCAGCATCATTTTGATATTCAATTAAATTTTGTATTTTATTTCTCTGCTCGTCTGTATCAGCAAGTTTCATAAGATCTTCATTAAGACTTCCTAGATTAACACCAGGGATGGCATCGATTGCAGCTCCTATAAATGTATTTCTAGCTGTCTGACCAAAAGTTTTTCCCTCTGACATTCCAGTAATAATTGGATCAGCTTCTAATAGCGCACCTATTGCAAGACCTGTAGCGCCCTTACCTGCAGAAATAGCAAAATCAGCTCCAGTGCCTACACCTCTAGCGACTTGACCTGCAAACTTACCAGTTGGTTTTACAAATTCTTCAAAGCCAGCTTTTAATAAAAGAGACGGGTCAACACCAACATTCTTGCCCCCCTGCATAATTTCTTGAAGAGCAGTTAATTTTTTCTGGCCTGATTCTTGTGTAGGTATTAAATCTTTTTGACCGACTGTTTCTTTAACTCCACCTGCTTCTATAAACTCACTAAACTCCTCTACATCTTGCACTGGAATTTTAGCTGCCTTGTAAAAAGCGTTAAGATTATCACTGTATTGACTATAAATATTTTGTTTAAAAAGTTGTTTTTCTTCAAATGATAAATTTTTAAAAAGTTTAGCATTAGGGTTTATTTCTTGAATTTTACCGTATCTATAATCTGGATCAACTGTGGACATATCTGCAAATAAATCAGAAGATTTAAATTTAGATCCAACTTCAGGAATATTAATTGTAACCTTTGGAATTCTTTTTTCTTGGCCTTTAAAAAATTCATTTTTTTCAGACATATTATTTATTCTATTAATTAGTTTATTATAATGCCCGTCCATATCATTTTTAATTTTAATTAGCTCTGCTCTATTTTTTTCTGTTATAGGTTTATTAAGAAATTTATTTAATTCTTTGAAGTAAGTATTAAATTTTACATCATAACCTGTGCTTCTATTTAAAGCGTTTATATTAATTTCAGCATCTTGAAAGACTAAACTATTTATTTTATTTACATTTGAGTCTTTTAAAAGATTTTTAAACTCTGCTTTATCTGTAATTTGCACAGACACTGGATGACCTATGTGATCACCAGCAGATGCAGATAAAGTTTTTGTAGGTAGATAAACATCTTCAGCTATTGCAGTTTCTCTTACATTTTTTACAACTACTTTATTAAACTTATATAATTCTTTATCTAATTTTTGTTCCGCCTTTATTCTAGCAGCTACAGTTTCTTTTGGTGTTTTCCCTAATTGTGTTGTCTTAGGTGTTTCTTTAAAAAATTTTATTACGTCTTTTAATTTATATTGTTTACCCGAACCACCGACAGGATTTGGTCTACTGTTTACTCCAGCTTTTTTTAATTCACCTGTAAAGTATTCACCAGCTTTTGGGTTTCCTTTTGCTGTAGTAATACCAAAAAGATTAAATAAATCTCTTGTGTTATAAAATTTATTAACGTTAGCTCCTTTAGTTACCTTTTTTAGAAAATCAGGTTCTTTAACTAATTTTGTTCTAAACTCAGAAAAAGTTAATCCTTCTTTAAGTCCTTTAATTTTTGTTCTTTGCTGTACGCTTAACTCTCCTTCTATTCCTAACTTGTTTCTCATCTTTCGAATTATTTGTGGTCCTGATGATACATCAGCATTTGGAAAAAGAGATTTTTGAGCAGCACTTGTGTTACCACTAAAAAATTTATCTCTATACTCCATAAATTTTTTAAAAAATTTTTCTGTATCGTCAATGTTTTTTAAAACATTTTGGGTAGATGGTGCAGTAGCTGCAACTTTTAAATATTTTGGGTTTACAAATTTAAGTAATGATTTTTTTGCTGCTACTTTTGTTCCATCAGAAAACTCTTCTCTCTCAATAAAATCTACAGACTCATCCATCAAAAAAGGACGAGCTTTGTTCATCGTATCTTCTTGTCTTTGTATTCTAACGTCTTCTTGAATATCTAAAAGTTCTTGTGGTTTTGATTCTGGTAAAACAAATTCTACATCTACTTCGTCTAAACCAAAATTAACTTTAGGAATCTCTGGCTCTTTTAATTTTTGTATGAGTGCTCTGTTTTTAAGAAGTTCTGAGGCCATGTTATAACCCCATTAAATAGTCTACACCTTTACCAGGTCTACCACCTTCAGCTAAATCTTCTGGGTCGTCAAGATTTTTTATTTCTTCTATCTCAACTGCTTCGTCGTCTAGAGATTCTCTGACAACAGGTTTTTTTACTTTAAAATTATTTTCAGCAGATAAGAATTCCTCTGCTGCTTCACGTTCATTTTTTGCTGTATCGATAATACCATCTAGTGTGCCCAACACTTCATTATCTCTCTCGTAATAATTTTCAAAAACTTTTAACGGATCCATGTTTTGATCACCACCACGTTTTAAATCATCGTAGTTTTTTAAACTGTTTCTAACATTCTCTGGTAAATCAATTCGTGTATCATTTAATAAGATCTGTCTTATAACAGCTCTTCGTTTTCCTTCTACACCAGCACTGTAATTTCTTGCGCCTATGTCTGCAATTTCATCTTCACTTAGTGTTGTTGTCTTTGGTGGTTTGTAATTTTCATCTAATAAAGATTTTACACCTTGCTGATCCATTTTATATTGAGCCGAGTCTTTGATAGCTTTGTCTGCTAGACTTCCTGCTTCAACACCTTCAGGTAAACCAAGTTCTGATTTTAATTTCATAATTCCTGTGTCATCAACTTTCTTTTGTGTTGTAATGTCTATGATCTCTGCTTCAGGTTTTTCTGTTTTTCCTTTTTTAGCGTTTAAAGCTCTTCTTAAATTCATCTCAAAGTTTTTCATTTCTGACATATTTTTATTAGACAGAGCATATGGACCATACTCCGATAGTTTCTTTTCTATAAATTTTAAAACTTCAGGATTATCAAAAGCCGAATCTGAATATAATTTAAAAGGACTGTTCTTATCTAGTTTAATAGGTTTACTAATATTAGTTTTTGTACCTATAACTTTGTTAAGGTAACTTTTGCCAAACATTTCTTGTAGTAATTCTAATAACTTCATCAGTAATAATTCCTTTTCCTTTGAGGTTTTGCCTCATCTTTTTCATCATCAGGATGTAAAATAAAGCCACCCTGTCTAAAACGCATGATAGCTTGGGTTGTCGAGTCAACCAAATCGTCATGATCACCAAATGGAAATGCTGCACACTCCTCGATGACTTCCTCAGCAAATTCCTGGTTCGGAGCATATATCATACCAGATTCGAACAAAGGTGCAACAGAATTTACTCGTGTATGCTTATCGTTTCCTTTCGACGGCGTAAAATTGACAACAGGTATACCCATCTTTCTTAACTCATCTGTTAAAGGTTGACCTGATGCTTTAGCTTCAACAATAACTGTATCAGGATCCCAATACTTATATTGCTCCATAGCAACTTGTTTTAATTCTGGAAAATCGTATCTGCCTTTCTTTGCATCTAATAATATTAAACTTGCAGGACTATCGTCGTTTAAATAAAAAACACCCCACGTTGTGATTGCAGAATAATCGGCAGTTTGTTTTTTACCAAACGCTGTATCGTAAGATTGTATGACGTGCTTTAATGCAGGTATCCAGTCTTCTTCCCACGGTTGCCACCACTCTCGTTTAATAATAGCTCCTTCTTCTGATGTTGGGTTCTGCATATACTGAGCATTCCATTTTTGTATACCTGTAGATGCTTTCACAGCTTCTAGTTCTTCTAACTTCCAATACTCTGGCCATAGTGGTTGACCTGATGGCATGATGGCAGGAAACTCTACGATCTCCCACTGATCAGCTTTAGCCTCTCGCTGCGCGCCTAACAGACACCCAGTTAGATCTTTTGTATTCCATCTTGTCATAACTAGAATAATAGATCCTCCTGGCTGGAGACGTTGACGAGGACCTGACGTATACCATTCAAAAGTTCTCTCCATAGCATCTCTGTTCATTGCATCTTGTTCTGTGTGTGGATCATCGATGATAAGTAAATCTGCACCACGACCTGTGATCGCGGAGCCAACGCCAGCTGCATAGTATTCACCACCTTGTTGTGTTTCCCATTTACCTGCAGCTTGTGAGTCTTCTCTAAGTCTAGTTTTGAAAACGGTTTGATACTCCTGACTATCTAAAAGTTGTTTTGCTTTACGTCCGAATCTAACAGATAGTTCTGTGGTGTTAGTGGATTGAATAATTTTGAGCTTCGGGTTTCTACCCACCATCCAAGCGGGCAGCAAGTAGCTAGCGAACTCGGACTTTGTATGTCTAGGTGGCATATTTATAATCAGCCTTTTAATTTTGCCTTCAGCTATTTGATTAAATTTTTCAGCAACAATCTTGTGATGTGATCCTTCAACAAAGTCTGGCCACACATGTTTAACAAACTTCATGAAATCATCTCTTATGCCAGCCTCTTTCTTTTTTTCAGCGTGCTGAAGATAAGTTTTCATAAACTCTTTTCTTACATCGGGAGGTAATCTCTTTATCTTTTCTAAATCTATTTTCATTTCAAAAAAATTTTCTGCAAAATTTTTTAGGATTAATTTTGAAACCTAGCAAGTATTTTCTGCCTATGATTATACATAACTCGGCATAAAGGGTATGTCACTGGGACCCCTACAACTTGTACGTTAATTCTATTATTATATTTATTAGAAATTTGCAATGGCTTTGGTACCTCTACGAGGGGCGCCCGAAGGGCGCCTCTCGAATCTGGTTAATCTAATAATACCATATATGCTTTGGCATTGTTCTTACGAAACCAATGTAATAGCTCTCGCATTGTTTGCCAATGCTTACTACCACCTGTGCCTAGTTCTTTATCTTCAAGAGTAGCGATTGCTTCATGATAAAATATCTTGTCATGTTTGTCCGCTTCCTCTTTTGTTAGTTCAATAGACTCACCTGTGAATCTATTACGTCTTGTATAATCGTTATTGTCTGTCTGTGTTTCCATAGTCCTACTATATCCTATAGTTAAAACCCTGTCAATACTTGATATATCAACGCCCCTAGTCCAACAGCCAAAATAATAGAGAGCCCGGCAGGGCTCTCTACAAATATAAGATTAAATAATTCAATCATAATGTTTTCCAACTTATTAAGACAAGTAAAATTATTGTTATCATAAAGGTAATTTCAATCATGATACCTTTCGTTTGTAAGTTATCATGGGGTCAATACAAGTTGTATATCTCTCTAATACTGTGTCCCAAAAACACATATACTTCTTGCCGTTGCTTTCCCATACTCTGCAACCATCTTTACTCATGTTGCCAATTCTAAATATAACCTTGTTATATTTCTTCGCATACCAAGAAACAGCAAAGTCAGTGCTTTGAAATATCTTGCCTGCTTGTATTGTATCTCTATTCATTTTCTGCCTTTCTCTTTTGCTCTAGTTCCCACAACTTAACTTCATAGTGTCTTTCCATACATATGGAAACAACCCAACCTACAAAGCCAACTGCCATTAAAGTCAGTCCTATATATAGTAAAGTATTGTACATTTTATGCCTTTCGTTATAGGGGATATTATATAGGAATATCCCCTACAAGTCAATAGTTAATTTGAGGTTATTTGTTTTATGTTTGAAGTATCTACAACCCAAGCAAGTCCAATCTTTTTAGTACAATGGTCTAACGATTTAATTAATTCGTCAGGCGTTCCACTTTCAAAGACAGTATCAACGGCTTTTTGTTTAACAGCTTCAAGCTGTGCCAGTTTCTCGCCTTCAGGTCTTTTCCTGATTTCAATATCAACAAGTTCTTTAGCCCAGTCTCGCATTTGTTCTTCACACTCTTTGAGAGTTAGCTTCTCGTCCCTGTCGAAATTATATGAGTTGATTGACTTCTTTTCGTCTTTTGCTTTCTTAACAAAGAAGGTTCTAGCGTCTTGTCTCGCCCTATCAAGATTTTCTTCAGCTTTCCTGAAAGCTTCGAGCACCTTATCTGCACCCATTTTCTTTGCTAACTTACCGACTATACGCTTTGTTGCTTCAGTTCGGTATTGTTTAATTAACAACTCTTGCTCTTTAATGAGAGGGTCAAATCTTCTATCAACCTTCTTCTCAAAGTGTTCGAGTTGGTATTTTGTCATTTTAGGCATATTTATTTCCTTTCGTTGTTTTTTATGCTTGACATATTAATATCCTATATTATATTATCTGTCAAGAGGTGAGAGTAAGGTAGCCCTTTTAAGGGTGTTTCTCTCACTTCTCTTGAGCCCTGGTCTCTATTACTGCTTCGGTCCCGTACGGACTTACCAAGTGGGAAGAGGGACCTGGGGTCAAGTGACGCTACAGCTAGGTCATGACAAAATGGGATAAGCACGCAAGCTACCATATGCGAGTGTACAACTAATCACTTGGCCAAACTTGGGAGAAAACTATGAATAAAAAAGAAATTATAGAAGAGATAAAAGCAATACTAAAAGACTATCACTATACTAGTGATACCGAGCATATGTCTAATGATGTTGTTATCGCTTTGGAAAATTTGGTTAAAGAAACTTGAGCCCTGATCACTTACGCCCCAGTAGCTACGGGCTGGAGAAATCCTAGAGAGTGAGTGATCTGGGGTCAAGTAGCAATGACTTTGCCCATTGTCGTTTATGGGATGTAAGGAGCAGAAACGATTGTTACGTGGCCAGCAACAAGTGACCTGGCGCAGGCAAGCCACAAGCTTCAAGCGCCAAGCCACAAGCTTGACAAATAGAATTAAAGGACTATATAGGAGATATGAAAGTTATAGACGCATTAAAAATTACGGGCTCATTATCGAAGCCCAGCAAAATGCCAGGATGGGCCTACGGCCTTCCAGCTAAAGAATGCAAAACAGGTTCTAAGCTGGTGAAGATTCCAGGCTCTGTTTGTCATGGCTGTTACGCTTTGAAGGGCTGCTATGTTTTCAAAGTTGTCCAGGACGCGCAATACAAGCGACTGGCTGCTATACGTAACCCACTGTGGACTGGAGCAATGGCAACAATAATAAATTCAAAAAAATCAAAATACTTCAGATGGCACGATTCCGGAGACGTACAGGACGAAGAACACCTATTAAAAATATTCGCTGTCTGTAAACTTACGCCTTCCGTTAAGCACTGGTTGCCAACTCGAGAAGCATGGGTCAAGGCATTTCTTTCGTTAAGACCTGCTAACTTAGTTATTAGGTTCAGTTCACCAATGGTGGACCAGCCGGCCCCTGCTTCTTGGTCCAATACTTCAACTGTAGTATCTAAGAAGGGTCAATGGTATAAAGGAAATAATATCTGTCCAGCCCCACAACAAGACAACGAATGCAGAGATTGTCGAGCATGTTGGGATCCAGCTGTAAAGAATGTTGCATATGGCCAGCACTAAGAAGCGCGCTACTGATTTAAATTTTTCCGTAGATGTATCTGCCCTCCATAACCAGAACACGCAGCACTTTGTAGAAAGTGCCAAGCCCCAAGCTACAAGCGGCAAGCACCAAGCTCTGAAAGCTTCAAGCAGCAAGCTTCAAGCGACGAGCGGCAAGCTTCAAGCTGCAAGCCACAAGCGACAAGCTTCCGAATAACTTTTCCCTCGTAAAGTTTCCAGTCTCTAGTAGCGAGAGACTTTACCAAGATAAATGTGTTCTTGGGATGTTGCACATGAAACGCAATTTGATGTGGTGAGAAGCGTATTTTATTACCCTTCGTTACTTTCAACTCAACTGTAAAAAAGTGTTGGTGTTTATTGTATCCAAGCAAGTCAGGGACGCCTGGAAGTGCCAAATTTTCTAGTCTTGTCCAAGTTATTTCTGGTGTATTTTTCTTAACTTCTAACCAAAATTTTCTTTCAGGTTTCAACGTAACTACACCTTTTTAACTACTTGTCCAAGTTTCCATCTTTCTTTCTCTATTGTGATTGCGATACGGTGTGTTTCTCTTACACCAAGTAATTTATTTTCCAAAAGTTGCATACCTGTAACATCGTAAAACTCTCCGTTTGGCAAAACAACTTGA
>Ga0208666_1000542_pt1 | contig 17653 bp, 26 predicted proteins | sample 5B_taG_FD_184078 | JGI IMG/M metagenome (GOLD analysis project Ga0208666, IMG submission 184078) | Marine viral communities from the Subarctic Pacific Ocean - 5B_ETSP_OMZ_AT15132_CsCl metaG (SPAdes) (version 2) | ecosystem: Environmental > Aquatic > Marine > Oceanic | place: Pacific Ocean...
GGTATTTGGTTTGATACCTCTACGAATCAAATAATCTTTCGCATTTACATCAAATTCAATCTCAACCAGTGTACCCTTTTCATTAGTTGTATTGATCAACTGTGATTTAGTGATCTTACGAAATGGTTTATTAAACAGCACAAAAGTCAGGGCATCTAACATTGTAGACTTACCTGACCCATTAGTTCCGATTATTAAATTTGTGTTGTGTTGTAGAAAATCAACCTCTGTCCAGTGATCGCCTGTCGAGAGAAAGTTTTTCCATCTAATCTTCTTGAATCTTATCATTACTAGGTGGAATCACAAAGTCATCAGGAGTGATGACCGCATACTTATAATTATACATCCTACATGTGTTTATTGCAAGTTCATCATCAACTTCTATAACTTCCATTGCTTTATCACCATTATCTTCAAGCATTAACCCATATCTTTTCGCATCATCCTCTTCTTCAAATAAAAACAACACTCTTCTACCATCTTCATCAGCAACGGCATATGCTCCATCTGCTTTTCGATGTTTGAGTGTTAATAGATACATTACTCAACCTCACAGGCTTGTCGGTATAGATCACGGAAGATATTCTTTACTATAGTTTTATCAAACCCCATCTCTGCCTCATCAATGTATCGATTTAGTATTGAGATAGTATTTTCATCCTCTTCAACTTCAAACTCCTCATTCTCTTCCATAGCAAAGTTTTCAATAATCTTCAAATCTTGAACACCTGCATTGAATAACTTATCAATAAACTTTTCAAACTCTTTAGGATCTGTCTTCTTACGAACAATAACCTTTACAATCTTATTTTCATACTGACTAGTGTTAAAGATACGATGATTAGTATCTTCGTAATATATGTTATAAAACAATTTATAAGGATTGTTTATTTCAAGCAACTCAAGAGTTTCAGTATCAAAGATGTGAAAACCCCGTTTATCATTGACATCATTCCAGAACATCTCATAAGGATTACCCAAATAAAAGATCTTTCCATCATTAGAACGTGTGTGGAAATGACCTGAGAATACACTATCAAACTTATCAAAGACACTTATATCCATACCAGTTTCCATCATATGACCACGAGTTGCTCTGAATCCATTCAGTTCAAGATGGCCCATTGCGACTTTTGATTTAGATGATTTAATTACTGATAGAGTTTCATCATAGTTCTCTGTAGTAATCCAAGGTAACAGTAGAATATCTAATCCACCAACTTGTATTTCTTTTGCACTTGAATATATTTCCCAGTTTGTATGAGATGTAAGTAGTAAATCAGGTGAGTTTACAAAGTTTGTATTCTTATAGTATGCATCGTGGTTTCCTGTTGCAGCATATACTTTATACTTCTTCAGTGGTTCAAAGACCACACGGTTTGACCATTCAAGTGTTTGTAGATCAATTGCCTTACGACTATCAAATACATCACCCATATGAATGACAGTATCTATTCCGTGCTCTTCCATTTTAGGGAAGAATACATTCTTATAGAACAACTCAAAGTAATCGTGCAAATTCTTTGATCCCTTTCGTGCACCGAAATGGGTATCAGTTATGATAGCAATTTTCATCTATTCTTTTTCTGTGCAATATTATCTTTGATTGTATTATACTCGGACATTGCTCCTGTCAATGCACCAGGCTCAACGTGCATGACCTCATCAAATCCAGTCTTCTCAATAATTTTATTCTTTATATCTAATTGTTTCTTTTCCTTCTGTATGCGTCTTAGAAAGGCATAGTGTATGATCTGGGTAAAGTATGCAAAAGGGTTGCGAGACTTAGCAGGATCGAAATTATGGATGTATTGGACACAATTCTCAATACCATCAGATATCATATCATCACGGAACATATAATTAACGAAGTTTGGTTTATATGACAGGTGTGTTGCAATCTTTAAGAAACAAGATCCAAGATAGTTTGTGATTCTTGGTTTTGGTAAATCTCTTTCTTTTGCAATGGCAACTTTCTCCCTATACACAATAAGTGCCTCCAACAACTCTTTGTTGTTCACATAATGCTCTGACTTCTTCTTCGGCATTTAATTTACCTAACTGTTATTATTATAACACATTTTTATGAGGTGACAAGGTGACGCTTGACAAGACCCCTAAAAGTATGTACAATAACCTTTGTAAGGTTTGAAAGACATATTAGCTCTCTTTAGTATCTTTAGTATCTTCTTTAAATATTTTCTCTAGGGATTCTCTTTTTTTCTCTACGCTTGATACATATCCTAGTGACTCATTGAGTTTTACTTTATTATCAGAAGGTTTAAATACTCCGAGGCCGCCTTCTTCGGATTCTTCTACGTATTGCTTGTAAATACCAATTAGTTTTTTATCTTTACATTCAGTCATTGTTATAATCTTATCCATTCTCAATACGAACATATCTTCATCAGATATTTCCATCCAAGGTGTTACCTTTACATAAGCAAGAGATCCAAGAGCAGATAAGGGTTTCATCATAATTGGATTATGTAATATCAATATAGGTTCATCTTCAGATTCATCCACACAAACAAGTGCGAAGACTTCTTCTCCGGATACAAGTTTGAGAATGCTGTAGAATTCGTCCCCCATATTATTTTTTGAGTGGAATTGAGATGATGTCATAATTAAAGTTTTCTTCGTTATAGATCTTGATTCTTTCTACAAGATGATTCAAAGTGTAGTTTCTTCTGGTTTTATAGGAAATATCGTCAGCTATGTCATAAAGTGTTGCTTTTGTTTTGTTACTTCCCTTACGGAGAACTCTACCTATAGATTGTAGATTCCGAATTCGAGATTTAGATGGTGATGCAAAAATGACGTTATGAAGATTTTTAATGTTAATTCCCGTGGAGAAAGTCCCATAAGATGCAATGATAATAGCGTTGTCTTCCTTTTCAGTGATTTCTCTTACGTTCTCCCGATCTTCTGCTGCTACACCTCCATGTACAAAGAAGACTTCGCGTTGTTCTAGTACATTATTATTTATCATATCATACAAGACCCTTCCGTGAGTTTCGACTCTTGAATAGAGTATTAAAGTATTTCCTTTGAGGTCAAGTGCTAGGTTACGAATGAACTTATTTCTCTTATCGTGATTGATTATATACTGAACTTCATCTTCAAATGTTTCAAACTTTGTTGCAGGATGCTTGAGTAGAAGGACATTTATGTCAAGTTTTGCAACATGACCCTTCTTCATTAGTTCATCTGTCTTAATAATTTTATATGAAGGGCCAAACAATCCTTCCAAAACCCACTTGTGGGTTTGTGTTCCATCAAGAGTTCCTGTAAAACCAAAACGATATTTGGCCTTGTGAAGTTTTGTCATTATAGATATAAGTGATTTTGATTTAAATTGGTGAGCCTCATCCCCAATTACAACAGAGAATCTCTCAAAATATTTTCTGGGGAGTTTGTAGATTGATTGCCAAGTAGTAATGATGACTTGAGAGTCTGTCTCTCTTTCTTTACCTGCATATATCTTGTGGCAAAATGAACCTACATCCCATCCATAATCTGCGAAATCTTTATACATCTGTTCTACTAGGGAAGTCGTCGGAACAACTATCAGAGTATTTTGCTGCCTTTCAACAAAATATCTCACAATCGCGTATATCATCAGAGACTTACCCGATGCAGTTGGGGATATCAACAACCTTCTATTATGTTTTAAAGCGTCGGATACTCCCTCAACTTGATACTCACGGGGAGAATACTTACTTATAGATGTCATATAGTCTTTAACACCTTCATATGAGATATTCTCATTGACTTCAAAAGGTGTACCAAAAAATTTATTATCTACAAACTCGTAAGTATATTCGTGATCGTCACAAAACTTTTGTATCTTATCCAGTAGTCCAACGTAGATTTCTCCGTTCTTTACGTTGAATAGACGGATCTTACCATCCCAATACTTATTACGGTATTGAGGCATGAATTTAGCTCCCGGAATCTCAAAGGTGAACTGATCTGACAGTTCATAATACACATGTGGATCTGATTCTACTTGAAGATAAACCTCATTCTTTTTTGATATGCTCAAATGAGACATTCATAAAACTTCACTTAAATATATTTAGGTGGGTTTTAAAAATATCTTTTGCTAAATAAATTAGTTTTATCAAAATTTAATGACAAGCTTGATTGACCCAAAAAAGTATACGAAGACAGTTGACCTATTAAGGTCATTTTTTTTGTCTAAAGGTTTTTACGAAGTCCACACTCAAAACCGTTTAAGCATCCTTGCAGCATGTGAAGATCCGGAAACAGTTGCAACATACACTTACAATGGTGAGATATGGCCACTGCCTCAGACAGGGCAGATGTGGTTAGAATATGAATTACTGAAGAATCCAGAAGCACCGGGATTTTTCTGTGTCTCAACGTCATATCGGCAAGAACCAAATCCAGTTGCAGGTAGACATGAAGTTATCTTCCCAATGTTTGAATTTGAGATGCACGGTGGTGTTGAAGAACTTAAAAAGATGGAGATTGAATTATGCAAGTATCTTGGATTACCTGACTTGTCAATCGAAACCTATGATGATTGGGGAAATATGTTCAATACAAAAGAATTAGACCACGATCACGAAGCAAAAATTGAATATGGTATGATTACTGACTTCCCAGAATTTACATCACCTTTCTGGAATATGTCGAGAAACGACGATGGTAAGACTAGTCGAAAGATTGATGTGATCTTAAATGGTATGGAAACGATTGGTAGTGCAGAACGTAGTACTGATAAAGAACAAATGCGTGATACATTCCATACCATCTCTGATGGTGGATATGCTAACTTACTCTACAAATTATTTGGTAAGGAAAGAGTTGAGAAAGAACTTGAAGAGTTCTTAGAGTTCGATTTCTTTCCTAGAAGTGGTGGAGGAATCGGTGTAACACGTATTATGCAAGCGATCCCTGACTAGGGATCCCATTGTGAGGTGACGAAACTGGTAAACGTGTCAGTCTGTTTAACTGATGTCTCTGGCGGGACTTGAAGGTTCGACTCCTTCCCTCACAGTAAACATTTATTTATCTTTGTGTGAAATCTATACCTTCCATATGGTCATGTTCGTGCTGAAACACTCTCGAAATGATCCCTTCTAACTTTTCTTTGTGAACTTTCTTATCAGCATCTTCATATTTCACAACAATCTTAGTTGGCCTACAAACGTTTATGGTCTGATCTGGAAAGGATAAACACCCTTCTTCAAACCAAGTTGATTCTCCATATGTCTTAATAATTTTTGGATTAAAGCAAGTAATTATCTCTTCTGTTCTAGTATCAGACATCATACAGAATGCTCTTTCCCAAATACCAATTTGATTTGCAGAAAGACCTATACCTTCATAATGAATCATATTTTCAATTAGTATTTCAGATAAAGCATGACGATCTAAATCATAACTACATGAGTTAATACGATGATGAAATAATTGATGCTCTGGTTTTATTAGTTCTTTAATCATTAAAATCCTGATTGAAACTTCTGCCATTCGATGGCATTTTTGATTTGATATGTACGACCTGATATATTGCGAATAATCTCTTCAAGAAATTTAAGTATAACATCATAATACTTTATTTTCATATCAATGGTATTTAACTTCGCATCTGCGTCCATATGCCTCTGTATAGCATCCTTCTCCCTAACCTTATAGGGAAATGGATCTTCTGCATATACTTCTGCTGTGGCCTTCCCAGTATAATAATTATGTCTTTCTAAACGAATACGACTATACGTTTCTCTTGCTTTCTCTCTGAGCAAGGTAATTGTATTGTATACTGTATAGTATTTTGAGTGAAGTTGGGGTATTTTAAGTGACTCATCATGTAGGTTATCAGGATCAATGACAGAATCTTTCTGCCACATCTCCTGAATTTGCTCAAGATTCATAAAAGTTTGCCGTTTTTATCAGTTAGTCTGTATATAGTATAGCGGAAAGATGCACTTGCTGTAAAGTACTGTACGTCATTATCTGTAGCATCGAATGTCAAAGATGTCAATGATGTAGGAAATAAGTCTAAAAATTTTACTATGGCAACATCACGGAAGTTACTGTTTAGGATGTGTAGAGATCCATCACAGAATTGTTCTTCTAGATCACGTTGACCATCTGTATCTGTTGTTTTATCTATAAACTGCTGTGGTGATTCTGGAAACCCTAGTCCTGTCAACCAATTATGAACTGCAGAATAATTCTCCATATTCTCATCAACCAAGAATCGAATATCTAAATCTCCATATGTTAACTTTTCACCGGGAACATCAATCGTTTTTAAGTATGATGGTTGCTGATAAGTACCGAGAGAGATTTCTGGTATTGATGCGGAGTTACAAAAGAAGTCTACCTTTGGAAATTTTGCAAGAGAAAATTTAAAACCTATCGGTGATAGGTAATTACGATTTTGAATTTGTCCGGCAAATGGCCCACTAGATGTTGTCATTTTTTAGTCTTCTTTTTCATAGAGTTTATAAACTTTCGATATACTGCTGCCTCTGATGTCTTACCCATCACTCTTGCTCTTTGCTCCATAGCAATTGCTGCTTGAATTTTATGAGCATGCGATCTTGAAGATTTACGTATCTTTGAGACAGATGATTTAGAAGTTGCAACATCCTTGAAACCCAATCCATGAATAGTTCCTTTAGGATCTTCATCTGTATATAAATCCGAATGTTTTTTAGATTTAGCAGGTTGTCCCTTCTTTCTAGGAATTCTAGGATTTGACTCTGCTAGGAATTCTAGGAAAGTTTTCATTCTCCTCCACCTCCTCCACCGTTTCCGCCCGAAGCTCCACCACCATTCCCACCAGAATGCCCGTTAGAACCATTACCGTTACCAGAACCGTTACCATTACCGTTGCCATTTCCATTCCCATTTCCATTCCCATTTTTAGGCTCCTCCCTATTTCTACCGATCATACCATAAGGATAGTACGGATAGCGTTTTGTTGGAACACAACTCTTAAGTTTTGTATCAAACCTATGACCTTTTGGGCATTTTGGAGATTGTGACTCCTCAATAAATTGAGAAAAATCTTTAGTCATTGACAATCATGTTAAACCATTCTTCACTCATACCACTGATGACATTATCAGCATCAGCCTTGGTAGACGCATAACCTTCTTCAATTAAATGATTTACAAGTTCTTCGTAAATCTTCTTTGCCTTTTTAACTTGGCGTGGTGATGGGTTCATTTCAGATATGTTTTTAGTTATTTAGTTATTCTGAAACGACAGTCATTCCTTCCCATCCACCGTTCTTACCATCATCATTCTTTGTAAGATAAGTCGGATTGTTTGTGTAAACCTTTCTCTTAGAGAAATCATCAGACCATCTTGCAAATCCTTTTGCAGAACCTATGTAATACAGTGTTTGACTACTGTTCAGACTGCTCGATTTTTTGATGTGATATGCCATCTTTTTTAAATTGTTTTCTTAGCATTCTTGCATAGTTAACTTCTTGTTTGCTATACAATTCTGGATGCTTCTTTGCCCTCTTGATAATAAGCTTTGCTGCTTTTTTATCTTTCATATAGGTATTTATATCACTAAAAAAGGGAGGTATGTCCTCCCTTTTTCTTGAAACTTAACTTGTGTTATACAAAAAATACTTCCCTACAGTAACGTTTACATGTATGCGAGTCATCACTACAATCTATGAGGCACTCGTAGTATTCATCGATTAAATCGTTACTTGGTTCATCCATATGTTTTGAACCTGCTAACTGATTGAAAGAAATTAGATTGTGCATACTTTACCCTATAATGATGACAATTAACTTGATTTTTTGAACTCATAATGTAAGAGTCTCAGAACATCTTGTTGCCCTTAATTCTACTATTATTTATTGGAAAATGTGCATATCCTAAAGAAACTCTTAACAAAAAGAAATGCCTAGTGCTACTCTTGTAATTTCTCAACAACTGTCTTTGCTTGCATAGGTGCAATGTCATTTAATCCGTTTGCATCAAACCAAGGTGCATCTTCCCAGTCGAATCCTTCACCAAATGTATTGTCAGGAGACATAACATACCAATGGCATTTTGCGTCGGGTACATCTACAGCACATACAGCCCAATCATCTGCCCATTGAGGCACTTGGACATACATCACTGGTAAATGATTTGCAAATAATGAAAGTATAAAGGAAAAGATAAGCATAATAGTTATATAGCATAAAAAAAAGAGACCCATCAAGGGTCTCTTTGAAAAATATGTAAAGAGATTTACATAAGGTTTTGAACTTTAACTCTTCTGTAGTAACGGTTTTTGTTAACAGCAAGACGACCAAGACCTTGTGAAGAAACATCTCCTTCAGCGAATGGGTTTGCAACCATTCCGTATCTTGTCTTAAAGCCAATTTTTGGTTGGAATGTATCCTGACCAACTGCACGAACCATCTGTAGTGGAACGTATGGGCAATAGAATAATCCAGCGTCATAAGGTGAAGTACCTTTATAACCTACAACGTAGTACTGGTCAGCAGCTAAGTTTGCAGCGAATGGGTCGATGTAAACTCTATACTTACCTTGAAGAACACCAGCAAATGTGTTGCCTGTGTCATCTACGTTTAAGTTTGCATTAAGTGCAGGAGTGTAATCAAGTACACCAGCCATTGTTAATGCAGAAGCAACGTCAGCAGAACAAAGGATCATGTTGCCCTTTCCTCTACGAGTTCTTTGTGCGATAGCGTTAGCATCTCTCTCGATTTGGAAGATCAAACCTTTGAACTTCTCAACAGACCATCTTCCGTTACTGTCTGTGTCTAGGTCAAACGCACCAGCAGTTGCTGTGTTTGTTTGTGCTCCAGATTCAGCAACCTTGTAGATTGATCTGATAACTTCTCTGTTTATCTCAGCAAGAATCTCTGTTGAGAGAATATTTGCTAACTCAGCCTCAGCGTTTAAACCGTGGATTGCCTTAAGGTCTTGAGCAAGTTCTAAACTGTACTCTGCCTTTAGTGCTCTGGTTTTTGCTGTTACAGTGACTTTCTCGATTGAGAATGCCATCTGGTTGAACTGATCTCCTGCCTCAGATCCTAATGCTTCAGAATCTTCAGTGTTGAAACCTCTACCAGTTGTATATGTGGTAGATGCCTGTGAACCTTCTGGGTTCAATGCTGCAGGGTTAGATCCTGCCTGTGCTGCGGTTGTACCGAAACCAACTGCTCCACCTGTTGTTGAACCTTCGTTCTGAGTGTATCCACTAGAAACAAGATTACGTCCATCATCCTGTGCGGAGAATGCTGAATCTGGTTCGTTGAATAGTGCTTCTGTTCCAGTCTGTGAAGTGAAGCGACTTCTCATTGCGAAGATAAGTCCTGTTGGGCCGTTCATTGGTTGAACACCTGCTAGGTCATAAGCGACCAAGTTAGGCATTGAACGTCTAATAAGACTGATTAATACTGGGTCGAAACCAGCAACTGGGCCAGCAGCAGCTGCTCCAGCAGAGAAACCAGCAGTTGCACCTGATGAACCTGTGCTGTTTGTTGGTTGCTCAGTTAAAAACTCGCGTTCTTCACGCATAGTTTGTTCTTGGTTCTCTAGAAGAACTGCAGTCACCATTCTCTTGTGATTGTCTTTGATTGGATCAAGACCTTCGTAGTCGAGTAGTGGTGCCCACTTTTCTTGCAGAGCTTCCTGATTAATAGGGGCTTGCATTTAAGTTTTACCTCGTAAGTTTGAATTTATAATGTAAAAATCACTTTTTAGAGACACGATTCAGAGTCTGAAGATATGCTTCCATACTGGTTGATATTTCCGCGATATTTCCGGGAGTTTCTGTGCCTTCAGATAGATTTTCTGACTTGTCTCTTTGAGATCCAGCTTTGCTTGGGAAATAAGATTCCTTAAGTGTTGCTAGTTTCTCCCGATAGTCTGTTTCACTTTCAAACTCAACATTCTCCACGAGGGTTGCAAGTTTCTCCTTTTGTGATGTCGCTAAACCTTCGGCAACTTCGCCAAAGACAACATCAGAAGTGGACTCGGCTAATCTCCTGTTTAGAGCAACATTCTTTTCGATTTGCTCGTTGAGTTTACCTTCCATTTCATCTAGTTTATCTACCATGCTCTCGATGACATCATATTTTTCTTCAGGTACGGATACATAATGTTCTTCAAAAAGATTCTTCATTCCTTCAAGGAATGATTCTGTCATCTCAGTCTTAAGTCCAGATTCGACTGCAATTTGATTTTCTTGCAACCATTCGTCAGCAACATACTCAAGGTATGCGTCAACTCTTTCTTGTAACTCAGACTTGATAGTGGCAACTTCTTCTACAAGTTGCTCTTCGTATTCAGTTTTTACTGCCTCTTTGACTTCAGCAAGTTTTGAATTAATTGCTGCTTCAAAGATTGTTCTTGCCTTTGATTGAAACTCTTCAGAAAGTTCTTCGCCTTCAAAGAGTGCTTTTACATCTGCTTCGATGTCAAGTTTTTCTTCTTCAACGACTTCCTCTTCAGTTGTTTCTTCTTCAGCAACAACTTCTTGAGTTTCTTCGACTTCTGCAGTTTCCTCTTCAGAAACTACTTCGTCTGCGGAGACTTCAGGATCTTCAGCGACTACATCGCCTTCGACATTCTCCTCTTCTTTCATACCCGTTGGCATTGGATCTGCAGGCTTAGCACCTTTAGTCACAATATCCTTTACCTGTTTTAAGGTTGTGCCGGGTGTTTTCAACTTATTCGAGTCATCGTCAGGACGAGAATTCTCAGGAGTAGGCCCTCCTAAATCTTCTACGGCCGCTTGACCCGGTGTTGAAATGGACAATCCCTTTTGCTGTGGATCAGCTGGTTTTGCCCCTTTGGTTACTACGTTTTCCATTTCTTGTAAATTTTGACCAACGGACATGTTTGTTTTTTAGATTTATTAAATTATAATAAAACTATATTTATTTATAATGTTACAGATTTGCTAAGAAATTTTGGAATAATCCAAGTTTGTGCTCCTCTAGTGCGTTTTGATCGACTAAAGTGTTAATTTCCTTCGCAATTTTTGTTGCAGATTGTTCACGGAGGATGCCTCCTTCCCAAATCCATTCCTTTCCTTCCATAATTCCGGAAACGAATGCGTCAGGTGCTGAAGGATCTGCAACGATGTCAGCAGCAGTTGCTAACATAAAATCTTCTCCTACAACTTTGCATCCAGAAGATGTATCTTCTCTTAGTGAACCAACACCACGAGATGAAACTCCGAGAGTAACACCTTCTGATATTAAAGATTTTGCAATCTTACCCATTGGTGTTTCTAAGAGTTGTGCTTTACCAATAAAGTTTTTACCTTCTTGGCGAAGTGATGTAATTCGATGTGATACACGATCTAGGTTAACAGTTGGGCCTTCGGGATGTCCGAGTTCACCAAGTGCTCTACCTTTCTGAACAAATGCTTCATTGTATCTACCAACCTCTTTTGCAAGAGTATCAATTGGATACATTCTTCCATTACGATTTTTTAGGTCGCCTTGTAAGAAGACACCTTCAATGTACATCTTCTTTTTAGCACCTTTTCCCTCAGTTATAAATTTAACTTTTGAGACTTCTTCTGTGATGAGTTTCATTTAATTAACCGGTAAATCCTACTTTTGCTCCTTTGACAGCAGCGTTGGCAGCAAACACTGCTTGTTCTGGATTTTTTTCCAAGAACTCTACAGTGCCTCTTTGTAATGTAAAGGATCCGACAGTGCTACCACCAACTGCAGATGCAACAGTCACTAAGTGATCTGCACCAGTAGCGGTATTAACTAAACGAACAACTGTTGCTCCAGAAAATGTTTTTGCTGCTCCAGCATTTGTTCCAAGTGCTTCTTCTGCTCCCTTTACAAGAGTTCTTTGAGTCATTATTCTTCCTCTTGTGGTTCAGTGTCTACCTCACTTTCATCCTCAGTTTCAGCATCAAAAATAGATGCAGTTGCAGATGGTCTAAGACCCTCTACTCTCTCTGCAGCCTTTTGAAAAATTACATCTTTTAAACTATCAGCGATCTCCGCAGGAGATGCGTCAGTTGCAATTGCATCAATAATGTCGTCCATATTTTATGATAGGTATATATTTTATTTATATCTCTGCCTTTTTGGTATCATTTGCAAGTTCTGCGTCTGTGACTGCACCTTGTTGTTCTAAATCATCTTCAACAGGAACATCACCTAAATCTTCACCACCACCTTCGAGAGGTTCTCCTGTTATTGGGTCAACTGCATTCGGATCTGGAATAGTTCCATCTTTAATTTCTTGTGCAATCTGTTCATCAATTTCTTTGATTTCTTGATCAGTTTGACGTAGAACTTTTTTACGAATATATTCTGCAGAATAATACTTTCCAATGTATGGTTCAATCGTTGCTGCAAGACCTAATCTTTCGTTCATCATCTCAGTTTCTTTGAGTTCAGCAAACTGATTATCATATAAGAAATCATACTGAATATGATCACTCATTTCTTCCCAATCTTCTGGAGTGATAATGTTCTTTAGAATTAGTTGAGTTCTCAACATATCATTGAACATATTACCAAATCTCTTACGCAATCTTCCTACGAATTTAGAGAACTTAAGTTCATCTCTTAGTATCTCAGAAGATCTTCCTAAATTAAATCCACCATCACTTGCGATTCTTGATTCTGGAACTCCTAATGCACGATATAATTTTTTCTGGAAGTATTCAATATCTGATAACTCACCTAAGTTTTGGCCACCGGGAAGTGTTGTGATTTCTGTTCCACGTCCACCTTCTCTTCTTGGCAACCAGAAATCTTCCATCATAGACATGAACTTACGATCATCTCTAACTTCACCAGTTTGTGCATTATACACTAACTTATTTCTATAGCGAGACATTACTTCTTTCAAGTATTGTTCTGCTTTTACCTTTGGAAGATTACCAACATCAATATAAAATATTCTTCTTTCTGGTGCTCTTGATAATCTATAAATTACAAGACTATCCTCAATCATACGAAGCTGATTAAGTGCCTTGATTGCTTTGTGTAAGTAAGATAAACAAGTTCCCTTATTACGATCAAATAAACCAGAGGTTACATATGCAACTGAATCCTTTGCAATCTTGATATTTTTTGATTTACCAGAACCCGGTGGTGAATATACACCCATTGGATAATTTGGTTTTGGTGTGTATATGTAATACTCTTCAATATCTGGATATGCCTGTTTATCTACATCCTTTATGACATTCAGATCTATAATACCATTTCCTCTGTCATTCTTATTTTTCTTCTCTTGCCTGACGAATTTCATCTTCATCGGGTCAATGTATCTTAATTCCTGTATTCCGTCTTGAGGTCTTTTGACATCAATAACTTTCATATAGTAGACTCTACCGTCAATATACCAGTTACGGAAAATTTCATGTGACTTCTTATCAAAGTCCATGATTTCTTTGAGATGTCTAAATTCGTGACGAATTTTATCTTTTAAACTATCACTTGCATTTACATTTGATAATTCAATTTCAATCGGTGAATCGTATAGATCACTAACGATTGCCTCATTAACAACATCTTCAATGGCATTGTCACACTCAGGGTGCAGGGCCATTTCACGATATCTTTTAATCAGATCGTACTCTGTTTTATATACTCCTTCTATGTCAACATACTGTCCATAAAAACCAGACTGTATAAAATAGTCAACCCCGTCCTCGTTGTTAGGAGGAACAGGGGAAACTATCGAATCAGGTTTTTTTTCTGAGTCGTCAATCGAGAAACCAAAAAGTTTAGGCATTGTATAACGTCTTTATAATCTATTATACACTATTTATCAAATAAATCAACTTCTTAGTTGATTGCCTCTCCACCGGCATTAGCTCCAATGCCTTTAATTGCTTCCCACCACTGAACTTGGAATTCAACGGTAAACTCTTCAACACTGTCTACAGTTTCATAACTGAGATCAATTGCTGCGATATTCGTTGGGAATACATCATGGAACTTGTAGGTTCTAAGTGTAGATCCGTCACGGTCTAACTGATGAACATAAGCATCTGGTTGATATGCTGCTGGATCTTGTGCTCCAGTTGCATCTTCCATCTTGTTTATAAAGTTCATCCATTTTTCCATTGCGGAACGGATTGCGAAGTCAACGTCATTAATTACGGTGACTGTCCATGTATCGAAGGTTCTATCACCAGCAATCTTCAGGATCCTACCCCTGAAGTTAACATCAATTGGTGTGATGTTAGATGCTGGTAACTGAGCTGCTTTAACTAAGAACCTTGACTTGTCTTTAACGTCATTCTCAATCGCGATTGGATCTGGGAAGACGAGTTCCACCTCGAACAGATTCGGTCTTGCACCGCCACCGGCCATTTTGCTTTTGAAGTCGGTGATCGTTCTGAGTGGTGGTCTGTTAAATTGGGTTGCCATTTTTCTTTATACCTTTAATTAAACAGTTCCAATAACTTCATCGAACGAGATGCCAGTTCTTGTGGCAACAAATGTAAGACCAATAAAGTTAATCGATCTTGCAGGTTTGATGAATATGTCTGCAATAAACTCATTATTATCTATGATGGCAGCAGTGTTATTTGTTTCGTCACAAACAACTCTGAAATCAAAGATTCCTCTCTTGGACTGTACATCACGTAAGAAAGGTTCGACAATGTTCACAAAGTTAGTCCTTGTGATTTCATCGTTGAATTCAAAGAGTTGATCTTTCGCAGCAGCAGATATTGCTTCTTCTAAGAAGATAAACAATCTACGTACGTTGATACGATCAAATGCAGATGATTTTCCAAATCCAGTCTTGTCACCGAATAGAACTATACCAGCTCCGGGTGAGAAAATTACAGGGTTGATTCTATTACTGTATAGAGTGTCCCTCTGATTTTGATTTGGTGTGTATGCAAGTTTGACTGCATTGAGGATTCCACCTCTTGCTGTTCCTGCTGGTGAGAACCAAGGGAAGTTGTTGATGTCGTTTCTTGCACATGTTCCAGCAATGTCACCGTTTAGTGGGACATATCTGAATGTGTCAGTAAATCTATCGAACATATACTTGTATCCACTATCGAATACTGCGTATGTTGAAGATGTGATTGGAGCATAGTATCCAACCAAGTTATCTGTAATAGTTGCTGGTGAGTTTATTGTACCTGTACCAACAGCAGAATCATTCAAGAATGCTCCTCTGTGTGGTGAGATAAACGCAACAACGTCTTTTCTTAACTCAGCGATTGCAATTAATTTGTTTGCAATTGCTTGTGCTTCGTGCTGTGGGTAGTTTCCTGAACCCATGATTAGGAAGTCAATATCAAATTGATCCTTATCTTCAAACAAGTCATATCCAGCAGTAATACCGCCTAAACTTGCTGTCATAGCACCTGCAGTAGTCACATTAGTTTGACCACCGTAGTTTTTACCACCTTGTAAAGAGAAGATTTTGTTACCACCGGCACCAAAGTCTATACCCTGTGCATCTTGATCCCAACCAATGTCAGTATTCTTAGTGAAGTTACCGTCACCAAATGAAGTGGTTGTAATACCAGATGTGGATGCTTGTGGGCCACCCATTCCGAAAATGTTATCTGAATTGTTATACAGATATTTTCTCCAGTATGATGGTGATCCTGCTGAAAACTCAGCATCATTTGCTTTTGAAAGACCGATATGCTTTTCAAGAACAGTTCCTGCATTTCCGGTTACAGTTCCTTTGTCGTCAATAACAACAACATGAACTTCATCGAATCTTGAACTTCTTGCTCCTGCATATGCAGTTGTTCCGGGTCTTTCTGCTAAGTTGTTCCAACTAATTGTTGAGTTACTTAGGTTAATCTTTTGCTGGTCAAACCAATCTAAAGTTGAGGATACAGTTGTACCTGTATTTGTACCACCACCTGCATTACTTGTCATGCTATGATTGATAGCACCATTACCAAACTTATAAACACCACCGGGCTGGTAGTCTTTTGAAGTTTCAATACCGGCACTAGATACGTGAGCAGTAAACTTAACACCCATCGATGTTCCGCTTACTTCAGTAACTATACCTTTAAAGAAACCGTCTAGTATTGTTGTTGATCCAGCACCAGCTAAAACTGTTCCTGTAGGAACTGCTTGAGTAACACCGGTTCCAACCGTAACACCACTTGCGGAAGCAAATGTAAGTATTTGGTCTGCTCTACTATCGATTATCGCAACTTTTATATCGTTCGCCCATGATCCGGGGTTACGTGCTGCTACAATAGTGTTTGACAAAGCATTCAGATCATAACCTTTATTGTTATAATCCTCTGTGCTTAGAATTTTTATTTCTGGCGATCCATCGTCAGTTGCATTTTTTAGGTCGTTGTCGTCAGATCTCACAACACTTAAGATACCTCCATATGCAAGATATGAAGATGCGGTTAACCAATATTCGTAGTGCTTGTCTACGTCAAGTGGTTCACCAAAATTGTCTATTAAGCCTTGCTCGTCTTCAATAGTGATAGGTTCGTTAACTGGCCCTTTCTGAAAAGGAGCAACAATTCCAGCAGCCTTTGTGGTTGCTGTATCGACTCTACCGATAGTAAGATCAACTTCCCTTACAACGAGGCCAGGAGATGCTAAATTTAGAGGCATCTTGTTTCTCCGTTTTTATCAGAATTAATCTAGAAATATTTAGAAAAAAACACTTCTTAGGTGGGGAAACAGTGCGTGAACTACCAATCAGGGTACTGCCAAGTGTTAGTTACCTTCTTCGATTTGACTCTTTTCTTCGTACATTCCTTACATTCATATGAATATGCAGACAATAATGTCCTATTTCTTCTTGTTAAATAAAAATCTTCTGTTAAACTTTTTATCTTTTTACATACTCGACATTTTCTTTCTGTGAGTAACAATTCCCCTAATTCGAGTTGATCATCGAAATCCATTACATCACCTGAACAACTGCTACTATTTCAGGAAACTTCATAGTAAGATGTCTTTCTATACCCATCTTTAGTGTTTGTGCACTCATTGCACAGGTTTCACACGCACCACTAAGTCTAACTTTTGCTACGTATGCTTGGTCTCCTTTCTTAACACCATAATACATTCTGATATCTTCATCTGCAATATCTTCCAGTTCTACAAATTCAAGATAACCACCGTCAGCCTCAACGTAAGGTCGAAGATCATCTAATGAATCATTTACCTCTTTTGGTGTTGGCATCATTAAAAGTTGATATCTCTAATGATTTATAATTCAAATGAATTCCTTTATGCTTAAGAAGCACTGCTTTAGTCTCAGTCATCTCTGAACTGTAGAAAACTATAGTTTCATTTAATCCTGCGTCACCACTCATAAATCCTCCTGTAAATTACTTTAATATCTCTGCTCTACTACCGAATATATCATATAACCTTAATATTTACAAGTTTAATATTTGCTTTAGATTTATTTTTGTTACATATAGTCCCACATATATGATCGATCACCATACTCATCAGTCTTCCACATATCTCCGTCATTGTCTATAAATGTATCATCATCGAGTCCATCTGACATAAATCCAAATGGTGCCATATCCTGTTCAATTTGATTCTTTTGTTCTTCATATAATCTCTTTCTTACATCATTATCAGTCATTTCTTTGAAGTAATCCTGTGCAACTAACCACGCAAATAGAACTAAACACATAGCTAAATCATCATTACATCCCTC
>Ga0208666_1000544_pt1 | contig 17639 bp, 11 predicted proteins | sample 5B_taG_FD_184078 | JGI IMG/M metagenome (GOLD analysis project Ga0208666, IMG submission 184078) | Marine viral communities from the Subarctic Pacific Ocean - 5B_ETSP_OMZ_AT15132_CsCl metaG (SPAdes) (version 2) | ecosystem: Environmental > Aquatic > Marine > Oceanic | place: Pacific Ocean...
TTCCTGAACCACCACCACCTGCGGTTGTTTGTGATGTCCCATCACTAAATACAATTTTATCAAGACCACCAATATGAAAATTTTCATTTGCAGAACCACTTATTTCATATATATCAGCATCTTTATCATAACCAATTATTAAAGCACGAGAACCAACACCCCTTTCATCAATAAATTTAATATGTCTATCTGAACCAGTATCTATTAAGAAAGGAACATCTGAATTTACAGTTGCATCATTTTCAAATGTTAATGAGTCACCAATAAATAAATTTTCTGCATTTATATTCCCTTGAAAAAAATTATTATCAGTATCAGGTTGAAGTGAAAATTGGTCTACATAAACCCATTGCGCATGTGGTAATCCTAATACATTACAAACCTTTTCACCAAAAAATTTGTATCTTAAAAGTCTATCGTATTCTATATCTGCAGCTGTTAAAACTACTGAACCAGTACTTAAATCACCTAATAATGAAGCACTTAAAAGAGTATTGTCTTTAAAAAATGAACTACTATTAATATCTGTTGGATGAATATAATCAGGACTACTCGCACTAAAAAATAATTGATTTTGATATGAACAAGAAACAGAACCTGTAATTCTATGGAAAACTTGGGAAGCACTTAAAACTAACTCTTCACTTGTGTCAACAAATGATTGGCTTGTGTATGAAGTCTTTTGCCCCTCTACAGTTTCTAATAATATTCTAAAATCAAATTTTGACATTATGTAGTTCCACCCCCTCCACTTGTATTCTGTCTATCATCATCAGGATCACCTGTTGGTGTATATGTAATACCTTGTGGTGAATGTTTTGGTGATGATATAGCAGCCTTGACAAAAGAAAACTGACCTTTAACTGTGCTTGTTCTATGTTCAGTCTGTAATACAAATGGTGAATCAGCATTTAATAAATTTTTTCTAATACTAATTGGGAATATACATCTATAATTCATAGCACCTGTAAATCTATCAGGTATTAAATTTTGCGTGTTTTGTTTATTTTTTAAACTTCCAACTATAGTTAATGTACCTTGTCCATCTTCAATTTCTTTAAATGTTCTTAATGGGTCTTTTAATACTTCTACAAAACAAGTAGCTACTCCATTCCTTTGATTTAATTTAACAACATCAGAACGAAGTACAACATTATTAATAGATTTAAATTCAAATAATATTTTCGAATTTGGTCTTAATTCATATTGTTGATTATTTGAATTTAATACAGAAAGATTAAAATAGTGTTTACCAAATGATAAATTTTGAGGTAAACCATTTATATTAAAAAACATAGGATTACTTGAATTACCTTCAAGAAATACATCTATTTCGTCTAAGTCATATCTATTTGCATATGTTAAAGTACTACTAAATTCTGGTGGAAAAGCCATCAATCTCTCCTACTATTACATATATAAATATTAAGTAATGAAATTATTTGAATTTATATTTTTGATTTTTAATAATTCTTAATAATTATTATTAAATAGAGGAATTTATTATGGAAAAGAAAATAAGGTCAATATCAATATCTCATGGAATAGATGAAAAACTAATCCTTGACAGTAAATCAAGAGGATTGACTATATCAGCAAACATAACAAGAATATTATTTGATTACTTTAGAAATGAACCTAAAGATACAGATAGAATTTTAAAACTCTAATTAAATACTACTTTACTAATTCCATTATTAACTTGAATTGGAATTAAAGTATCCATATAGTCTTTAATAGTATCCAAATGAGTTATAATCATAGTAAAATCAAATTGAGTTCTCAAGTATTGAAACGCCCCTTGCATATTAGCAATATTATCAGAATCTAAAGCACCGAATCCTTCATCTACAATTATGAAGTTTGGACGAGGTAATGTTGATACATTGATTAATCCAATCCTAATCGCAAGTGATGAAACAAATCTTTCCATACCACTTGATAGTTCAAGATTCCATTTATCCTCACCATAACATATAAAGGCATCAATCATTTTTTCTTTCATTTCTAATTCAATATGGAAACCTGCATTCATATTTTCCAATACATTATTAATTTCTCTTTCAATTGAAGGAATAGCTTTTGAGATTAATTCATATGGAACACCATCTTTGGATAAAGCCATTAGATATAAATCATAATCTAATATCTTTTGTTCTATATCAACAAGGTTTTGTATATCATCTTCTATCTGTTGTTTTTGGTTTTTAGCTACTGATAATGTGGAAAGAACTTCTTTGTATTTTTTATCCACTTCTATACCATCCATTTGTAGTTTGGATATTTCAGTAGTTAAATCAGATATTTGTTTATTTAATTTATTATTGTTTTCAATCTTTTCTTCTAATTCATAGTATCTTGATATATTGGATTCTGTTGTTTTTAAATCTGATTCAATATGTTTTAGTCTACTTTCTTGTGTAGAAATCTTACCACCAATCTTAACAGCATCGTGTTGTATTTGATTTAATTCTTCAGAGAATATTTTGAACTCACGATTTCTTTCTTCAGCATTTCCTAACTTTTGTAATCCATATTCTGTTTTTTTATAATGAGCAGTTAAATTAGAATGTTCGTCAAATAATTTATCTATTTGAGTTTTTATTTCTTCTTGTTCGTGTATTTGTTCTTTACCATTCTTTATACAGAACTCACAATCTTCATCGTATGTAAATTTCATCAAATCAGAATTGTGGTGATTTAAAGACTTGGTTTTTGATTCATTTAATTTTATTTTGTTTTCATAATCATTTAAATCTTTTTTTAACTCTTTATATTTTTCATAATCTTCTTGTATTTTTTCTTCATCAATCTCAGATAACTTTTGATGATAATCCATATACATAGGACGAAGTTGCTCTTTGTATTCTTTATCATCTTTAAGTTGAGATTCAATATTAAACTTTTCCGTATTCAGATTATCTTTACTTGTTTGTAATTCTTCTATATCATAAGTTTCATCTATTTTATAAAGTTTTCTAACTAACTCTATTTTTTCTTTTTCTAATTTAGTTAATTCATTATCAATAGATTTATCTTTATTGGATAATTCTGTTTCATCTTTTTCTAATTCAGTAATTCGTTGATTAATTGTACCTATTTCTCTATATGAATCTTTCTTTTGGAATTGTCTTAACATAACTCGTTCTTCATTTGAATCAGATTTAGCGATGGTTTCCAATTGTTCGAACACCTCAATATCCATAAAAGTAGAAAGAATTTTTTTTCGTTCCGCCTGTTTCTTGTCAAGGAAGTTCATTCCGTTGGTTTGTAGCGATAACGAGGTTAAAATGAAGTCGTCAAATGTTCCTAAAACTTTACGAATCTCTTCATTCGTACCTGTTCCATATGTGGAGTTGAATCTAGCCGCTCCACTTAAATCCACTTCTTCACCAGCATCATCAATCATATAAAATCTAACCTTTACTGGACACTGATGAGATACCTTACCATTCTTATGATTTACTCTTTTGTATTTAGCATCTCGTTCTATCCAATAATCATTACCATTAATTTCAAGATTTAATTTAGCTCTGAAAGTAGTTTTCTTTTTATTCATTACATCCAACGCTCTTGAAGTTCTACTACATACATCGTATATAGTGTAAGCTATTGCATCCATTATAGCCGACTTACCTGAATGGTTCGGAGCAACTACACCAATCGTACCATCGAGTTTTGTGAAGTCTATTTTATTCCCTTTACCATAACAAAACATATTACTAAATTCAAATGATTTTATTTTCCAATCCACATTTCTTGTAATGTCACCATCATATATCTCTGGTGAGTTATTCGTCATATCATTTATTTCTTGAACTCTTTTAATCGTAGCTTTATCAATACCATCTACATTTCTTTTCAAGAAATCTTCTAATAATTCATTTTGATAATTTACATCACGAACATCACCAATATCTAATTTATTCTCCCTATCATCACCGATTGAAATATTATCCTGTCTTTCCGTTACTATCTCTTTTAACTTTGGATATTGTTTTCTTAAACCAATTTGTATATCTTTAATTTGTTCTAATGTAGTGTTTGTGAATTTAACTTTAACTCTACCTTTAGGTGGCATAAATGTTAATTCAAATGGATTATTGCCTGTCGTTGAGTTTTTGATTTCACCATCTTCCACATTTAATATTTTATATCCATAATCATTTTTAACTTGATGATATGTAGCTTTTCTTTTCTCTACATCCCACAATAAGAATCCGTGACTTGGTTCTTCTGAATAATTCTGTTGAATTAATGAACCAGGATAAGCAATAGTTTCTTCTTCATTTAAGAATTGTCTTTTGTGAATATCACCCAACAACACCATATCATATCCAGCGAATGTGTCATTCGTCACTCTATCATCTTGAACTTGAAATCCATTATCATAAAAGTGTTTATCCACTCCACCATGAAATAATGCTATTGATGTATTTTTTAAATCCTTTGGATTAGGAATAGTATCTGTTATTTGTTTTCCCTCTTTATCAATATCAAATATAGATAAGGTAGCAAAGTCAACATTATCCATATTGTAAACACCCGTCTTTTTCCAATAATGTAAATTAGGTGTAATCTTCTGAACTAAATCAACAATAGGTGAAAGTGTATCTTCTCTTGATTTGTTGTTCAAATTACAATCGTGATTACCTGGTATAACAATCGTTGGAGCAATCTTACACAACTCTAAAAAGAAGTTTGCAACCATTCTGACTTCTTCGGGCGAGGTATCAAGTTTTCCGTGAACCACATCTCCACCGATATAAATAGCATCTGGTTTTAATTCTTTTAATTGTTTGTATAAATTTTTAAATACTTGACGATACTCCACAAATCTATGTAATTTACGAATATGTATGTCTGCTAAATGTGCAATTGTTTTAATCAATTAAACTCTCCAATATTTCTTTTGTATGTTCCCAACCTTTTGTGTGATACCAATCACATATTTCTGTGTTATCCATCAATTCTGCTAATGGATAATCATTACCACCATTCTCTATACCATCACCTATAAAGATATATTCATTAGGTGGTACTAATCTCTCTTGTTCTATTACATTAAGTACTTGTGATTTGTCATTTCCTTTTGGATAGATGTCAATTGATATTTGTCCACCAATTACAGCATCTAAATCAGGAAACTTTTCTTTGATAGCTTGTGCTATTATTTTTCTTTCAAGACTTTGTTTATCCCATTCAAAGTATTCTTCTCTTTGCTCTTGAGTACAATCTCTACCCACAATACTAAAGTTTACCATCGAACCTCTGTCTTCAATATGATTACCATAACGATGTGGATATTGACTATTACTCATTATAGTTCCTAATAATTTATTTAATTTTCTTGGGACTTTAAATTTATTATCGTATATTAAATCAGCACTTTGAATTGGAACACTTGGATTTGGTAACCAAAACTGATTTCCACAACAAGTAAATATTCCCTCAGCTTCTATATCAAAGTAACACATTTGTTCTTGTAACTTCGGTAAATCACTACCTGTAACTAAATAAAATTTATTTGTCTTTATCCACTCACTAAAGAACTTTTGAAACTCTTTTGTCATTGATTGCCTTGATGGTGTTAATGTTCCATCTACATCGAATATAAATATTCTATCCATATAACCTACCTTTTATTATATCTGAAAATGTTGATTGTTGTGTTGAGTTGAGTAACTCCCAAAATCTTGTGAAACCTAATTCTGATGGGTCTTTGTCTTTCATATTTAATAAGTATGTAGAAATTCCATAATCCATTAAAAACTTACTTAACTTAATTGCATCTTGTCTCGCGTCTTCATCTAATGCAACATATATTTTTTTTACTTTCTTTTCCACTAATCTCATAACTAATGTTTTACTTGGAAACTTACCTAATAAAGGAATAGCATTATTTCTAATAGCTATTGCATCAAATACACCTTCTACTAAAACAATTGGTTCATTCCAATTTATAAACATTTCAAAACATACTGTGTCTTTTGACATTGGTGGATTCTTATATTTAAACTTTGAATTTGGAAACATATCTCTAGCTATGAAATAATTTAATTTACCATCAGCATCATAACTTGGTATAATGATACGATTAGCATACCCATTAGACGAACAATAACCCATAGAATAACGAAGTATATCTATTCCACCTATTCCTCTCCTCTTCAAATAACTGATTGCATTTTTATACAATGGGTCATTTGATGGTTTCCAAAGTGGTTGATAACATTGTGGTAAAGAAACATTATATTCTGTCTTTTCATCTTTTTCGTGTTTAACACCTTTATAGTCACCAAGTATCCTCAGAACCTCAGAAATGATGTTTTTAGGAGCGTTTATCTTTCTTAGGAGGATTCCTATCTTATGTCCACCTTGATTACAAACCCAACAATGCCACTTTTGTGTTTCAAAGTTTACTTGAAGTTTTTTCTTGTGATGATTACAGAAAGGACAATGGAAAGCATGTTCTCCACCCTTCATCTCATAACTTGGATACAAAACCTTTTCTAACAATTTGACTAATTCGTACTTATACATTTGATACAATATACGAAAGTTTAGGTATTAAAGTCAAGCTTTTTTTTCGAAAAGTGACATTACCAATCCATCATACATATCGATATTTCTTTTGTCCCACAAACCTGTTTTTGTTTCTTTACACCATTTATTAGTATTATACATTTCTTCTATTTTCATTTTTACTAAATCTTTTGCTTTTATACCTTTGACTCTTGCTACTCCGAATACATTTTTTCTAGCAGTCATTGGATTTATACTATGTACTTTATAATCAAAATTCTCTAACATAAAACAAAGTATAGCATTAAATTTAGCTAACTTGATAATAACTTGTTGAGATGTTCTCCCACCAGCAAAACCTGATAGATTATCCTCAATATTAATATCAGTAACAGTATCAATATAAGGACTTTCGTGTAAAAATCCAAGAACTTTTTCAACTTTATCTTTGGGTGTTTTTTCTTTTTTGATGTCGATGAATCCCATATCGAGAATCTTCTTATCTTTTGTGAATGCATATCCGACACAAGTTGTGGATGCATCTAAACCTAATGAAACCATTTTTCTCCTAAATGTCTAATTTTATTTTAAGTCTTAATTTAATTTTATCACTTTTTCTTATTGGTTTTGGGAAAGTTGCTTGAATTACAGGTGTATCATAATCTCCATTTTGATATAAATTTATTGTTGTAATGTATGGTTGAAAATCACTACTTGTAAATGTTGAAGCAATATATGGTGTCGATAAAGTTAATGGTTCTGTATCTGTGTTTAAAACATTTCTTGTTGAATAATTCATCGTCACATTAAAATCTTGAGGTAATAAATTAACATTATATTCGTGAGTTTTAATTAAATTATTTGATTTAAATTTTAAATTAAAATTAGTTGCTAAATCTGAATAATCCACACTACCACTCCAAGAACCTGTTTCTGTAATCACAGCTAATCCTTGTTCATAAAAAATATTACCCACATAATTATCAGATGATGAAGCTGCTGTATTACTTTGAGAATGGTATGCATTTGTTGAATATAAATTTCCAAAACCATCATCTATAATCTTAGGATTATTACCATTATTATCAGTATTATTCAAATCCGTAAATTGAAAACTTCCCTCTTTTATTTTTTCACCATAATATTGAGAGGGAATTTGTACTATTGAACTACTTGGGTATCCGTGATACTTAGTTAGATATTGTTCACCATGAGTTGGTTGAATTGAAAGATTACTTGATGGTGCTGAAAACTTTAGTTCATCTCCATATTGTGGAGAACCACTTGTGTAGAATAAAACATTTAAAGACTCCCAGTGACTACTACTTATAGAGCCTGATACTATTTTGATTGATTGAACACCTCTAGAAGCTGTTGTAAGGTTCTGAACATAATTTACAATATTACTCTCAATTAGTGTTGATGATTTATCAATCTCTCCAAATACATACATAAGAACCCATCTTAATAAGTAAGTTTAACTTTTATTGTTGCCTCTGAACTAAAGTTTTTCTTCAATGGTGTTGAAAGATTTCCTACAGCAACCATTTCACCAGCATTATTATATAATTGAACTGATGAGATAAATGTGTTTGGATTACCTTTCATAGTTGTTTGTCTTAATTCATTTAAAGAACCTGAAACAAATGTTGGATTGTTTGAGAAGTTCATTTGTCCACTTCTAACTCTACAAAAATATTGTGCACTTATTTGGTCTTCTTCATCTCTGAATGATATTGAACCACTATTTCTTAAACAATTAACAAGTCTTAATCCTGTATTTAAATCTTGTTTTTCACTTGGAAATCCAAAACCAAAAAAACTTGGGTCATCAAATGCAGCAGCTGTATTAACTTTTGAACCACTACCTGGAATTGAAGCTGATAACTCAGTAGCACTAAATACTAACATACCCATATCAGGATAAAAGAAACCATAAGTTCTATCTGAAGCACCACTACCACTTATTGTTCCAGCAGTACCACTAATAATATTATATCTATCCCCAACAGGAGTAGCAGTTGGACTATCATTAGCACTATCATCTGTTAGTTCAAGTTTTGAACCTGAAAGGCCACCCGCCTCTGACATAGCTGAACCACTAAATGTAACAGTCCATGTTCCTTTGTTAATTCTGTCCTTCATATTACTTCGTCTAGCAGTCATAACATAAATTTCTTCATCTTTACCACTCGCGTTAGCATTAACTGGTACAGCAGCTAAAGAATTATTTCTTGATATGAAAAATCCACCAGTAACTTCAGTAGGAGCTAAAAGTAAACTAGCAAATTGTTTATAAATGGCCTCTGTTTCTGATTTTGAACCAGTTTCAGTAAGAGCACCAACTCCATTAGTACTACCAAATGCAACATTAAATTCTTCTGTTGTTGCTGTTCCAGTTTTCGATATTCCAAAAAAGTAGTCCTCATTAGCATCTGCTACTGATGAAGTTATTATGTCCTCATTTGATAATGTAGTATCACCAGTAGAAAAGTATGGTGAAGTTACTTTCTCCGTTTGGGAAATTTTGTCCATTCCCTCCGTTGAATCTAATGTTATATTTCCGCCTGCTATAGCCATTTTATAAATCTCCTAACTTATGATGAACGAACAGTTGATAAAATTGCTCTTGTGTTTTTAGTGATATTATTCACCACATTAAATGAAACATACGCTCCAGTTTCAACATTCACAACATAAACATTTGTTTGTTTACCTGCTACATCTTGTTGAATTGGGTTTATAGTAAATGAGTTACCATTAAATCCATATTGTTGAGCGAATGGGATGTCTTGTTCTTGTAAAAATTGTCTACTTGTCCCACTTAAACCACCCATACTCGCTGCGTTTGTTGATATGATTGATGGGTCTTGAATTACAAAATAATACGAATATCCATTTAGTGTTATATTACCTGTTGATGAGTATCCTACTAAATCAATATTTATTCTACCTGAATTTTCATCACCCTCATTAAATGTTTTTACTGTACCACCACTTGTATCCATACCACCTAATACTAAAGCAGGAACTGCAACTGTGTTTTGGTTTAAGCTTATTAATCTATTTCTTAAATTATACTCTGCGTGAACACTAGCTTCTAACATCGGTAGATTCTCAATAGCTTCACCATAAAATGCTGAACCACTTGGGTGGTCAGGATTCCATAAAGTGTAATCCACTCCTGTGTCTGAAAGTGTAAAATTGGTAATATTTAAACTACCACCATTTTTTAGAATTTCTCTACCTTTTTTTGTCAACACAGCATCTACTGTTATTGATGTTCCATCTAAATATCCCATTAATTTTCTCCTGCTTTTAAATACTACAATTCATATATAAATATTAACAAATCAAAAAAATATAGTATTTTTTAATTAGTATATGATTCTATCATTAGAATCAATGTCTGTATTACTACCTTTAACTATTAATTGATTTTCACCACCAGTCACAATTACCCTATAAAACGCTTCTTCAGAATAATCCTCATGTTGTACATTTAAAAATCCTGATGCTGTATTTTGTGTTCCGTTATACATTTGTTCTTTAAATGGTTGACTAAATTTAGTTATATGATTTGATGGTAAAATTATTGGTTCAGTTCCTTTATAACCTATCATCTGTGAACCTGTTGTGAAATATCTTGTTTTTCCAATCATTCTTCCAGTCTGTATAGATTTTGCAGGATTTCCATTTATTAATGATTCATAATTTACATTAGAATGAAAATCGTTATCTAACATTATTCTATTGTGGAATCTTTTATGATTTGTAAAATCAGATGAACCAACACTACCACTACCCATAGAGGCTGAATAATATTCAGTATCCCCAATTGAGTAGAAATGAACTCGTGTATCAATATGATATGTATTATAAGTTCCATATGAACCTGTACCACCAGCAAAATTTATAAATTGAGTGTCAGCTGAACTTGTTCCCCAAGTGTTATGAATATTTTCAAATGACTTATTGAGTACTGAACCATAATTAAATGTCCCATCTTTTGAAGCTTCATATGTTGAATTATTTAATGTTGGTGGTATATTTTGTTGCCCCTTTGTTTCTGAATATGAAAAAGAAGCACTATGTGGATTTACTACTGAACTTGTTAAAGAAGTGTAAGCATACCCTAAATAAGGATTACCAATACTACCAGTATCAGATACTTTAATTGAAGCAGTATAAGGTGCTTCATATGAAGAAGTTATTGGTGTGTTTATTACAACACTTCCTTCTTTTACAGAATCATAAACAGACAATACTTCTTTACCAAATAAATTATCTGATAGAGTTACATTTATTGAATAACTACCTGTGGCCGTGTTTGGATTTGTTTCGACACCATGTTCTTCATTTTCATATTTTTGTTTTTCTAATATTGTCGGCCTTATCTCTACACCAGGACCTGAATTTCTATCACTAAATGTTGAACGAGCTGGAACTAATGTCTTTATCCCTTCAATAATAGAAGTATTAAACATATTTTCATGAGCTCTTATGAATTGATTCGTGTCTACAGTTATTGAATATGCATCAAAGAAATTTTCTCTAAAGGTATCAAATTCTTGATATGATTGAGAATAATAACTTATTGGGTCTCCATACAATCTTTCAAAATTAAATCCACCTAATTTATCTAAAATAAAATTATCAACAAAATTTTGTGGGGAACGAAATAATTCTAATTTTGGTGATGTTTTAAATTGTGGTTTTTTACCATATGGTTTTGTTAAATCATCTATCGGTGAATCATATGGATTTAAATTACCAACTATATCAGAAGGTGGATTAATTAAAATATTATTATCATTTGGTGTTACTTGATTGTCTTGTGAACCTATCTCTACAGTTGTTATAAAATCAAAACCATATCTGAAAGAACCAGAAAATACTGCTACTGGTTTATCCTTAGAAAGGTCAGAATAAACTGTGGTTGGTGCGGAATCAACAAGTTTTAAAGTAGTTTCACCACCTTCAGCTGAAGATGTTGAATAGTTTTCATTAAGTCTAAAATGATAAATTAATTCTCGATTATGTGAATTAATTGTATTACCAACAGTAGAAAATTTATTCAATATATGCTGTCTAAATTTAGATTTACTTAATACAGTAGACCATCCCCTAACTTCTGCTATGGAGCCGGTGATTTCTGGATTTGTAGCGCCATCAGGAATTAATCTACCACCAAAACATAGGTTATCAACTACATCAGTAGCTGGAGCAAATGAGCCTGTGCCAGGCCAATTTTGATTTGCTCTGTGATTACTATCAGTCGATATTCCACCACTAACTGACATCGTAGCCATATTATATGTTTTAATAGCTTTATCTTCTTGTAATGCTACATGTAATTTATATTCTTGTGTTCCTGCTCCACTTATACTTGATGTCATTCTTTGTAACATCACATTCCACAATTCACCATCGTTTACATTTAAGTAAGGAGTTGACATCGATACTGCATTATCAGCAATAGCTAAAGAACCTGTTTCAGAATTATTTAATCTAAATTCAAATGATGAACTAATACCATCAGCACTTGGTTTTAAAAATAAATCAAACATTGATTTGTCTAAAATTGCATGAGATGTTTTTACTAAAAGTAATTGGTCATTTGTTGTTTTAACATGTTTGTAAACAAACTCTATTGTCTCGGTAGGTGTATTGTGTCTATAATGGTCGACATCAATCACATTAGTGAAAGTACCATCAATTCTATATGAATATAATTTTTTAAGTTTTGATTCAAAACTATAACTTCCAGTAGCTACCTCTAAATCTAAGTCAATCAAATCAGGATTAAGCTCTGGATCTTTATCAGGAAATGGAGTTGGTATGTCAAGTTCATCAATATCCGGTGTTAAAAATCTACCACTCAATCCCGATGACGCGTCTGTTGAACCACCAAACTCTTGAAATTGTAACACATCAGGTGGATAACCATATGTATTCAATAACCCCCTTACTGAATTTTTTGTTCCTTTAGATTTATAAATGTATAATAAATTGTTTAGAGTTTTTCTCCAAGTATTGTTTTTAATATCATCAATTGTCGTAACACCACTTAAGTAACTTCCCAATGTATCAGATAAACTTCCTGTAAAAGGATTTATAGCTTGCCAACCCATATTTGATAACAACATAGGTAAAGTATTATTCGGTGGTGAATCAGTTTTTTTATATCCTCTATCATGCAGTGTAGCTAAAGAATCAATATGGTTTCTAATTAAATCATATTGTTCACCTTGTAAATTCAAGAAGTCTTTCATATCTTGATAATCAGAACTTTCTTGAATATATAGAGGTAGATTGTTTTCAAAAGAATGTATGTTATCAGTATCAAATGTTTGAGCTTGTGATATAGCATTATTATACCAATCAGTCCATTCGGTTGAACTCGTGTGGAATAAATTATCAAATGGTAAAACATCAGTTGGATTATTTAATGTTACTTTTACATCAGTAACAAATGATTGAGTTAATGCAGAACCTGATGTGATACTAATAGTAAATAAATCACCAGCCGGCATAACTGAACCAAAAAATGGTATACCATTTATTATATTACCCTCACCATCAACTGAATGAGAAACAACTGTAGTTGGATATAGTCCTGTTGAGTCTCTCATCTGAGATGAACCTGTTTTTATACTACCACTTAAAACCGTAATTTTTGTAGAGGTATCGTCAAAGTCCCCCTCTGTTATTTGAAGTTCAATCATATCATTAGTAAGAGTTTTTGGAACAAAATAAGATTGAGAGGCTTCAAATATAAATCTTCTATACTCACTACCAGTCACATCTGGTTGAAGTATAGAAGCTGTATACGATGTATCATATGGTAAGAAAAATCCATTCGTATCTTTACCCTCGATATTGTTATTTACATTTTCTCTTTTTAGTTCAAGATTAGTTGTACCTTTTAATAAGAAAGAAAGATAAACAGAACCACTATAATTAAAAAATGGTTTTTCATGAACTTTATACTGACGATTTGTGAAACCTATATTTAATCCAGTACCTAAACTAGCACTTGATAAATTTGAATTTTTATAAACTATGTTAAACCCATCGGTTTGTTTTAACTCTTCATAATTATTAAGAGTGGTTAACTCATCTTCAACATCACTCTTTAATGGGATACTATTTGCATAGTTTTTACCTACACCAGGAGCTGAAGAAGTAGATTCACTTTGTCCATCAAAATATAAAAATCGTTCATAAGGTGTAAAGTTTCTAAACTCTTCTTCTATTTTTTTAAATAGATTTTTTCTTTTTTCTATAATAAATGGTGAGTCACCACCAATTGAACTTGATACTGAAAGTGAATTTGATATTTCAGAATAATGTCCTTGAATGATTTCAACTTTGTTTTTAAAATTAATAATTTTCTTTTCAGCTAAACCAAAAAATGTGTGGTTTGAAAATTCATTAAAGTCTGTATTTATATTTGGATAATCATATTGACTTTGTGAAATTAAACTATCTAATGTAATGTTATTTAAAGAACCACTTAACTCATCAAAGTTTTCAAATTGAATATCATTACCATCAGGAATTATCCAATCCTCTTGTGGTTGTGGACTTAAACCATCACCAAAGAAAACATCAGGTACATCAGAGAAATAAAATATATCTTGAATCTGTGTTGTTATAACTTCTTTTTCAATTGTCACTAATGATAAGTTTTGGACATCACCACTTAATGGTTCATATAATTTTAATATTAGAGATTGGTTATCTTTTCCATCTGTCACTGCATCGAATGCATAATTCATTATTGGAACATGATCACCAGTTCCAATATTCAATACATGTTTGAATTGATATTTATAATTTGGATTTGGTGTTACACCATCTTGTAAAAAAGGAGGATTGTTTTCAACAAATTCTCCGTCTGATTCTTCTAAAAAGTTATTGTTAAATTGATTTGTTAAATCTGTTATAAACCCATCATCACTAGCTATGTTTATATCTAATAATTTTAATCTAACCTCTTTTCTTGAAGTTGAAATTTGTTTAACTATAAATTTATAAAGACTTTGAGCGTTTGGATTCCACTGCTCTATTGGAGCTAGTTGATTTAAGAAATCTATTTGTATTCTATAGTCACCTTGAGGTAATTGAAATTGATTAAATATCTCATTTGGTTTTATGTATATATCATTATCATTTTTATATATTCTAAAATCATTATCAGCTCCACCTACACCAAGTTCTAATGTTTTAAATTCATCTAATCCAGCACCAAATGGAGATATATTTATTTCGAATGGTTGTTCGTTTAAAGAGGAATAAAATATAGCTTGTTCACCATTAGCTAATGTAACGATGTTATCAATTGCCTCTGTTGGATAAATGGTTAAACGAATATAATCTGTACCACTAAATGTAGCAATTTCTTGGTTGACAACTAATTCTTTATCTTGTTGATTAAATTCAAATTCAAATTGAGGCATTATAATGCTCCTCTTCTTTTACTAGCTTTTTTTGGAAATTTAATGAATGTATCTCTTCTCATCGGTTCACCTTTTCTAATTTTTTTAATTTTATAGTCACCAATCATCAATCCTTTGTTTGAATTACCACTTGAATCATAAATGGATTTATCTACTAAATTTCCTGTATTAATTTCTAATTGACAAGAATCTTTTAAATTTACATCTAAATTGTCACTTATAAATATCTGTCCGACTGAACTTTCCTCCGAAAAAGTTCTTTCAGATACTGAACCATTCCAAAAATCAAAATCATCATAAGGGTTTCCATAATATGGTGAGTTATCAGTTGGATTGAAAAAAACTGATACTTCCTGTTCTGCACCATTTCCAATTGGTATATCAACAAACCACAACTGAACATCATAAATATAATCAGGATAAGTATATTCATCTGGAAATGGATTATCCTCATCCTCAATTGAACTAGCATATTCCATATATGCAGCTATGTCAGGTCTACCAACATCAATCCATCCTTGCCAATTAGCTGGAGCCCAATTATCTGGAGATTCATCATCTATTTCACGAAATATATGAAATTCCTCTAAGTATTGTGGGAATGGTAATCCCTCTAAATATATAGGTGATGTATCAGTTGAAATTATCGTTAGTGGAATTTGTAATAAATTATTCATACTGTATGGTTTATTAAAATATCTAAATTGTTCTAAATCCATTTTTTCTATACAATCTCCAAGTTCATCATTTTCGATAGCTCGAACTAAAAACCTTTCATCAATAATATCTGTATTACCTATTTTACCACTACCTAATGTAGTGTTAAGACTTTTGTTATATTTAGAGTTTTCATCAATACCTCCAATAATTGGTGTAATGTAAGGCCAAGGAATAGTTGTAAAGTCCTCTGCACCTAATTCACCAAAATCAGGAAATTGATTTATAGGAATGTCTAAAAATATTCTTGAAGTTACAAGTTTCCATCTTCCAGTTGATTTGTTATTGGGGTCATAACTAAACACTATCATTTTAATTGTTTTTATTCCTGGCGTTGTATATGTATGTGATAAATTTGTTTCAAAAAAACCATTATCAACATTCCCATTTTTAAATTCAGGAATATAAATGTTTCCCTCTCTTGAATTTAATAACGAATATAAATTAATGGGTCTATTAGTTGAAATTAACCAATCCTCTAAAGTTGCAAGCTTATTTTCATTATCATCCCAATCAACCACAAAATAAACAAATTCATCTCTATTTGTATTTGAAGTAGAAGTTCTAACTATATCTAAAGACATTCCAACTTCAGCAGGAGCAGATGCTTTAAAAGATTTAATTATATCATCTTCATAATAACTTTGTAAATCTTCAGATTGAAGATTACCATCTAAATCTTTAATATTAAATGTAGTATAGACTTGAAATTCTTTAAACTTATTTTTATAAGTCGTTGTTGTATTTGCAGAAGTATTGTTCAAAGCACTATTTGGTGTTATTTTAACAAAAGTAGAAGTTAAAAAATCTTCTGGAGCATGAAATGGTATTTGAACTGTAACAGCCTCTTGATCATCAATCAGAGTATTTGGAGTAGCTTGGTTAGTATTAAATGTAAATTGTATGTCTGAAACTTTAAAGGCTGCGGCTTCAGCCCAACCAGAACCACCACCACCAGTTACATTCATAATTGCTGCGGGGTTATCATAATATTTAATATCTCCCGAATTAGCAGATTGAAACAACTCTTGATTGTCAAGTTTATAAACTTGGATTCTTTTTTTTCTTTTATCCGTTCCCCACCATCTATCAGCATCACCTTTCATATATACAGCTATATAAATTGGATTATCAGTCGCGGCATCTATTATTGAATTTATCAATTGAGAACCTCTTAATAAAAATGGAGGGTTAGTACCAGTAGTTAAAGGTGTGGTTAATTTTGTCCCCTTTACATCACCTATATTTACATTTTCAGATTTATCTTCGGCAGTGCCTGATACATCAGATATATTTGTAACTATGTTTTTATTTTCTAAAATGCTACCTAAACTTCTACCCTCAGTTTTATCACCAAATGAACTATTGTAAAATGTAAATGGAGAGTCATATAAAATATCACTTAATTCAGAATAATTACATTCCTCAGGAATTTTTTGATTATTATTATCAGTATGTAGGATAAACGCTTCTTGAGAAAATATATAACACTGAACTCTTATATTTTTAATATCATGTGAAATACCACTATTATTAATTGTTAGCTTATCTATGTTAATAAAAGATTCACCCGAGAATTTAACATTATAGTCAATTATTAATTCATTTACAATGGAGGGATTTTGATTAGTGTACAAATCCTTATCAGTAAATTTATCAGTATTTTTTGGTAACCCAAGTGATTTATTATAACCATCATTTTGATTCTCAAAATTGTATTGACTCAAATCACCAAATTTTGGTTGGTTTTGTATTAGTTTTTTAATCATTAAAACGCCCCATTATTTTTTGTAGTTTTGACTCTACTAAATGATTTTGTTTTTAATGGTTGTAATGTTTCATTATTAAATCTTGGTTTAAAGTCTGAAAAAATTAGTCCTACATTTGGAGCTCCACTATTATCATTTAAAACTCCAGAATCAATTTTAACAC
>Ga0208666_1000545_pt1 | contig 17627 bp, 21 predicted proteins | sample 5B_taG_FD_184078 | JGI IMG/M metagenome (GOLD analysis project Ga0208666, IMG submission 184078) | Marine viral communities from the Subarctic Pacific Ocean - 5B_ETSP_OMZ_AT15132_CsCl metaG (SPAdes) (version 2) | ecosystem: Environmental > Aquatic > Marine > Oceanic | place: Pacific Ocean...
CTCTAGGAATGATGACTAGAACTTATACTTCAGACCAACCTTAGTTCCGTAGCTGTTTGTATCGTCAGTAACAACAGAAAACTCACCATATACATCAATATTTTTTGATGCAACTACAGAACCACCAACTTTACCAGAAAAGTTTGTTTCTGAATCTGCTCCATCTGGGTTGTTTAAGTAAGCACCACCTTGAACGTAGTAGCTACCAAAAGCATTGCCATTCTCATAACCAAGATGTAAGTCAGTACCCGATCCAGTAAAGTCTTTACCTGTATAAGAACCATTGTTTTCTACGTTCAGATAGAAACCAGCAAAAGCAGGTGTTGATAGTGCTGAAGCAGCAGCTATTGTTAATACTCTTTTGATCATTTTTTAGAAATTAAAGTTATATACTAACTGTTTTTAAATTAAATTCAATGTTACTCAGACTGTTCTTCTGCTGTCTCATCTGGCTTTAAAATATCTTCTACAGCAGCTACTCCACCTTTTAATTCAAATATTCTCTGCTTACAGTTTTCTACTACCTGGGTAGCTTTATTATAATTGTCTACTACCTGCTGTAGCTCAGAGTTTAGAGCTTCTAGTTTTTGCTGTGGATCGACTGCCATTAGATTGATATTGTATTACTATAATATACTAGCAATCTGCTATAAATTCAACTAGGTTTTGGGTACTTGGCTTTTATAGGATCAACTATGTCTGTTTTCCACTTATCTATACCATGATGGTAGATGTAATCTAATTGTGTACCCATGTCTGGGTATGCTTTAGCTCTATCATCTTGATAAAGTAATTTATCTAATTCAACCCTAGCAGCATCAACAAGAGATTGATTTATAGTAACTGCATTTTCATTTGCATCAACAATAGTGTCAGTATCGTCATCAATCATAAAAACATTTGGATATGCTTTTCTAATAGCCTCGTGATCGTAATTAGTCATAACTTATGAGTGAAATTCAAAAACTTGTATGCTTGAAAAAGATCTTGTAGAGTCTCTAGAGGTATCATTATTTGATGTATGACTCTTATTCACAGAAAAAGTTCCATCATTAGTAGCACCACCAACTGTAAATGCATAAGAGTTGGTATTTCCAGGTGAGTAAATACCTATCAATGGTACTGTATGTGCTTCATATTGACCATCTTGACTAGATCTTGACGTTGATCTCAATCTAACTCCGTCTGATGCTCCTCTTAACGCATCTATTGGACTACCATTAGCTTGAAGTGTAGCAATTACTGAAGTTGCACTATTACATCCAATTGTAAGTTGAGCCATGACTAGAAAGAAATTATTAGCGTGTTGCAAAGACAAGTTTACAGTCATTCCACTAATAGTTGTATAACTAGAACTCGCACCAAAAGTTTGAATTCCTGTTTTTGTATCAAAACCAAAATTTAATAATGGCCCATGAATACTTCCTTGTGCTGTATTAATAGCCATTACGATACCTCCGTTAAGTTGAACTTATATTTCTTACCAGATCGTTTGTTCACTAAGAAAAGATCCTCTGCTCCTTCTTGTATAGTATAACTTCCCCAAGTTCCGTCAACATCATTAGCACCACCTTCGTTAGATAAATTAAGGTCATTGGTGTAGATGTTTCTCCAACGCTTAGATGTTGAACCTAGATCGTATGTGTTATTAACGTTTGGGTAAAAAGCGGTGTTATCAATTTTGGCAAAATTTGTACCATTTCTGTTAAAGAAAAGTTGATCTTCAAATCTAATTGCCATATCCTCTGAATCACCACCAGCTCCAATTCCGGGTGCACATCCTACAAAATGTAAATCAGCCCCATTTTTTTTAAACCTCATGTGTGGCCCATTACTAGCGGCTGCATCAATAGTAAATGGAGTATCAGTAAGGCCACCATTAATAGCTTGAACACCTGTTACACTAACTCCAGCACTTGTTGTCTCAAACTTCTTATTGCCATCGTAATAGAGTTCTACGGCTCCATTAGATAACGCTCTTAATAAGTTCTCACTTCCGTCATGTCTTTGTAAAAGAACTCCATAGCTAGATTGAATCTGTAAATACTGAGTATCGTTATTAATGTAAGAGTTACTTCCATCATGATAAATTTGTAGGTCTTGACTAGCACCAAACCTTAGTTTTTGATTGTCTATTGGTAAAGTAACATCTTGATCTTTATCTATTCTTATTGCAGTAGTGACAGTATTACTACTATTGCGAGTTTGCAACGACATGGCTGAAGCACCATTTGAATTGCTAGATGACTCGGATACTATTCTTGAAATACCACCAACAATAGATCCATCTTGAGATTTAGCAACAAGATTTAATGTTGCATCTCCATCATTATCTGAAGCTGTAACAGTAAGAAAAGGAGTTCCTGACGTAATGTTGACTCCATTACTTGTAGTCTCAAATTTTTTACTACCATTAAAAAATAGGTTTACAGCACCATTACCAACAAGTGTGGCACAATTCTCAGAATTATCTTGATTGTTTAAATTTATCTGACTTGCAGTAACAGTAAGATGTCCTGTGTCGTTATCAATAAAACTATGACTACCATCGTGATAAATTTCTAGATCATTACCTGTCCCAAGTCTTAGCTTTTGGTTATCAACAAAGTCTACGTTGGTGGTAAGATCCGTTCCAGTTATAGTGCCGTCTTTTATTCCGTCTGTTGTTATCTGTGTTAATGCCATTTACCCTGCCTCCAATGCCTCAATTCTAACTATAGCTTCCTGTAATGCAGCTACAAGTAAAGGAACAAGTTTAGATTGATCTATTGACTGATAAACAGGATTATTATCTGCATCAACTTGATCTTTAGTTCCTGTTATAGCTTCTGGAACTGCTGTAACTTCATGTGCAAAAAATCCATCTACAACAGGCTTTGTTGTATCGTCTTTAAAATTAAATCTATAGGGTTTTAGTGTCTTTAATCTTGTAATACCATCAGTTATTGACGTTACATTTTCTTTTAATCTATAGTCAGAACTTGTGTTAAAAGCGGTAGAACTAACTCCAAGAGTGATACTACCAACTTCAGTTCCATCATTTCTTAAAAAGCCAACCATCTTGCCAGAAAAGCCAGAAACTCCTCTGCCATGACGCATTATTATACCTGTTACATTAGCTGAAGCTCCCTGATGAAAATAAGCCAAAGTATTTCCGTCTGATTCTGGTCTAAAGAAAGTAAACTTTTCAGATTGTATAGCTGCTGTAGCTCCAAATCTTATATGACCATTACTATCTATTTTCATTCGCTCAGTATCACTAGTAGCAAAAACTATATCTAAACCACGTTCATTCCATATAATTGAGTTTCGATCATCACTGGAGGTTTTACCTGCTGTAAAAGCATCTCCAATTAACAAACCTTTAGCTGTAAAACGTCCTCCTTGTCCATTAGTATTATCAAAAGCATTAGTTTCAAATACTCCATGAATATTTAATAAGTTGTTTGGACTTGTTGTTCCGATTCCAACTCGTCCAGACGAATCTATACGCATCCGTTCTGAACCACCATTATAAAAATTAATGGTTTTACTAGTTTCTTGATTATTAATAACCATGTTTTCGTTACCATCTAATCCAACTAATATTCCATCAGCAGAAGTTTCACCTGTATCATCATTTGTAAAATGAATTAAAGCATTATTATTATTTGGTGAATGTAAGGATAATTCTCTTGTGGGAGTTTGATTTATACCCACGTTTCCAGACGAATCAATAGTTAATCTGTCGGCACTATTAGTTACATCATGTACTTTAAACTTACCACCATTAGAGAATAGTTGATAATCAGGGTTAGAGTCTGACTCTGTTAAAAATAATGATGGGGCTGCACCAGTGATTGTTAAATTACCAGAATTTAAAGTTCCAGTTGTACTTATATTCTGCGATCCAAAATCAGGTGAAATCTTCGTTCCAGCGATAGATGCTGTATTGCTTATATCTCCATTTACTATCGTTAAATCTGCTATCTTTGCACTCGTAACACTATTGTCAGAAGGTACTCCTACTGCTAATTCTGCATATGTAATTATAAAAAAGTCTGCTCCTGTAGCTGGTGCGGCAGCAAATATAATATCATCACCATCTATCGCAAAACCTTCACTAGGACTCGTTCCAGAATTAGGTTTTTGAATAACACCATTAACAGAAACAAGAAGTTGTTGTGCTGATACAGAAGGTGGATTACTTAAAGTAAATCTGGTTGCAGAACCATTAAAAGAAGCACTACCCCCACCTGATCCAGATGATGAGGATAGTGTATTAATAAAGAAGTTACTTGCACCACCACCACTACCACTTATTTCAGCAATACTTCCATTGTCTTTCTTAGTAAATAATTTACCACTATCAGTTCTTATCGCTACTTCACCGACAACAAGATCATTAGCACCTGGATCGCTACCGCTTCCTCTTTTTAGTTTAATGACATTCGCCATGAGCTATAACCTCCTATGGCTTAGTAAGTTCCGCCATCAATATCAAAACCAGAAACGCTTCCATTTTCCAAGAAAGTAACAAGATCAGATAATGCAACTTGTACCATTGTTCCAGCGTCATTAATTACCATTCGATCAGCAGCAGCAAGTGTTGTTGATGTTGCAGATGTACCTCCGTCTAAAATGTTTAACTCTGCTGTTGTTACTGTTGCTCCATCTAGTATCTGAACTTCCGCTTCAAGTAAATCTGCCAAAGCATTAGCTGTTGTCTGACCCATAGTTGCAAGCTCTGTTATCTTATCACTGTGTGGCTCGACATCTGTGCCAATCACTAACCCTAAAGATGTTCTAGCTGCACTTGCACTTGTAGCACCAGTTCCACCATCTCCTATAGCAAGCGTTCCAGTAATAGAACTTGCATCTAGTTTTACAGCGATTTCAGTAGATTCAATTACAAGACCACCATTAGCCTTGAGATCAACAGATAAAGTATTACCAGACTTATCTAGGCCATCTCCTGCTGTAATCTGACCAGCACCAGAGAATTGAGCAAAAGTTAAATTATTAGTTCCTACTACAGCAGATCCAGAATCAGAAGTACAAACAAAACCGTTATCTGCGTTTACTGTTCCTTTCTCAACAAAAGTGAACATACCAGCAGCATTAGAACTAGCAGCTAAGTCAGCAGCCCTAGCAGGTGAAGCTGCAACTACATAGATACCATTTTGAGATGCAGTAGATTGATCTTTAACTAATACTCTATTTCCATCTGCAAGAGTGACTCCATCTAATGTATCTCCACTATTAAGAGCAGTAGATATTGTTATGTTTCCAGTTGTTGCTGCAACACATGAATTTTTAACATTTAAACCTTGAGATGTAGCTTCTACAAATCCTTTAGTAGCAGCGTCTTGTGCGTTTACTGGATCGGCTACGTTTGTTATGTTCTGCGAGTTAAATGAAACTGAACCTGTAGGAACAGCCATCTGATCTAATCTATTTACTCTTACCCCTGTATCAAAATCACTTATCTTTGTATGAGCTAACGAAGGAATATCATCAGCAACAAGTGAACGAAAAGTAGGTGCTGCATCACTTCCAGTAGTCGGCCCACCTAAAACTTTATTTGCATTTTGTACTGTATCTTTATCAAAAAATGCTCCTTTTCCACCAATTTTTTCAATAGTTGTTGCAGAACCTCCTGCTCCACCTGTGCCTTTACCGATAAAAATAATATCAGAGCCTTCTGCATGAGCTAACTCAGCATTTGCAAGACTTGTTGGTGCTGAAGATCCTGTTGATCTTTTAATTCTTACTGTGTTTGCCACTAGAAATTCCCTCCGTCAACGAGTTTTAGTGTGGTGACGTTATTATCTAATATAACCTTACCACTACTTTGCTGATAGTACATCACCGAATTATCAACTTTAGCACTGTGATCTATAATTAAATCAAAACCTGGACCTTGTGGCCCTGCTGTTGTCACAGTTACAACAGTTGCATCCCCTTCATTTACCGTAACAGTATTTTTGGTAGTGCTGACGTTTACTGTGGTCATGCTGTATAACCCTCGCTCATAAAGATGTCTCCCTCTAAATAATACTCTTTTAATCCAGATGGATTGGTTAGTAATACATCATATTTTAATAAATTTGGACTAAATGTTGCAGTCTGCACATCTGTTAATGCAATATCTATTGTTCCTGCTCCTCTATTTGTATAAGTCACAGCAAAATCAGCAAATTTTGTGGTGCGTGTTTCTTCCCAAACCTGTGCTTCCACAGTAAATCCAACTAAATTTATTGCATTATTATCACTATCTTTAAAAACAAGTTGAATACTATGGTCTGATCGCCTTTGAATATTCATATTATAAATTCCAGGTTGAATAGCCATAATTAAACTTTTATTATGTACATCATAGCTATATTACGAGGTCTTGATTCCCCTCCTTGAGTACTTGTTGTTCCAGAAAGAGAAAAAGTATGACTATGAGAAGCATCCATACTAAAACCAGCAGCAGCACTAGCATCTGTACTAGCTGGTGTAGCCTCTGAATTTATCCCAGATGTTTTTGTAAACACTCCGCTTGCTGCACCTGACGCATTAAAAGTTTCAGCTATTCTTGTAACTGTACCAGTTAAAGATTTATTAGAGGTAGAAGCACTACCAGAAAAACTGTGACTATGTGAGTCATTTTGATCACTTTGAGAACTAGCAATACTTCTTCCTGAGTCTGTTCCCTTGCCGTTATCAAAACCTCTTATAAATTCTCCTCTTAAATCAGGAATATTAAATGTTGAGCTACCATTACCTGCTCCATACTGTTCTCCGATAACAGCAAATAAAGCAGCAAATGTTGTTCTACTAACGGCTGCACCATCACATTCTAAATAACCTGTAGGTACAGTTGCCACTGCCATACAAAAGACAGATCCAGATGGAACACCAGCTACAATTTGAAAACTTAAATTACCTGATCCATCTGTCTGTAAGAAACCACCATTTGTTATTGATGCAGGTAATGTTAAAGCTACATTTCCAGAAAGTGAAGAAGGAGATTGAAGAGAAACAAAAGGAGCACCACTAGAATCTTGAAACCTGATTGGTAATGCATTTAACATATCCAATCCAGCATTACTTATGCTTACTCTTTGCGTGCCAGCAGTTGAAAATCCTATTGTATTAGCTGCTGATCTATAAATTCCTGTATCGGTATCTCCATCAAAACTCAGTGCTGGAGTGCTTGCACTAGAACCGTCATCAGCTAAAAGCTGGCCTGTCATTGTGCCACCAGCTACAGGTAATAAACCTAAGTTTGCTGTATCAACAGGACCAATAGTGGTGAAGCCATTATTAGATGAATTTCTTATTTTTAAATTATTACTATCTGCCGTATCAACATAAGGCATAAATGCTTCTGTATTACTAGGATCAGAACCACCACTATTTAAAGTTTTTATTGCATCAAATACCGCATTAAGATCACTTCTTACAGAAGCTCCTGACGCATTAGCAATATTATAGTCTGATACCTGGCTCATCTAAATAATACTTTTCTCCATCTTACACTCCTTTACCATAACCGACAGCTTGAAATGTAAAAGATCTATCGGCAGGACTATTAACATTGTTGTTAAATATTTTAATAGTAAATCCTGTTCCACTAACATTAGATATTTGAAAGAAATCTCCTGCTGCTGCATCTTCAACTGTTATTCCGATAGAAGGTAAGAAAGCATTTGCTCCTCCTAATGAAGAAGTTCCTACAAAAAACGGAGTTCCAAATGTAACCGTTTTACCAGAAGAAGATGTACCCGATTGTTGTGGTGCGGTAGATGTTCCACCACCTGTCTGATAATTCTGTTCTGTCCTCGATTGAAATTCTGCTGTATAACCTGCTTGCTGCACGTTCATATTTTGTGAAACATTAGTTGTTTCTAGAATTAATTTAAATTTAAACCTACGACCTTTAAATGTTCCATTTGCAAAATTATTAAAGCCTCCGAAAGTTCCTGATGCTGTTTGTGAAGTTGCTACCTGTATCTGACAGTTTGCTTCATCTGCTGCTGCACCATCAAAATTACCATCAATAGCATAATTATCCCAAAATGATCCACTTGGAATAATGGTTTCTATATCTGTACCTATAACAAAACCAATAGAACGTATAACTCTTTTTAAATCAAGAGAAAATACAGCACCTAAATCTAAAATATCTTTGAAAGCGTATTCTCCCGTTGCGTTTGTAACTGGATTAGTAAGTTGCAATGCACTTGTTGTACTATTAAATGTTGTATTTGTATCAACACCAGCAAAAGGAGGAGAATCTAAATCCTCTCTATCTTGCAATATAACTTGAGTATCAATAAGATCAGGCAAATCTTGAATTATACTTGCTTCTCCAGTACTAAAGTTTCCTTGGTCATCTTGAAATTTAAGAATATACTCTCCCTCTAAAGAAGGAACAACAACATCTGTAGTATTACCAGCTAAAGCCGTAACAAGATCAACAGAGTTTTGAAACGTACCACTGCCATCGGTTAAGTTACTATGCCTTACATAAACTCGCCCTCCGTGAAGAACATCAGGATCTACAGCTTTTGTCCATCTAAGTCTTACCAATTTATTAGTAATTGGTTCCATAGATAAATTTTGTACATTACCTGGTGGATCTGTTTTACCTACTGCATTAAATGTAAGGTCGGAAGATGTTGCTGATAATTTTAAAGCTGCATTATATGAATAAACTTTAAATTCATAAGGTCCTGCTTGTGTGTCAATAAGTTCAAAGTCAGGTCTAAAGACTATTTCACTTACCCAGTTTGTATTGTTAAATCTATATTGAACAAGATATTGACTAACACCTGTAACTGATACCCAAGATAAAATTAATTTAGTTACTGCAAGAGCATTTATTACAACAACTCTTTCAGATGCCTGTAAATTTGATGGTGGATTCTTTGGCTCATTTAATAAAGATATATTTCTTGCAGGTAAACTGATACCTTGTTCGATATTTGCATATTTACCATCAATATAAGTTAATGCTGTAATTGCAAAATTAATTCCATCTTGTTCTTCTACTGTTATTACTCTGTAAGTTTGTGCTTCTAAAGTTGAACTTTGAACAAGCCAAATACTATTAACATTAGGCGTTGCGGACAAAGCAGAATCTAAACTTATTACATTGCTTACCACACTAAGTATATTTCTTGTTTCTACCGAGCCATCGGGTAGTATCACACTACATTTTTTATTTGTACCTGTAAAAGTATCAAGATCTTTAATATTATCTACGGTTATTGCAGTGGTTGTAGCAGATTTTATACGTCCACCTCTACGTTCTCCTCCTCTAACTGGATCGTTTATTGAAATTACACTTCCAGGTCTTACGATTGCACCAGCATCTATAGAGGTTGTAAAACTAACGACTTCAGATTCATTTTGTTCACTAAATAATATTGCCTTGCCTAATCTCTGAGCTTGACCACGACTTGTACAGGCAAATGCTTTTACGTCTTTCTTTACTATGCCAAGTTTTGCTTGGGCTGTACTATCTTCTACAACTTCATAATCTATCTCTCTACTATCCATGTTGAAATAACTGACAGAAATAACAGAATGTCTTTGTTTTAAACTGCTACCAGAATATGAAAACCCACCTTCACCTACGTTTGCCAAACTAAATAGATAACTAGGATCTGTTGGCTTATCTTGAGTAATAGTGACAGAACCTTCAGACCATATAGGGAAACATCTCATCACTCCAGCTAATTCATTTATCAAGGTATAGGCTTCCATTGATCCTTGAATATTTACATTACAACTAAATCTTGCTTCCTGTCCTCCAAAACCATCTGATACCAATTCATTTGCGTATCTACTAGCTGCTATAAAACTAAACAAATCTAAGTTGCTGTCTGTGATATGCGTTCCAAAGCCATATCTTTCAGTAGTTAAAAGGTCTAATAAAATTAAAGCAGGACATGAACACCATTGGGCTGCTCCCATCGTTCCATTAAATATATAACCACTTGGATAGACAATTCTTCCTGTTTGTAAATCAACAGTAGGAGTGCCAGAACTAGAAGCACCTGCACCTGGGATTCTTACTTTTACACCACGAACACGAAAAGCTCTTTTTGGTATAGAACTAAATTGTTCAGAATCTATTCTTATATTTGTATAAGCACTATTTAAATAAGTTTGTTTATCGTCAACAATCTCACCAAGACTTGTCCAAGTAAAAGCATCAACAAGATTTGAAGATGTACTATCTGCTGTTACTCTTACAACTCTTATATCTACAGGAAATGCACCTGTTATATTTACACGATATTCTTTTTGGTACGCATCAGCAGTTCTACCAGTAATAGTATCTGAAATAATATCTGAAAAGCCACCAGAATTATATTGAACTTGTATTTTTAAATCAACAGAAGAACCTAATAAATCTCCTTCGTCAGTTGCCTTTTGTAGTTGAGGAAAAGTTACCGTTACCTTGACAGCATCAACATTTGTATTTGTAATTTGACGAGTGACAGGAGAAGAATTTGTTACCGTAACTCCTACAGCAGTTGTAGATTGGCTACTTTCAATACCAGGAATATGTTCTTGGTTTGACGTTCCAAAACGAGGAGTAAATCCTACGCTTTGAAAGTTAAAATCTGCTGTCTGTGGATTTGTGTTACTGGCAGTTGAATTTAAAATAGGAGTATCGTTTAGAAAGACATCCTTCAATGCTGCATTGTTATATGCAGTAGTTCCTTTTGTAAGCCCTGCTTTTGATGGTGTTGCAAAACCTTCTATCTCTCCTTCAGAAATAAGATCTTGGATAGAAGCAAACTGTCTACTATTTAAAGTATCAGGTGCTCTAGTTGGAGAAGGTGGAGTTGGTGGTGGGCCACCAGAACCTCTAATAATTTTATCTGTCATGCTGATACCTGATTTGTGTCAATTCCAGCAGAGATTACGACTGAGCCAGTTACAATTTCTCCATAAACTATTGGGTGGCTAGTACCTGCTCGTGATGTATTCTGCACACCAGAAAAACTAAACGATATGCGTGGGTCTTCTTCGTTACTAAAATCTTGTGGCTTGGGTAAAGGAAACAGCATTTCAGTTACACCTGATATAACTAAACTTGCTCCAAGATATACAGCAGCTTTTCCTAGAAAACCGCCCGTGAGTCCTGTAATTGCACCTGCATTTGCTAAAGGAACTTTTGCAAAAGCAAAACCTACACCACCAGTAGCAAAAGCTAATCCAACCATTGCTACTCCCAATAAAGTTTTACCGACACCTCCACCCGCACCACTGATAACAGGAACAATACTTATGTCAGATTGTCCTATAGGACTTTGTATATCTTCCTCACCAATTTCATAATCACCTACTAAAACTTTATAATATCTCTCATTCATGTGAGCTTCCAACTTTGGAAAGTTACTAACAAGAAAACGTATTGCATCAGCAGTAGAATTTATTACGGCATCTAATTCTTTATAGCCTACAAAATCAGCTAATTCTCCGTATAATTTAACTTTTCTGAGCATAGCGATACCTCTTACCAGTACATTTTAACAACCACTCAGAATATGGCTCTCTACAAGATAGTCTATCTGCTAAATGGTGTAAAACCATATCTCCAAGAAAAATAGCTACATGATTTAAAGTTGGGTGCATTATAGACATTAATAAAACATCTCCAGCTTCTAACTTTTCTTCTGATCTAAGTTCTCTAAATCCTGTTCGCCACGCATAATCTTCAAATAAAGGATTCTCTAAAAATTCCTGTGGTGTCATATTTCTTGCATAATCTTTTAGTTCTATACCTTTTTCTTGTGCGTACCAATCGACAACTAAACTCCAACAGTCAGTAACACCCCATACCCACGGTCTGCCTAGTAATTCTGGAACATAACCTTCGGGAATACATTCACCCCATTCACCTGTCTTAGGGTTAACAATATGCCAAGGTAATTTACTATGCTCACAACTAATACGATCAGCTTGACTTGGAACAGGAGGTGTTGTCGGATGACTATGAACAACAGCAGTTATTTCTCCAAGACTATCTGCTTTTACATAATCTTCTGGATTTAAAATAAATTCTTGATGATTTGTTATTGCTAAGTTTTGACAAGGATAATATTTATGTTTACCTCTGATATTTAGTAAAAGTCCTACAGCTTCTTTAGGATCTTGGTCTTTCGCATGAACCAATGCGTCATCTTTCCAACTCATTGATTAAACGTACCAATGCTAGGAAATAAAGCACGAGTGCATTGACGTTTCGGTGCTCTAACTCCAGCCATATCAATAGCTCCTGCTAGTTCAAATTCTACTACATCTCTATTTTCTGCTGATTTTCTATCAATTACATATATCTGACGTTTAAATTCGGCTGTAGGATCTGGTGTTCCTAATGGATTAGAACTCCCTGGAAAATTAACAGCATCTAAAAATCTTGCCATTGTTCTTATTCTTGTAACAGTAGCTCCTGTTAAATCATTACCAGTTGTTGTCTGATTAACAGTAAGAAGTATTGCAGATATTGTTCCTAGTGCATTACTTACTACAAGTTTTGGTCTAGGAATCTGACCACGTTGATACGCAAAACCTGTAGCTTCTATTGGAAATCTTAAATAAGAATCACCAGCCCAAACTATTTCTCCATTTGCATTTAGATTAGATCCCGAATGAAATCTATAAGTTGTAGTTGCACCATGTAAAGAGTTATCTAGTTTTAGTGTAAATAGTTCAATAATTGCAGAGGGATTTATTTTTTGAACTTCACTAAAAACAGGAGCAGTACTCATGGTTCAAACACCTCCCTAAATGTTGCTTGTATTGTCGCTCTATTTAAATACGGTATAGATTTATTCCAACTTTCACATACATATTGTGAAGCACTAGATTCTCCTGGAGGAGTAAAAGTAAAGCTGGCACTATCATTTGCTCTTGCATCTAAAAATGTTTCTATAGTATCTGAATCTGTTTGTGATACTTCAAAAGTAAGATTATAAACTTTAGGATTCTGATGTTCTGCTAATCCAAAAAGTATGCGATGCTCATAACCATCAGCAAAACGAATAGTACGAGTTATTGGTGTCGATCTTTTTTGTTGTCCATATTTAGGATTTATAGAGGGAAACGTAGCCATTATGCAAGTAATCCTCCTGGTCTTTGTTGTTGTATTATTTCAGATTGTACTGCAACTGAAATTAATTGACCAAGTTCTCTACCTTGTTGTTCATTTCCTTCAACAGAAGAACCAGAAGCATCTACGTTTACTACTATATTTGTTGAACCACCCAAAGACTCATTTGGTGTAATATTTCCACTTACTCCTGGTGTAAATAATTCTGGCCCTCGTTCTCCTACTATATAAGGCGTTCCACCTCTAACAGGACCTCCATCTGCCATGCCACTCGGCATCTGAACATTAAACATATTTTGAAACAAGCCTAAGAAAGATTTTTGAATACCCGCAGCCATAACTTGTGCAGCGAGATCTAAGAAATAATCACCAATTCTGTTCAACATATTTCTAAAGGCATCAGTAACTGTCATTGTTCCTTTAACAATCCCTTTGAAAGATTCTGCAAAACTTGTTTTCAGTTCTTTACTTACATCAAGAACTACTCTTGTTGCTCTTGATAATCTTTCTATTTCATCTACAGGTGCTCTAAATTCTTGAAACTCTTGTAATTGAAGAGCATATTCTCTTCCAAACTCAACAAGTTTAGCAGTTTTTTCGGCTGCCTCATCAAATTTTGCCATCTCTTCACCACTTAACATATCAAAAAATTCTTTCTTAAACAGTTCAAGATTTCTTCCTAAAGTTCCAAAACCTACTTGAGATTGTAATTGACTGAAAAATTCTGTTTTAGGATCAACGTCTTTAAGGACTTTTCCTAATTTACTCTCAGGATCGAGTTGTCCTAAAAATCTTTTTAAATTACCTTCTTCAAGTATTAAGTTCTTAAAATTCTTCTCCTCAATTTTAAGTTTTTTTGTTGTAGTTTTTTCAAATTCTTCTCTTCTAACTCTTGCAATTTCTTTTGTTAACTTCAGTTGAACATCGAGACTCTTACCTAATTTTAAATCTGCTAATAATTCATCTGATTTTGTCTGTCCAATAATATCTCTTGCCTTTACGACCTCATTTATTAATGATGAAGAATCAGTAATACCTGCTAAAGCATCAAATTGTTCGGGCGATCCAAGAGTTTTTCCAAGCATTTTTTTTACTTCTTTATCTTGGAATCGAGAAAAAGCTGCTAAAGCTTGTATACTTTCTTCTTTAGTAATACCTAATTCTTTTCCAAATTGTTTTATTTCTTTTCTTGAAAATTCTGAGCTTCCACCAATCGCTATCATTTGTGCATTTAGTTTCTTTACTTCTTTTCTAAATGCTATTGCATCTTCAATTTGAGCAGCAATAGCAGTAGCAAAGATAGAAGCAGCAAAACCACCTCCAGGTGCAAGTGCTCCTCCAGCACCACCAGCAATAGCACCAAATGCAGAACTTAGACCTCCAGCACCAAATAATGCAGGAAAACCTCCACCGATTAATGCACTACCAATACCACCTTTTAAACGTGCCGTTGCACCACCTTGCATCGCAAATGGTCCTTTTTGTGCATTTTTACCAATGCCCATTCTGTTAAAGAAATTAGGTTGTGAAGATACAGCTTGTGCAGGTCCAATTTGACCACCTTTTATACCAAAACCTATATCTCTAAACTGGGCTGCTGTCGCTTGTGAAGCTAAAATTGACGCTGTTTTTGTGTTTTGTTTTAAGTTTTTTAAGTTAGTACCATCTAATTTATTAGCAATTTTACTAAAAGCTAAAAATCCTCCTTGAGAATTATTTAATGCTTGTGCTGGTCCTATTCTTCCTCCAGCTTGACCAAAATCTCCGACAACAGCAGGTCGACTAGGATTAACATTAGAAAATCTGAGTGCTCTATTTTGACGTATATTTTCTCTTATCTGTTGTTTTCTTTGTTGACGTAAATTAAATGTAGGATCATTAACTTCCATTCTAATTTTATTTAGAAGTTTTTCTTTAATAGTTAATTGATTATTGTGCTCTTTTTCTACATTTACTAAAGCTTTTGCTGCTCGATTAAAACTGGAAGTTCCTACTGCTGCTCTATCTAATAATTTTCTAGCTCTTGAAAGTTGTTTATTAAAACTATTAATTGATACTGGTAATACTTTATTTTGTTCTCTAGCTTCTTTATTAAATTGTGTTATTTCTTTTGTTGCACCTCTTAATTCTTTGCGAAGAGCAATTAACTTATTAGAATTTTTTAAGGCAATAGCAATATCTACATTATAAGCAGCCACTTTTTCTTAAAAACCAAATATTAAACCTATCTTACCTTCTTTTGCCTTTTAAAGCATTAGATCTTTGTGCTTGTTCTTGTTGTTTTTGATATTCTTCACTTTCTATTTCTGCATAAGCAGCCCAACCTATCATCTCTTCGATAGTAAGAGTCTGACATAACTCAGCTACAGTTTTATGTAATTGCTTTGCCAAACTAAATATAAATTGCCAATCTTTATTAGCTTTTCAAATCGGCTTTAGCCTCTTTGACCTCCTTATCAGAACCAACAGTAATCATAGCAATTTGTATTTCTTCAAGAATTGATGCTGAAACTTCTCTTCTTAATGAAGCCTTGTCTCCATCTTGAAAAATTCTTGCTCCATCTTTATCTAATGCTTTTTCAATCATCATTTGCAAAGCATAATCATTAGTATCATCAGTTCCTGTTTTTTTCTGTATTGCTTCTCTTTCAGCAATAGTTAAAGGATGCCAATAGACAGTAAGAATAATCTCATCATCTTGTTTAACATCATGTTTGTAAAGTTGAGAAACTCCAAACTTGTTTTTGAGTAGGTCTACTGCTCTTGTCATATCAAAATTATATTACTTTACTATATTAAGCGTTAGCGGTAAATTGGCAAGATATTACTCCAACAAAGTGACTCCTATCTTCTATATCTAAAGGAGTTGGACCAGTTATATCAAGAACTCTAGGTTTACAACTAAAAGTATCTGTATAACCAGAAGCATTAACAGAAGTAAGTCCGTCAATAACAGCTTCACTTATTTCTGATAAAACTGAAGTTCCTTTTCCCTTTGGACAATAAACATTACATTGAATAACACCAGCATAATAATCTGAAGATGCTCCTTGATTTTGTAAAGTAGATTGCCCAAAATCTACTGTCATAATGATATATTTTTTAGTTTTTCCAGGAGTTGTAAAATGAACATTATCGTAAACCATTAACACAGTAGGATCTACATCTAACACTTTGTCAGTTACTGCTTTTTCAAAGGCCGCTCTTGTATTTACTAAAGTCATAATTAGAACTCAGAAGTACCAGTATATTTCTTACCTTTTTTACTACCTTTACCAAACAAGACTTTCTTCTGAACTATACCTAATTTAATAGCACCACGTTTTTTCTCTTTAAAGTTTTCATTAATAGTGGTTTTTATATCATTTTTTACATAGTTTGCAATTTTTGGACTTTCAACTATATAACTTGAATATTCAGCTTGATTACCAATAAAACATCCTTTTTTATAATCAAAAGTAGGAGGAGAAAATCTTGGTGCAATTTTAGAAGGAGGTTTTTGACCCTTCTTTAAATTCTTACCAATTCTTGCATATTCAGCCCATGGTTGAAAGTTTTCTACTTTATCTTTTTGTCTTACCTGACTTTTTTGTGCTCTCCAACTTGATGCCAAAAATCCTGTCCATACTGGACTATTTATTTCTGTTGCCAATTCAGATAAAACTTGTCCAACCGTTGAGTTAAATGCTTCATTTAACTGTGCTTCTAAATCAGGAAATGCATTTTCTAGATCACTTTTAGCCATTAGAACCTCACCAATAATGTAAATAAGTAAGTCTGACCACCTTGCTTTGTATCAATATTTGTTATCTGTGCAACTCTAGTAGATCCTGCAAAAGTTAATATAACCTCATCGTTTAAAGTTGGTTGATTATCTCCAATAAGATCAGGTGTAATATATATTCTTGCTTCTCTCATTTCTTGCCCACCTTCTTCTTCTGATCTTATAAATTCTATAGGGGCTTTTATCTCTGAATAAGTAGTATCAACAGTAATCTGTTCTCCTGTATCTACGTTATAACTCGATACTCCTTTCTTTGTATAAGTAATACTTGAATCTAAAGAAGTACCTAAATCAGAAACTATCTGTTTAGCTACACTTTTTAGTAGTGAATCTAGTTGACCTGCCATTATCCTCTAACTACCCTCATTTGAAAACTACCTGCTCCACCTAATATATACGCACCAAGGTAGCTTTGTAACCAAGGATAAACATCTAAAATATTATTAACAGAACCAGTTCCCTGGCTATCAGTATTATATTTAACCTGTATATCTCCTAACTTTACTTCAGAAAAATTACCATCCTTACCAGTAGTACCAGTAATAGCTCCAGTATCATTTGCCAATGCTCTAGCTAATTCATATTCTGCATACTTAATATTATTTGGAACAGCCGTACAAGCAAGTTCAACATCATCTACTTGATAATTATTTCTTGGAAACTTTAATGCCTGTCCATTATCACATCTATCTCCAAAATAAACCAAAGTATCAATCCATCTTGTAGCTGCTATTAATGCTC
>Ga0208666_1000547_pt1 | contig 17603 bp, 14 predicted proteins | sample 5B_taG_FD_184078 | JGI IMG/M metagenome (GOLD analysis project Ga0208666, IMG submission 184078) | Marine viral communities from the Subarctic Pacific Ocean - 5B_ETSP_OMZ_AT15132_CsCl metaG (SPAdes) (version 2) | ecosystem: Environmental > Aquatic > Marine > Oceanic | place: Pacific Ocean...
TTTGTTTGGCGAGAGATACTTACGTACTATAACATAATTAGAATTAACCATAAAAAGGCTTAATGGTTTAAAAAAAATGTAAGTATCTCTCATAACTGGCGAGGAAGGCTGACACCCCTGTGAACCTTCCCCATAACTAATTATCATTCATCGTTCTTCCTTAAAAAATGTGGGTCTTCTTTGTCTTCCCATTTAAATACAGCTTTTTCTTTTTCAGTTCGCTCTACTAATTTCTCTTTCAAATCATGTTTTAATTTGTTTATTCTTAATCTTATTTCGTAAACTTTTTCCTCTAGTTCGGTCATTTATTTTTTTGAGGTACGCAATAAGCCTTGATGTAAATTTTATCCCCAGCAATTCTTTGGATGATGTTCTGGTCAACGACCAATTTCTTGTACTCAATGCAAGTCTTGAGATCACTAAAGAACACATGGTCTGGCTCTATATCTGTTCCCTGAAGTATCACAATTAATACCCATACCAATTAACTAGATCTGCCCATGAAAAGACCCATTGCAACAGCGTTTGCACTCGTCAAAACCGATACCATCGTACTCTGTTCAAAAGTTGGTGAATCCAAACCCATATACCAAAAAACAGTTTTATAAGTGAGGTACATGTAAAGAAGAATTAATGATCTTGGGATAAGTTTTAAGCTATCAATGGCATGTGTCCATTGCTCTACTAATTGTGTCATTCTTGTCATAATTCACCAGTTCTTTTTAAATAAAACAAATATCCAATCCACATAATTACAGCCCCTACAACAGTACATAAAATAACAATCCCAACTATGTTAAAAACTTTTCTTTTAAATTCTTGAACTTCATACACTTGCTGTTGTCTATCCTTTCTAATTTTTGCCTGTAGCTTCAATATCTCCGACCAAGAATTAGGTCCATAAACTAGATTTACATGGGTGCGAAGTTGGTCTTCCATCTCCTCGGCTCGTTTCTTAAAAGCAAATGCATCTAGTGCTTCTTTCTCTATTGATGAACCATTAAAAACCTTCTTAAATATTGATGGCTTTTGAGCCATAGTGTGAGCGTGTTTAACATCTGATATAGCTCCCATCCAACGTCCTAGGTCATGGGTCATATTCTCTATGGATTTTCCTGTGGCAAAACCTTTCTCCAAAATTTTAAATGTGCTTGTTGCAACTGCGAACAATGAAACAGGGTCCACGCTATGAACCCCTCATCAGAACGCCTACCAACAACAATATAGTTGACCCAGCCGTACCGATTAAAATATGCTCCAATCTCTTAATTCTTAGTATCGTTTCCTTCCACCGTTCATCACTAACAGTTTCAAAAGAAGTCAGCCGTTTATCTAGTTCATGCAAAGTCGGTTTCATTTCTTTTTAGGTTTATCTTTCTTTACTTTAGGTTCCTTCTTCTTCGGTTCCTGTTTCTTTTTACCCCAACCCGGTGGGGCTAAGTGGGGATTTAAATCATATATATGGGGCATACGTCACCTCTAGGTTGTGTACATTTAAATTAATCATCTTCTAATGCTTTTACTTTAGCTTCTAATGTTTCTATTCTTGTCATTGCTTCTTGAAGTGCTTTAACTGCTTTCATATAAAGGATACTATCTTTGATGTTTTTTACTTGTGACTTTACTTCTTTAACATCTCCAACCTTCTTACCTTCTGGAAGTTCATCACCATCTACATACAGAGTACCAAATACAGAACTATGTTTTATTTCTCCTTTATCTGGTGGAGTTTCAAAAACTAAATTAGGACTTGTCTTTTCAACATCTTGTGCAATTAAACCTAATTGTTTTAAATCTGGATTATCAAATTTTATAAAGTTCTTAAAGTTTAAAGACTTTATATCTTCCCATTGTGATTTAGCATCTACTATATCTGACTTTAATCTTTCATCTGAAAATGATGTGTAAGTTCCAGTTGAGTTTTTAATTGTTCCAGCAGAATATATTTTAAAACGATTTGTACTGCTATCTTCTCCAGCAACAAAATAATTATCAACATTATTAGGAGATGCTCCACTAAAAACAATACTGTGTCCATAAGGACCACTATTACTGTTTGTTGAAAGTAAAAAAGTACCTGCATGGTTGCATGTATGAGTCATTTGACCATTAGATTGTAACTTCATTATAGTTGAGCCATTGCCTTTACCACCAAATGTCATTTCATTTGCACTATGACCATAGTCGATGTAACCAGCTAGTCTTCCATTACCACTATTTGCATCACTAAAAGCTATTGAAGAATATCCACTACTAGAATTAGAAACTATAGCAAGTCCATGATTTCCAGTAGTATTACCTATAACTAAATCATCCATGTCTGTTGTGGCAAATGAAGGGTCACTTCCACCGATACAAACAGCGTCATTTCCACCATCAACAAATAACATATTAGCATTGCCGTTTGATTCAACTCTAAAGTCTACATCAGCACTATCTTCATTAAATACTGCTCCACCATCTTGCGTTAATGCACCATTCATATCTATAGAAGTAGCATTAATCTCTATTTCAGTGTCAGATACTAAGTCTAAAACACCATCAGCCGATTGATGGATATATGTTCCACTATCACCAAACTGTAATTGACTTGTGCTATTTAATTTTAAACCTACATCATGTACATGGGCAAGTTCTATTTCTTTATCAACTCCAAATTTTATTTTTGAACTATCTGATTCAAGGTTTATATTTTTATTAAAAATTGCAGTACCAGCATTTGACATATCTAAAGTAAGTGCAGTAATATCAGAATTACCATCAGTTCCTTTAAAAATAATATCAGTGTTATTGCCTTGAGCATCAATTGTAATATTGCCAGAAGATGTAGCAATAGAAACAGCATCATCACCAACTGTTAAATCATCACAAGCTAAACCACTTATTGTTGCAGAACCGAAAACTAAATCATTACCATCAGATTTTAAAAATTGACCATTGGTTCCAATTGCTAAAGCTGAAGGGTCACCATTACTATCTCCAGTAATTAAACTGCCTCTGGCTAAACCAGCCATCTTTGCCAATGTTACAGCATTGTCCTGGATATCGTTTGTTTCAATCGTGTCATCTGGAAAAACTGGAACTTGAGCAAAAGTAACTGCACCACCATCTGCAATCGTCATGGCATTATCGCCATCTGTAAAATCAATCGTTGCTGTTTCTAAACTGCCAGAGTTTACAGTTAAACCAGTTGTATCAATCGTTACTCGTTTGGTATTATCTGCATAAAAATTAATTTGATTGGCTGTTTCAAAGTCAATCTTGGTCTGGTCATCTTCGCCAATCTTAACATCTGTCGCAAGTATTGAAGTAATGTCTGTTTGATCTGCATTAATAGTAAATGTTAAATCATAAGGATCACCATCTGAGCCAGTTGAAGTATCAGTCCAATTTATATCTAAACCACCACCTTCAACAAACTTAACTTCTTTGTCTTTAGTAATCTGTACTTCTGTGCCATCACCATCTTCTAAAACAAACTGCATATCAGCTTTTTGTGCATCAACATAAGCCTTAACAGATTGTTGTGATGGAATTTTTGTAGCACTATTAGTTGACATATCATCTTCGTCAATTAGTGCATTTGTAATCCTCGCATCTGCTCTTGCATTGGTAAAGTATAAATTACTTGACCCTTCTGTAATTTCATCTGAATTATCTTTTGTAGCAATTTGAGTTGCTATGTAAGCCTTAACACTTTGTTGACTTGGTGGTCTTGATGCTGAATTTGTTGACATATTGTCTTCATCAATTAATGATAAAGTTTGTGCATCAACATAGGCTTTAATTGATTGCTGTGTTGCTAACTGCGTGGCTGAATTTGTAGACAAATCATCTTCATCAAGAATGGCTGTGCCACTTACGCCAGTATTTAGAACTGGTGATGTTAATGTTTTGTTTGTTTCAGTTACAGTAAGGTCTTTATAATAATCAGTAAGAACAGATATATCCATACGTTTTATGGAACCAGCATCTGAAAAAAGTAATTCATCAGTAGACGATAATCCAGAAGTAATGGCTGTTTGACCACTTATAATATTGTCGTTTAACATACCACTTTCAACTGCATCATTAGCAATCGTTAATGCACCACTATCTGAAGCAGTTGCATCACCAGACAGAGAAGAATAAATATATTTTTTAACTCTTGTTAATTCAGATTTTACTTCTGTTCCACCAGCACCATCATCAACAATAATTAAATCAGCATCTGCTAAATCTGCACCAATATCACTTGCACCATCTATTTCTAATGCACCAATAGCAACCTTACCAGCCGTAGTTATTGTACTTAATTTACTGTCAGCAATGGACCCAGCTAACATTGCATTAGTAATAGAAGTTGAACCTATAACAAAATCAAGAGTATTGTCACTATCTTCATAAGTAACTGTTATTCCAGTTTCTGTATTGCTCCCTACCATTGCTCCGACAGTATCAGAAATCGTTTCTGCTAGTGTAACTCCACCTATGGTTATAGCATCGGCTTCCAATGTTCCGTCTATATCAGCATCACCAGATATGTCCAATGAACCAGCATCTAGTTCACCAGATAAAGTAATATTTCTAAATCCAGTAATATCTTTATTAGCATCAACAAGAACATACTTACTGGCTAAAACAGTACCAGCCGTTAAACCATCTAATGCTGTTATGTTCTCATTGGTTAAATAAGTAAACATTTCTGGGTTACCAGTAGAAGAATTAAAACCTAATATCTTACCTAGTCTACTAGCCTTAGAAGGTATCGTCATATCTATATCAGTAGGTGAGTATTCTGGTGCTATAAGTGTACGGCTTTTAACTTCTCTAAAATCTCCAAGTATTCGATGTATTCTATCATAGTCAGCTTCTAATGCTGATGCAGTCAAATTACCACCAGATGTATAGACCGATGCTCTTGCTATACTCATTACTGACAGTATCGTAATTACCTTATTGTTTGCTGGTGTATAATCAGTAGGGGAGGTTTTAAATTTTACAACGCCTGTACCGTTGGAATTAAGACCAGCACTAGAAGAACTATCTACAATGTCATAATGTGTGCCTTCAGTTTTAAGAGTGCTATCTTCATATACTTTAATCTCATTCGTATTGTTTACCTGGAAAGAAAAACTAAAATCCGTAGTCGATCCATTGGCTGTCGATTGAGTTCTTTTAAGTACATCATTTACATCAATGCTTGTCATATCTAATCCCTACTTATAGTATTTGTACATTAATTTTGACATAAGTTCCACCATTATTCATTTATTGGAAAATGAAATTGTAATCTGTCATACTTTTGTATTAGTTGTTTCCTAGCAGATTTTTTTCTTTGAGTAACAAAATAATTTAAGATATCTACTTTCTCTTCTGGCAATACAGCATCAAAATAAAGCGAACTAAAATTATCCCCAGCTTTATCTGTTTTCTCAGTTGTTCCAGTAATTACTTCCATTAAAACATTCTTTAATGTATCAGAAGGATCATAGTCATCATCCGTTGGAAGATTACCGTTACCGTCTACCTGGTTAAGAAACATTACATAATCGTAGTACTCATCACGGTTTAATAAGACATCACCTAATTTATTTCTAGGTGAGGATATAGCACCACCACCAGCATTACCTAAATTTACAAGTTCATCATCTAACTTATTGTATTTCAATTCTTTTATTCTTATAGGTGATACATATTCCCATTTACTTAAACCCGATGTCATTTCAATTTCTTCGCCCCACATATTAAGGTCTGGTTTTAAGCCTTTGTTCCATAACGGATTTTTAGCTTTAGTTTTTTCTAATGCTGTATAAAACCCTCTAACGGCTGGTGATAGTTCTGTATATAATCCCATGCTCTCACCAGTAATAGGATTTGTCGCTTCTCCAGGTGGTAGCTTAGAACTCTTTTTAACAGGGTCATCCATTCTGGACAGCCAGGCAGAAAAACTAGAACTTGATGGATATAGTTTGTTTTTAAATGTTGGTAATGGACTTGTAGATACAAAGGCTTGACCAGCCTTTTCTCCTATCAAACTCATAGCTCTATCAAATCTGTCAGATGATGACATTTGTGTACTAGGACTTAGTATCTCGAATATTTCGTGTCCACCCTGTAGCATTGGGTGTTGGTCGGCATAATCTGTTACAGCCAACGTAAACACCTTTAACATAAACTGGATTTTTTCTTGATCGGGTTCATTCTGAAGATAATAATGTAAGTCTGATGCCATTGCTAAAATAGGTGATACTGGATCAAGCCTACCAAAAGTATAAGACCGTTGTGAGCCATCATCCATTGTATGTACGCAACTGTATTGCTGATTATTCATATTAAACCAGTTCTTTCTTACTCTAGCATCATCTGGTCCACTACCTACACAATAAACATCATCATTAACATCGCCACTCACTAGCGAATACCAAGAAAACCCAATGAGCCAACCACTTATTATTTTTGCTGTCGCTTCGTCTACTTCTCTTCCCGTGCCGTTTCTTAGTTTTCTAATAACATTAAAGGGAAGAGTACGGTCAAAGACTTCAGTAAAAATATTAACGGGTGTTTTATAAAAAGGTATAAAGAATTTTAATAATGGCGTACTGGTAAATTGTTGACCACTAGCTAATATGCCATCTAAGTCACCAGTAAATGTTAATTCTTTAGCATAATTTTCTATAACAGTTGTATCTGGGTTTTTAATTGCATTGTCATATTCTAAACCAGCTTGTTTTTTTGCTTCTTTAATATCGCCTGTTGTTCGTAAAACATCATTGTAAACCATCTCGTGTCTTCTTATGGCTTCGCTGTAAGTGGCTGATCGCATTGCAATAACTTTAAAAAACTCATCTTCAGTTATTAAGAACCGTGATGACATTCTATAATAGACACCCAGCATATCGACAGCAGAAGAAACAATATGTCCATTTTTTAAATTCTTGGCAATCTCAGATACATTGCCTTCATTACCTATTGCTCTGGTATTTCTTAGGTCAATCTTAGTTCCGTCAATGCCAGGTTTTTCAGTCATAAAAGTTTTGGCAGATAATAACACAGCATCGTTAAGTGCCATTTTTATTCCGTGTAATTTATAACCAGCTTCTTTCATAAACACACGGTCATTAGGGTTTTGTCCTGGGAGTAGTTTTGTCCTTACTGCACCAACCATACTAGCTGGTAGTGTTTCTACGACCTTTAAAGCCTGGAAAAGAGCATTGCCCGACATATTAACAATATGGGTTACGGGTGAGGATAAAAGAGTATTGATGTAAATTTCTACTAAAGCATCCATTCCTTTAGCAAAAATACCTTTTTTAGCAAACTCTAGCTGTTGATGTTTTGGCAAACTAGCGTAAAAGTTAAGTAGGTAATCTACAGTATCATCGCCTTTCATTCTATCAACAGCTAAATTTAAATCATTTGAAAATTGATCTATCCCACCACTTGATATTTTTTTAGCCCATCTTACTGTTGCCATACCTCTAGCGTATTCGGCTACATTGCCAGATATTGATGCTGATAGCCTTGCTTGTACAGAAATAAATCTTAGAGCTATCATTTTATCTTTTTCATCGCCCGATGTTATGGCTTTATTAACTTGAGTATTAGCCAGTTTACCTAAATTCACCATTGCTATTATAGAACCTACAGTATCTTCTGCTGGTAATACTTCGCCAGGTTTACGAGACAGCATCCTGGTAGTAATATTATAAAGCCCATTTTTTTCAGCTAACTTAGCCATTGCTTCAATAGACAGTTTATCTCGTGATAAAGATTTAAATAATGGCTGATTGGCTGTTTTAACTTTTTCTAAAAATGATGCCAGGTCTTGATCGAACTGATCTATGGCAAATAATGCTTTCATACTTTCATCAGACGTTAAGTCTTTACCTAACTTAAACATATTTATGCCAGGGGCTTTTTCATCTCCTTCAGATAAAAGAGATTTAAAATCTTCTATTTCTATGTTGTCGGCTGGTTTAATAATTAAACTATCGCCCATATCAACAATTAAATCTTTTTGATTAATATTACCGTAAACTCTTTTTTCAGCATCCCCTGTAGCATCTTTAACTTTTTTAATAATACCTTCAACAATATCTACGCCACCACTAGCACTTGCTAACTGTATCCCTTCATTTTCTGGTAAAGCGTTTAATTCTTTTTCAGTATCAGTAACTTCATCAACAAGATTTGCATTAGGATCAACAGGAGGTGTAACTGCTGATGGATCGGTAGGAGGACTAATAATGTTTGCAGATAGTTTATCTAAATCAGTTTGTATTGCCATCTGATGCTCCTTCTTGATTTGCCATTATTGCTCCAGCACCACCAGCACCACCAGCACCAGCTACAACTGGTCCAGTAAATAACGGCTGTCCACTAACACTTGCCTTATTCTTCATTTTATCGGTAAACATTATGCCTAGTCTATCTTCTATATTGTCTCCATAAACAAAACCACCTGGAACAGAAAATTCTATTTGCAAAATTTCAACCTTGGCATTTTTATCTAATTTCTCTACGACTTTTCCTGTATTAGTCGGTAATATTTTATCGTACTGATTGTGCATACCTTGCCTAGTAAATTCACCACCAGGATTATTGTAGACAATATTTCTTGATGCTTCTAAAGTTTCATCAAATTGTGCTTTACCATCTGCAATAATCTTATTAGCTAATTCTTCGCTAAACATTTTTTTAATTTCATTTTCAGATACAGCTTTAGGTGACATTAAGATTTCTGTAGTAGGACCACCATTTGGTGAACCTGGACCACCTTTTGAAATTTCATTAATCATATAAACTTTTTTATTAGGATCATTAACGCCTTTTTCTAACAAGGTAATATCTAATTTATCTATATTAGACCTATAAGCTGACGGGTATCTAGCGACTTGTACATCTCCACTTGTCCAAGCTATTCCATCATATCCTTCATCAATAGCTTTTTTAATCATATATTTTATAGACATCTGGACCCATTTATTATCACTATCTACAAATGGTGCTTCTAAGATATTTGGGTTTACTAATTTTTCAATACGAGATAATTTTCTTAACCTATCTATAACTGCTTGACTAGGGATTGATGTCAAAGATTTTCCAAGTTCTTCTGAACCACTTTCAATTATTGTTTGTCTATATCTTTCAATCATACTTAAAAATGTTTCTAAATTACTTATTGAAGATACATTCTGTAAACCCAATTTTTTACCAATTTCTTTAGCTTCTTTTCTCGCATCCATTAAAAGTTTTTTGGCGTTTTCGTATTCGTCAGTACCTTCTCTTAAACCAAATTGTTTTCTTTTCTTAGCGTAATCACTTTGTAATTCTTCAATGTATAAAATCTTTTTACCATCTTTATTAGTACGGTCCTTTGTTCTAATATGTAATAGATATCCTTCATCATCTGGAAAATGAACAGGAGAAACTTCATCAGATGGTGAAATTTTCTTGTTAAGATTTGGAACAGTTAATACTATTTCTTGATAGTTTTTGCCACCAAGTTCAGTATACTGACTATACCTTGTTACTTCGTTATCAAATTTTATTAAATCGTTTTCTCTAGCATATCCCTCTGCTTGTATTTTCATTTCGTTTAAATCACCAACTGGTTCGGTGTTAATTCTATTTGTGTATTCTCCAGCTTCAGCTTCATTTTTAAAAAGGTCATAACCAACATCTTCTCTTCCTTGAATAACTAAGCCTGTATTATAATCTGTTATTCGTACTATTGGGTCATCGTAATAATTACTTTCAGCTATTATTCTGTATTCGTCTAAACTGCCAGGTGGATCATCGGGCATATCTATATCTGCTTGATCTAATAATTCTTGAGCTTTCTGTTCTAAATAATTTTCTCCGTGGGCTTCTTGTGGTGTAAGGTTTCTTTGATTTCCAAATGTTAATTGAGTATCAGCATCGGTTCCTGTCTTAACAACTTCTTCTACTTCTATACGATTTTTTTCTGCAAACTCTAACATTTCTGCTTTTGTTATATCTGTTCTACCCTCAAAAAAATCGTCAAAGCCTGTCCAATAAAACTCATCATCTTTAACATCTTTGTTTATTAATGTGGCTCTTAATTGGTCAAAACTACCTTTTGTGCCATCTGGTAAGTTTTTTATTTCATCTGTAAGTTTACTGTAAAAACCTATATAATCCTGTCCACCTGGACCAACAGCACGACTTACTAATTTACCAGCACCAGCTATAAGAGGATCGGGGTCTAATCCCGTATTTAATTGAACACCACCTTCACTCATTCTAGCTTCAGCATTTTTACCAGCCTGTATAATAGCAGTACGGGCTTTTTCTAATAACGCTGGTGTTTTTTTAATTTGTTTAAGTGTTCCAATAATTCCTTCGCCAAATGCTGTTAAAACACCTTCTTCTAAGCCTTGAAACATACGAGCAATTACTCTGTCTTCAGTTGAAGCATCTGAACCTACTTTAAAATCAAGAAATTCTAATGCTTCTTTACCAATCCCAAGTTCTCTTAAACCAGAAATAAATGCACCGTTTTCTGGATCAAAATAAGTTCCACTTAACATACCTTTGACAACATTTGTTTTAGCTGGAGATATAACCATACCAGCACCAAATTGAGCAAAATCCTGTGCAATACCTTCTAAAGCTCCTTCTGGTTTTGGTATGTCTTTGAAAAGTACTGGTTTTGGAATTGAAAGGTTAATAGGTTCACCCCCACGGGTCAATCCAGCCTGTGCTAAAAATTGTTCCCCACCTAATTCTAAATATTCTGTTCCTTGATCTACTAAACCTTGTATCGCTCTTTTAGCACCACCAACAAGCACATTACCTAATCCAGTATTTTGTTGAGCATCAGACATTCTTTGGCCCATTTCTTGGGGTGTTTTATTTGGGTCCATTTGTGGGTAACTGCCACCAAATATATCACCAGGAAAAGTACCAGGAGAAAGAACAGTACCGTTCTCTCCAGGCATAACGCTTACATTGCTTCCATGAAGTCTTAAATCTTTGCTATTTAAATATTCTCTAATTAAATCAGTCATCGCTATAAAGGGTTAAAGTTTCTTTTAAAATGTTTATGTTTTTGTCAAGTAAAGTTGTACTTGCTTTATATTGTTTAGTTAATATTCTTATATAAGACGGTATTGGGTCTGCTGGTGCAGAACTAAATAAACCACCACTAGGTTTCGCAGTAGGGCTATCTATTTCCCCTCGAACTTTTATAAGAGTGTCCAGCATCAACTGAACTTGATCTTCAGTAATATCTTCAGCTTTTAAATCTTTAAATTCTTCTTTAAATGAAACGTCTTTAACTTGTGTTAAAATAGCTTTTATAATTCGTACAGATTTATTTTTTTCCTTTAGTTCTATTTCTGGTTTTAGCCCTGTGTCTAATCTATCAACAATTTTTTGAGCTTCTGCTGACCAGTTAATAGATTGTGTTGTGCCATCAATTAATGACTGTTCATACATTGCACTTATTTTTGCTTGAGCTTCATTCTTTAATTCTATGTTTAATTTATCTCTACCTTTAGGGTCTAAAATTAATACATTTTCTTCAAACTGAAACGCTTTATAAATAACATTTTTAACAGCCCTTTTGTACTTATCATCAGCAAACTTTTGAGCATCATTAATTAAACCAGAAGCTGTTGTTTTAGAAAGATTACCAGCATTAAATTCTTTTATTACATCATCAGTTGTAAGGTTAGTTCCCATAGCTTCAAGACGAACAACTACTTGGTTTTCATCATCAACGTCTGCACTATTTTGTGTTTCTTTAAATTTAGCCCATTGTTCTATTTGTGGTCCTGTGCCTTCTAAAACAACACCACCGTTAGCGTTGATATAATCCCCCATTATATCTTCTGCTTTTTCTGTTTCACCACTTATCCATTTTGTAACAGCCTGTCCTAGTTTATCTTTAACTTCTCTGACGTTGTTATTTATTTGGTTTATTTGTTGGTTTTGCTCAAAGTTTACTTTGTTTTGATGTTCGTTAAAAAGGTTTTTAACAATGTCACTTCGGCTTTCACCTAATTGTTCTAATATATTTAAACCAGATGCCATAGCCATTGAAACATTACGGCTCTCTGTATTTTTAAGTAGTTCTTCAAGCATTTTACCTTGCATACCAGGGATAGCTTCTGATTTTAATATTTCATCCAGCATTATTTTGTTTGCTACATTTTTAAGGTTTTTATCAAAGTTATTAGCTATATTCTGCAATTCGCCCTGTGATAATTTAAATGTTGAACCATCGGCTAATCTTTTGTTTTTAAATGACGTAATTAAAAAATCTAACATTTGAGGATCGTCTGCATTAGCTGATATTAAATCAAATAATTCATTATCATCCATTTCTATTTTAGCAAAAAACTGTGATTTAGATTTAGCGTATTTATTATTGGACCATTTATCAGCATAACTCACAAATTTAGCATTAGCCTTTATACCACCCGATGCTCTTAGCTTACGGGCTGTACCAGGTGATACATCGTCTAAGGCTGATGAATGGCCCTCAACAATGGCTTTTAATTTATCTAATAATTCAGTTGGTTCAAAGTTTGGGTCAGATACAGGATTGTCTAAACTGTCATTAAACGCCTTTATCGTTTTAGACATCTCTGTACTCATCATATAGTCTATTTCATCGGTGACAGCCGTTAATGATGCATTACGGGCGTATTGACCAAATACTGTTGATTGATCTCCAACAACATCTATTGGCTCACCACTTTCTATACTTGCTTTTATCTGGTCCTTTGTCGGAGCATTTTCTGCACCGTATTCAGCACCTTGTATCTTAGCTTGTCCTTCAGCCACCTTAAAGAAATAATTGCTCATTCTGTCTAAAGATTGCGATAAAGAAGCTAATGATTGTGCCTGGACCTTAGAAGCAGTAAAATCCACTTTAGGTACTCTTATTTGTACACCTTGGGAGTTATATCTTTGTAGTTCTTCAGCCATACTCTATTGCCTAAAATAGCTATAATAAGATGAATTAGGTTGAACTCCTGTCGTAACACCAGGCGTACTTGTTTTCGTCATAGGACTACTACTTTCTGGTCCACCGATTTGTTGATATTGTGCATAACCAGTACCGACAGTTCCTATAAATTGTAATGGTGCAATTTTCATAATAGCACTAGCTGATGCTCTATATTGACCAGCCTGGTATTGTGCCATTCCTTTAGCCATCTTCGCATTTTGTTTTAATGAAATTACATCTTTTAATGCATATCTTCGGTTATAATTATTTATTAATTCTGTTACGCCACCACTTGCATAAGGGTTTAAATTTCTGGCTCCAGCCCTGGCAATGTTAGCAGATATAACAGCGTTCATCCTTCGCATTACTTCTACACTTTGCCTTTTATATTCGACAGCATCGGCTCTGCCTTGTATATCGGCTTGTTTAGCTTCAGCTTTAAGTTGATCTGATTTTGCCTGGTTAGACCTATATCCAGCTACGCCACTTGCAAATGCTCCAATAAGTGCTATTGTTTCTAATCCCATCTATAATCCTAACGCTAATTTAAAATCAACAGACAGCACCGTAAAGAATACTGGCTTTGATTGACTAATTGTTAATTGTGCATCGGTATCGTAACCCGTTAATCCGTGCATCTTTTTCATACCCGTAATAGTTGGCACAGTTCCACCACCAGAATAAGGCAATGTTTGTAATGGAACTTCAAACCCGTTAATCGTTAAATTCTGTGTACGATAGAGAAGGGGAGTTGCTTCTAATATACGTTTCTTTTGGCTGATAGAAACACCATCTGGCAATCTAGGTTCTACTGGATTGGTAATAACCTCAACCGTAAAATCTAAACCAGCTTCTATATAAGATGTTGGCTGTGCCGATGTAGTAATAGTTCCAGAAGAGTTAACCGTTACGTCACTCTCAACTATATCATCTCTAATTACTTTGGCTGTCTTTGCATTTAAATGAGATACTAGATTATAACTGGTTCCACTAAAACTAGAAGTTTTCTGTACCGAACTATCAGTCGTAAAATCATCATCAAATACTTCCAGGTAATATTTTGTAGATGAATTAATTGTTCTTTTTACGATAAAATAAATAGTGTCTAAATCTACAGCAACATCACAAAAAATACCGTCTGTTTCGGCAAATGATGGAGCTACAATATTTTGCTGTTTGTTAAGCATAAAACAAATTAGTTTGCCACCTAAACCAGAACTTGCAGAACGATACCCCGTAGTAGAAGTACCGTTAACAATCATTAGTAAATCGCCTTCTGTTGTATCAGTAGCTGGTCTTATAGCCATAGCTTTAGGATCAACAATTAAATGTGAAGCTAGTACGCTGACATTTTGAGCGACATACGATAATTCAGTATCGCTAAAATTCATTTCTCTTAAAGCCTTACCCTGGCGTTGTATAAAGAAAGTTCCCCCTTCAGTAGCTACGGGTCTAATACCATCTCTAGCCCCTCTTTTTGTTGTACTTTTAACTGAAACATTAGATGGCGTTATAGGGTCTAAATCTGCTTGAGGAATAAAAAATTCACCACCCGTAGTAAATATTTGCAAATCTCTACCAGAACGCATACCAACTATAGAGTTTAAAGCATTAGTTGTTAAATCAACCTGGAAAGCATCATCATCTAAACCTTCATCACTTTTAAAATTAAACGGATCACCAACTTTAGAACCAAACAAAGTCATTGGTAGTTTGTATGAACCACCATAAAACATACGACTTTCATGGAATACAACAGTATGAGGGTATCCCTGGCTAGTTCCAAAAGCATCACTAAAACTATTGTCATATACCCAATTATCAGTAGCGATAGCATCTGTAGTAGAAAACGGAACTAACACAACAGCTTCGGCAGTTGTTGATGATAAAAACTTTGTGATAACAGCTTTACCAAATCCAGACCATTTATAAGGGCTACCATTAGTCTGAAACACTTGTTGACCAACTGTAGCACCACTAAAGAATGATGCACTTGTTGTTAACTTTACTACACCCGATGTTGCTGATGCTGTAAGCGTTCCACTAGGTTGTGTTTCACTTACGCTCAAACCTAATTTATCATTTCTTACCCGTGGGAAAGTACCAGTATTAGAAATTGAAAAAGTCCAGGTTGTATCACTCGCTCCACGGACCAAATTAAAAGGATAAACATTACGATTAGCGAAAACAACCGTATCAGTATTTTGTGTGTAATTTAATTCTTTTAAATTTAATGAAGTACCAGATAAAAGTGTAATGGTAAAATCAAGATAATTGTTGCCACCTCCATTTATTCCAGTTTGCAAAGTACCATCTTTATAAACAAACAAACGTATATTTGTACTGCTAGTTAAAGCTAATAATAATAAATATGTTTGCCCTGTCGAATACTCAAAGGGTATTAACCTTACATTATTTTCGCTACTGATAGACGATGTATAATCAGCTACGTATCGTAATCCAGGTCTACGGCTAAAACCACCCTGGGGTTCAAATATTACGTTCTTAGCTTTTTCTACCGAACTATAATACTGCTCAATATCAACTCGACCACGCAATAGTGGATCAATCTCACCTATTGTAAAATTGCTTTGATATTGTCTTATTCTGCTCATCTAACATCCGTTAATAAATAATCACCCACTACTGACGGTGTTTGACCACCAGCATCTATGTTACAAGCCTGTCTAAAAAAACCACCTCTAAGATTTTCGGCAGTCGTACCCAGGGCTATTTCTTTCCAGTATTGTGATTTAGTTGTTTGGTCCGTAATTACTTCGGCTAAATGCCAGGCCATTTGGTAGCCTAAAAGATTTACAAAATAATGTGGCATTAAAGTTTCACCAACTGTCTTTTGATAATCAATAAATATTGTTAAACTTTCCGTCATTAAAACAGCCGTACCATCTGATGCCTGGGCTATTTCCCAGTTCTTATAAATAGGTGATCCAGCATTACTAGATGTCCTTACAGCCCTTGGAACGCCATTAAGCATATCGTTAGGCAACGTAAACTGATAGGTCCATTCATTATTGGGTGTTGCTGTTTGCCTGGTAAGTTGTGCTTTAGCAACCGTAAAGCTCCAGGGGTACATTCCTAATGTTGTACTTTTAATGTCGGGGTAAAGTGTTGAACAGGCTGTGGCCTGTGTTGAGCCATCTGAAAAACTGCTGATAGCACCAGCACCTAATAATAAAAGTGCCTTGTTACAAATTTTAACGTCTGTATCACCAGAAGCCATTTAAAACTCCGTTATGGGTTGGGGAAGGCGAGAAAGCTAATCGGGAAACCAAGACCTCCCCCAAACTCTAGTTGTTAATCACTATCAGAAACTGCTCCGATAGTTGTGCCATCACCAATGTCAACTACACCAGAGGCATTGCTGACTACAACGTGCATCGTTACAGTTCTAGTACCACCAGTTGCACCGTGTACAATAATCATGTCTCCGACACTTAGCGTATCAGATAGATCATTAAAGTAACCAGAAGCATCTACAGCAGTATGTGCATCAGTTGTTGTATAGACATATAATGCTGGAGTTTGACCAGCTTTAGCCTGTCCACCTAATGGACCCCATCCACTTCTTGCAAAAGCCATATTAACTCTCCCTACAGGTAACGTCCACAAGCCCGTCTGTATCAATTACAGATGCACCCATAGACAACATTGAAGTTACTAAGAAAGAAGTCTTTTCTGGAATATAGTTGACCTCTGTCTTAGGAGCGATACCGACTGCACAAGCGACTGACATCTTATGAAATGCATAGCATATTCGGTCACTAGAACCGTCTATTGCTAAACCACCTTCATCACGATCACCAATCATGTGAACTTCAAATCCCAAAAATGAAGTTACGCTTCCGTCTACTAAGTGACGAATTGTCTGAAAATCGCTTGAAATAGCTCTCTCATCACCTAATAATGCAGATAAGTTATTTGCATGAATGATAAGATGACGGTCAGTTGGTGGAACATTCTTAGCATCCAGGGCTTTCTTTGCTGATAAAATTTTACCAACATTCAAGTCTGATGCTGAAGCTGATCCAGTTGTTACAACAGTATTGGCTACAGTTGATCCAGCAGATGCAGAAGATAGAGCATCAATAATTACCTGGTCTTGCCTTCTACCAATAGCGTTACCAACAACTTGTGCTAGTTCTCTACGCTCATCGAAATTTACTTTTTGCTGATTAAAAATATCTGAGTATTCAGAAGCATTGTAATCAGTTAGCGATACAGATGTTGTACCAAAAGATGTATTTAATGGAGTAACATCTGTTTGTGGTGTACGAACAGTAGCCTGTCCTTTACCCACATTTGGAAAGTTAGCTGTAGAGCCAACTACTCCAGTTCTCATCCTACATACATTGTTAAGGACAGCAGAACCTTGATAGGCTTGTTTCACCTCTGCATCGAATAACTGTATGAAGGAATTTGATAGTCCCGTACTCATAGGATTTTCCCTTTCATTGTTAAAATTTTAGTTAAACGCCAGTAGGTTATAGTATAAATATACTGCCTTGGACTTCGTTACACGCTAACGCAACGATGCATTTCTGCATAGCCAGTACTGCTCGGCTGAGTTGTAGTACAATTAATCAATAGCACACCGTTTAGACTTTGTACAATAAAAAAA
>Ga0208666_1000550_pt1 | contig 17523 bp, 23 predicted proteins | sample 5B_taG_FD_184078 | JGI IMG/M metagenome (GOLD analysis project Ga0208666, IMG submission 184078) | Marine viral communities from the Subarctic Pacific Ocean - 5B_ETSP_OMZ_AT15132_CsCl metaG (SPAdes) (version 2) | ecosystem: Environmental > Aquatic > Marine > Oceanic | place: Pacific Ocean...
CTCTCTTGTGCCAGCAATGTTACCAGAACCAACATTATTTGTAGGAGGAGCACCCGTAACTGCTTGTTCACGCAGCGACTTGACCATATCTATTAAATTTTTAAGTCTGGAATCCATTAGATTGATCCTAGTTCGGATATGCAGTATTTGTCTTCAGGTATGCCATGAACATGCGATTTAGGATATTCAGGTACTCTTTTTAAGAATACAAGAAAACTTTTAACCGCAGGCCATAAATCTTCTTCTAAATTATAAAACAACAGAGGTGTTGCTGCGTCATCAAAGACATTGAATAGCACTGTGAGGTGGTTCAATATAAGATGAGTTTTCAGCACCCCTGTGTTTTTATATCTTTTTAGAAGTCTTTTGACATATTTGATTCGCTTCAAATCATCCTCAAAGTCATCTTTAGTAAGAGCATGCGGATTGTTGTAAAATTTTATAGCAAATAACAAATAATTGTCATCATTCAATTCATCGAATCTCATATGTATCAATCATTTCAAATATTTAGGTGTTATGCAGCAACAGTGATTGAACCAGCAGCAGTACCAATTGAGGCAGAGTTAGTAATCGTAGATGCTTCGGATGTACCTTTATCTTTGATTGTTGATCCACCATTCTGGGCAAGTGCGTTTGCTCCAATGACTAGAACATCACTTGCGTTTGTTGCAGCATTATTTGCAGCAATTGTGCATCTGAACACAAGTTCGTTTGTTCCTGTTCCTGACAAGTAGTTTGCAAGATGTGGCCCACGACCTGATCCAGATCCTTGGTTTCCGTTAGTAATTGATACTCTTGGAGTACCTGTTACATCAACTGCTTCGTTGAAGCGAACTCGTACATCAATGTTTCCACCATCAGACTTATCGAATGATGTTGTTATGAACTCATATTCTGTGATGTCAGCCTTACCAAGTGATACTGCTAGTCCACCAATCGCTACCAATACTTCTGGTGTTGCGTTTGGATTATCGTTGCCACTAAGAGGTGATCCAGCTTCAAGTACCCAACCACTTGCATTAGCAAATACCTGTTTCTTCTCAGCTACGGTCAAACTCTTAGGTTTTGACTCGTCTGAGTCAGTTGCTCCCCATAGAGACATGTGTGTTACCTGTAATCTTTATAAAGATATTTATAGATTTTAACGTGCCACTATAGATGCCTTTACTTGTGCTAGTAATTTGTCATCCATATCAGTCTTTGTTAGTTTGACTGCCTTTTCAAGAATTACGATACAAACCTCGATTAGTTTTTCTCCTAATTCTTCGTTTTCTGGAATTTTGTTAACTGCATCTGATACAATTTTAGATGCGATAGGTAATAAGAAAGAGAGCATGATATTAGTATAAACTCACTCTATATATAATCAATCGTATTGTTTTTTGCCTCCGACAATTCGACCAGTTCCTTTTTTATCGTAGAATTTAACACCGTGCTTCTTGGTGTCGGAATATAGTCTCTCGGATTCTTTCTTTTTCTCTCTACTTCTATCCTTCGCATCCCGAATACGTTTCTGCATTTCTGGGAATGAAATCTTACGGTTTAACTTGAGTTCTTCTGAAGTAACTTTTTTCTCAGGTAAACCTTTGTGCTTTGTTGATGCAAATTTCTTTACATCGGATTTTTTCATATCGTTGGCCGCTTTCGCAGTCTCAGGGGTAGTGGGTGCCAAGTCACCTTTTTGAATGGCACGAACTATACCAAAGAATCTCTGTTGTTTTTTAGAGAGTGCTGGCATTATGTTCCTAACCCACGACCTGATTTCATGTTCTCTTTACTACCATATCTTGCTCTTGTCTCTATGTAACCTTTAGTATTGCTACCATAACCCATCTCTTTGGTATCTTTTTTAAGTTGATTCTTAGCATCTGCCATCTTCTTAAATTTACCACCGCTACTAGGTTTCTGACCTTTTACTTTCTTGGGTTGATTACTACCACTTCTCATAACAGCACCTTTACCGTGCTTAGATCTGATATCAGACAGCACCGCATCTAATGCCTTATCCTTTCTCTTAGGAGAGGTTGGTTTCTTAGTGCCACCTTTATCATAACCCATCTCTTTCTTAAGACGAGTTGCTTCAACTACTTCACCTTTTGGTTCATGTGATGCTTGAATATCGCTACCAGCACCCATACGAACTGCTTGAAGTTTCTTCATCAGAACCTGCTTCTTTGCCTGATTTGCCTTCTTTTCCTTTGCTGCTAGTTGTGGATCTGCTACTGGTTCAGTTTTTTTTTGAGCCTCGCTTCCCTGCATCTCAAAAATGTTACCTATGATTTCCATTAATTTTTTATCTTCTTTACGGAAGATATTATCATATGATTCTGCTTTGTACCCTTTATGGTGCATTTCAGTTCCAGCTTCATTTCTGTAGGTTTCTCTTTCCATTCTACCACCCATCTTACCTGCTTTTCTCAAAGCATTTCTATCTGCTGCCCTTTTCGCTGCTGCTTTCCTTGCCTTTTCATATCCAGTCATTGCTTCACTCATGTCTTTTTTGACACCACGTTTTGCCTGATGCACCTTTTGTCTTTCTGCCTGTGCTTTAAATTTGTCAGTATACATACCAGTTTTAGGTGCATCTCTTTCATTTCTTCTTGCTTCAACTGCTCTATCACCCATAACCTTTTTATTCATACCAGACTTGTACAGTCCACCACCTTTGATTGGTTGTGCATCCTTTCTTAGTTTATCATCTATTTTTGCTTCCATATTCAACTTCTGACCAGAAGTAGGGCCAGCAGTCATAGGATTAGAAACTTGGGTTCTTCCTATAATACCCATTGCACGAAGTTTATTCATCGCAAGGTTTCTTGCAGTTGGAATCTGTCTAGGATCATCTACTTTCATTACTGATTGAAGTGCATCGGTAGTATCACCACCATCATCTTTCTTCATTTCTTCACCTTCAATTACAGTTTTGCAAATACAAGGTGTCTGATTACAGCAGCATTCCTTTTCTTCTTCAACTGAACTTGGTGTTGTATCATCATCATGCTCAATTACTTTCCCATTAGCATCTTTTTGATGATGTTCTTTCACTTCGTCAGGAAAAACTTTGATAAGTTTTTTGTTGTTTACACCTTTACCAGTAATCTTCTTACCAGATTCAGCAGATACCTTTTCAGATAACTCAGTAAGTGAATCCCACTCAATAGATTCCTTCTTTGAGGAAATTGCATTACCGATTGCCTTGCGACGGTTTGCAAGATACTTATCAGTTTTATCTTTCTTACCATCATTATTGATGTCACCATCTTCCTTACCAACTGGATCAAGTCCTTTTTTCACTCTGGATGTCTGACTTCCCTTTAATTTTTCTGACTTAGTAGGTTCGCCATAACCTGTCATCTCAACAGAAGAAATACCGGGATTGTTACGAAGTTCTCCAATCTTCGCACGACTTGCCATTCTTACATATGAATTACCTGTCTTCTTATCGGTTACTCTTACCTTAAATGTCTTCTCTCCTTTATTCTCATCTGCTTCTTTCAACTCCTGTTCCTTGAGATGATCAGCGGCTACGTATCTCTTATCACCTTTCTTATAATTTTGATATGCAGGAGTGTTGCCAACCTTATCTGCATTAGTGACAACCATCTTCTTTTCTACGAATACTTTTTTCAAAGCAGACATAGATGTTTCTTTAATTAAATTATCGACATCAATATATCCTTCACCCATAAGCATTTGCTTTGCTCTTGCTTTGATAGCAGGTGCAGCAGGTGACTTTGCTAATTGAGAAATATATGCCTTACGCATGGCAGCAGGATCTATGCTACCACCAGCTTTCGCTTTCATAGATTGCTTAACTTTATAGCGTGAATCGTATGCAAGTTGACGTGCTTGCTTTTCGATTTTTTCCTTCGCTCCCACAGCAGGAGCAGCCGCTGGTTTGTCCATTAATTTATTTTTTTAATTTTTTTCTATATTTATTTATAAAGTGTCTTCCGTAACTACTTCCGGGAACCAAAGTTTCCACGTATTTTCGGAATGAATCAGTACCAACTTCACGTTGATTTGCTGGAACACCTGAGATATTCGTACCATTTACAAGTGCCTCAGACACATCCTTTATCCATGATTTAAACATCATCTTATCTTCAGTGACACATATCAAATGATTTGCACCACGACGTATAATACGTCCAACCAATCCACTGTTTACATTTTCAACCATCTGGCCAACACGGAATATCTTTTCATTGATATAGTTTTCACGAAGACCTTTCCAATCAAACTTAGGTGCAATCTCCCATAGATTCCAACCTTCCTTAATATTCATTGCCTTTCTTATCTTATTGAATAACTCCTCCGCATCTTTCTGACTAAGTGAATCTGGAACACCTTTCATAAATGCTTTGATGTCACCTTCAGCAGCTGCCTTTCTTTGTTTTGATGCAGACATACCTGTCACATCATCAGAGTCTGGATCTCTATCTCCTGCAGATACAACCTCTACATTATCAAATGCATAGAGTTTACCATTGTAATTATTTGCTAATTTCTCATATTCATTTACACGATCTGCACCACCAAGTATTCTCACATTTGCATACCCATCTGTATGTGCCTTCTTTAATACATCAAAGATTGTACGATTTGCCTGATCATTTACAATCTTATCCTTATGATTTGGAAACATCTTTTGCATTACTGCAATCTTTGTATCAGCATCTAATGGATTCTTCTTCTTATCCTGTGATCTTGAAGGGACAATCAAATAGTCTCCCTCATCTGAATTAGATGCAACAGTATCTAATAACTTACCATGACCTGTAGTTGGTGGATTGAATCTACCAAATGCAATTGTCAAAGTTCCTTTAGTTTTCTCCACCTCTGGTGGTTCCATCACCATCTTTGGTTCTTGAACTGGTTGTTCTTTTGGTGCTGGTGCTGAACTAGGTGCTGATAATCTCTTTTCTTTATCTGTACTTGGTGGATCTTGTTGTCCTACTCTCTGCCTCTTATTGAAAAATTTTAATGTGCCTTTCTCTGTCTTTGCTACAAACTCTCCCTTTTTATCGTACCATCCTCCATGACCATCACCCTTCAGACCCATACGTGTGGCCTGTTGGACAGCATTTGATTCTGTAAAAAATTGTGAAAATGATTTCATTTGCAAAGTTTCATCATCACTACGTTTTCATTCGCAATGAGATAATTAATAATTTTTTGTTGCATTTGTTTATATTTATCTGATTTCCGTTTGTGCTTCTTATTCTTGATCATATTCTCAAAAGAGAGGAATACGTGATAGAGAAAGTCATTGAAGATCTGTCTCTTATTCTTTGACTTCGTTTCAAACGAGTCGAACAATTCGTCTATTTCTTTATTCATTTACTTAAGGTATGCGTGAACTCCTAGATTCTGCATTTTTCTTTCAGCAGATTTTAAAAAGTTGTTAAACCTCCGTGTAATGAATACTTGAAGTTGAGGTTTAGCAGTGATAGTACCTTTATATCTGACCTCAAGATCAACTACTGGTAATCTATCTATAAACATTGTATAGAATAACTTAGCTGCTGTCGCCCTATTGTCAAAGGCCTGAAACTTTCCCTTTGTGGTTGGCATCTTAAAATTACCATCAAATTTAGTCTTACTTACTTTTCCACCTTGAAACATAGAAGTGAATACTTGTTTTAAAAATACACTATTCTTTTCATTAGGATTTTTAACTTCAACTTTACCATTTGGATCTAATCCACCAATACCTGTAATCAAACTGAAATGAAAATTTTCTTGGTTGACATATTCATCTATATCAAGTCTGAATATCAAATCTAATAATTCTTTAAAGTTATCATCATCACTCATTACTTTCCTAAACACTCTGTCAATCTCTTCAAAGAAAGTATTTTTAGGATATTTTTTACCTTTAAATTCTTTTCCAGTTAAAGCAGCTTTCTTTTCATCACCTGCTAAACCATCATTTAACTTTTTCTTCCATGATGAATTATTAGTCTTTGGTTCTTCACCATCAAATCTTACACGATAAACATCTTTAAAAAATTCATCCTCTGCATTTTTTAATTTTTGAACATCAGAATTACCTGCTTTCAAGAATAAGAAACCGGCAGTTTTCTTCCCACCTGCATCACCCACTATTGGTTTGTTAAGTAATGTAGGGTCAACCTCATTTACCTTATATCCTTTTTTCTTAAGTGATAAACCCCAATGATGAGTCTCTTTTCCCAAGTTAAATTTAATTATTAGGTCAGATGAGTTATATGATTTAATAATTGTATCTCTTGATTTATCTTTTCCTTTAAATTTTGCAATATTTTTAGACCATTTTGCACCTGTCTGATAAACCTCAACCTTAGATGCACTGTTTCTTAACATCAATTTATTAATATAATTTGATATTGATAATGCTTTTGCTAAATTTACGATATCACCTTCAATTAATTTTGCATCACTTTCTTTATATCCATCTACTAAACGACGATTATCATATATGTCCTTACAAATATTATCAAGAACCTGATTTCTCTTATCAAGTGGCATTGAATTAATATTCTGAGTATTGATACGTTTTCCCATAGCTATCAAAATACCTGACATTAGTTCATGTGGATCACCTGAGACTGTTCTTTGTGCCTTTGCGAATATAACAAATGCTTTTGTTTGATTTGATTTAGCAACTGGATTTTTACCTTTTGTATATTCTTGTATCTTTAATAAAATAGTTTGTGATCCATCTGAATAATCAGAAAATCTACCAAACTCCAAATCAAGGACATCTGCTTTTATATCATTTAACGCAAGAGTATCTTCATATAGTTTTATTATAGAATCTTTATATATCTCTACACTTTTCCAAATTCTTCTCATTACAACATCTCTTTTGTTACTCTGATTAACAATTACCAGAGTTCCATATCCTGCTTTTTTTGATGAACTAATTTCTGATATTTTACCAAATGAAGAATCGTTATCAATCGGAAAGGTATATCTTGGATCTTCCTGTGGAAGACCCTGATTATTAGTTCTGACTGCTAGAGAAATATTTGCAAGTTTTGCAACTTCTTTTGCTAGATCACTTAAGACTACCTTAATATCAGCCATTAACCTTTATTTTTTGAAGTATTTATTTATTACTTCAATCTGATCATGGTACTTAGCAATTATATTGAGTTCAGTTTCGATTGCTTCTGTGATATCGGAGTGCTCACCAATACCTGCAGGGTTTGTTAAATAAACCTCTACGTTAGCAACGTGTTTCTGAATGTCACCTTGTGCGTGTGCTAAAAGTGCTCTGATTAATTGATCCCTCATAGGTCTCCTTCTTTACGGTTTTCTGAATAGTAGACATCAAAGTCTCCACCCGGATATCTCTTCTTTAATTTATCTACGTTTCCCTGTACCACGTCATCAATTGAAACATTAAGTGCCATACAGGCTTGCATTACGTACCACATAACGTCACCCAACTCAATAATAAGATGCTTTCGATTATGCTCATCCCAAGGCTTACCTTGGAAAACCATCTTCTTAACGATCTCCATAAACTCACCACCTTCAGCACTAATCCCAACAGCAGCAGTGGTAAGGCGATTAATATTGGCACCCTTTCCGTCAAGGGAACTAAGACTTTCAATAAAAGATTTATAATCTTTACTGGGATCGGATGTGACACCATCCACGAATACAGCGTATTTAGAAAAGTCAACTTTTTTTGTCATTAGAATTTGAACTCTGCGAATGATTTTTTAGGAATCTTTTCTTCATTATACTCCTCATTGGTTCCTGAGTCAAGCACATCCTCCTGTGCTTTTTGTTCACAATCATATATTCTCATCTTCGCACGATCAATACCAACAATGAATCTCTTATGAATTGTAGGATCATTGTATCTGTTCTTTAATTGTTTCACCATTATCTGACTCAACCCTTCGAGTTCTTCCGTGGAGATGAGGGCAAACATAAGATCAGCAGTAGCGGGTAAACCAAAGGATTCACTGGTATCGGTGAGATCAACATCAGAAGAAGCGAAGCCGCTACGAGTCGTCTGTGTTGCACTAACAATTGGTAAATTCGCTTCCACGGCAAGACCCCGAAGTTCTTCCGCAATCGCTTTAATGTACGAGTAAGAGTTGACTGAGGCGTTCGCCCTGTATCTTGATGAGGCACAAATATTTAAATAATCTATGAATATTATATCAGGTCTAAAGGATTTTTTCAATGCAAGTTCATTAAGTAATGCTTTGAAATGTCCTGAGTGTGCAGCAGCAGTAGGATACTCTTTGATAATAAGTTGTCCTTGTGTCTTGTCTGCTAGTTTAGTTACCTTCTTATCGAACATATTCTTAGGAAGGTCTGCCAGTTGTTGAATTGGCACATTCAAGAGGTTTGCGTCAATTCGTTCAGCAATTTTCTCTTCTGCCATTTCCATTGTAATATAGAGTACGTTCCTGCCTTGTAACAACACGGAGCTAGCAACGTGGCACATGAATAAAGACTTCCCGACACCTGTACCAGCCAACGCGATATTAAGAGTCTTATTAGGTAAACCACCTTTGGTAATTTTGTCAAAGTATTCAAGATCAAACGGAATCTTCTCTTCCGTCTTGTGGTAATACTCATACCGTTCTTCATAGTTCTGTAGATAATCGTGTCCTATATTGTTGTCAAAAGAAACAGCAAGTGCCTCAGATAGAATGTTTGGAATCGCATCACGATTCTTCTTCTCATCATTTCCATCAGCAATATGAATCGACTCCATCAAAGCAAGATAAATCGCACGGTCACGACACCACTTTTCAGTCGTATCTAGTAACCATTGCGAATCAACGGGGGAGTCATTCAATTCTTTGCTGATATCAACAATGCCTTTTACTTCTTCTGCAGTAAGATCTGTCCTGTTCTCAACCTCAATATTTAGTGCTTCGACAGTTACACAGTTATCGTACTTCGTAATAAATGAAACAGTTTCATCAAATATGATCTTTTCACTCCTTTCTTCAAAGAATTCTGATTGAATAAAAGGAATTACTTTTCGAGCATAGTCTTCATTATGTAAGAGATTCCGAAGAATCGTTGTTTCAATTCGCTCCATATGAGAATAACCTCTGTGCAGTTTCGTCAAGTTTAGTCATAATATCTTCAGTGAAGTATTTCTCAGGGTTTTTGTATATCTCTTTAGCATACACTTTCTTTCCATCCATTTCATATCTACCTGCAACATTCTTCCACAAACCTGCAGTCTCTCCTAAATCCAGTAGACCGTAGTATTTGTCAAGTCCTCTTTCATCATAGAAGAGTCTTATTTCGACTTGTTGGTTTTCTCTGCTGAGTCTGGATTTAACCGTCTTAGCTTTAATAATGTTTCCAACAACTTCTGTCTTATCCTTTTCCTTTTTTTTGCCGAGATAAATGATCGTAGACGCGGCATACTTGAGGCCACTGCCTCCTCCCATTTCTTTAGTTGGGACATAAGATCCGATGACATCGTAGGTATGATTAGTAACTATAAGTGGTATGTTTGCTTGACCAAGTTTTAATGTGAGCATACGGAATGCACCTTTAACAAGTTGAGATTTGGTCATATCTCTGACTTGCTTATCGTCTAAAGCATCACGGATTTCTTTCTCTGTAGAAAGCATACCGAGAGAATCAAGAACAAACATACAAGGTTTTCTATCATCTTCATCTTTTTTTAAGTATATATCAACTGCTCTAAGTGCCTTGCTTCTAAACTCTTCTATTGTAACTACATTTACAACAACCAACCGTGTCGTATCAACTCCACGAGACTCCAGTAATCCTTTATTGACTGCTGCTTCAGTATCAAAATAGAGGCAATACCCATCAGGGTTAGTGTCCAGAAAGTTCTTGACAACAGCAAGAGAGAAATAAGTTTTACCAGTGCTCGACTCACCAGCGATAGCAGTAATGCGATTACTAGAAACACCGCCAAAAATAGACCCACTAATGAGTCCATTAAAAACATAGGATCCTGTGTCAATGAATCTTTCAGTCTCGTCAATATCTGACGCAATCTGTGTATATTCATCTCCAATCTCTTTTACTATTTCTTTTAAGAAGTCCATAATAATTTAATCAAAAAGCATCGGTTCCTTATATTATATCATAAAGAACCTAAAAGTATAAGCCCAAAAGCAACAAATACCATGATTCCCATACTTATAACCGTATAATAGAACCAAAGTGGTATTTTGTCATCATTGTTTGGTTTGTGATGTTCCATCTTGTGTCATCCAATCAAGAACTTCGTTTGGTAATTTACCAACTCTAGGGTCAGAATCCTTTACTGTGTGGGGATCCATCTCACCTTTGGGTAAATATGCAAGTTCACGAAGGGGCCTAACAGAGGGATCAGTTGTAACATTAGTGGGCAATCGTCCAAGAGCGACATTATCAAAGTTAAGTTGATGTCTGTCGAATGTAGCAAGTTCATATTCCTCCGTCATAGATAGGCAATTAGTTGGACAGTATTCTACGCAGTTACCGCAGAAAATACATACACCAAAGTCAATCGAATAATTTCGTAATTCTTTCTTCTTTGTTTCTTTGTTCATCACCCAATCTACAACTGGGAGATTTATTGGACATACTCGTACACAAACTTCACAAGCAATACACTTATCAAACTCATAGTGAATACGACCACGATACCTTTCGGATGGTATCAGTTTTTCGTAAGGGTACTGAACCGTTACTGGTCTACGACCCATATGGTCAAGAGTTACAGAAAGACCATCAAGCAGATACTTTGCAGCATCTCTAATTTCTTTTAAGTAACTTTTAACCTTATTAAACATTACCCGAATGTATGAATGTTATACGACTTACGAACTGGTGGATACTTAGGTTTAGGTTTAACCTTAACTGCCTTGTATATCCTCATTAATTTTTCAGTATTAATTACCATGTCTTCGTATGCGTATTTATATCACCACTATCGATGTGTGTATGATCAACGTGATCAATATGTTCAATGTGGCCATGGTCAATACTTACGTGAACATTACTTTCAAGAATAGAAGCAATACGCTCTAAACTATCAGCAATACGTTTTACGTCTTTGTTGAAATCAGTCATGGGTTCATAATTCATGGGTCAAAGGCTCCAAAAGCGAGAATCAAAAGAATGAAGATAGTGAGATAAACTGTTGCGTGAACAATCATCGTTTCACATCATGTGCACATCCATCACCATTATAGTCATCACTGTCATAATAACCACCTTTTGTTCCAAAGTAAAGTGTTAATGATACAAAAGGAAGTGCTAAAAGTATCAGAATAAATTCTAAGGTCATTAAATTTGTGGTGTGGTTAAGTAAAAAACAGTTCTAGATTCACAGTTTTTTCAACGTTCCACCCAATCGCATCAAGGATTGCTTTGAGTGGTTCTACAAAACTCTTCTCAAATTGTAAATCATAGTCTATGTATTTGTCAAGACCAAGTTCAGTAGGGAAGTCCTGTATAAAAGAGATTACATTCTCTCGGATAATGTTAGGTTTCTTCAAATATAAAAACTTAATCTTCTCACCGTTTCCAATTAAGGAATACTTTTTATCTAACTTGTTCTCCTTTATATAGTGATTAAACAAAAGTGCCCCACGACAATGTATAGGTGTTCCCTTAGAATATATGTCTGTGCGTGAGTGATATTTCTGGACGTTTGATACTGTGCGAGGGAATGCAATATCCTCTGGAGGAAGTGATTTAAACTTCACTCTACATTTATCAATGTAATCTATCACCTCCTCTTCTGTGCCATTCATCATTATCTTAAGTCCATCCTTAATCATTGTACGACAAGGTGCAGGAGTTGATGACTTGACTGCCTCAATACCCATCATCTTCAGTTTAGGTTCATCATAACGAACACCTTCACTGTCCCATACGTTTAGAATATATCTTTTCTTTGCTGTCCAGATGCCACGTTCTGCGATGTTCTCTCGCTTCATAAACATCTTTTGGTCATAAGCATTTACGTACGAGGCCAACGCTTCGTAAGAACTCTCAATAAAAGGTTCAAATTTGTCTTCACACACCTTATTAAGGAACGTGACAACGCTTTGATTAGTCTTCTCTCTCCCTTTGTATACAGCGTCAACCAAAGGGCCCAGATTGAGGTAGATACTATCAGTATCACTAGCAATGACATAATCAACATCCTCCGTTTTTAGAATTTCATTAATCTTTTGATTCATCTTGTTTTCAATCCAACGGATTGATACCTGACCAGATAAAGTAATCGCCTCCGCATTTGCCAGTTTGTAATAGCGGAAGTATTGATTACCAATAGCACCATAGGCACTATTCAACTGAATCTTTCTTGCCATCTGTATATTGTTACATCTGGAAATCTCTTTCTCAAGTTTCTTTGTGGGGGTTTTTTCATACTGCTGTTTAGCAGCAAGCATCTTCTTCTTATAGACAGTACGATCTTTGTATATCTTTTCCATAATCTCTGGAAGGAAACCACGAACATCCTTCCGATACATTGCTCCATTAGGACAAACTGCACTGTCCTTGTACAATTCAAAGTTTAGTTCTTCCGAAAGAATTCGATCAACCGAAGCTGTTGGATGTCTGTCATCTTTGATTGTTTCGGGAGAGATATTATACTGCATAATGAGATGAGGATACAGACTATTAAGGTCAAACGATACCACCCAATCATACTTTCCCGGAATTGGTTCTTTGACATAAGCACCTGCGTATTTTGTATCCTTATTGGATCTATTCTTTGGAGGAATAACAATGTTCCTCTTCTTTAGATAGTTATAGATTATTGTGTCCCACATACGCACTTGTGAGAATACGTCAACATAGTTTGCCTTTGCGTCATATGCCATTGTGATTGCAAGTTCAATCAACTTCATCTTGTCCTCAAGACGGTCAACAAGTTCTACGTCAATGATGTTGTATTCTACAAACTTCTGCCAACCATTTGTATAGAAGTCTTTGAATGTATCATACTCAGAGTGATCAAGTTTCTGCTGACCAAGTTCAACCTTTGCAATATAATCAAGACGATATGATTCCTGTGCCTTGTATGTAAACTTCTTGTATAGATTTAAGTAATCAAGTTGAGTGATGCCACCAACGTCATATGCAATATTCTTACGACCTGCAATATAGATTTCATCTTCAGTTACTAGACCCCAAGGAGATAATCTTTTTCTTAACTTCTCACCAAGAACACGATCAAGTCTACGTGCCAAATATGGTATATCATACAGTTCAATATTCCAACCAGTAACGACCTCTGGTGTATTCTCTTCCATCATCCACCAGTTGATAAAAGCATTTAGAAGATCATACTCAGAATTGAATGACTTGTAAATGACATTATCTTGTTTATTATTAAATGGGCCTTGTCCCCAAGTGCGAATCTGTTTTGTTGTATAATCCTGTATTGATATGAGTAGGATTTCTTCAGCAGCAGATTCTACATCAGGGAATCCATTCTCTGACTTCACCTCAATATCAAGAGTGGTCAACTTGATCTTACTGATATCAAACTTAACTTCTTCTTCGGGATACATCTCTGAGATGTATTGGTAGATATATCTGTCATTACCATACACACTAAAGTTTTCTACACCATCATATCTCTTGATAAACTCACGGGACTCACGTACTGTTCCGGGTTTGACTGGTTCAACAGAGTCACCTGTCAATGTCTTATACTTTGACTTTCTTTTGGACGGAACAAAAAGAGTAGGATAGAACTTCTCACGGGTCATGAAATGTTTACCATTTTCATAACCACGAACAAGAAAGTTGTCGCCTACAAGTTGTACGTTAGTGTAGAACTTCATTGAGCAATCACATCAAGATACTTTGATAGTATAGCAGATGTTGGAGCAACTATGGTCATAATGCTATCAGAATGTATCATCATTTCATTCTGTGCAGTAAAGTCTAACCATGATGCCATATCATAGTCGTTCGCATCCTTTGAGATAACCTCAGTCATCTTTACTGGATTGATTAGTTTACAATCAGGCCCACCAAGTTCAGTGTCAACTTCTATAATTTCAGAAATGATAATATCACCATTCTTGAGTAGAAGGCATTTAATTTGTTCTTGCATTTGTTTTTTGGTTATACATGTTTACAACATCCTGTATAGGATTAACTAAAGCAACCACTTGATTAATTGCGACAGGTATTTCATCATCAGCAGCAACTGTAATCCAGTTGGATAATGTGACCTCTACTGATGCCTCACCACCAGTATCCTGTTCAAGGAAAGCAATGGGTGCATTGTAACTAAGTTTTTGTGGTTTATTGAATAGATATGCAACTGCTTTATCTCCCGATAAAACCTCAGTCACCTCTGCAATAATTTGATCGCCCGATTGAAGAAGAGCAAGTTTAATTGTCATTGTGTTAATAATTAAAATGGTAGATTCCTATAGCCGCTTATGCTGAACCTACCAAAGGGCATAACCGCAGCCAGTATTTCTCTGACAAATATATTATACCACAACTTCTCCGATTGTCCAACAATCGTTTCCAATTAAACTCATTGCATCATTTACATGCTCTTTAGAAACTACAACGCAGTATCCAATACCCATATTAAATACTCTCCACATCTCTTCTTTTGATATATCACCTGCTAACATAATCTTGTTAAAGAGATCGGGTATTTCCCATGAGTTCCAATCGATTAGTGGTTTTAATCCTTTGGGTAAACATCTTGGTAAGTTTTCTGGAAGGCCACCACCTGTAATATGTGCCATACCAAGAATAGGAATCTTCTTTGCAAGATATCTAATCAAAGGTGCGTAGATACGTGTAGGTGTTGCTAACTCTGGCATATCCGCAAATGCAATTTTTTGTCTCCATAACATATCATTGATTAGACTAAAACCATTACTATGAATACCACTACTTGCAATACCAATTATCTTATCACCCTCCTTAATTTTACTACCATCTATAATCTGATCTTCCTCTACAACTCCTGTACAAAAACCTGCTAGATCATATTTCAGTGAATCATACATACTTGGCATTTCTGCTGTCTCTCCTCCCAACAATGTGCAACCTGATATCACACATCCATTAACAACACCTTGAACAATTTCTTTTAATTTTTCTGATTCTAATTTACCAATAGCAATATAATCAAGAAAATACAATGGTTCAGCACCGCAAGTAATTACGTCATTTACACACATGGCAACCAAATCAATACCGACGTTATAATGCTTATCCCATATCTGTGCAATGTTTAATTTAGTTCCTACACCATCTGCACCAGATACTAATACAGGTCTCTTATATTTCTCAGGTATTTTCATCATACCATTGAAACCACCAAGTCCACCCACGACCTCAGGCCTGTGAGTGGACTTGACTGAATCTTTAATACTATCTACAAAAGCATTTCCTGCTTCGATATCTACACCGGATGATTTGTAATCCATATAATAAGTACAATAAACTTATTATATCATAAAACTACTTTTTTGCAATTAGTTGTTTTCTGAGTGCGTTTGATATCACTGGTAGCATTTTTGATAACACTGAAAGGTGATAAGATTTTCATTAGAGGTACTCCTTTTTAGTATGATGATCTGGTATGACTTTTTGAAGTTTTACAGTAAGTAAACCATCTTCAAGATTAACGTCCTTTACTTCAGTATCATCAGAGAGAGTCCAAGATCTTGTGAATGATCTTTGTGCTAGTCCTCTATGTGCATAATCTGTCTCCTCTTTGGTTTCTTTAGAACCTTCAATTGTTAGTTTACCATACTCTGTATAAACTTTTACTTCTTTCTTTTTAAAGCCTGCTAATGCAACTTCTAATCTTGATTCGTGATTAGAAATATTAATCAAGTTATATGGTGGATAACTGGGATTTAAATCACCATTAAAAAATCGATCAAAATAATCATCTAGTCCTATGCTGTTCTTTGAAATCTTGTCAACAAGATCTGGTAAATTTGCAGCATGGTATTTCTGTAGGGCATTCATAATAGTTCTCCTATGTAAGCGAGTTTAGTTTTTGTCCCCGAAGGCGACACTACTATTTATACCATAAGACACAAAAAAAGGGGTAGTGATACCCCACCGTCCTATACGTTTTCGGTTTCCTCTACCTTTTTCTTCTTAGATCCAATATTATATTTTGTTTCCAATATCCATTCGTCCTTATCCTTATAAGATAATACCTTGATTTGATTTAGTGGTGCTACATCTTGTATAGTATCAGAACTAACAATACCTACAAGTCCCCAGTCAACTAATAACTGTGCTATGCGATTCCTACGTTGAACATCATTCGTGGTAAGATTTGCATGCTTACCATCTAATGCAAATAATTCTTTGAAGTGTACTAAAAAATATCTACCCTGTTTATGAAGAATGTGACAGGACTGATATATCTTCTTCTCTTTTCTGGATGCTACACCTATTCGAGTCAATGTCTCTCTTACTTTAAGAAAGTCGTCTGGCTCATTTAATGTCACTTCGACCATTTGGTCAGGATTCCATTTCACCTCTGGTTCCTTAAGAACACTCATTGTCTTCCTCCAATATCAAGTTTAGATTTAATAAAATTCAGTTGTTCTTTTGTAAGAATTTTTAGAATCTGTTCCGCTTTAGCATTACTACATTCATAGTATGTCTTGACACTATCAAGTTCTTTGATCTTGTCTTTACGCAACCAAGGAGAGAATCTTTTCTTCTTCCTCACTATATGTATAAGAAAATCATGTTGCATCTTTTTAGACAAAAAAGGATACTTATTCATCTCATTAGCAAGCATCACAGTGTCAAGATGTCCTGACAAACACTTGTTTACTATGAAGGGAGGATATTCCTTTTCGATTGATGGATCTTCATCAATCAAGTTCTTTTTGTTTAGGTTGATTGAGTTCAACCAATCTTTCAATTCTGCCATGATAATAAGTATAGATCAAATGCCTTGATCTTTTTGACTTTCAAAAAAATCCTGCATTGTTGACTGCAGTTGCCCTTTGTTTTCTTTCGGGTCTAATTTATTATAACCTTTTTTCTTCTTCCAGTCACCATACATTGCTTGAAGATGCCATGAATCTGTAAGACTGTGAGGCCCATTTTCAAGTAATTCGAGTTCCCTTTTATCACTGGTGTAACTCTTGTATTCACTTCTCCAATTGGAGTCATCATAAAGTTTGTTTGTCATTAGTCTTTGTTAAATGAAAAAGTTTTTCCCTTGATCTGAGATTGACCATCTGGGTTTGTTCCTTGTGGTTTGAATTTACCCACACCTATACCTTTTTTCTTGCCGAGACCACCTTTGCGAGTTGCTGATAGTGTACCACCTTTTTTACCTGATGTCAATACGGAATCTTGTCCGTATTTCTTACCCAACTTCTTTACTTCTTTCTTGAACTTTCTCTTACCCATCTTACCACTATCTATTACGTGACTTCTTTCCTTCACCTTTGTTTCCTTACCAGTCTTTTCGTCCCTCTCTGAATATGAACCAGTTACTTTGGTAGCACCTCTCTTAAATTTACCACGAATATCTTTATC
>Ga0208666_1000551_pt1 | contig 17501 bp, 20 predicted proteins | sample 5B_taG_FD_184078 | JGI IMG/M metagenome (GOLD analysis project Ga0208666, IMG submission 184078) | Marine viral communities from the Subarctic Pacific Ocean - 5B_ETSP_OMZ_AT15132_CsCl metaG (SPAdes) (version 2) | ecosystem: Environmental > Aquatic > Marine > Oceanic | place: Pacific Ocean...
AGCATCAAAGTTTTGCTTGGCCGTAAGGTTTGAAACCGTACCAACACTCAAATTGTTGGGCGTCCAATTGTTGCTATTCCCGGAAGTATCTTTTCCTAGAGTTGTTGCAGTTGCGCCACTATTGTCTGCAAATTGCAGCCTGAATCCATTCGTTCCAAATGACAAACTAGACGTGTCACGAGCTTGCCACACTCCGTTATCGTCAAACGCCCCAAATGACAGGGGGTCAAGCGCAGAGCCGTCAACCAGAATGCACTCGGCTAGGTAAGCATCAAGCGCACCACCAGCACCTCCTTGGGCTGATGTTCTATACCCAATCGTATGGATATTCGTTGTATTCATCGACGTATTTGCATTTTGCAACGGATCAGACGAGGCATTAAAAGCTGTTATTTCAACTCCATTGACATACAAACGCATACGCTCACCTGCCGTGCTGGCGGGCGTATTGCACATTGCCACTACATGCAACCATGCCGAATTGTCACGGAAAACAGCACTTGTTTGTCGGCTACCAATTGAATTGCCAGTGTCTGCAATGTCAAAAATAAATCTGTCTTGGTAGAAATATAAATGACACGATTCTGACTGACCAAAAATTCTGTAAAAATTATTTCCTGAATCGTTTTTTACTTTTTTTATCCACGCAGAAAACGTAAACGTCTTGCGATTACCTGCAGAACTTGGAGTTCGGTTGAGGTAACTTGTTGCCGAGCTGTCAAATCTAAGCGACCTCGAAATCTCGAAAGGACCAGCCGCCCCAACAGCAGACGCCAGCAGCGGCGAAGAAAGATTGCCAGGAACAGTCATTAAGAAGCCGCCTTAACGTCGAGGTGTGCAGTAATCATAATTTTCTCGTCTGACATCACCGCATAAGCCAAGATTGTCACCGCGCTTGCTGTAGCTGTAACGGTCGGGACCGTACCACCAACAAAGCGATAGTTACTTCCATAGCTCAAAGTTCTGCCGCCAGTCGAATCCTGCCGGACTTCAATAAATCCTGTCTGGCCTTCAACCACATTTGTTGGGTTGCCAAGTGCTCTGTTTCCCCCGAGAACCACCAAACTGTTGTTGTTGTCATCCATATCAACAGCAATCGTCGACGCATCCGTCAACGTCGTGATCGCGCCACGAACACCGCCAGTAACAACCTGACCATTTGTTGTCTCAGTCGTCAGCAGATAGCTGGCAAAACCAAGGTTCCCGCTTGCGTCAGTCTTTAATGCTTGATTCGCCGTGCCATCAGCAGTCGGCAACGTAAACGTGACATTACTGGCGACAGTTGCTGCCGCCTGAAGCGCCACATAATGGCTGCTATCAGCATCAGCAAACCGCACATCAGATTGCGCGTTCAGCGTAATGTCACCCGTGAACGTTGCACCAGACGCTCCAACCAAACCAAGGTTGGTTGATGCTGTCCCAAGCGTAATAAATCCATCATTCGCCGCGTTCCTGATCTTTAACGTCGCTGGCGTCGTACTGGTGTCCAGGAAAAGCATGTGAGCGGCTGTGCCGCCTGGTGCTGTCGAACCGCTATTGAGCGTTTGAACCGCTGCCAGAATCGTGTTCAGCTCGGTGCGAAAGTTTGCGCCTGACTGGTTAGCAAGTGAATAATCAGTTGCCTGTGCCATTAGGTGATCTCCTTACCGTGACCCACGGCCTGATAATCGATGGTCCTATTCACAATTGTACCTCCGGAATTTTTCGTGGCGATAGTGAAGCCAGTTCGGCTGACGCTAGTCAACTCAAAAAAGTCACCCGTTGCCATGTCAGTTGCCGTTACGGTCACGCTTGGCACGCTGTAGAAAGCAGACGGGAATGTAATCACCTTGGCACTTGTCGTGGTGCTGATGTTGCGTTGCTGCTCAGTTCGACGTTGCAGGCTGACCGTTACGCCAAGGCTTTCAACAACTGGATCCTGCGAGTCGTTTTCAGTCTCCATCTCCACCTTGAATTGAAAACCGCGCCCACGCTTGGTTGAGTTAGCAAATGGCTCCCATGTGCCAAACGTTGGTGAGCTACTTGGGTTGTCGTTTGTAGACCGCACATAAAGCTCAGCATTTGCAGCCGACAAGTCATCAGCGTCAATGTCGTCCCAAGTGTCAATATTGTCGTTTCGTGAATCCCAAAAGTCATCAGGGTTGATCGTGCGAATTTTTAGATTTGACAAAAGTTCAACGTCGTATTTGGCGCCTAAATCAAGAGTGTTGGCAAAGGTGTAGCTGCCAACCGAGACAAGGTTGCCAAAGAAATCGATGTTGGTAACGCTGTCAAAATCAACAATGTCATCAATCAAGCCATCAGCCTGGAGCGTGATGCCGCCTTCAGTGACACTGTTAAACGCTTGCGAGAACGTACCAGGGAAACTTGGGCTTTCTGTGTAGGTCTGCACTACCTCAAGGTCCTGCGGTTCAGGTAGTTCAACCAGCACGCTTGGGATGCCTGCCAATAACGCATAATTCCCGGCAGAATCTTTGGCGCGAACTAAATAATGCCCATCTTTCAAAGGCACAATTTTTCGTGTCGTGCTGCCGTTTACAGCAGGGACAATCTTCTCGCTTTCAGCCCACTTAATTTCGCCTGTCGTTCGAGGGTTATGGCGGATCTCAACAGTGCCGCCAATCTTGACATCTAGGCTGGCTGCAACAGGCCAGTGCAGCTCTGCAGTGTGCTGATCAATTGGCGTAATGTTTAGGCTTGCAATGTTTTCAGGCGGACTGCTTTTGCCAACAGTGTTGATCGTTGCAGTGGTTGTGGCCGAGCGACGTTTGCCGGTTTGCGCTACGTCAAGCCCATAGCCAATTGCTGTAACTGAAACGGTGTACGTTCCAACTTGACTATCTAAGATTTGATGCCCAGTGTTAGTGACAATATGACGTTCTGCGTTGTCACTATCCAGGAAATATTTAACCTCATATTCATTGGCCCGTGCTGACTGTTGCCAATTAACATTTACACGTTGTAGAACTTTATCGCCTTCCTCGTATAGAACTTCGCTAAGCGTTAGGTTAGTGACTGCATCTGGTTTCTCGGCAATTTGCGTTATATCTCGTGGCGTAAATGTATGCCCCTCCTCAACCACTGCATACTTTTCGCGCTCATGAGCTAACGCTGTAATCGAATAGGTCGATTCATTTTCTTCAACAGTAACAACGCGGAACAGTTGAAGCGTTAAATCTGTATACCCAATAGCAAAAACAGAACCGGTGATAGGTGCGCTGTTAAGGGTTGCCCCAGGAGTAATGGTGTTGCCTGAAATGGTTGAGCCGTTAACTACTTGAACTTCGTAAATTAAAGCGCCTGTTCTGGGGTCAAGCTTGGCGTTTCCAATTTTGTCTCGGCCCTGAGTAATTACATTAAGCGTAAATGTGCTTGGTGTTTGCTGACCAAACATGTCAACATCACTTCGATCAATCTTGACTGAGGTGGTCGTAGACCCATCAATAACTCGACCGCTAACAGTTTTACCAGCACGAACAGGATCAGCAACTTTAATAAAATCACCAGGGCGGACAATGATGCCCGCAGCCATGTCAGTCTCAAATGAGCAAACCTCACTCTCGTTGTGTGTTGTATAAAGCAACCACAACCCAAGACGGCGTGCCTGGCCTCTACTTGTGCAAGCAAAAGCCGTAACACTGTGCTTGTTATATCCGTATTTTTGGAGCGGTTTAAACGACGTTGAGCTTAGTTCAACAAGCTCTTGAGCATAGTCACGCAAATCGTTGTCAAAATATTTAACAGCCACACAAGTTGGTCTATTTTTAAGGCTTGAGCCTGAATAACTAAACCCGGCATTTGTAACGTTAGTTTGATTAAATTGATAAGCAAAATCTTCGGGGCGATCTTGTGCAATCGTCAACCCGTCTGACTCCCAGTAAGACATTGCTCTAAATACAGAGCACATCTCTTGAATCAATTTGTATGCATCTTCTTGCGTCTGTAAAAGCACGTTGCAGCTAAACCGCGGCTCTGTGCCACCCTTGCCATCAACCACAAGCTCACCACAGTATGCGCTGGCCTGCTGAAAACTATAAACATCTAAATTTCTAGGAATATTAGTAGAACCAAAAAAACCTCCAGCTTGATCTAATTTAAATTCTGTAGGCGTCAATATTTGCGAGCCTAACCCATAACGAGTGTTGCTTAAAAGGTCAAAAAGAATAAAAGCTGGATCATTGCACCATTCTCTGTCGGCTTTTAGCGTTCCATCAAAGACGCCGCTATAGCTCAATGAGCCATCAGAACGAACAGTTGCATTGTGCGGGATGCGTACCTTGACACCGCGAATTTTGTAACTGCGTTTTGGAATGCTTGGAAACTGTTCGGCGTCAAGCTTGAAACCAACAAGTGCGCTGTTAGGGAAACGTGTTGCCTCTTTAATTTTTTCGGTGTAGTCGTACCAAACCAAGTCATCAGTTTGGCTAATTGTATCGTCTTTATCATAGTATTCCTGACGTGTTCTTATAACACGAATATCAACCGGAAAAGATCCGTCAGGGTCTAGGATTATGACATGCCTGCGTTGATATAGATCTGGCGTAAATCCTTCTATCGTGACTTCATCTTCAAGAGTTTGGTATCCGCCACCGTTATATTGAATCTGTATCTTGTACTTTATTTTTACGCCTTTCACGTCGCCATTTTTTTTGTTGCGTGTTATTGATGGCGAACCAATAGTCAAACGCACCTGGTTGACATCAGTGTCAGTAATTTGCCTTGTAACAGGCGCTCCATCAGCATTGTGAGACCCGCCGCTGTGACCGCTTGGCTCAGGCGCTCTGGGCACCTCCACTCCAACAGCAACTGTTCTTTGGTTTAAATCCCCAACATTGCTTAAAAAACTTTGGTCTTGTCTGCCTGTACGCAATTCAACAATTGCGTCACTCATGTCAAAATTAAGCTGCTCAACAATGTTGGCATCAGTAATTTTTGAATTTTGAGTTACGTTTGCAGCCGCTCCAAGGACAGGTGTGTTATTAAAATAAATATCTTTTAGGGCAGCAACAGTGTAACCATCCGAAGCTTTATTAAGTCCGGCCGCAGACGGAAAACCCTCAATAGTGCCTTCGCTTAATAAATCAATTAAACGAACAACCTGTACCGAATCTAAATTGTCTTTTGCCATTCCTAGAGTTCCTCCACGTTAAGGCCAGCAGAAATTACAACGCTGCCAACAAGAACCTCACCGTAGGCAACTGGGACAGGAACGCCTTCTCTCCCAACGTTTTGGACACCAGAAAAGCTGAAATTGTTGCGTGGATCGTTGTCCCCGTCAGGGCCTGTTGGCACAGGCGTAAGCAATTGCGCTGTTCCAGCAAGAACCAAAGCAAGACCAATGTTCCCAGCTAGTGCAGCAGCAGCGCCTCCCACAATGGCAGTTCCAGAGCTAACTCCAACAACTGCACCTGAAGCGAAACCACTTAAACCAAGCGTTGCTCCGCCAGAGACAAGCGCCAAGCCAATCAACGCGGCACCAAGCAATATGCTGCCTCCACCTCTTTCAAAAAAACCGCCGCCGCCGCCGCCAGCACCAGATACAACCGGAATAATGCTGATGTCATCAGTTTGCCCAACCGGATAACTCAACTGTTCAGGATGATTTGCTAACTGCAAATCGTGCCGTCCTACTGCAACCTTGTAATACCCATCGCGCATTAACCCACGCAGCTCAGGAAAATTACACAGCAGAAACTTCATTGCCTCTGCTGGTGTACGCACTAATGCCTCAAACGTGCTTTGGCCGAGATGCTCTGCCAAGTGCCCGTAAACCTTGACCTTGCGGAGCATCGCCTGTTAACCGCTGTATCGCACAATTCTACCGGTGACTCCCTGCCAATAACCATCCCAATAATCGCGTGACGACAGCCTGTTCTGCAATTGATGCAGCATTTTGCCTTCTCCGATATAGACCGCCACATGATTCAAGCCTGGCGAACCGTCAAGCTTCATGAACAGCAAATCACCTTTTTGTGGTTCTTGCGAGGCAGCCTCAACAAAACCTGTCTCAACAAAACAATCTTCAAACAACGGTGATTGCCTAAAAGCATCGTGGCTGGTTGGCCGCGACCAATCACGCAACTTAATCCCGAGATTTTGTTTATACCAGTCGCGGACAAGAGTCCAGCAATCGGAAACGCCCCACACCCATTCACGACCAACTAGCGGGGCCTCGTAACCAGATGGCTCAATTTGACACCAAGCACCATCTAACAAACTGACAATGTGCCAAGGCAAACCAAACTGTTCGCACGCCATCTTGTCCGCTTCACTCGCAACCGCAGGTGTACTGGGATGACTGTGAACAACAGCAAGGATTGCCCCAGCGTCCTCAGCGTCGGCATAGTCAAGCGGATCAAGTACAAAAAAATTGTCTTCTGTCGAAATGTTTTTGCACGGCCAATAACGCTTACGACCCTTTGTGACAACAACAAGCCCGCAAGCTTCACGCGGTGCTTCTGTTGCCGCATGATCGGCCGCGACCTGTTGCCAAGCCTCAATCAATTGTTTAAGCCCAAAGCAGGGAACGATCCAAACGGCAAACCGCCATGCGCATCACCGTCAGGGAACCGCAAACGACAATCACTGACGCGCTTGCCACACGTTCCAGAAACATTCACTGACGTAGCTGTTCCGGCAACAATTTTGGGCTCATCTGTAGTGGATGGGTTGCCAGAAGTCCAAACAACGTTTGAACCGTTGGAATCTTCAAGCTGCAAAAGTCCAGCACCTCTAAGCCTTAGTTGCTTATTGTTCCAACCAGTGCTTGAAATAACAAAATAAGCGCCAGCTTCCGTCAGCGTTCCTTCTGTTGGATGGTTTGCCCTGTGGGGATTGTTAGAGGAAAGATTGAGCTTGGCGACAAACTCATAACTGTCTCTCCAAAAACCTGTTGCGCTGTTTACAGATGTTGAGACAATATTTGACCAGACAAAACCAGTCCAATTAGGGTTTCCATGTGTGTAATGAGATGTACCCGCGGGCAACTCATACGACTTTAAATTAAATGTGATATTTACAGACCTTGCGCCCCCTCCTATTGGGTCCGTGTCACTAAAAGTTCTAGACACAGTTGTGGTTTGATTCGCAGCAGTAGGACTACTGCCAACCAATTCCCAAGTAAAACCTCCTGATCGCCCAACATAAACATCATCAGGCCACCATTGTTTAACGCCATCGACAGTGAGCCAAGTGAGATCAGTAAGAGGGGCTAGACGGAAAGTATTAGATACCCAAACGACAGAACCATTGGCGTAATCAGTCCTGGCTAAATCTCTATTGTATAAAATTATATTGCCGTTAGATACAACTAATTCATAGCCATTTGTATTAAGACCAGGGCCTCTAGTTGTTTGCCAAAGAATTTCATCTGACTTGCTCTTTAAAACTAAATTTCCAACGTTATTTACTGTCAGTTTGTACCAGCCATTTGTTGAAACAAGTTCATCGCCCTGGTCTGACCTTAAACTGCTGCTTGTAGTAAGAACATGTGCGTTTGAACTGTAACTAAAGTTAGGGGCAGCAACTGCGCTAATTGAAACTCCCTCAACCGTAAATTCATCGGCTCCGCTATACCCACACTCTTTGCCTTTGTATTCCCACTGGCATAGGTTTTGCATCGCAAGACGACGCGGTACCTTTACTCCGCCCAAGTCAAGAGAAGACACAAGCTCAAACTCAACAAAGTCACGGTTTTCCGCGACTTTTCGATCGATGTAGTAAACCTCTTTTGGCAGTTGAGCACTTGCTGATGAGTCTGGGTTTCCATAAGGATTTTGACCGTCTTGCCAGTTTTCTCCATCAAGAAATTTGCTGAGGGTACGAATCCTCGTAACCTGTGCTCCGTTTAGATCATTGCCTGGCGTGATCTGATTAATGCCAAGCAACAAGCCTGTAACTTGGCTTTGCAGGTTTGCAATTCTGATTGATGGGCGAGGCAACGCACCATCACCCTTGTATTCAAAACCCGACGCCTCGATGGGTAGCGGCTGATAGTCAATGCTGCCGTATTTAATTGAATATGCGTCTATAGGATCTTCACCAGTAGCTGGCACATCTGTCTTGAGATTTCTGCCTGCATGAAAGTAGTACCGGTGGTCATCGTTGTGCAGCTCTTGGAAAAGCTGCAGCTCAAATAACTCAATAATGGCGAAAGGGCTGGAGCTAAGCAGCTCTTCAAACGCTCTGTTGCTCATGGCTCAATAACTTGCTGGAACGTGGCCGTAATCGTCGCCCTGTTTAAGTAAGGAACAGTTTTGCTCCACTCTTGACAGACCCACTTATACGTTTCAGTTTCATCAATAGGTGACCAGTCAAAATGTTCCGCCCCACCGCGTGCTTCAAGAAACGTTTCGATCGTGTCTGAGTCCGTTTCACTAATGTTCTGCCACGTCAGCGTCCAAGACTTCAGGTCTGTGTTTAGGCCATAGCGCAAACGTTGGCTGTAGCCGTCGCCAAACTGCACGCTTTTTACATTTGGCCTGCTTGCTTTTGACGCTCCATAGCTTGGAGCAATGCTTGGGAAAGTAGCCATCAGCGTGTCAACAAGCCTCCAGGTCGTTTTTGTTTAATCAGTTCAGCTTGCACAGCTTGGCCAATTACTTTGCCTAGTTGAGCAGCATTAGGCTGATTGCCTTGCACGTTACTGCCAGTCGCGTCAACGTTCACTGTCACGTTAGCGCCAGCCATTGCACTGTTTGGCGCAATGCTGCCAGAACGACCAGGGGTAAATAACTCAGGGCCACGCTCGCCAACCATGTAAGACGTGCCGCCTTTGACAGTGCCACCAGAAGCTTTACCACCGCCAAACAACATGCCAAGAATTCCGCCAGTGCTTCCAAGCGCCCCAAACGCTTGGTTGATGCCCATCTGCAAAAATTGTTTGCTTAAATCTTTTAAAATGCCTAGAGCAGATTCGCCAAGCGATTTAGTTCCATCAATCGCCCCCATGATTGCGTCAGTCACGTTGGATTTAATCGCATCGCCTAGCTTTTTATATTTTTCTGCCGTAGCCGCTGCTGCCGTGGCTGCTGCGTCATCTAGCTCCTTTTGCTTGCGTTTTTCTTCGGTAATGTCGTAATTCCTTTGCAGCTCATCTTGCAAAGCCGTAATTTTATCTTTGCTTAAATCCGGAAATCTTTCTTTAATGTCTAATTTGGCATTTTCAAGCTCTAACAGTTTTCTCGCTTCATCTGTAGCAGTTGCATCAAGCTCATTTTTTCTCTGAAGACTTACCAAAAGCGCGGCAGCAGCCTCTTGCTGCTTTTGTAGATCTGTTTTTTTCTCAGTTGTTGCTGTTGTTTTGCCTCCAGCTGCCGTAAGGCCGCCGCCTGTTTGTTGTATTGCGTTGGCAGCTGATGCGGTGCTTTGGGTCGATGCTGCTGGGTTAAAACCGCCAACGACAGCCAACTCTTTGACGCCTTGGGCAATACCTTGGCCAGCGCCTTTAATTTTATTAACGACGCCAGAAACCGCATCACCTAGGAAACCTTTGACCGCATTAAAACTTTTGCCCGCTTGATCAATAATAAATTTGATCGGCCCTGGCAAATTGTCGTAAAGACCCGCCATGGTATTGCGAATCGTTGCGCCAAGGTCGTTAAAAATACCGACGATGCCTTCCCTGATGGAATTAGCAAAATTAAGAACATTTCCTAGCTGTGTGTAATAGCCTTCACCAATAACAGCGAAGAAGCCTGTGATGGCTTTGGTCCCAAAATCAACCGCCTTCATCACTGCCTGGAATCCTTCCTCTAGTTCTTGGGCGAGGCTTATGTTTTCTTTCAACGGGGAAAGTTTTTCAAAAAATGTCGTAACGCCTTGAACCAGTCCACGCACCGGGGCTAGGACCAACTTCAACGCAGCTCCGAACACCTCAACGGTGACGGCGGCTACTTTGAATGTGCTCTTAAGTAGCAAGCCAAGCTCAGCACCATCAGCAAAAATATTTGTAAAGGCTGTCTGCAGACGCTTTAGGGCCCCGTTAATGGTGTCGCTGGCCTCAAAGGCTGCTTTTGCCGCTTGACCCTGCGAGTTTTTCTGATTCTCTAAAAGCTTGTTGTATTTGTCCGTATCGTTTAGCAGGGCCAGGATTGAAGGGCCTGCCTCTGTGCCAAACGCCTTGATAATGGTGCCAGCATCAGCGCCAGATTTTTTAATCTTTTCAAGCGTGCCCGCAAGGCCATCAGACTTAAGAGTCGATGCGCTGATATCTACCCCAAACTTTTTGAACTCGTCGCCAACCTTGCCAGCGGCCACTTGAGATAAGGCTGTTTTAAGTGCCGTAAAGGTGACCTCTGCGCCTTGACCGCCAGCGGTAATCTGGGCCACTGCAGCGTTGACCTCCTCTAGCGGCACACCCAGGGCAGCCGCCACTGGGGCCACTTTCGCAATGTTTGCCGCATATTCGCCAATAACAATTTTGCCGTCGTTTTGCGTCTGGATGAATCCATCGACAAGCTTGGCCGCCTTGTCTGCCTCTAAACCGTAAGCGTTTAGGACAGATGTCGTGGCATCACCAACCGTGTTGATGTCACTGAATCCGCCTGTTGCACCCAAGCTGGCCGCCTTAAGAATGTTTGCTGCATCTGCCGCATTCGTAAAGCCAGCAGAGGCCACGTCGTAGGCCGCCCCAGTTAGCTCGACAACACTGGCCTGGCCTGATAGCTCACGGCTTACATCACTTAAACGGGCCTTCAATTCCTCACTATTAACCCCAAGCGAACGCACTTTGGCTTCCGCAAAGTCTTGCTGGGCCAACGTCGAGAAGGCAGAAGTAAGGATACCCGCCGCTGATGTCAGCAAAGCGATGGGCCCTAAGGCTGTTTTTAAGGCAGTGCCCAGGGCCGCGACACCTGGGACCGCTCCCTTTGCCGCTTTGCCAAAAAACGCAGACGCAGCGCCTGCACCTTTTGCAGATTTAGCCGCATTGTCTAATGCGCCTTGTGCGCCCTTGGCTTTATTTTTTAGCTGGTCAACCTGTGCCTGAGTCCCCTTGATGGCAGACTTCGGCTGAGAAAAATCAAACTTGGCTGTAAGGACTGTTGTGGTCACATCAGCCAACTAACTTGTCCCAGCTTACCGCCGTTGCTGCTTTGCGCGATCCATTGCCTGCTGCTCCTTTTCAACCTTCAGTTCGTGGTAGGCAGCAAAGTAAATAAGCTCCGCATCGGTCAATTCGTTGCGAAGCCTGCTTACGGTCATGCCTAATTCGCAGGCCAGAAAGAACTCAAAATAAGCCCAGCTGTCCTGCTTTAGTCGTTTTTTGCTTCTTCAATGTCGGCCTCTTCTCCAAGGCCAAACAAAAACAGCTCAATCTCGTTTAACACGGATTCAGGTAGCTGCCGTTGAAGCTTGGGGGCATCAGCAGAAGCAAAAGCCTTTGTCCCGTCTTCAAGCTCTGCCATCTGGCACAACATCTGCGTGCTGATGTCTAATGCTTCGTCAGTGCCAGAAAGGCTTTGCGCTTTTTTACGGTCAGCGCGTGTGATCGGTTTAAAAAACAGATCAACAACTTTCTTGCCTTCAGCGTTTTTTAGTTCAAACTTGCGGCGCTGGTTGAGGTCAAACGCCCCAACCAGCAGATCTACGGTGCGATTTTGAGCCATTAAATAAAAGCTTGCGCTTAAATCATAGCCTTAGATCACTGCAGGTTCAAAGTGATTGTGCTGCTAGTGATGAAGTTGCAAGAAACAACGACCAATTCACCGACAGTTGAACTGATTTCCATATCAGTAATGATCCCATTGAACTTAGCTGAATCGGTATCAGCACTTGTTCCAGTGGTAAACAGCTCAAAAGTTGCGTCGGCTGTGTCAGCAGCCGTGATCACATCCTCAAGGAACGCTGCTTGGCCTGTTGCGTCTGGGTCATAAACCAGCTCAACAGTGCCAGACCCTGAAACCAAACTGCCAACAAAGCTACGGAAAGTATCGCCTTGCTTTGTGGTGTCAATCGTTTCTTTCGTAGTGGATAAGCTCCAGCTGCGGGTGCCAACGATGGTGGCATTGCTTGAGCCTGCTGCGTCGAACTGGACTGCTCCTTGTTCGCCTCGAAGTGTTGCCATGGTCAGAGTTCCTCGATGAATTCAAAGGTCACAGAGACCCGTGTTTGAAAATAGCCTTCAGGTGCTGGGGATGCCAGCGCCGTCGGACCATTGGGAGCGTCGAAGAAAACCCCCGACACGATCTCTCTATTGTAAAGGTCTCGGATTCGTTTACCAATCACCAAGTTCGCGCCAGGGCCGACGCCTTTGCCGCTGAAGATGTTGAACACGACAAGGCCCACGATCCGGTTCTGAGAATTGGTTGTAGACCCTTGGCTTAGGTATTGGTTGGCCCCAAAGGTTGTTAAGCACTGCACAAATGAGCTATTAGGCGTGGGCTCAAAGGCCATGTTTTGAAAGACCACAGAAATCGTGGGGCTGTTCGCCAGCTCAGTGGCTAGTCGCCCTTCGATCGTAGCCCGCACTGAGTTGAGGTCTGTAGCTGCCATCAGATCTTGCCTTTCTTCTGGGCCTGCTTAACAGCATCGTTGAAACGTTGCTGAGAATCAACCTGCAATTCTTTGGTGATAATTTCAGGGAAACCCGCAACAGTGGCTTGACGTGTCTTGAAGGTGCCGCCCCATGAAGGTGGCAGGGCGGTGCCCATGCAGACCGGCTCGGCATATTCCACGGCGTTGTGAACGTTGTAAACGTTGCCGATTGTTTCAGTCCCTGGTTGGTAGTTTATGCCCTTCGCTTGAGGGATGCTTCCTCCTTTTGCCGACGAATATTCACCGGGTGGTTCTGATTTGTTACTTATGGCGTTTTCACCGATCTGCCAACTTGCCCTCAACCTGCCGGTTTGGGTTGGCGTTGCTTCTTTTAACAATTTGTCGGCTTCAAACACTGTGCTTTGCGCGAAAAAGTCCCCCAGCTGGTTTAAATAGTCGTCAACACCATCAAAACCAATTTGCTTTGCCATCGTTAGGCCCTCAAATAAAGGTCGTAGGCAATATCAACACCATTCAGCTCTTGCTTGTCCACCTGGACGATCTGATAAACAATGCTGCTGATCACCACGCGGTCTTTAGTCTCCGGTGCGCTAGTCACATCTGCCGCCGAAATGGTCAGCTTTTTGTCACCCGCTTGAATTAGCTCGTTGGCCTCACGCAGCGCCACTTCACTGACAACACCCTTGATTGCTGTGTCTGATTCAGTCTCTGTAACCGTGCCCGTCGTGGGGTTGTAGCTGCCGCCACTTACAAAGCGGATCGTGACATCACCGCCAAGAACCGTTCCCCCGATAATCGGGGCGAGCTTTGCCGCCAGGATGTCACCGAGAGCCATTAGAGCTTGTAAGCGATGGCAGCACCGCTGGTTAGCTGGATGCTAGTAAACACGCCGTAGATAACAGTACGGGCCACAAAGGTTTCCCCATCGAGTGAGTCGCCTGTATAGCTAGCCGCAGTGATTGCATTAATCACCGTATCCTCTTTGAACTGAATCGCCCCGAAGCGTCCAGTTCTTGCATCTGTTCCGGTGATTGATTCACCTTGGCAGCCCATGTGCATTCGATCAGCTCCGTTTGACAGAAATGTTGCCTGGTCCACTGATTCTAAGGCTGTGCAGATATCTTTCAAACATGGGCGGCACGCGATCAGCTCCCACTGAACCGGTCTTATCAGGCACGACCGAAATGCTGCCCACCTGAATGCTCTTGAAGTCCTCAAGGCCACCCAGGCTGATGCCGTCTTTGTTGCTGTGCAGGTAAACCGCTAGCTCAATCTGAGCGTGTTTAATCTGCGACGGGATCTCTGTATCGGTAAAGAAATCGTCGGCAATACGAAAAGGAAAACCCGTTGCGTAGGTATTGATATACGTCGAAGGCTTTCTGACACCTGTACGCGGCCACTCAAGCGCCTGCGTGTCGGTTGCCCTGGCCCCTAGAAATCTTTCACGGTCAAGCCGTTGTGTGGCAGCTGTCAGCGCACGGTTGCGACTATCAGCGTTGCCTGAGCCCCACTTGTTCGCATCAGTGCCCAGCACCATGGCGTCAACGTAAGCGTCAGCTTCCGCCAGCGTCATGTAGCTGTTCGAGCTTGCCCCGCCCGCTGTTGCGACGATTGTTACTGCCATTGGCCTTGCGGGTGGTGGTCTTGGGTTCAGTCTTAGCAGGGGCAGAGGCCACCGCTTGCGCGGCAGCCTGCTGTTCCCTAAGTCGCTTAAAAGCGAACAAAGCCATTAGCTAGAAGCGCCCTTAAGCGCAACAAAGTTAATGACGATCGCCTCTGACAGCGACCCAGAAGTCACGTTTGAAACGGTCAGGTTGAAAGAACCTGCCGCCATCGTGTTTGCCTGCACCAAATAGCTGCCAGCAGTCCCGGCAGAGCCGTGAACAGCAACGACAACATCTGTTGCAGCCACCTCGCTGTTGGTCACAGCAAAAGTGGCTTCAGCGCCTGCACCAAGGGCAGCGCCGTTCATGGTGATTTGACCGGATGCAGCGTTAATCGTCACGCCGGTCGTCTTGTTGGTGGCCTGGGTGACAGTACCGCCAGTGGTCGGGCCAATGAGTTTGCCCGCTGTTGCCTCAAAAATGGATGCCATGGTTAGTACCTCCTGGGTTAATCAAGGGAGCTAACAACGGTCGAGCGGACGATCCCAATGTTCTTGGTTTCGTACACCTTCGACCAGTTGCCCACGGTTTCCAGCTGAGCGCGAGTCGGGTTGACCGTGGTCACGCCCCACTTGGCACCGATCGGGTGGTAGCAGTACCCGAGCGAAATTGCAAGCGCGTCTGACAAACTTAATATGTCACGGTCAGTTTCGGTCCTGAGCGCAGTGACCTCAGAACCGCCAACAGCGCCCTGAGTCATGAAGTAAACGGCGTACTCCTTAGAAGCGCCGCTACCTGTGGTTTGCACGTCATCGCTGATGACAACCCGCATCCCCATGAAGACCGGAACAGTGGGGTTACCAAATGCACCCGCAATCGAACCGCCGCTTGCGGTTGCGCCTGCAGCGGTATCCCCTGCAGCGACGAAATCGACGGCCCTTCGTTCGACAAGCTCGTAATAAGTCGCGCTGTGCATGACCACAGCGGCCAACTTGTCGCCTTGATCGCCCAAGAGGTTCTTGGCACGCGCAACGTGGCTAGGCGTCAGTGAGGTCGGTGTATCGCCAGACTCAGAATCCAAACACAGGCCAAAGAAGGCGCTGCTGGAAGAGTTGTTATTAAGCGAGCCGAACACACCAGACAGGCAGGAAACAAGATCCTTCTGCTTTTGGTGGTTGACGTAGCGGGCCATTTTCTGGCCAATCGCTCCGATGGGGTCGGAGCCAGATGCCAATGCTGCAAGGTCTCTTGCCTCAAAGGCCCTGCCTCTACGAAGCAACACGCCGATTTGACGATCTGCTTCGATTTTGCCTGGTGTCAATGACGTGCTGTCGGTCAGCACCTCAAAGTCGCCTGAAAGGTTTGCCTTATAGAAAGGCACGGAGACAAAGTCCCCGGAGCCATCGCCGGAGGTATTTAGCTCGGCCATCGGTTGCACCACACCCGACTGCAAAAATGCGTCGGAACGGGTCGATTCCTCGATGACGTAAGGACTAAATACCTCGGGGATGATCAAATCTGACCGAAGGGTGGCCATGATCTCCTGAAGTAGTGTTTACGGTGTGGGCGTAACCCGATTGGCTCGGCGTAGCGTTGCCAGTTGATTCATATTAACGCTCGCGCAAACGTTTTTCCGCTTCGGCTTTGTAATTTTGCCAATTCTCAGGGTGCTTTCTAATAATTTCACCCAAGGCCGACATGTTGATGCCGCGATTGATGCCGCCGACGGTCAAGTCACGAAGCAAATCAGGATCTAGCCCCCCGCTTGATGCACTACGCGCTGCAGGTGCGCCACCGCCCTGGGGCTTTGGAGCCTTCTGCACCCACTCCGGCACGTTGTTACGAGCCCAATCGGCAACAGGAATTCGCTCATAGCCATCAACCACCACTGGGCCATTGTTGCCCTGCTCAATTTCCATGTCCTTCAAATAGTTCCGCATGACTAGATCAGGGTCATGCACAACATCTGACAAGGCGCTAACCGCAGGCGCAGTCAACTCAAGGTCACGTACACGGGTCTCAAGCTCTGCGATGCGTTCATCTTTTTTGGTGCTGTTTTCGCGGAACTGATGTTCTCTGGCTTGCAATGCTTCGCTGTATTTGCCCTGTGATTCCAGTTGTTCTTGCTCTGATTTTGCCTTGAAGTCCATCAACTCTTGGACATTGACACCTTCAGGCACTGATTTGGATTTTTTTAATTTACCAATCAGCTCGTGATTTTTGCGCTCTAATGCTTCGACGCTGCTTTTAAGCAGTTCCAATTCACTTGTGTCTGCTGTAGGCGTAGCCTCTTGCAGTTGTTCTTCAGACATAAATAACCCGTAAGGTTAATTGCAGCCCAAATGTACTACCAAAGAAACTTATTCGCCCAGTAAGCCTTTGAACTTGGCCCGCGTTTGATGTTTTGCGCGTGCCGGGCCTTCCAATTTTTGCGGGTTTCAGCAGCGGCTTTGCTTTCACCCTCACGTTTGGGGAAACGCTTTGCACCCTGCAGGCCAAACCTCAACAGCTTTTCTTTGCCGTCAACCTTGGTGACAACCGCAGCCGCATATTTGGGGTGCTTTGTGGTCATTATCGGTTTATTGAGGCCCTCGAAGCGGTGGCCTCCTTTTTCAATATTGGCCATTACTTCCGTTTTCTTGTGCTTGCCTTGGGCTTGGCCTTTGATTTTGGCCGCAACAGGTCCGCATCTGCCTGCCGCGCTTTGCCTTTGCCGGTCACAAAACTGTTGACCCGGCCCATGGCCCAAGCCTCCATCGGCACGTTGCGCGATCCGCCCTGAAGGTAAGCACCTTGACCACGGCGATAAACAGCAGATAGCTGCCCAAGTGTGAACCTGGACTTATCGGCCTTTTTTTTGAGCGCGGCCTTTGTTGCCTCGCTTAGTGGTTTTCTTTTTGGTGCCACCTTGCTTGGTCCTCGATGCAGAAACGGCTTTGATGTCAATAAATTCGCCTGCCTTGTAAGCAGCCGCTGTGCGCTTGATCTCTCGGGCTTTGCTTGCGCGATTCTTGGCACCAGACAGGTACTTTTTCGGCAGGCCAGTGGCCTTGTCCTTAGAAACGCGCCGCATCTTCCGGGCCATTACTTCTTTTTCTTCTTAGGTTTTTTCTTGCCCGCAGGTTTCTGGGGCTTTATAGGGCCTTTGTAACTAGGCATCAGCTGTCCTCCTTGGATGCTTCTGTTTTAGCTGCTTTTTTCTTGGCAGCAGGCTTTTTTGGTGGGCAAGCCGGGGCCTCTTCTGTGGTCGGTTTGAACTTGAACTTGCTGTGAAGTTGCATGGGACAGGCCCTAACAGCATCACCAGCTTAACTTCAGCCGAAAAACTTGCTTACCAGATCGTTGTCTGCCTTGGTGAGCGAGCTTGCAAGCAAAATTTCCACCATCTGCCCCAGCTTCTCC
>Ga0208666_1000552_pt1 | contig 17497 bp, 17 predicted proteins | sample 5B_taG_FD_184078 | JGI IMG/M metagenome (GOLD analysis project Ga0208666, IMG submission 184078) | Marine viral communities from the Subarctic Pacific Ocean - 5B_ETSP_OMZ_AT15132_CsCl metaG (SPAdes) (version 2) | ecosystem: Environmental > Aquatic > Marine > Oceanic | place: Pacific Ocean...
GCCGGGATATCGCAAAGCTAAAAGACTTTTGCAAAAAACACGGATTTAAACCTGCGGTCCGGTTGAATGGAACAAGCGACATTGATTGGGAAAATGTTATCCATCCCGATCATGGGTGTAGTATTATTGAATTGTTTAATGACGTTCAATTTTATGACTACACAAAGAACCCGCAAAGGGCAGTCAAAGCGGCAAAAGGTTTATTACCTTCAAACTACTCGTTGACCTTTTCACGCAGTGAATCAAATCACCGGCATTGCATGAAAGTATTAAGGGCCGGCGGAAATGTTGCCGTGGTTTACTCAAAAAATGTTTTCAATACGGCATTAAGTTTTCAAAGAAATAGCATTCTAGATAAAGAAATATTTAACGGTGATGAAACCGACCTACGGTTTTTGGATCCTAAAAACGTGATAGTAGCATTACGCGCCAAGGGTGATGCTAATAATGATCAATCTGGATTTGTGGTTAATTAAGACAATGACAAACACAGAAATATTTCTAGTCGTTTTTATTCTTTTGCCCGTGATGGGTGTCTTTTTGGGTGCGTTTGCTTATGTGATGCATTCGGAAATTAAATTTATCAGGGGAAAGGAGGATAAATAATGATCCGCAAACTTGGCAAGTGTCAAAAGACTAAACAGGACGGGGCGCGGATTTGGTTGCAAAATAAAACACTTTCAAAGTGTGGATTTATTCCCGGCGCAAATTACGTCAAGTCTTGGAACATGGGAAAAACTCCCGTGCTCGAGCTTCATTTAGTTAATGAAAATGATTTAGTTGATGAATGGAACATTGTTAGCGGCAAAGGTGAAACTCCCGTAATTGATATAACCGGCTGGACCGTAAAACAATTTTTTGAAGGGTGCACCGGATACCGCGCAACCTTTGAAAAGGGATTGATTAAACTCGAGGGGGTCAAGAGTGAATAAGACAATTTTGTCACTCTGTGATTATTCGGGCAGGTGGTCCCAGCCATACCGGGAAAATGGTTACAATGTCATTCAAGTAGACATTAAACGGGGTGAAGATATTCGCTTATTTGAAAAGGTCGAGGGCGGGGTTCATGGTGTATTAATGGCACCACCTTGCACCGAATTTGCTGTGAGTGGTGCGCGGTGGTGGAAGGATAAAGACCCCGAATTACTTACAAATAATATTGCCCTTGTCGATGCATGTCTTCGCGCGGTTGTACTTTATAAGCCGGCGTTTTGGGTAATGGAGAACCCAAAGTCTAGACTTCAAAAGTGGTACGGGAAAAAGCGGTATAAGTTTGACCCATACGAGTTCGCTGGATGGTTGCCAGAATCAGAACAATTCAACGAACAATACACAAAAGAAACTTGGCTATGGGGTGAATTCAACGAGCCAGAAAAAAAAGAATTACCACCGGTGCAAGGGTCAAAAATGTGGAGTCAATACGGGGGCAAATCAGAAAGAACAAAAGAGATGAGAAGCCAAACCCCGTTGGGGTTTAGCTATGCATTTTATAATTCAAATAAATAAACATGAAACAACAAGTATTAATAAGATTAAAACCAACAAGGGAAAAAGCACCGGAAATAATTGCAAGGTTTTGGTTTAAAGAATTAAAAAAATTAACAACAAAAAAGAAAGATAATTAAATGAATAGGACAAAAAAATATTACATCTCGCCAACAAGCGGCGGGTCGTGGTCGGTTAGGTTTGGAACGGAAGAACAATACGACATTGTTGAAATATTCCGGGCTAAATCTCGCTCTAAAGTCGAGATGCAATTCTTATTAAACCATGTTAACAAACAACTGGAAAAATAATGAAATATATAGTTGAAAATTATATTGGTAACGATTGGGAAATTGCTTTTTTTCTGGAAGATGAAAAAGGGCGAAACCCTTTAACATTTGAAACAATAGAGGACGCACAAAAAGAAATAAACGAATGCGTTGAATCATGTAGAGATGCTGTGAAGCAAGGTTATATGATGGGACCAATAGACGGAAAAGAAACTTACAGAGTAAAGGAATATTATAATGCCACATGATAAAAGAATGACAAAAATTGCTGGAGCATTTGCGGACGCTGTCACAGTAATATTTTTTATTATATTGCTACTATGGGGTGAATGGTTAGTCCCTTCAATTGTGGGGGTGTTTCAATGAAGACACCAAAAGGAATTGTAGAGCACCGGGGCAAATTACGTTGCCAAATTAATTTTCCCACGGGGCGAACTTGGCGAACTTTGCCGACTTTAGATTTTGCTGAAGCAATTCTATTGAAAGCTCGAGCGCAAGAACAAGCTCAATTAGGTATCGATTTCCTCAAGGAGATCGATGATAGTAAGATTAATGATAGTATCGACCATCGACCCGTTCATCGACCAAATGATGCCGGCGGGTTTGTTTCTCCAGCTAAATCAACTAATATAAGACTGGGCGAATGTTTTGATAAATACCTTACAGCAGGTGCCCCAGATAAATATGATCAACCTGCCAGGATTGATAAGTTAAAGAAAATTAAACGGCAGATAATTAACCTACGGCAGATTTTCGACCAAATATTATTTAATGATTTGCAGGTGGTACATTGTAAGCAATACAAGCGGCATCGAGTGGCTCAAATCACTGCGGGTCCAAGGGGTAAAAAGGGCGGCACCAGAACTGTCGAGACTGAACTGACTCAGTTAAGTGTGGTGCTTACATGGTCTGCACAGGAAGGGTTAATCCCTTGGAACCCTCTTTATAAACAGAAACCTAAATTTAGGCGTGAATCTGAGATCCAGCACTGCACTGAGTTTATGCCGCGAACTGCGGAGATATTGCACAAATTAGTAAGACTAGCATTTTCTAGTACTAAGAGTGAGATGTTAGGTTGGCAAATGTTGATTGAAGCATTAACTGGGTGCCGCACTCATGAGATAACTAAATTGCCGCGACACGCTGAAGAAGGGCATCCTGGATACTTCGACGAAAAACGTCTGTATGTGAAGCGCGGCAAGTTCGGCAGGTTCAATTTTATTATTATGACTCCATATTTGCACCGTGTGCTCACTTTGTGCCGAGAGTGGGGTCAACAGAGGTTTCCTCAATCAAAATACCTCCTGCCCGGTCGTGATGGCATTAGTGTCGTTTCTAACACTAGTTTGGCACACTGGTTGAAACGCCGGCATGAGAAGTATGGTGAAAATAAATACACCTCACACGGCATGCGAGCATTCTTTGTCCGGGCAACTCGGTCCCAAGGTTTAGACATTGATAACGCGCAGTCTCTTGATGAAGAGATTGCAAAAAGATTGGGTCATGCTCCGGGCACTGGTGCCGCACTGGTGCAGCGGACTTATGGTGAACCCGAGCCAGGATGGTGCGGCGGCAAGGAATTAGACTTTATCCCGAAGCAGGATCGACCCGCTTGGGAAATCATGGAAAAGAGAATACAAAAGAAAGGTAAAAGTTGTGACTAAATTAATAACTACAATGGCAGTCCTAATTGGACTGATGGCAATATCGACCGGCAAGACTGTAAACATGTCTTGGTATGGTCCTAAGTATGACGGTCGTCCGACATCGTCCGGGCAGATCTTCGACCACCGCAAGCTAACCTGTGCGAGTTGGGATTATCCGCTGGGAACCAAACTCAGACTCACCCACGGTCCTAAAAGCATTGTGGTGATAGTTAACGATAGAGGTCCGGCAAAGCATTTGCTGCGGACTCGACAACTGGACGCAAGTCTGGGAGCGTATCGGCTATTAGCAGACCCTGCTTCTGGAATCCTTAAAAATGTGAAAGTCGAGGTGATTAAATGAAAAAACCAAAACTATTAATGTTTAAAGATTTTAATGTCGTTCAATTAGAGTTAACTGATGACGAGTTCGACATAATAGAGTCTATAAAATATCCATCTGATGAAACAAAAGGTCTTGTACCGGCATTTGAAGAGACTTTATTTTCAATTAATGGGTCAATCGAACCTATCGAGATGGGGTCTAAGGAAGGTGTAAATATATGGACAAGAGAAGGTGATATAATTACTGATCCATTTGTGGCGGCATTGACGCACCATCAAATGCTTAATTCTTTTCAACTTATTGAAAGAGAAAAAGATTGGCTTGAGTCAGTTAGTATTTTGTTGATCCCAGAACCATTAGTAGACCTACTAACAATTAAGGTTAATGAAGCTAGAGAAGACTTTGAGGATTTAGATGGCAGAATATTTGATAATCTTGGTGATAAATTAAGTGACCTAATTGAACTTGGGTCGCAGGATTATGACCAAATAGTAAGTTCAAACGGAATAGTAAGTGTTGTTTAAATCACTACCGTGCACTACAGATGCACTACCGTGCACTACGGAGAGGTGAAAAGTGGTACCCCGACTAGGATTTGAACCTAGAACCAATTGATTAAGAGATACTTGTATGATTCAGGAATAATGTATTACAAGGGTTTTAGAGCAAAAAGCCCATAAAAACCAAGGTGAGTGCACTATAAATGCACTCATTTTTTTTTGCGTAATTGGAGTGCTAAGTCAGCATTAAAGCTTTGAACACCTATCGCCGCGCACTCTCTTTCTGACTTTGTTGATCTTGGGTTGAGTAAAACTTTTTGAGCGTAATCAGACCAATATTTGCGCTTTGCTTCGCGCTCCATCCAATAGGTCATCGACCGTGCCGAATGAATAATTTGCTTTTAGCTTTTGCTCTCTCTTGTCGCACAATTTCATCGACCACTAGCTTTGTGTTTTCTTTTGGTAGTCGGTTGAATAGTTGCCGATTATCGTAAACTTCTGTTTTGATCCTTTTTCGGATAGCTTCCCCGGAGATTTTGATATAATCATAAAACTCATCTGGTTTCATGTCTCGACCGAAAAGGTTAACAGTTGAGTTCCTACTTGGGAAACTTGGGTAAGCATTCTTTTCGACCAGATATCTCAACTCTTCTGATGCTTGAGGGGTGCTCCAATACCGGCTACTGACATGCATTTTAACTGGTTCCCCTAATACGTTTAAAGTGGGTTTATTCAAACGCCTTACAAAAGGTATTTGAGAGTACAGCATGGTTTCAATATCAAGCCCATCATAGCGACTAGGATCTTGTAACCTGTCCATGTCTCGTAGCAATCCACCGAAAGGAACTGCCGCACCAGTTGCAGTCCTAGAAAATTGTTGAAACACAACTTCTTTAGCACGTTTACCGCTCATGTTTTGATTGATGATAGAGGATGTTGCTACCATACCTTTCAGAAATGAGTTTTCAGTAATCACTCCAGCAGAGTAAGTCATGGCTAAAGCCAATCTTTCCGTCAAACTGCTGTCTTGCATACCGTTGAACCTGTGACCATCCAGGAACGAGCCAACCACCGCAAACGGAATTGCCATTACAGTGTCCTTGTACGGAATGTAAGTGTCATTAATTTTTATGGAATAAGGTACCGCACCAGTTGCTTTCCATGTCTTGCTTTTGCCGTAATCCCTCGGCCCGGACCCGTGAATCATAAACCAAGGGTCTTCATCGTCTTTGAGTGACCAAGCTAAAGCACCCACAGATGCCATTGCCATAGTGCCGAAAGTTGATTTTCCAAATTGATCCCCTAATTGGTCTTGTCTCACACTTTCGTTTTCTGAGAGAGGTTGACCATAAAGTTGACCTTTACGTTTTGCTTGTATCCATCGACCGTAACCCACTGGGGGGAAATAATTGAGGGATTCATTAGTTACGTTGCTTACAATGTTGACGAATGGGGCAACCATTCGGAAAATTGGAAACTCCGCATTCATTTTATTGACTAGATCAGCAATAAATCCCAAAGCACCATATGGTTTATTTGAGTAGATAACTCTTAACGCATATTGTTTAGCTTCTTCAGGTTCAGTTCGACCTTGTTCCATCAGTTCGGCAATTCTGCGCCGGCGATCTAGTCCTGTAAGTTTTTCTTTATCTGCTTGTCGAGTAGCTTTCTCTCTCTCAGCTTTGGTGTTATTAAGCATCTCATCGGTCCTTTGACCTAGTGCTTTACCCGAAAGCTTTTCTTTCTTAGCAAGATTACGAGCCATGATTGCATGCTTCATCTCTTCAGCAGTCTTAAAAAACAACATGTCTCCCGCACTTAAAGCCCGACCAACAAACTTCAAATAACTTAGGGGGTTAAATTTACCACCTCTAAATTCATCAATTAATTCTAGGTTCCTGGATTGTTCAAACTTCTCTAATCTTGTACCGGTAATAATTCCAGTTTCTAAAACTGCCCTGCCCTCAGACAAACCTTTACGCATCCCTCGGGCTATTCCTTTCATCATTGCTCCGAAATCTCCGGGCCGGCGCATGAAATTAATGATAGTATGTGCTGCCAAGTTTATGGTCGAACCAAGCAAATTGATTGTTTGGGTGCTTAAACCAGAAAGAACATTGGCAAACCAAAAATCCCAAAAAAGATCACCAATGCCAAAATTCTTTTCGCCGGCAATCATGTCCATCATTTTGATTGCTTCACGTTGCTTCTGAAATCCTTCTGGCATCGACTCAATAATTTCAGCTTGTTTTTTAATTCTTCTTTTTAAATCTTCTGTTAATACAGGAAGATCTAATCGTTTTGAAAGTTCTTCATCAAATTGAGAATCAGAAAACATTCCTAAATTCGACCACTCGATAATCTTTTCGTATTTTCGTTTAATTGGAGTCGGGATTAACGTCCCATCTGTTCTGTTTAACTTTTTGAGAGCAGCACGTTTTCTTTTTGTAGAGAGTTCTTGGTACCTCTTGTTAAGCATGTCTGCTAGGATCTCAGCATTCTTACCTTCTAAACCGGTTCGAGCTATTATGTCATCAATTACATTAGAGCGGACTTCGCTTTGCCCTGCTTTGTTTTCTTTAATTACTTTGTCAAGATTTTGACCAAGCCGCACTAATGATGCGCGAATAGCCCGGTCAATTGTTGACGCACTGAATGGCATTGGAGATCCTTCATTAAAGATTTGATCAAGTTCAGCAATTTGTTCTGGGCTTAGATTTTCTTGATCTCTTAATTCTTGTTGAGTTTCGAGCCAAACCTGTTCGTATTTGTCTAAATTTAAAATACCTTCAGCAAGTATCTGTTCATCAGTCAACTTGTCCATCGACGACTTACGGTTGGGTCTTAAAGACTCCAAGTGTTTGCGTAGATTGTTAGCTAAACGGTTGGCAAAGCTTTGCAATGCAGGTGTAGTAGTTTTTTTGGAAGATGGATTTATTGCTCTTGCTAAAGAAGCAATAGTTTCATTTTTATAACGCTTCCAAAGCGGCATCTTGTTTAACACTTTTGCAATGCGCTTTTTAATTTCAGCGGAAACTTTAGAGTGTTTTCGTTTATACTTTGACTCCACCCTTCTAGCTTCCCTTTTTGCAGTCGCAGGATCCATACCTGAACTTTCAAACTTTTGAGCTAAAGTGGTACCGTCTGGGTTAGAGAAATGTTGCCGCACGATTTCTGCCGTTTCTGGTTTCTCTTCGGCGGCAACTAGTTCCCCCACTTGCTTCCTTGTTGCATTCCTTACCCTTGGATCATTTCCAACAAGCTTATCTTTTGTTTCATTAATAATCTCGTTAACTACCTGCTCCTCGGTATCCCTTAAAGTATCTCTTACACGTTTAAATGCTTCTTTAGCATCTGTTATTTTTTTACCGGCAATTTTTTCAAAAGCTCGTTTTGCATAACGCAACATGCCACCGACACTGAGTTTACTAAAATGATTAAACGCTTGGAGGTATTGACCGGCATTTGTAGCTGATTCGTTTATAGATTCAATTAGTGAAATTTGCTCATTAACCCTTTGGTCTGCCCTAGTAGTATCACCTTCGGCATTTGCAGCTTTTTCGTCATCGCGCAAAGATTGAAGAACTTCAGCTTGATAAATTGTTTTTTGCGCTGGAGACATTGAGTCGTTTTTATCCACAGCACGATTGACTGCACCGGATAATCCTTTTTCCTGGATGTCTCTTTGAGCGTATTCAGCGTCAGATTCGTTGTTTCTTTTTTCGTATCCAACATTATTAACACCTCCAAGCGTTTCATCAGAGAGGTCTGCGTTTGCAAATTTAATAGCACGATTGCGGACATTGTTATCACCTAATGCGGCATTGACTTCTGGTGGTAGCTCGTCAATTGGTGCAGGAGTTTCATTGTCCGCATCATCCCATGCAGTTCTAACAGCATCATTTATTTCAACCTCATTTTCTGCTGCCCACTGCTCTAAAGTCTTACCTTGTTTTTTTGCTAATCGAGCATACTTGTGGAGCGCATTGTACACATCTTGATTTGCAGGTATACTGTCCGGGTCCGGTTGATCTGCTGCTCGTTCTGTCGCGTCTTGAACTTGTTCTTTTGCAGCTTGCTCCTGTTGCTCGGGAGCGGCATCTGGTACTACCGTAGAGAAATCTTTTTCTTTGGGTTGTGGTTGTGCTGGTGCGGGATCCTTCTGTTTTGTTTCCTCTTGTTTAACCTCTTTGGTTTTTTCAGTTGGTGCTGGCGCAGGTTCAGAAGTCTCTTTAGCTTCAGCTTCAGCTTGATTTACTTCTTCAGCTTTCTGTTGGGGATCTGGTTTAGGTTTGTCTGCTTGATCTAGCATCTCATCTAAAGATGTATCAGCATCAACTTCCGTTTCCTCTTTCAACGGAATTTCATATGAAAATTTTTCCGGGTCTTTAGGATTAGGTACCTTAGTGTCTTTTGCTGGGGCTTTAGTGCCCTTCATTTGATCCTCAATAAAACCTTGCGCTATTTGAGGTATGCTTGTTGGACCTTCCCCAAAAAATTCACCAACTACTCCCGGTGCACTAATCTCTTCTCCTAATACAACAGACTTTGTTGCTTCACCACTTGCACCTCCCGCACCTTGTACTCCAAATTCCTTTATAGTTGCTGCCCCTTTGCTAGTACCTGCTTTCTTAGCACTGGACAAGAATCGACCACCCAATCGACCGGTAAACATATCAAACAATGCAACAGGTATGCCCCCTTTAATACCTTCAGATCGCAAATCACCAATTACTTCTGGGTCAGTAAATGCAGCTTCTAATGCTGCAGGGTTAGTAACATCAACCCCCTTTTTCTCAAGACCAGCAAGAATGATACTGCTATATTCTAATGATAGTGCAGATATGCCAAACGTCTCAGTCATGCCGCCGCTTGCGCCAATTGCAGCACCGGCTGGAACTGTTAATTTAGAAAAAGGTCCACCTAACAAACCTAACCCTGCTCCCATAGTAGCACCCGCACCGGCTCGAGCAGGTGCTTTTTCTGCTACAGTCGGTAAATAAGCACCCATTGATTCAGCAACTAACTCAACTAAAGTGCCGCCATAATCATGTTTAAATAAATTACCAATTGCTTCACCAAAACCTTCAGACCTGTAAAACTTCTCAAGTCCTTTACCCATTGGCAGATTTTTTTGAATAGCTGCAGCTTCAGATATGTCATAAAAATCAGATTTTTCAGGATCTTCAAAAGGATCCATTTCTGTTTGACGATAACCTTGATACCCTCTGTAGACAGCGTTTCCTATTCGCTCAAAAAAACCTAAACCTTCTGCTTCTTTTTTAGCTTTAGCCGCATCTTCTTTTTTTACATTTTCCCGAATTTGTTTTTCGTATGCTTCAGGATCAGATTGAGGGTCACCGGGAATTACAAACTCAGATTCATCAATAATCTTAGTAGCTTGTTCTTTAGACAGTTGCCCTTTTCGATACGCATCACGAACTTCGTTTGCGTCTTTATATGTAGATGCTTCGGGCATTACTTATCAAGCCAATCTGCAGTGCTAGATTTTGATTTTGTTTGTTCAGCTATAGCGGCTTCAACAGGTATAACTCTCCCTATAGGTTTTCCGTAACCAAATAATTTTTTAGGAGCAGACTCTGCATCAATAAATGTCCCGTCTTCAGTTTGAACTACGCTTTTAATTCCAGCATCTTTCATAGCATTCAATGATATGACATTCATTTCAGATATCTTTTTGTCTGCTGTAACCGCACCTGCCAATGCACCTTCTTGAGTAGGTAGTTTTATTTGACCATTTTTAGTATTAAGAACACCGTCAACTTCTCCGACTTTCACAGGAATTAAATCTTTTTCATTATAAGTTTTTTCAGATTTTGGCACCGGCATTAAAGACTTCCCAAGACTGTAAGCAACAGGTGAACCCTGTTCGTCTCGATGAATCTTGAATTGTTCTCCCATTAATTTTTCCGCACGATCAGTGCCGATTCTTTGAGTGTAATCTGCGATTAATTGATTACGCATTTGATCTTGTTCGGTAAATGATAGTGGAACCTGTTGACCTGCCATTGCAGCTTCAGATGGTTGATACTCAGGGGAAGGTCTATCCATAGGTAAACCCGGAGGAAGATCTGGAGCAGACACCGTTTCAGGAATGGGTGGTTGCAATGTTATAAAACCATCCTTATCAGCTACTGCTGGTGGAAAGTTTTGACCAGTTCTAGGATCTTGAACTATAGGTTGATAATCACCAGATTGCGGCACAAAAACTAATCCGTCTTCCAGCACAGGATTTGGTACTTGTTTAGTAGGAAGCATTGTCTGGCTAGGGTCAGGAATAGATCCTGGATCTAGCGGCATAGGACCAGAGACTTCAGAAATTTGCTCCATAGCAGTATCTAAAAAGTCAGGTAACCCGGGAGTGCCGCTTGCCACAGATGCCGCTGACTTCCTTCCAACCTCTTTAGTTTCTCCTGAAACTTCGTTTAATTTTTTTAACAACTCAGCATAAGCATCTTCTTCTGCTTTTTCTTTTTTGTTTTGAAAAAACTTTTCTAAACCTTTAGCCAAAGCATCCATTCCTTTACTGACACCTGCTGCCATGCCGGTGTTAGTAGCTTGACCTACACCATAAGGAACACCTCCCCCAGTTTGACCTCTAAAATAATTTAAGTTTGCCATATTACTCCCCTCTATCCCTTCCTAACCAACCACCTCCAAGTGTACCAAGACCTCCCATTACCGCACCAAACATATTAGATTTGTTTCTAGCAGTTGCTTGTCTCGCACCCATTTGCATCTGTGCATTTTGTCCGTATAATCCTCCAGCATATCCGCTTTCTGGATTAAACATTTGACCCGGAACCATTGATTTTCCTTGGCCAAATATTTGACCTGCCATCATTGGGTTAACTCCTGAAGAACGTCCCAGGATACTCATAAATGGATCACCTTTAACAGATTGATTAAGTCCAGCAACTTGACCTGCATATTGCCGTCTGCTTGATTTCATTTTTTCCGCACCTTCAGCTTGAGCTAATGCTTCAGCAACAGCATCACCGACCCCAGTTCCTAATCCTCTAGCTGTTTGCCCGGATCTCATACCTTGTTGAATAGTTCTTTTTTGCGAATCACTAAGCGCACCTCCAAGTGCAAGTTCTTCCATTGCTTGTCGATTCATCTCATCGACCAATGCGAATTGTTGAGGATCTGCTCGGCGCATTGCTTCAGCAGACCTAGAACCTAATTGTTCTACCGCAGTTATATCCGCTTCACGCTGGGACCGGAGTGCTTGCGCGTCCATCCGGCTTAATGCTGGGTTTATATCTTTCTCATATAAATCGAGCATACCTCGAGTTTTTTCAGTCGTTTTAAATTCGTCTATACTACCAAGCTCGCTTTGTAATCTAGCTAACTCTTGAGGATCTGCATTACTTCTTTTGCGGTATAAATCTATTTGAGCTTTCTTCGCTAAGTATTCTGGATTCTTTACCTGTTGACCCCCTGCTTGGCCAAGTAACATGTCTCTTGCCATCTTATAATCCATCTGCCCATACAGAGGTGCAGTGGATTCCCTGAACGCAAGCAAAGACGGTTGAAGTGCCATTTGGCTTAATAGCGTAGATTCCATCTCGCCATAATAATCTCTCTTAGGTGCTTTGACTTTAGTGCTTCCCATTGTAGTTTTCCTTATCTATTAAATTCCAAGATTTGTCGTAAAATTTAGACCACTCATAAATATTAGCTTTATCTTTATCTCTTCGATGCCATGCAATTTTTGGCAATGCAAAAGGTGCAATATTAAAAAATCTTACTATACCTTTTCCAGCAGCAAGATAAACAAACCAACAGTCCCAAGTTTCAACTTTGTATTTAAATTTATAATCTAATGCAAAATCTATATCTCTAGTGCATATGGGGCGACCCATTATAAATGCTTCTTGCCCACTATAGACCCAACCTTCATTAACATAAAAAGCAACATCCTCCTCAAAACTTCTTGGGGAGTTTTTATCGTATTGTGCTCTAGCTAGGTCTATTGGTTTCATCCTATTACAGTAACTAAATAATCCCTTGCAGGAGAATCGTCAGCATCTCTAGGTATCATAATTGCACAATGTGTAGTAGATAACTGTCTGCTGCTATTTACTGCTGCAATGATTATTCCGTTATTTACAATATCCATGCTTTCTAAACCTAAATCTGCTTGGAAATATGTTTGGTCGTTAATTAAATTTTGCCAACTTGTAGGTACAACAGTATCTGAATTTCCTGCTGGATCATACGGCATCAACACTGATGCGATAAAAGAACTGGTTCCTAAATTGTGATTTAAAACATATATATTATAACCGTTACTAGCATCACCAGTTTGCGCTGTAGTTGCTGTGGCACTGCCCCCTCCTACAGTTATAGTTGAAGTGTATTTCTGGGGGTAATCTACAGTTTCAATTGCAAAGTTATCGTTAGATGTTCTTTTAACTAAACCGAATGTAGTTGTATCAACTCCAAACAAAGCGTTATCCACATTTGCTGCAGTTACATTTGCGTCTGAGCCGGCTGGACCGGCTGGACCTTGTGGTCCGGTTGCCCCAGTTGCCCCAGTTGCCCCTGCCGGCCCTTGCGGTCCTGCGGTACCAGTTGAGTCTGTTCCAACTGATGACCCTACGGTTGCAACTCCTTCTGAGTCAATCGTAACATCACCTGACATAGAAACATATTTTTGAGTACCACTTGCATCAGTGATAATCATCTGCCCAGAACCACCTTTCTCAAACTTTCTTATCTCCACCCCAGCGGTAGAGTTCACATTGGTGTTTGTTATGGCACCGGGCTTTATGTTAGGACCGTCAATCATCTAGCAGCATAAACTTTTATTTTCCATTTATTCTCAGTTAAGTCAGCCCAGCCACTGCCGTCTCTTTTTACTGCAAGAGGTGCCCCTAAAATATGACAATAAACTTTAGTTGCGTCTGCTGCAACAAGTGCTCCTCTCGGCGAATCGGTTTGACTTAACAAGGTGCTAAAATCAATTTCATCACCTGAAACAAAAGTGCCGTCGTTACTTGTGCAAACTAAAACACCTCGAACTATGCTAGGTACACCACCTAAACTATGCACTTCTTCTAAAGTTTTATCGCTATCTAAAGTGCTAGAATTAGTTGCAATAACTGATAGAAACTCAGAAAAAGAAGGAGCACCTGAAGCACCTGCTTTTAATACATGACCTTGAGTCCCTTTAGTAACGTAAGCTGGATCTCCGCTTCCATCATAACTTATTAATTGACCTTCCCGATCAGCATGACCTGTTAATTTAGTTATGGGATCTATACCGTCATTTTTGATCTTCATGCCACTGCTAACCTCTAACCCCCCTCCAGTTGCCGCAGCATTTGCGTTTAACATGCTTGCTTCGATAGCAGTGTTAGCAATAGTAATTGCCCCAGTACTAGCGAGAGTGACATCACCTGAAATAGCTACAGAATTAAGATCGGTGCCATCACCTACCAAAATTTTCCCACTATCGTTGGCATCTACTACCGCACCTTTACCTGAAGAATTACCTATAATAATACTTCCCCTGCTGATACCTTCTAGTTTGGTTAAAAGTATACCTGCTGCACCAGCAATGTGATTATTGTCTATTGAGTTATTTGAAATAGCTAACGACCCCACACTGCCATCGATAGATATAGTAGGTTGCCCTAATTGATTTAAACTCTCTTTGGTGATTACATCTGAATCTCCAAAAACCTTACCCGGTGTTACTGTTGCCGTGACTGCCATTATGATCTAGTGTTTAAAGTTTTGCTTCCTCCGAATGTATCAAGATTTATGCTTGTTACTTCGATTCTTCCTTGTGTATTTGAAATATTTACTTTCGTGTATCTACCCCGTCTTGGGCTTGCACTAAAAGTCTCTTGAGTTTCTTGCATGCGATTAGGATCTATACCTGACTTAGGAGCGATACCTGCTGTTGTCAATTGAACTGAATAATCCATTCTGTATGGGGTCGAATGGTCATCGTTAGAATTGTTTGTTTGATAATCCGCAGCAAACGCAGGTCGATAATATTTAGTCCTACTTTTAGTCCTGTTATTTATTACAGTTTGAGTTTCCTCAACTCCTTCAGTTTGCGCTTTTACAGAAAAATTAGGGTTCCAGGATTTAAGATTAACCCTTCCTCTTCTAGTCATTCGAGTGTTGGGATCCGGTGATTGGTACCCTCTTGTTGTAACATCACAAGAAATTGGAGTAATTCCTAATTGAGAATCTGTGGTGCCATCAAATGTTTGATCCCCAGCAGTTTCTTCCTCAATTAAATTAATGTAACCATCCTTACTTGCAAAAAATAATCTTTCAGTATTGTTGTATTGTGCTTTGAAAAATTCTTTTACCGACATGTCTACTCCAGAATCATATCCAGACCATTGTTGGTTAAGAAAATCAAACACTAGTATTGCGTTATTTCCTTCACCAAAAGACAACTCAGTAAGTTCTGCTGTGATTTCAGTTGATGCTCCATTTGGGTTTATGTGAACTTGAGTAGAACCTGCAGTGAACTCGCCAAAACTTCCATCAGTCAATCTTGTGTGAGTGAAAGTATTAGGTGAATTGTCTGCTATTGATGCTTCGTTTTTACCTAGTTTAAAATAATAAGTGTTACCAACAGTAAGACCTGAAAACAATAAAGGTTGCGGAGTACCACTGCTAGTTGTGTAATTTTCAGTAGTTATTAAATTTGTACTTTTAAGTGTTTTTAAATCTTTAAATGGTACCGCACAATAGAGTTTATTGTCATGGTATGCCATGCGGACTTGATCTTGTTTTCTAAAATCAATTCGATCTATTAAAGATTGAATAGGTTCAGATAAAGGAACACTAACTCCTTGATAAGAACTAAGCTCATTTTGCTGTATGCTCATAATCCCTTTTTTACCAGCAAAGAAAAATACATCGGTACCGGAAACTGCAAATGCTCTTGGAGCGGCAAGCCCTACATTAGGAATTAAAGTATCAATGCGAACATCTGACAAATCATCATAAAAACTTGTAACAATATCGATAGATCTATTTTTAAACAAAACTATCTGATTACCAGTTGCCCTAGTAATATCTACAATCTCCTCGTCGCTTCCCTTGTTAGCTCGAAATATTTGAGTTGAATAGGTATGAACTTCATCCAGGATATCAGATGCGTAAATGTAATCTACTTTAGCGTCTGATGAAAAATTAGTTGTATTGTATGCTGATGCAACAACTAGTCTGTTTTGAACATAAGTCGCTGATGAACTGTTTGGCATTATGTTGCTGACTTGAGTCCAGTAATCCAAATCAGTAGGTGCGGTACCCGTAACAGAAGCATCTAGTGTAGAATTAGCAGCACCTAATGTTGGAGTACCTGTTGCTGCTACCTCACCACCTCCTGCGCTAAATGTAATTGACGGGTTAGCAAACATACCTGACCCGGTATTAGTCATGCTCACTCTTAATACTTCCCAAGCTAAAGTAAAAGTGGCACTTGTTCCTGCGCCACCTGACACTGAAACTGCGTTACTTGGAAGAGCGGTGTAATTACCTGAAGATTGGATTTCAGCAGATTGTATTGCTCCGCTTCCATTAACAGAAACAACTTTAATAGTAGCAGTAGAAGCTGCAGTTCCTCCTGAAACACTTAATATATCGTCTGCGGCATAACCAGAACCGGCGGCAGTGATTGTTACAGTCTTAATATTCATAGCTACGCTAACAACTGTTCCTGCCGCTGGATTAATTGTTACTGTTGGCACAGAGGTGTATGTGCCATTAGCTGTTATGGTTATTGATGATAGTGGTTTAGGGTGATTTCTTTTGTAAAAATTTGTTGATAAACTTGCTTTTACAGTTCCGGCCGCACTGGTGGATGTTAACCCGCTTAAAGCTTCAAACGTAAAAGTAGTATCTCCTGTAACTGTTATTAAATGATTTCCGTTATACCCTATTTCCCTAAAAGTCATCGACCCAGTTGTTGCCGCAGTAGAAGATGCGGAATCAGTGTCAGGGTTATAAGGTAACTGATAAGTAAATGTTGTACTGCTAGTAACTGTTATTTCAAATTCGCCATTAAATTTTGAAAAAATATAGGTACCACCGCAAGACGTAACACCTGCAATTGTAACGTGATCACCTGTGGTTAGATTGTGAGCAGAACTTGTTGTTGCTGTCGCTAATTGATTTGCTCTTGTTAAAGAAGAAATTACTGCAGTTGCCGGGGCATTTGCTCCAGATATAGTAACAACTTGGTTGTCTTTATAACCATGATTTGTAGTAGTTGTTACAGTACAGGTTTTTTCTCCGCTTGAGTTTGTTATGCTTGAAACACTAAAAAAAGGACCATAAGAAACTTCATTACCACTTGTGTAAGCAGAAGCTGCATCGTATGGGTCAATCATGTTAGCAAACCCATCATTGATGTTCGTTAAAACTAAAGGTTTAAAATCTCGTCCTCTAAATAAAATTACTTTGTCAAAAGCTTGCACGAACTGACAATCCTGCAAAACTTTATCTCCTAGTGGTAAAGCAAGTTTAACAGGAGAATTATCTTGTCTTGTTTGATAGATGTCTCCATCTGCCGCAATCAATACAAAATTATTGGAATCTGGATCCTTAAAGTTACCAACCCCGTACACAGTGCCCCAATTCCTAACTTCATCATAAAGTTCAGGTTTAGTAGCGTTTAACCAAGTAGGTTTAATTACACCTTTTCGAGTTTGAGCAACTCCGCTACGGAACCTTATATTGTTAGCATGCGACACTATGCCAGGATTTAAACTTCCCGGATCTACCCGAGTATTAACTCCTACAAAACCTATATCACCTGCTATTTCTGGTTCCATTATTTACGTTCTAATTGATATTCTAAATCTACTATTACTTTTAAACATTCCCTTACAAAGGTTTCAGATTCCACACTTGCATTGACTGCATCCGCAAACCCCGCAGGATTTGCTTCCGTGATCCTTTTCACATTGTCTAACCTCCACTGTGTCGTGTGGCACCCTGACACCATCAATAAGAACATCAATATTGTTAGTTTTAGTTTCATGTCTGGTTTTGGCTTGAGTCTCCCGCACCAAATCTGCCGCTCGCAAAACGAGCCGCTCCAGAGAAGGAACGGCCCGGAGCAACGCGACCAATGCGCTTATTAAAGACATTAGTTGCCGGTATCAGTTTTTATTCCGCTTCTTAAAAAGCATGCCAGTAAACTTGTTACTACAATAGTAATCATTTCTG
>Ga0208666_1000555_pt1 | contig 17413 bp, 23 predicted proteins | sample 5B_taG_FD_184078 | JGI IMG/M metagenome (GOLD analysis project Ga0208666, IMG submission 184078) | Marine viral communities from the Subarctic Pacific Ocean - 5B_ETSP_OMZ_AT15132_CsCl metaG (SPAdes) (version 2) | ecosystem: Environmental > Aquatic > Marine > Oceanic | place: Pacific Ocean...
GTGCAAGAGGTGAAAAAAAGAAAAAACTACAAGTTAAAAACAAACTTAATCGCAAAAAACCTAAGGTCTTCAAAGTTTAGTCAAAAAGTGATACAATCCAAGAAATTGTACAACCGTAAAAAGGATATTAATGGCAACTTCAGGGACTACTACATTTGATTTATCTATAGAAGAAATCATACAAGAGGCTTACGAAAGATGTGGCATGGCCACAACAAGTGGTCATAGTTTAAGGTCAGCAAGAACAAGTCTTAATTTATTATTTGCAGAATGGGCAAATAGAGGAATACATCTTTGGAAAGTTTCCCTACATGAAAATGCTTTAGTTTCTGGACAAGCAGAATATACTGTCAGTGCAGATGTAAGTGATGTTCTAGAAGCCTTTGTGTCTACTACTGCAGCTGGATCAAATACAGCTAACACACAAGATGTTGCTTTAGCAAAAATAGATAGATCTGCTTATTCTGCTCTTCCCAATAAATTAGCTTTAGGTCAACCATCGCAATATTATGTTGAAAGAGAAACAACTCCTAAAATATATTTATATCAAGCACCAAATTTAATTACTTACACGACATTAAAATATTACGTTATTAAAAGAATTGAAGATGCGGGACTTTATACAAATGATGCTGATGTTGTATTTAGATTTTTACCTTGTATGGTAGCAGGTCTTGCTTATTACTTAGCAATGAAGAATGCACCAGCATTAGTACAACAAAATAAATTAATTTATGAAGATCAACTTAAAAGAGCATTAGATGAAGATGGACAAAGAGCATCTACATTTATTACACCTCAATCTTTCTACCCTAATGGAATTTAAATATGGCTAAATGGGCAACAGGAAAAAGATCACAAGCGATATCGGATAGATCTGGTATGGCTTTTCCATATAACGAAATGGTAAAAGAATGGACTGGTGCACTCGTTCATACATCAGAATTTGAACCCAAAAGTCCTCAGCTAAGAAGAAGACATTACACTGCAGATGCTATTGCATTACAAAACACAAGACCAATGAAATTTCAACAACCCGTTAGTATATCTACTATTAACCCACAAGCACCTCAAGATAATACAAAAGTAAGTTCTGGAGGTTCAATGGTTGGAATAGCTGATTTGTCATTACCCGGTCAATTTGCTTTTCAAACACAATATGTAGAAGTAACCAGAGATGGAGTAACTACAATTTTACATAGTATGATTCCAGAGGACCCATCATTACAAAATAGAAGTAGACAAGCAGATTTATTTTTAGGAAAGGTAACAGTAAGTATTACATAATGGCTATAACACATTCAAATTTTTTAACACAAGTAAGAAATTATACAGAAGTAAATGTTAATGTTTTAAGTGATTCAATAATTCAAGATTTTATAAGAAGTGTTGAATTAGATATTGCAGGTAGAGTTGATTACGATGATTTAAGAAAATATGCAACTTCTAATTTTACAGCGAATAATCGATATGTATCTTTACCATCTGATGCTTTGATAATAAGATCTGTTCAAGTAATTGATGGATCTAACAATAGAACATTTTTAGAAAAAAGAGATACAAGTTTTATATCAGAATTTGCGCCAAACGATTCAACGACAGGTACACCAAAATATTATGCAAATTGGGAGGATAATGTTCAAACAGGAAATATTATTCTTGTAGCACCTACCCCTAGTAGTGCGCTTACTGTTCAAGTTAATTATATCAAAGATCCACCTAATTTTACTAGTTCTAACAATACTTATATTTCTCAACATCAAGAGTCTATGTTATTGCATGGTGTATTATCAGAGGCGTTTAGATTTTTAAAAGGTCCTATGGATATGTACAACCTGTATGAAAAGAAGTATAATGAAGAGGTACAAAATTTTGCTCTACAACAAATGGGCAGAAGAAGACGTGCGGAGTATGATGATGGCGTGCCAAGAGTAGTAATACCATCACCTTCTCCAAACAAAAATTAATTAAGGAGAAATATTATGGCAATAACAACAAACGCAATTTGCAGTACATTTAAAAAAGAACTACTTCGAGGATTTCATGATTTTGATACTTCAGGAGATGGTGGTGATACATACAAATTAGCAATGTACACAAGTTCGGCAACATTAGGTAAATCAACCGAAAATTATTCAACTAATCCAGGCGGTGGATCAAATACTGAAGTAACATCTTCAGGATATACTGCAGGTGGAGGATCACTAGTTAACCAAGGTGTAAAAGTTTCATCATCAGTAGCGATTACTGATTTTGCAGATTTATCTTTTACAGGTGTAACATTAACTGCAAGAGGAGCTTTGATTTACAACACTACAACTAACGGTGGATCAAACACTACTGATGCAGTTTGTGTATTAGATTTTGGTGGAGATAAGACTGCAACATCTGGAACATTTACAATCCAGTTTCCTGCATTCACAACAGCCGCTGCAATTTTAAGAATAGCTTAATTTTAAGGAGTAAACATGGCTTTGGTAGTAAATGATAGAGTAAAAGAAACTTCGACCACAACTGGTACAGGAACCTTAAATCTTGCAGGAGCAGTTTCAGGTTTTGAAACATTTGTTGCAGGTATAGGTAATTCTAATACTACTTATTATGCTATCGCTAATGAAAATGGTGAGTTCGAAGTTGGTCTTGGAACTGTAACCGATGCAACTCCAGATACTTTAGCTAGAACTACAGTTATCTCATCATCTAACAGTGATTCTGCAGTTAACTTTAGCGCAGGAACAAAAAATGTTTTTTGTACTTTACCTGCTTCCAAAGCCGTTATCCTTGATGCTAGTGGAAATATTGTTGCAAACAATGGATCTAACTTAACAGCATTAAATGCAAGCAACCTTGCTAGTGGTACTGTTGCAAACGCAAGGCTAGATGCTCAATTACAAGATGTTGCAGGTTTAGCAACAACAGCAGGAAAAATTATTCAAGGTGATGGATCTAACTTTGCTCTTTCAGCTTACACATTACCCACTGCAGATGGATCGGCAGGAAAAGTTTTAACCACGGATGGTTCAGGTGCAGTTACTTTTGAAACACCAACAGTTGGGGATATTACTGCTGTTACAGCAGGTACGAATTTATCAGGCGGTGGATCTTCAGGAGATGTTACTATTAATTTAGCAGATGCTTCTACGTCCGCTAAAGGAGCTGCTTCATTTAGCTCAGACAACTTTGCAGCTAGCTCTGGTGCAATAACAATTAAAGATGCTGGAGTAGCTACAGCAGAAATTCAAGACAGTGCAGTAACGACAGCCAAAATAGCAGATTCTAATGTGACGCTTGCCAAAATGGCAGCAAACAGTGTAGACAGCAATCAATACGTTGACGGTTCAATAGACACAGCTCACATTGCAAATGATCAAATTACGAATGCCTTAATGGCAGACAATGCTATAGACACAGCCCAGATCGCTGACAATGCTGTTGGATTAGCCGAAATGGCATCAGGTACAGATGGTAATATTATTTCTTATGACGCTTCAGGAAATCCAGTTGCAATAGCAACAGGAAGTGCTGGACAAGTTTTAACTTCTGCAGGTGCAGGAGCACAACCATCTTTTCAAACTCCGACAGTTGGAGATATAACTTCAGTTGTAGCAGGAACTGGCTTAACTGGTGGTGGAACATCAGGTGATGTAACTTTAAATGTTGCCGCAGGAAATTTAATTGACGTTCAAGCAGATCAAGTAGATGTAGACTTATCAGAACTAGCAACATCAACTTCAGATGCTGACGGAGATTTTTTTGCAGTAGTAGATGCATCAAATGCTCAAAAGAAATTAACTAAAGGTAACATTGCTATTTCAGGTTTTAATAATGATAGTAATTTTATTGATGGATCTTCTTTAAATGCTTCAAATTTAGATTCAGGAACAGTTGCAAACGCAAGATTAGATGCTCAACTACAAGACGTTGCAGGATTAGCTGTTACTAATGGTGGGTTTATTGTTGGTGATGGATCTAATTTTGTTTTAGAAACTGGCGCAACAGCAAGAGCCTCTTTATCATTAGATACAGGTAATGATGTACAATTCGATTCTTTTGGTGTAGGCACAGCTGCTTCAGGAACTACTGGAGAGATTAGAGCAACTAACGATGTTACTGCTTTTTATTCTTCTGATAAATCTCTAAAAGAAAATATTAAAAACATAGAAAACCCTTTAGAAAAAATTAGTCAAATTAATGGTGTGACCTTTGATTGGACAGAAGACTACATTAAACAACATGGTGGTGAAGACAAATATTTTGTTAGAAAAAATGACGTAGGTGTTATTGCACAAGAAATAGAAAAAGTTTTACCTCAAGTAGTTGCAACAAGAGAAGATGGTATTAAAGCTGTCAAATACGACAGAATTGTTGCTTTGTTAATTGAATCCATTAAGGAACTAAAAAAAGAAATAGAAGAACTTAAAACAGGAGCCTAAACAGTGGCTTTTGCTATTACTTCATTTTCGGAAGCACCTTTTGCGTCAGATAGTTCTGATGTAATTGCTTATGCACAGGGTATAAGTATTACCTCTTCAATTGGTGAAGAATCTAATGTAATAGATGTTAGTTTAAGTGTAACAGGTTCTCAAGCTACAATCACAAATGCAGGAGCTGTTGGAGGATCTTCGGTATTAGTCGTTGTATCTGGTTCTGAATTATCCTCTTCTGTAGGAGAAGAAACCATAAATATTATTGTAGGTGTTACTAGTTCTGAATTATCTATTTCAAATAAAACTGCTACGCAAGATACATTAACTGCTTTTGGAGAGGCTCCTTTTGCAACACAGAGTCCAAGCACTTTTGATATAGAAAGTGTTACAGTTGCAACAACGACTGGTGCTGGAACTCTACCAAGTTTCTTATTACAAACTTCTTTAGGAACTTTTTCAGTTTCAGCTAACGGAACTATTTCTGTAGTTGTTACAGAGCATACTTTAAATACTTCTGTTGGAAGTACAAGCATAGTTGGACACGCTAACGTTTCAGTAACTGGTAGTCAAATGACTATGACACTAGGAGAAGAATCTGCCTTTACAAGTTTTACTGCTGAAGTAACAGGTTCTCAGTTAACAAGTTCTATAGGAGAAGAAACTCCTACAGGAAACGCCATTGCTTCACTGACAGGAATTCAGTTAACAAGTTCTTTAGGAACTGCAGAACAAGAGTCTAAATATGATGTAACAGGTATACAAATGTCTATGTCTGTGGGATCAATAACTATGACTGGAGACGCTGTGGTAGATCTTACTGGAATACAATTACAAACAAATACAGGAAGTCCAAATATAACTGCATGGGCTGAAATAGACCCAGGTGTAAGCAACGTTTGGACTGAAGTTGATTTAGCTGCATAGAAAGGGTATAATTCAAATATGGCATCAAGTTATTCAGATTTAGGTTTAGAGTTAATGGTAACAGGGGAAAACGCTGGTACTTGGGGCGATAAAACTAATGTAAATTTAAATTTAATACAACAAGCAGTAGCTGGGTATCAATCTGTAACTGTAAATGGAACAGGCACTACAACTTTAGCCATGACAGACGGAACAATATCTAATGCTCGTAATGCTGCTATAAAATTATCTGGAACTATAACTGGAAATATAAACGTAACAATTCCCGACTCAATAGAAAAAACTTATATTATACAAAATTCAACAACAGGTTCTCATACAGTTACTTTTAAAACTGTTTCTGGAACAGGTTTTACTTTCGCAGCAGCAGAAAAAACAATTGCTATACTTTATTCTGATGGAACAAATATTATTGAAGTAATAAACAATACATCAAGTTTACAAGATGTAGCTGACTTAGCTGTAACAGATGGTAATTTTATTGTAGGGGATGGTACAAACTTTGTCGCAGAGTCTGGAAACACAGTAAGAACTTCTTTAGGATTAGGAACTGCAAATGATGTTCAATTTAATGATGCACAAATAGATTCGTTAGGTATTGGAACTGCAGCCTCAGGTACAACAGGTGAAATAAGAGCTACAAATGATGTAACTGCTTTTTATTCTTCCGATGTTGCTTTGAAAGAAAATATAGTAAACATACCAGATCCACTTGATTCTTTAAAAAAATTAAACGGAGTTTTATTTGATTGGAAAAAAGAGTATATTGATAAAAGAGGTGGAGAAGATGGTTATTTTGTTAGAAAAAAAGATGTTGGAGTAATAGCACAGGAGGTAGAAAAAGTTCTACCTGAAGCAGTTGCTCAAAGACAAGATGGAGTCAAAGCTGTAAAATATGATAGACTTACTTGTTTATTAATTGAAGCAGTAAAAGTTTTAAACGATAAAATAGAAGTTTTAAGTAATAAGGAGAATGAGTAATGGCATTACCAAATACTAATTTAGAAATGACAGAAATCCAAAGCGAGTTTGGAGGTAGTAACCCTATTTCATTATCAGAGTATTATAAAGGTGGAGCTAATGTTCCCAATGCTGCTCCTGCTCCTGAGGGACCTATTCCAACTTCTGGGCAAATTTCAATGGGTGTGTTTAGAGGATCAAGTAATTTAACATTTACAACTGCTACTGGTGGATCTGTATCGACATCTGGAAACTACAAAATTCATACTTTCAATAACAGTGGGCAATTTAGTGTCCAAAGTTTAGGAACTGATAAATCTTTTGAATATTTATTAGTCTCTGGCGGAGGTGGTGGTGGTGACGCTGGACCAGAAGGTGGTGGCGGAGGAGCTGCAGGTGTTATTGATGGTTCTCATGATTTAAACTCAGCAACAAACTATGCTGTAAACATCGGAACAGGTGGAAACGGAAACGGATCTGATGGTGCTGGTGGAGATGGTAATAATTCAGTTTTTTCAGGAAACACAACTGTGACTGCTTCAGGCGGAGGTGGCGGTGGAGGTACTAACGCTGCGGGACGTACAGGCGGATCTGGCGGTGGCGGAGGTGGAGGAGCTAATCCAAATGGAGGTAGCTCTGACCAATCAAACACCGGTGGAACAGGACGTGGAAATGCTGGTAATAACGGTAATGCGCAAAACAATGGTTCAGGTTCTGGAGGAGGAGCTGGTAATTCAGGAAACAACGGTGGTGGAAACCAAGGTGGCCAAGGCGGTCAAGGTTTTGCAAGCAGTATCACAGGATCTTCAGTCACATATGGTGGTGGCGGAGGTGGATCTTCTTGGGACGGAACTAGAGGTCAAGGTGGATCTGGTGGTGGCGGTCAAGGTGGACAAAACCTTGGTGGTGGCGGTCAAAGTGGCCAAGATGGAATTGGTGGCGGAGGCGGTGGAGGTTGCGATGCTACTGGTGGTCAAGGCGGAGATGGAAGAGTAATAATAAGGTACATATATCAGTAATGACTAAATATTTAGCAAAAATAGAAAATAATAAAGTAGTTGATGTAACTAGATTTTCTGATGAAGATTATAATCTAGGTATTGATCACTGTAAAAATTTAATAGAGGATGTGTCTTCAAATTATATCCTTTGTGAAAAAGGAACATCTGTGGGATATAATTATGATTCTAATTCAAATACTATTTATAAACCACAACCTTTTGATTCATGGACTCTAGATTCTAATTTTGTATGGCAGCCTCCTGTTGCTGAACCTGACGGGGGAAGTTTGGGACTTGTGCATTGGAATGAAAATAATTTAAGATGGGAAGCGTATTCTACTCCAGATGTACCGTCTGTTGATAAGTATTGGAATGTATCCACTTCAAGTTGGGAAGATATTTAATAAAAACTAAACCAACCAGTAACAATATATTTTTCATGAGTTTTTGAAATCACACCACGGTGTGTATGTGTCCAGTCGGAAGGCCAGATGATTGTTAAGCCTTTTTTAGCTTGTAAATTTAATTCTGGATAATAATAAAAATCTGTTCCTCCATTAGGTACATCATTAAGATACGTCATAAATACAAATTCTCTTTTTGAACTATTTAACCCTTGTCTTTCAGCATGCCATTTTTTAAAACCTCCTCCTGGTTTGTAATATTGTATATTTGTATTTTCTTGAACATTGTTAACTTTTTCTAAGTTTTTTATAAATTTATATTTTTTTTCATATAAAGACATTACCTTTCCCAACTCTTTATTATATTCGCTAAACAAAGGTATATTTTTATTAATATGAAGATCTAAACTTTCTTTAGTGCTTTTATCTACAAAACCACCACGTACAGGACCAACAGTTCCTTGGTAGGATCTGTGTCTAAATGCTTTATGATATTCAATTATTTTATCGCATAGTTTTAAATCTATGTAAGCTCCAACCATAAAGGTATGCTTTGGAAATTTTACTTGTTTCATAATTTTTTATACTCCATGTAACCATCAAAACTACCTATTTTACCTAAAGGTAAAAAATTCATTGCTATGGAATATCTATCTTGTAAAGATTTATTTTTCTTAATTCTATGAACAAGCAAAGCAGGGAATATAATTAAACTACCTTCTTCTACTTCAACCTCCCAAGTGCTTGAATTAATACTATTAAAACTATTTATAGGTATATCGTAATGTGAAAAATTAAGTCTATCTGATACAAACTGTATTTTATAATTATCTAAATAGTTTCCGTGTGGGTAATAAACAGCAGATAACCAAAAATTATTATGTAAATGGTATTCTCCTTCAGTATTTGGTGGTGTTTTAGTTGACCAAGAATTTATTAATTGATGTTTAATATTATATCCAAGTTCAGTAATAAGTTGTGTTACACAATTATTTACATTTTTTTTTAATTGTTCACCCTTCGTTAAAGTATCTAATATTTTTACACTTTTTGACATAAATGTTTGTGTTTTATTTTCTATAGATCTGTATTTAACATTTTTTAATTCTTCTAAAATAGCAACATGATCTACATCTAATTTTGTTTTACAATAAAAATTACTGAAAATAGGTTGAATCATCATAATGTTTGTTTTAACCAACAAAACCAACTATTAAATGTAAAACAATCAGTATCATTAAAAACATCTGCTTCTCTCAGACCTTGGTAGCTTTTGTCTAATATATTTTTTTTATATATGTTGAATCTTCCAGATGGTTTTAATTGTCTTCCTCTTTCCCAAAAAATACCTTTTCTTTTAGAAACTAAATAATGCATATTTACAAAATCAATACTATTTTCGTAAAACATTTTCATATGGTTATTATAATAATCTTGATCATTATCGTTGTATAAATTTTTATAAATTCTTTTACATAAGGAATATATACCCTCCATAGCTAACATTAGTCCTGTGCTTTCTAACGGCTCAATAAAACCTGCTGATAGTCCAACCGATACAACATTTTTATTCCACATTTTTCTATCATAGTAAGGTGTCCAATCTATTGTTTTTAAATTTTCTTTTTTAATTCTATTATCCCAATGTTTTACAAAAAAATCTTTTGCATCTTCTATATCTGTTATTTGTCTATTGAATATAAAACCAGAACCAATACGTGAAGCAACAGGGATAGACCATACCCAACCTTCATCTACAGCTTCACATTTAGTAAAAGGCACTTTTTCTTTTTTAACATCTTTATAAAAAACTTGTGCAGCAACAGCTGTGTCACAGATCAATCTATCTCTTAACATTATCTTTTCTGTTTCATCTTTTAAAATAGAATTAAAGCCCGTGCAGTCTATATATAAATCTGCTTTTATCTTTTCGTTATTCTTTAATTTTAAATATTCTACTCCACTATCATTATGAACAACCTTACTAACATCTTGTTTTATAAACTTAACTTTATCTTTTAATTTATTTTGTATAAATAAAACTAATTTTCCACAGTTAATGTGGTAGGCTACATTAGATAGATTATCAAATTTAGTCGTCATTGCTTTTTCATAATCTTTACATGTATCTAGGTTGTTGTAAAAAGGATGATAGACATCTTTTTTTTCATCAAGCCAATTAACAAAATGAATACCTAATTTTTCTGTAGCATCCATTTCAGAAAACCATTCATTCTTTATAAAACCACAACTAGATAAAAAGGGGGCAAAATTTAAAAGTGTGGCTTCTCCAACTCCAACCGGTGTACCTATTTCTTTATCTACAATAGTTATATTTAAATTATTTAAATTCCAGTTCAAGTAAGCTGCAGTCAACCAACCTGATGATCCCCCACCAACTATAACAATGTTTTTAATTTTTTTCATAGTAGTTAAAATTTATGACAATTCTTTTATCTATTTTATTATTTAACATAGCACAGTGTTCGGTATCAGAATCAAAAATAATTATTCTATTTTCTTTTGCTTTCACCAACTTTTCTTTATTATCTACTCTAAAGTAAGTTCCTGTTGTATCAGTATCAAAATAAAATATAGCAGTTTTTAAATTCTTGTAACCATAGTCTTTGTGCCACGAGGTTTTAAAGTTTTCTTTAGTTTTAAAAGATAAGTTTATTCTTATTTCAACAATTGATGAAATGTTTAACTTTTCAACAAACTCCTGCATTAAATTAAATACGTCACTATTTGGTTTTAGATTATTATAAACGCTATGAGAAAACCATTGTATATCTTTTTTCTCACCCTTGACTGTTCCATTTTTTAAAAACCAAGCAAGGTTATCCCCAAACAACGTTTCTTTAATTTGTAAATATAAATCTTTATTTATAAAATTATCAATTATTTTCACCAGTTTTACTACTCCAATTAAAAACTAAATTTATTCTTTCTTGAGGGACAGGGTCTACCCAATGGTATAAAAAACCATCTAAAGTTATTACTTTTCCTCTATGAGTTGGGAAGCTACCGATGTCAGTTTGTAGTGGTGCAACATCATCAAAATAAATAATTGTACTATAATAAGAATCTCTGTGGTGGTGCCTTTCAATTTTTTCCCCCTTGTTTAACAAATTTCCCCAAGCGTCTTTAATAAGTATCTCTTTTTCATTATCTCCTGTTAATATTCCTTTATGTCTAAAGATAGTGGGATAAAATATCTTAGTTATAAAAAGTTCAAATTCAGGGTCTTTTAAAAACAATCCCCAGGAAGTCATTTTACCTTTAACATTGGTTTTATAATTATTAGGACCTAAATTATTTTTTATTTTATCCTCAAAATATTTTAATCCAATTTCATCTGTATAAGTAAAATCATGTATTTTAGTTAAAGTTGTATAGGGTATCTCTTTTAAAGTATAAGAGTAAGCTAGATTATCTTCCATAAGCAATGTATATACCTTAAATATATAATTTCAAATAAATGAAATCTTTTGTTAAACATATTAAAGACCCTGTCTTTGCTACTAAAGAACAAAAATTACAAGAAATATGGGATATAGAGGGTAGAATTAATAATGGAAATCAAACATTTAAATTTGATATAAGACCTTTAGAACAAGTTGATAATAATAAATCAGAAAAAATAGGCTATTTTAATACCAAAGCGGATAAAATAGTCTTTGAAGCTATTGATCATTGGATTGTATTTGATACCGAAGAACTTCATGAATATATAAAATCTGGGAAAAAAAGAGATTTTAATGTGAACGAATTAATAAATATATTAAGTTGGAATTTAATTATACATAAATAGACTGTATTTATACCTAGATTATTTTAGTGTATAATAGCCATATGCCACTAACAAATGTACAGATAGCCCCAGGGTTTAATAAACAAGTAACTGAAACAGGAGCCGAAGGACAATGGACTGACGGTGATTTTGTAAGGTTTAGATATCAACTTCCTGAAAAAATTGGTGGTTGGGAACAAATTACAAATTCAACCTTAGTAGGTACAGTAAGAGAACAATTAGTTTACGCTGATCTAGACTCAAGACGTTATGTTGCTTTAGGGACAAGTAAGGCATTAATTATTTATTACGAGGGTTCATTTTACGATATAACTCCATTAGAAAGTGCAATTACCGGAGCAACTTTTACCACGGTTAATACTTCACCTACTGTAACAGTAAATAAAATATTGCATGGACTTTCTGTTGGTGACTTATTTACTTTTACTTCAGTAACACCTCCCGTTGGAGCAGGTTATACAGCTGCAAATTTTACAGACAATACTTTTGAAGTAACATCAGTTCCTTCAAATGATACTTTTACTATAACAATGGCAACAAACGCTGGAACTTCTGTTGCTGCTAGCGGTGCAGCTACAATCAATCCTTACTTAAACCTTGGACCTGCTAATCAAACTGCTGGTTTTGGTTGGGGTACATCTACATGGGGAGGAGCTTCTGGAGTGACGACTACATTAAACGGTGCACTTAATGATGATACTGCAGGGACGGGTGGATCAGGAACTACCATAACAGTCGCATCAACTACAAACTTCCCTTCAACAGGTACATTTAAAGTTGGAGCAGAATTTATTTCTTACACTGGAACTACATCAACAACTTTTACTGGCATCACCAGAGATGTTGCGGGAACAAGATCGGCTCATTCTGATGGATCATCATTAGAATACTATACAGCATGGGGCGAAGACTCCTTAAGTTCATCAGTATTCTTAGAATCTTCTTCTTGGTCACTAGATCATTTTGGACAAATATTAATTGCAACAGCAAAAAATGGAAAAACTTTTGAATGGAATCCTATAAACTCTAATGTTAATGCGTTAAGTACAAGGGCAACCGCAATTGCTAATGCACCTACAAAATCAGTTATGTCAATTATATCTGAAAGAGATAGACATTTAATTATTCTTGGAACTGAAACAACTATTGGAACTCCATCTACTCAAGATCCGATGTTTATAAGATTTAGTGATCAAGAAACCTTATCGGATTACCAACCCACATCTGTAAATACTGCAGGTACGTTTAGATTAGATTCTGGCGTAAGAATAGTGGGTGCAGCAAAAGCTAAAGATTATATTTTAATAGTCACGGACACCTCTGCTTATGTAATGCAATTTGTTGGTCCTCCTTTTACTTTTTCTATAAGGCAAGTAGGAAGTAACTGTGGGTTGATAGGACAACATGCTATTAAGTACGTTAACGGTAGGGTATGGTGGATGGGTCAAGCAGGAGGATTTTTTGTTTATGATGGAACAGTTAAGTCACTTCCATGTTTGGTAGAAGATTTTGTTTTTACTAATAAGGGTGATAATTTAGGTTTAAATTTTAATTCAGTCGATCAAATTTATGCTGGCTTAAATCATTTATATGAAGAAATAAGTTGGTTTTATCCTAAAAGTGGTTCTACTCAAATTGACAGAGTAGTAACTTATAATTATACAGAAAATACTTGGACAACTGGATCGTTAGCAAGAACTTCTTGGCATGATTCAACCTTATATTCTAATCCATATGCTACAGAGTTTGAATCCACAGGCACACCAACCTTTCCAACAATTCAAGGCGTTACAAATTTAAATGGTGCCACAACTTATTATGCTCACGAGATTGGTAATAATCAAGTAGATGCGTTAGGTAATAAGACAGCAATCGAGGCGTTTATACAATCTGGTGATTTTGATTTAGGAGAAGGACAAAATTTTATGAGTATGAGAAGATTTATACCAGATTTTAAATTACTTACAGGAAATGCGCAGATAACTATTAATTTAAGAGACTATCCATCAGATGGTGCTTCGTCCTCTCCTTTGGGACCATTTACAATTACAAGTTCGACTGATAAGGTAGATACTAGAGCAAGATCTAGATTTGCAAGTTTGAAAGTTGCCAATACTACTGTAGATGAAAATTGGAGGTACGGAACTTTTAGAGCAGACATACAACCAGATGGTATGAGAGGATAATGGACGAAATATTTTTACGAGATTATGCTAGTAATGTGGCACAAGCTAAAGATCCTTTTGGTGTAGCAGCAGTCCGATCTCAACCAGGATTTGAAAATTACCAACCCTCTTTTGAACCAACTCAAGCAATTCAACCAGTACAAGCAAACCAAGCAATGGGTATAATTGAAGATACACCTCCAGATTACAAAGGCATGCTTATAGAGGGAGCAAAAAATGTTGCTAAAAATTATGTAATGGATAAAATGGGATTAGAAGGTATTAAAAGAAATGCTATTGGATCTATAATAGGAGCTAATACTATGAGTTTAGGTAACCCTGTTGGAATGGGTTTAACAATTGGTTCAATGATGTCTGGTTCTTCGTTACCTGATGCCGTAAAAGGAATTGCTGGTTTACTAAGAGGTAAACGTGCTAGCAAAGCTATTCAAAAAGATATTAACAGAGATAATCAAGGACAAAATAATACAATTATTAGTCCTGCGATTACAAATATGCAACCTTCTGCTAGAGATATAGCTATGGGAGGTGGAGGAAAACCTTCTAAAACAACTCCTGCACCATCCAAAACATATAGTAGTCCTGCATATGGTGGTGGACCAGGTGGAATACATTCAGGATATTAATAATGGCTAGAGTTGATATAATAATACCTGAACCAACTTCTCAATATACAGAAGAAAACCAAAGACAAGTAACTCAGTCTTTACGAACTATGCAAGATAAGCTAAATACATCTTATCAACAAGAACTTAAAAATGAACAGGATGCTTTTAATTATTTTTTGTCATGACAATTAGATATAAAAATCAAGGTTATAAACAAGCAAGCACAGGTAAGACTACGGTTTTTACATGTCCTAGTGATGCAACTGTAATTGTTAAAAGTGTTTATTGTGCAAACAATGATGCATCTTCAGCTGTTTTAGTTAATATGAATTTAGTTGACTCGTCTGACTCAAGTACAGAGTACGAATTTTTTAGAGATGATCTAGCTGCTAAATCACAGGTTAATGCTACACCTCAAGGTTTAAATTTAGAAGCCGGTGATGCAATTACAGTTCAAGCAGCTACAGGGAGTAATACAATACAAGGTGCAATTAGTTACGCTCTCATAGATAGATCACAAGAAAATGGCTAAGATAAACATTTTTACTGATAGTATTGTAATAGATTCTTTATTTCATAATAAATTAGATGATGAAATACTTAAAGAATTGAATGACAAAAAACAAGACGGTTTAGGAGTTGTAAGATCAAATCAAAAAGGTTTTCAAACTGAACCTATAAGTAACAAAATAATTTGCGAATGTATTTTACAAAAATCAGTTTACTTAATTTATAAATATTTTAATGTAAAACCTAATCTTAAATATAGTCTAGCTAATTTATGGATTAATGAAAACTATAAAAATTCATTTAACGTTCCACACAATCATCCCGACAGTAGTTTTTCAGGGGCTTACTACGTAGAAACAAAAAGAAACGGAGGTGAATTAGTTTTTTTAAAAAATGATAAGTCAGGACCAATGGCTGTAAATGAAGATATATCAAATGAATTTTGTAATACTTATAAAATACAACCTCTTAAAAATCAAATAATACTATTTCCTTCTAATTTGGAACATATGGTTTATCCTCATTTTGAAGAATCATCTAGAATTTCAATATCTTTTAATATAAATGTAAAACCATAAATGAAAATACAAGTTATAGATAATTTTTTTGATGACTATTATAGAATAGAACCAGAAATAAAAAAAATAAAACTATACAACAATCAAGATTTTAATAATACTTTTAAGGTAACTCAACAATGGCCTGGATTTAGAAGTGAAAGTATACATACCTATAATCCAATTTTATTTCATCTTTTTATAAAGGAATTTAAAGAAAAGTTTTCTTGGCAAATACCTTTTGCACTTGAGTTATATTTACATTTACGACTAAAAGAAGATCAAGTTAAAGATTGGATTCACAAGGATGAAGGTGTTCAACTTGGTATACTTGTTTACTTAAACGATAATTTAGAATCAGGAACAAATTTTTATCAAGATAATTCTGAAACACCTTGTGCAACGATTAATATGGTAAAAAATAGAGCTGTTTTGTTTGACTCACAAACAAATCATAAATCTATGATGAACTTTGGAAATGGTCTAGAAGATGGTAGACTCACTTTAAATGGATTTATAAACTTTTAATAATGGCTAGAAAATTTAAAGATTATGTAGAGAGACCAAAACCTAGGAAACGTCCTGGTCGACATAAAAAAAGACTTAACAAAAATGAAAAAAGAGATTATAAACCATACAACAAACAAGGAAGAAAACAATGAGCGATCTCGTGAAAATACCTGCAGAAGCAAAAGAGATTATCAAACACAAAAGAACAGGACAGGTGTATGCTACTAAAGCTGATTTTGATGCTGATGTTGCTAATCCCAATACTGATACTACTGTGGATGATTTCAGACAAGACCTTGAAATAAAGGTAACTAAAGTTTCTATGGGTGCTAAAACAAAAGAATAATTCTCTAAATGAAATTTATTGGTTTAAGACTAGATGATCATGATTCATCTATAACTTATACCAACGGCACCAAAGTAAATTATTATAAGCCAGAAAGAGAAAACCAAATAAAACATTTTGGTTACTCTAATCTTATAGATTGGGCTTCTACTTCAAAAAGACTAAACTTTAAATTGGACGAGTTAGATGCTGTGTGCATTGTTTTAGATAGTTTCGCACATCCTTATCTTCCAAAAGAAAAAGAAGATAAATTATTTGATATAATTGATATACCCTATAGTCCTTTCACTGAACTAAAATGTCCTGTTTTTAGAATAGACCACCACTACGCACATAGCTTATCTTCGTGGATGCTAACAAACTCGAAAGATAATTTTACTCTTGATGGGTTAGGAGACTCGAATAGAGGTATTAGTATTTTTAAAAACAATATAAACAAAAAAAATTATACTGTTGATGAAATAAATCCTTTAGGACATTTTTTATATAATCTTGCAAAAACATTTGAAATCAAAGGACACCCAGAAGATATTTTTGGAAAAGTAATGGCGCTACAATCTTTTGGAAAATTAGATTCTACCTATTGGAATATTATTAAAAACTATGATTATAAGGATTTTAATATAGTTGCAAATTTTGATAATTATTTTAAGACACAAGGAAGTCTAATCGCTAGTCAATTAAACTTGATAAACTATTTAAAAACAATTCATCATTTTGTCGAAAATAAAATACCTGATTTTTTCTCCCAATTTGTAGAAAGTGATACTGAGTTTTCTTATACTGGAGGAGTTGCACATAATATTTGCGTAAATACTTCACTTAAAAAAAGATTTCCTAATATGATAATACCTCCGCATTGTTCTGATGAAGGGTTAACGTTGGGTTGTGTTGAATTTTTAAGAAGACATTTTGAACAACCTTTTTTTTCTAAAGATAACTTTCCGTTTTGGCAGAGTGACCAAGCTCCAGAGGATACGCCTTCGGACAAAATTATAAATTCAATAGCAGAAGAATTAGCAAAAGGTAAAATTGTTGGATGGTATCAAGGGAATGGGGAGATTGGTCCAAGAGCTTTAGGTAATAGATCTATCTTAATGAGTCCTGAAGTAACCAATGGAAAGCATATATTAAATGAAAAAATAAAACATCGTGAAGATTATAGA
>Ga0208666_1000557_pt1 | contig 17389 bp, 30 predicted proteins | sample 5B_taG_FD_184078 | JGI IMG/M metagenome (GOLD analysis project Ga0208666, IMG submission 184078) | Marine viral communities from the Subarctic Pacific Ocean - 5B_ETSP_OMZ_AT15132_CsCl metaG (SPAdes) (version 2) | ecosystem: Environmental > Aquatic > Marine > Oceanic | place: Pacific Ocean...
TACTCATAGTGGTCTCCTAATCTATTTCCAACACACCTATTACGATGTGAAATTTATCCGCTGAACTTGCAGTCAGCTTTATTATATCTAATTCATCTAAAACTAACACCTCTCCGTTAGTTAAAAAACCTTTACGTGTATTAGTTGCTATTGATTCTACATCCCAAGTAACTGTCGTACTTTCGCTAGTATCTGTCAACTCTACTGTTAAACTATATGCACTACTACCATCAGAGTTATAAGCACTTAATGTCTTAACTATGGCACTCTTATTATCTGGTACTGTGTAAACACTCGTTGCATTTGTTGATGCTAATGTTGTTAGTACTTCTGTATATCTATTTGCCATTATGAAATATACCAATCAAATGCTTGTGATACCTCTCTTATAGTATCAGGTGAATCTAATTGCACAAAGTTTAAACGCAGTTGATTTATTAGTCTGCGCATATAATCTGAACTGTATTCTTCAGGTGGTATTTCTAATGGAGTGTTTACATTAAATACTTCGCTCATCTTCTACCATCCACTTTTATATCAAACCTTGTGTCTCCTAGTCTCCAGCTATTATCTGCATCTGTGCTTTCTATTCTTACACGCATTTGTCTGGCTCTTGCTCTTACATAAGCTACACCAGTAGTATTAGTAACTGTTGCAGTTGTTGCAGTGTTTAAACTTCCCAAAGGAAAGTCTCTAGTTTTTATTGAGTAAGTTAGTTGAGGCTCTGTATCTGTTCCTATAAAAGATACATCAGGTATTAATCTTTTTATAAACATAAATTGATCTCCATCGCCTGTATCAAAGTCTGCACTTTCAACAAATGCAGTCATAGCAGAACCATCATCATTAGAACCTACTTCATGTTCATAAAGAAAATTATCAGTAGTACCAGTTGTTCCTGCTGCTAATGGATTTGTAGAAGCACCACCAGCATCAATCCAAGAAGTTCTAGGCAATGTTCCTATTGTCCATGTTTGTTCTAAATAATTATAAGTTACATATCTGTCTATTTCATCTGAACTGCCTGAACAATAGAACCAAGATACTTCATTAAATTGTGCATTTCTCGTAGCAAAAACTTTAAATGATTGTCCAAGATTAAAATCGTCAAATACGTATGCTCTTACTGTGCATGGTAAAGATTGAACTGTACCAGAGTACATATAAAAATTATCTTGATCCATAAAGTAAACTACATTATTTGCATTTACAAAAGACTGCGGTGAAACTGTACTTATACCCTCTGTAATTAAATTTACTCCAAATATAAAAGGCGGTCCTATAAACTGCATTGAATATAAAGCTGTATCAGTAAATATAGCTATTTCTTGCCTTGTTCTTATTGCTCCTATTATTTCTGAACCAGAAGATAATCTTAATCCACCAGCAGTATTATTTGTTTTTGGTGTCCATTGTGCTGCATTCTCTTGATCTGACCATCTTATTTGCATAGGGTCTTGTGTTGCACTACCTATTGGATTAGCACCCATACATATAATATGCCTATCTATTTCAGATACTAATATTTGATTTGCAATAGTTGGTGTATCTGATGCGCCTGATAAAGTAGAAAAATCTACTGCTCTTGTAGTTTCTCCATTTGTTTTATCCCAATAATAAATACTACCGCCTCTCGGATTAGAAACTAAATCTTCTCCAAAATTATCCATACTCCACAATCTAAGTTGTGTCGAAAAACTATTTATACCCCCACCCCAAGAACTTTGACCCCATGTTCCTGATCCAAAACCAAATCCACTGGTAAAAAAATCAGAACCTATGTTTATTTGATATGATCCATCAACACCTGAACCGCCATTACCTGAGTCACTTGCATTAGCAGTTACTGTATCACCTGATGTATCTTTAGCTGTAAACGTAAATGTATTTACATCTGAAACATTAACTATCTCATATTCTTGATTTAATACAGCAGCTGTAATATTGCCACCTAATGATACAGCCTGTGCAAATGTAACGAAATCCCCTTTGTTTGCTCCATGATTAGAATCAGTAGCGGTTATAGTAGAACTACCATTAGTAGCTGCAAAGGTTATACCATTAGTAGTTGTTGCTCTTATAGGTGTTATATCGTGAAAAGTATTACCTTTTAAAAGATATAATTTTAAATGAGTTCCTAATGAAATAAATTTATCTGTATCTAAAGCAACCCATTGATGCAATTTTCTTGCTGAGCCTAAAAAAGAATTTGCACTTTTTTTTACCCAACCACCAATTTTTTCAGGACGACCAGCACGAAATCTTATCTTGTCAGCATCAAACCAATTACCTTCATTACTATATGAAGTGCCTTCTCTATTAATGCCGGGCTTAAATGTGTACCTAGCTAATGGCATTTTATTTTATTTTTCTTTAACTTTCTTGGTAATTGGTTCTACAACTTCTTCAACTTCTTTTTCTTGTTGTGAAGCTTCAGCTATATTTTTAATGCCTTGTAAAGTAATCTTGCGTAGATTTGCTACACCTTCTATTTCAGAGCCTTTCCAAGTACCTCTTTCTACTGATGCATCTAATACTTTTAGTACGTTTATAAAATAATTTTCTTCCATCATTTTACTCTATTGCCTCTGTATCTGGATTCCAAGTTTTACCTATATTTCCAATACTTGCTGCCCAAGCATCTATATCTGTTTGCAAAGCTGCTTGTGCTTGTTTTAAGATTGTTTCTGCTTTTTTTGTGCCAGTAGTGATTGACGTGCTACACGCATAAGCTTGATTTTGCTCGTTTGTAACAAGAAATGTTACATACGTTTTAGACGCATCTTCTGGGTCAGTTTCGTAAATGTTTATTTTATAATCTAAAGCCATATATTTCTCCTTTTAATAAATTATACCCCTCTGTAATCAATACATCCAAATGCGAAAGGGCAACTCGCGTTTTTATTTTGTACTCTCAAATTTCCAGCTTCCATATAAACATTGATTCTAGAGGCTGTATTGGCTGCGGTTGTGAAAGCACCCTCGGCATCAGAAATTTCTGTAATACTATTGTCTGAAGCATAAAATAAACCAGCTGGAAATGTATTTCCCAAATGTGATTTTTGTGCCAAAACAGACACCAGACTTCCAGTATTCGGTGCGATAACTGCTATTGATGCATCAGCCGCTATAGTTACAGAACTATTAGTAAATTGCAGAACTTGTATACCAGTAGTTGTACCGCCTTTTAAATCTACTTGACCATCGCCTTTGACATACAATTTTTCTGTACCAGCAGTAGTAATTCGCATACTTAAATCATCATGTCGGTATTGTAATGCACCATCAGGCGCACCATTAGCATCATTAAAAGCTATAGTTCCTGTGTCTGTTGATAATAAAGAAATTCCTGAATCTGTATTATCCTCCACCACTATACCTGCAAAAGCAGCATTAGGTGCTGTAACTCCACTATCATTCTTTTTAACGTGCAGTTTACCTAAAGGGTCAGTTTCATTTATGCCTACTAATCCAGTTCCTTCAATTACAAGGGTGTTACTTGCGCCGTTTGTGTTAAACGTCATGTCATAACTAGAAGCATCGTGAGTAAGATTTCCACGTTCTCCAAAAAGTAATGCGCCTCCCGGCGGCATAGTAATATTACTATTAAAAGTAGCTGCACCTGCTGCGGACATATCAAATTTTAAAGCAACAATATTAGAGGAACCGTCTGTACCATGAATTTCAAAATCGGCATCTGAAACTTTTGATCTAAAGGTAAAGTTGTTAGAACCCATATCAATTTGACCTATTTCAGTTCCAGCATGTGAAAACTTAACTTGTTCACCATCTGCATCAAGAACAATATCTCCAGCTACATCTAAGGTTAAATCACCACTTGATAAATCTATTTCTGTACCATCTATGGTAATGTTGTCAATTTGTATACCTGCATCTGCTGTGATAGCTTGTGCAAAAGTAGTGCCACCACCATCTGCTATAGTTATAGCATCATCACCATCTGTAAATTCTATTAATGGTGTTTGTATAGATGAAGATGTTTCTAAAATCCCACTTGTTTCTATATTAATAGATGCAAAAGCATCAACCATAGCACCACCAGAACCAGCACCATCTGAGTAAATCATTTTAGTTTTGCCAGTAGGTATAGTTACAGTTGCACCGCTTCCTTGTTTAATAATTATAGATTGTGAACCACTTGTTGCATTTTCTATCAACCAAAGCTTAGATACTGTATTTGGTCCAATAGTTATAGTGCAAGTAGAATCTAATGTTCCAGTATATTTTAAAAACATTGATCTACCGGGATCAGTAGAACCATCTGCTATAGTTGTAGTATGAGTATCTGCATTAGTTGTAATAGCTTCCGTACCAAAACTAAATGCTTCAGCTATCAACTCAAGATTTGTATTTGTTGACGCGCCCCAAGTTCCTGACTCGTCACCAGTTGCTATTTCTTTTAATCTAAGGTCATTTACATAAGTTGCCATTTTTTACCTCTAAAGTTATATTAAACCATTTGTTATGCTACGTCACTCCAAGTTGTTGTAACAGATTCATCTACATCAGACCATGATGTTGTAACTCCGGGTATTACATCTCCCCATACACTTACAAATCCTAACTCTGTTGTAGCGTTTAAACCTGTTACAAGTACATTTGCTTCACCTGTAATTGTTGTATCGCTAACTGCACCGGTTGATGAAACACCAGTTATAGGAAATATATTTTCTGTTCTTGTAGCAACAGTTCCTAATCCACTGGTTGCAGCTAGTCCTGTACAAGCTACATTAGCATCACAAGTTACTGTTTCGTCACCTACTGCAATAGTAGAAGCAGTGCCTGAAACACCAGTAATAGCAATACCTGAAGCAGTAACATTTCCTAAAGCAGATGTACCTGCTATACCAGTCTCAGTTACATTAGCATCACCACTTACTGTTTCTGTTCCTAATGCACTAGTTCCCGATACACCCGTTTCTGCTACATTAGCATCACCTGTTACAGTTTCACTACCAATCGCACCTGTAGCTGCAACCCCTGTTTCAGATACATTAGCATCAGCTGTGACAGACTCTGTTCCTAGAGCAGTTGTACCTACTACTCCTGTTTCTGTTACATTAGCTGTACCAGTTACAACTACTGAACCTAATCCTGATGTAGCTGCAAAACCTGTTTCCGCAACATTTGCATCACAGGTTACAGTTTCTGTGCCTAATGCAGAAGTTGATGCAACTCCTGTTAGGTCAACAGTTATATTATGAGGCTGACCCCATGCACCTGCACCCCAAGTGGACCGACCCCAACCGACAGACATTTATTAAGCTATTCTTATAATCGCATTACTTGCATCAGCTGTTGGAAAAGTTATAGTAAATGAACCTGCTGTTGATGTTTTATCAGCACCAAAATCAAATACTGCAACTGCCGGATCACCTGAAGCAGAGTCGTTATAAATCATACAACCTCTAGCAGTAACAGTTGCTGTGCCAAATGTTAAATCAGCAAAGTCTGTAAATGCTGTTGTGCCTGAAGTAGAAGGGTCTACACGTGTAAGTGTATTACCTTTAGCGGTATAGTTAGTACCACTAGCTTCTTGTGATGTTGTATATGCAGTAGTTGCTGCACTCATAGTAGCTGAACTCGTATAGAGTGCTAACCTGAATGTACTACCACCTGAATTTTTAAAATTATGTACGCCTTCTAAAAGTTCTTTCTTAAAAGAAGTACACATTGCTTGTGTTATAGCCATTACAGCCTCCTTATTATATTGGCAAGGTCTTTATGTCCTTGCTGTTCTAATTGATTACATACTGTACATATGTGGTTTTTTATTGCCTCATGCATATAGTGTGTAATTACCTGTCGTGCAGCATCTTTAAATATATGGGCTTGCGCTTTTATAGTGTCAGGTGCTGTATCACTTATCGAAACTAATCTATCAGTTGCCATATCAGCAACTTCTTCTACTGTGTGTCCTCTATAATCTGTAGTTTTTACGCCAAGATTACCTATTGATATTTCAAATTTATCTGTTTGCATTATGGTACTAATGGTTCTGGTGGTGTACTTCCGTTTGATCTTTCATCTATTATCCACTCTTTAGGATTCTCTCTTCCTATAATTCCATGTGGTATCATTTTTTCTTGTATGATCTCTGAATAATTACATACTGATAGTTCACCATCTTTTAAATAAGAGACTATTGGATCGTTTAAACGATGATACCCATATAGTTTATCTTTCATATCTACATTAGCATCTAATAAATTTGATCTAACAGCTACAGATACATCTACGTTTTTTTCCATACATTTGCCTAGCCAATACTCACAACATGCTCTTCCCATTTCCGCAAAGTGTGCATTATTGTTATAAGTAAAATCTGTACCAAACATACTAATTGAACCTACATTATTCCAATAAGCAAAAGCAATGGCATAAGCTACTGTATTATTAAGATAAGCACATGATGTATCTTCTATTACACTTTTAATAGGATACTCTTCTACTGCTGGCACTCTTGCATCTAGTTCACAAGAATATATTGGATAATCTATTTTGGGTAACTCCTCTCTCATCATTTCAGACATAGATGCTGCTTCATCTGTATCAAAGAAACGTGACATAGGATCAAGTATAAATGCTCTATCAGCTTTTTTAACTACTCCTATCATCGCATTTATTACCCAAACTTCATCAAACTTCTTACTATGTAATTGTGATAGATGAAAATCTATCTGACTCATACCCATAGCTACAATAGCTATATGTTTGCCTTCTAAATCTAGTATTCTTTCTTTTAACATTATTGTTCCGCTATCCTTCTTTGACCGCCTCTATAAGCATCTTTTCTATTTCTTCCATCTTGTTCTACTACTAACTTATCTAATGCTTCTTTAAATCTTGTTTCATATAAACTTACTAAATCAGGTTCACCTTTCATAAATATATATGCCTCTACAAGAGAACCAAATAAAAGCACATCTGGTGCATTAGAACCTAACCAACTTGTGCCATCTGATGAAGCTGTAATAGACTGTGGTAAATAAAAATAATGTAACTCTACTTCATAGTTTGCATCAGGTGTTGGACCTAATATAAAAAAACCATCATCAAATTGTGCATAATATTCTGGTAATCCTGTATTAGCAGAGGGTTTAGGATAAGCCTCTCTAATAAAGTTAACATCTTTATTTATTAAAAAACTATAGTTACCATCTGAATCCAACACTGCTAATGAATAAGAATATAAAAAATCATCTGGAACTCCAAGATATTGATTATTTATAGTAGCAGTTGCTGTTTGATTTTTTCTATAACGAGGCAGTTCTACTGAACTATTTATTCTACTCTCTGCTTGTTTTATTAAAGTAGGCAGATTATTTACAAATGTGGTCTCTGTATTTTCAGTATAATCTTGTATAGTTGTTTTTAATGTTGTAAATGTAAATGACATTAGCTTGTAGTAATTTTTAAATTACCTATCTCCCCTTTTAATACCATGTTGTTAAGATTACAATCACCAAAAGCTGAGTTCCATCCACCTATAGGATTGAAGCCAAATAATCCTCTACTAGCTTGTAAGTCTGTTTGTGGTCTAGGATTCTTAAGAGCCTGTGGATCATTTAGTCTTAATCTACCTAGTTGTAGTTGTGGTTGATCTTTATCTAATACGTCTTTTCCTACTAATAGTCCAGTGCGTTTTTGATTTTTAATTTGATTTCTTAAATCTTTTATAGGGTATCTGAAACCGGTTCTATCACATATACCAAATGCATGTTTGCCTTTTGCGTATGGCATATTAATAACCTCCCGGTACGAATCTTACAGCTGCTTTTACCCTATTTTCTTCCGATGCAAGTTTCCATTGTTCTTCATATTGTTGTTTTAAGAATGGAACTCTCTGTGCTGCTTCTGGATTTTTCATAGCTAAATAGTAAGCAAGTCCTGATACAAGACATGGCAAGAATACTTTAGGTATATCAATAGTATTAGATGCTGGCGTACCCGCATCAAATATCTGTCTAAGTCTGTACCAAACAACTTTGTAAGTGTTTGTATCATCTGGTATAGGATAAAGAGTAAAAGATGTAGTGCCACTATCTCTATTAACTAATATTTCATTAGGTCTACCTTGATCTAATTTATTAGGTATATCAGCATACTGTGAGAAAGATACTCTAGTTAAAGATGTGTCGCTCTGTGAATTAGTTTCACCATCACCTGTTCTTAAATGATGTTCTAATAGATCAATAGTATCAGCATCTAAACTATATGTAGCAGTTCCAGCAGTTAATGTTGTACTACCTGATTCTACTTGCCATAAGTTCAAACCTCTGTTTGCCCACTCAAGCATCATAAGATTTATACTACGTCTTGCTGTACGCAAATCGTAGCCAGTTCTCATTTCTAAACCAGCTAGTTCAAAAGCCTCTTCTGCTGCTTCTGCTATATCTAAATCAAAGTTATTAGTAGTGGCTGTAGCCATAAATTATTTCTTTTTCTTTTTCCCCATACCACCTTCGTGATACATAGGCATACCACCACCAGCCATTTTATACATACCACCATCACCGAACTTTTTAACAAGGCTATCTTGATAGTCATCTACCTTTCCACCCTCATCAAACTTAATGATCATATCTTTACCTGATTTTTTCATTTCCTTACGTGCTGCTTTCATACCTGCATCATCATATGGAAAGTTCTTTTTACCTACATTTGGCATATTTTTTCTCCGATTGTTTAAACATGTTGATTTATTTTAAGGTTCAAATGTTCCGTTATCAATTAATATTTGTCTATTCTTAAGATGTTCTTGTTCAATATCATCTTTACTTTGTCCAAAGTATTTGACTGCAAGATGATTGTCAACCATAGATTGATTTATGTTTACACCATCAACTACTACATCACCTAATACCCTACCAAACTTGCCTCTAGAATCTTTAAGTTTTGTTTGTATGACAACACTATTGCCATTATTTATAGCATTTTCTAAGAAAGCCGAAGCCATTTTTCCTCTAGCCTTCTCATCTTTGTCACGAGTACGTGACTCGGGAGTATCAATACCAAATAAACGAACACGAGACTTATAAAGAATATCGAAGCCAAGGTCCAAAATAACATCCACAGTATCGCCATCAACCACTCTTTTAACTGTACAACTATATTCATACATTACCTATACCTCTTTGATATCTTTGCAGCAGACTTTGGTTGTTTAGAAAATTGCTTACCTTTCTTGGTATCTGCTCTTTTCTTTTTAGTAGTTGCTGCATATTGTGAACTAGACATAGCTTTTATAGCTTTTTCAGGAAGATATCTTTCTCCTGTTTCAGACGACTTCTTGCCTGACTTAGTACGCCATTTTTGTTTAGTCCAATCTTTAAGACTTTTTTGACTTTTTGCTATTGCCATGCGACTTTCTTATTGAGTCTTTACCCTTTTTAAATATATTAGAGACCTCAGATTTACCCATAACTTTTGATCTTTGTTCTCCGACTGTAAGTATTTGTATTTTTCTAGCAAAAGGTTTTTTAATACGTTTGACTTTTGCGACTGTTTTTCTTGCATCTGTAGGTGTTGCAAATTTAATGGGTACTGTATCTTTAGGATTTTCATCTGTATATAAACGCCTTCCGCTTCCTTTAGGTTTTTTTCCTGTTCCTTCTTTTGGGTCTTTACTTGCCAACTTTCTTTTGTGCTTTTTTATGTGACTCTCCAAAAGTAGCACCTTTCTTCATATCATGTACCATGGCTTTTATATGTTTGCCAGTATGATGTACTGAATGACTTTTCATGGCTTTCTGTTGAGTTTTATTCAAAGAACTAACATCAACTCCTTTTACTTTCATTCCTTTACCTTTAGCTTTTTTCATCATTATTTATATCCTCCACCTTTGGATTTATATTGTTTTGCTAACATCTGTGCTTTTCTAGCACTCCATTGTCCGGGCTTTCCACCTTTACCACCAGCCTTGATACGTTTAAACATCTTCTCACGCATGCCCGGCTTGGTATAGTTACCAGCTTCGTTTACCCTTGATTTCTTTTTTTTACCTGCCATTTGTTTTTTTGTCTGTGTTCTACTAATTACCATTTAACTTTATGTGACCAATACCTTGCACTAAATTTATCAGGACTAGAATCTTGTGCATTGTGTCTTGCATAGTATGATTTTTTTCGTGCCTTATCTTTTTTTGTCTTAGGATTTTTTCCAGCACCTTTAACACCTTGTTGACCAAAACGTATTGTTTTAGTTTTGTCACCTTTCTTAGCTACAACAACGTGTGATTTAGTAGGATGGTTTGGTGTACGTTTAGGTTTATTGTATCCACTAACTCCTGCATTCTTTAGCTTAGAGTCTTTAGCCATTAATCTTCACCTTTAAACTTCTTACTTTGTCCTGATGTTCCTGCGTATATACCAAAGACTGCTGCCATAGCACCTACAACTATTGACACAAGACCAGCTTGTTCTAAGTTTGGTTCAGGTATATCCATAAACCAAGTAACAACTTTGTAAAGTAATATGATATATACAGTAACAAATGCTCTAGGAAATATTCTCCATGCATCAACAGTTCTAGCTAGATGTATCCATTTCTGAAAAGGGTTATCAACAGCACTATTTGCATTGGCATCTATCTCTACTTCAAGATTTATTTTTTTCTTTACAGATTCTTCAATCATATAAATTTAATATATGCTACTGCCACAGAAACTAAACCATAAAGACCCCACAGCATATTCTCTATCCTTAGAAACTTTTTACTACCTTCATCGAGTCTACGCTCTATGTACTCATAACGTAGAGCGTACTCTCTTTCTAAACCACTTAAACGTGCTTCTAAAGGTAATTTACTATCAGTTTCTACTGACTTAGGCATTACGCTGTATTAGCTTTTACGTAAGATTTACTTGCATAAATGATGATTGTGTAACTGTCTCCACTAGAGTGTCCAACAGTTGATAATAATAGATCACCATTCTTGCCACTACCTGCATTATTAAAAACACCGGGTAGACTTTTATTGCTCCAAGTAAAATCCCAAGTATCTGTTTGGTCTGCTCCAGCCTCTAAAATAAATTGATTTGATGTAGCATTCCAAAATAATTTGAAACCCATACCTACATTACTAAACCATATTCTATTTATAGTGATACCAGAACAAGCTTGACCATTTCTACCAGAAGTTAAAGCAGACACATCTACTTTAGTGACATCACTTTCTCCAGTGCCATCACTAATGTTAGTAAGTTTTACAACTAAATTCTTACCAGCATCATCTAAGATAGTTTGTGTTGTTACTGCATCAGCCATTATAGACCCCCTTAAGCGTCAGCAAATGGAGTTACTACAGTACCAGAAGCAAGGTTAATACCCTCTACTGCATACTTAGCTGAAGCTATTGCTGTAACTCTAATGATAGTTCCAGCTATACCGCCTTTAGTTGTACCATTTAAAGTTATAACATCATTGCTTGCACCTGAGAAAAATGTTTTACCTGCTGCATCGCTTTTACCCATATATAGTCCACCAACGAACTTATCAGTTCCATCAGTTTTAATATCTAAGTCTGTAGCTGCTGTTTCAATTACAAAAGTAAATGAAGCACCTAAGTTATTCAGTTGATTAGGATCATCGTCTGAACCGGGTGCTGTAGCTACAATACTAGGTAAAGTGAATTTACCATCAGCGTCATTACAAGTAAGTATCTTACCTGCGTGCGATGCGACTGTGAGAGTTGTGTCAGCAGTAAGGCTAGTTACTGTAGCATTACCTGCTGAAATAAAACCAGCTAGTGATCTAACCGGTCCTGAAAATGTTGATTTTGCCATACTAAGTCTCCTTAATAAATTCTATCGTCTTGGCGAGTCTGCTAGGGCAGTCGATAGATTAATTTAATCCCTAGAAAGAAAAGGGGAGTATATATCATTTCAACTCCCCTCAAGTTACTAGCTTGATCCCGAAGAACCAAAAATACCTAGTGGATCAGATACTCCAAAGGAATACCTTTCTCTTGCTTTGTATCTTACGTTGCCAGTATCAAAGTCACCATCCATGCTTGTTTCTAATGGACTACGTGCAAAGTGCTTCATGCCATTTGGTACGTCAGTCATCAAGAAGAAAGCATTAGTATCGGTTAAGAAATGATTCACAACAAAGCCTTCTGGAATGCTACCATTTGCTCTAATAGCATTGATATCATTATCGGCTGTGTTAGGTCTCATATCTGAATCTAAGATACGTGAAGCAGTAAACATACCTGCTGGTGGTACAATTAACTTACGTGGTTTAGCTGCTATTAACAGTCCACGCTCATCTGTCCATCCTGCTATTTGAATCACAGCATTCTCTAACGAAGTTTCGTTAAGGTCTGCTTGTGTTGCAAATGTGTTGGAGTTTGTTCCACCTGACACCAAAGGGTGTGCAGTAGAAAACAAATCTACACCATCGCCTGAATTGAACGAACCACCTGAGAATCCTTGGTTAAGAGGATTCGCAGCTTTTACTTGCTTAGTGTAAGCCATGCTTCTAGCAAGTGCTTTAGTATAACGTGCAGAAAGAGAATCGTATAAATTATCCTCCATTGCTTCTTCTGTTATAGCAAAACCCATCGCTATTGTTTCATGGTTGTAACGAGTGCTAAAGGATTCTTGTGCAGTATCGTAATTGATAGCTGAACCTTCATCTTTAACAGAAGCTTGACCAAATCCACTTAACTTCACTTCTTCTTCAAACGATCTATCAGAAGTTTCTGTTTCATAAATCTGCTCATGCTCATTCTCGTATTTAGCATACTCTAATCCAAACAGGGCATTTAGTCCCGGAAGGAGTTCTTTAAGTAACTGCGCTCTTGAAATTGCCATTTCTTATTCTCCTTTATATGCCAGTTGTATTGTCCATGATATGCCCCGCATTAAACTTAGCAACTAAGTCAGTGAAAGAATCACCGCTTGTGTTGTCAGATTTAGGCGAGATATCTACTATCCTTACAGGAAGTGTAGCAGTCGTAGTGGCTGCTGTAGATATATCAATGGCGTTTTTACTTGTTCCAATACTTGTTGAACCAGCAGTTTGAACTACCGCTACATTGTTTCCGATATTGGTCACAGCGGCTGAGCCGTCTGCTTGCATTTCGAAAAGAACATTTGGGTCATCCAATACATAAGCTGAAATATCATCAGCTGCTGTACTTGCTGGAAAGTATTGAGAAAAAGTTTTCTGGCTTGTATTTGGATCGGTATAAGATACACCTAGAAAAATTCCTACGGGAGTCAATGAAGTTGTGCCAGTGTCTTTTTCGACTGTACCAGCAGCAACTAACTTAACGAAATCGCCATAGAAAATTGCAGTGCCATAGCCAGAAGCTATGCCGTAATGTCTTACCTTGCCGGTGAAAGAACCGCTTGCACTCAAAGTGCCAACAGGTCTTGCTCCGTAAGGTGTTGCTGAACTACTCATTTTATATACCTTTTATACAAAAATTTAACAAAAAAGATAGTAATTACTTACCACCTTTACCAAAAGTAACCTGTGTCTTCCTTTCTTTAAACATAGGCATGGCAGGGTTTTCATCCCTCATGTAGTTAGCATCTAAAGCAGACATCTGTTGATCCGCTTGCTGAATATAATAATCAGCACGCTTCTTGATTTCTTCTTCAGGTGCTTTACATAAAAGCAATCCACCTACCTCTACACCATCTTTAAACTGCGAGTTAGTATCCCTAACCATTTGCAATTCAGGATGATCCTCTGCTTTAACAGGTGTCCAACCTTCTCTGAACTTAGTTGATACATTCATATTGTCAGACTGTCCAGCAGATGCTGTACGTATCCAACGGAAAACATATCCGGGTTCAGGTTTAGGGTCAGGCAACAAGTTTGGGGGAGACCAAGGTTGTTCTCGTTGCTCAGAGTCTCTTGACTCTAATTCACGTGAGTTGCGCTCTTGAACATCATTTTGTTCTGACTTTTCCATTATCTTTGCTCCTTCGCATATTGCGCTGCGTATTGTTCTGGTGTAAGTCCAAGTTTCTTGGCGAGAGTAACTTGAGTCTTGGTTAACTGCACTGTGCGCTGTTTAGTACTTGCTCTATTAGCAGGTGCTACCACAGTCGAGGGTCGCTGTGAGGATGCAGTATTGTCCTCAAAGCGTTCAGGAAATCTTTGTTTTACAGCTTCATCTACTCTTGCATAGTAAACATCAGAGTCTCTTACAGGATCAATTCCTTCTCTTACTAACTTAGCATGCATACCATAAGCTAATGCTGTCATATCCTCATCGCCTGCACGTTCAAACCAAGGATTTTGCCTTATGTAATCAGCAGCAGCTGGGTCTATTGATGGCTGTTGTTGCATTGGTTGTGCATATTGAGGTTGAGCATACTGTTGTTGTTGAGGTTGCTGTACCGGTTGAGGCATTTGTGGTTGATAATTATCAACATAGTTTTTATCGGCATAAGCTGCTGATAACTTTTCTTGTGCCTCTAATAACCTATCAGTGTCACCAGCCTCGTATGCTTGCTTATAAGTTTCTTTAGCTGCCTCTATCTCTGTAGAGGTTTTAGTTTTTAGACTATTAAGTAATGCATCTTCACTCTTAGCGACTGTAGCTTTTAGTCTTTGATTCTCATCATGTAACTGTTTTGCTATGCCAGCAGCTTCATCCCTAACTTTTTGGGCAGCTTCTGCTTTTCTGCGCTCTTCGTGATAATCAAACTTAAGTTTGTCTATACGTTTCTTAGTTCTTTCACCTATGCCTTCTATCTCTTCATCGACATCAGCATCGGTGAGTTCTTGTTTAGGTGGTCTCTGATCTTCTTCTGGACGATCATCAACTACCTCTATTTCCACATCAGGTATTGGAACTTGTACTTCCGTAGTAGGAGGCAGTTCCAAATCTTGTTCTAAAGCTTGTGCTTCTTCCATCATGGTTTTTCTATTCCTCTAGGATCATCTACAACAGCTTCTACAGTATCATCATTTATGAGTCTGAATTCTTTGCCATGAATACTCATGCGTGTGCCACTATATGATCTCATAATTATAAAATCACCTTCCTTACAGTATGGACCTGTAGGAAATCTGTTTTCATCTTTATAGCAATCTGGACCCATCTTCAAAACAAAACCCACTATGGATGCTGTCTCCTCTCTTTTTCTATACTGGTCTGCAATAATAATACCACCATCTGATACTTCTTCGTGTTCAGGTAGTGCTATCAATATTTTATACCCTTGAGGTTCAGGAAGTTGTGTAGGCTCTGCGGATTCCGCTTCACTTACAGTTTCCTCTTTAACTGCTTCAACTGTCATAAGTTTCCTTATGTTGCATCAAATATATATAGGAGTTTGACGTTCTCCTTTCCTTTCACCATGAAAGGTGCGTATTAACTTTCTATAACTGAATTATATTTATCAGTTATCTCTCGGAGGGCAATACGTAACCCTTCGATCTTGCCTTTATAGTGGTAAAGTTCCGTAAGGTCCTTTATTTCTCCATCTATAATGACTTCAGTAATTCTATTTATCTCATCGTTTAAACTCTGTGTCAAGTCCTCTGTAAACTTTATATCAACTTCCATTAGTCTTTAGTCAGAGTTTCTGCTATCTTTCTACCTATCTCTGCGCCTTTAGTCCTTTCTTGTGCAGATACTCTAGCTATATCAGCACCGACTTTGGCACCAGCCATTTCAAGATCAGCTTCGATCTTAATACGCTCTAATTCATCTTTCATCCTAGCTTTCTCTAAATCAGCAGCTATACGCGCTTCATCAGTGCTTGCTTTGTCTTGTGCTTGTTGTGCTTTGATAGCAAGTTCTTGTTGTTGCATTTGTAGAACAGGGTCTTGCATCTGTTCTTGTACTTGTTCCATTTGTGCAGCCTGCATGTTCTTACCAAGTAGTTGTTGTGCTGCTGCTGCCACTAGGGTTGATAGTCTTAGTTCTATTTCTGGTGGTAATGGTTCTCCTACAGGTGGTAGTTTAGTTCCTATCTCTTCTTCTATCTGCCTTCTGTATTCAAATCCTAGGTGTTCTACTATGTGATTGCTTAGTGCAGCTTGTATTGCATCAGCATTAGGTGCTTGTGCAGCTAGTTCTTGTATCTTAGGGTCTTGCAACATAGCCATATGTACTGTGATATGTGCAGCATGGTCTTGATACTCGAAAGCTTTTACAGGTTTGCCATTAAGTATGTCCATATTCTCTGACACAGGGTCTGTAGGCTTGATATCATCCTCTAATGGCACGATATCTTGCGAGTCACGTATGCCTAACACCTCTAACATCTGTCTGTGTAGCTTTGGTAGGTCATATAACTGCGGTGCAGACTGTGCAAGTTGCAATGCAGCCTGATATTGCATGATTCTTTGCGCCATAGTTGCAGCATTTGGGTCTGACACAGGTATTATGTCTACCCTTTCGTCAAAATCTACAGCTTTTATAGCAGATTCTCCATCAACTTCGTATTCATAGTCAGATGGCATGAAATCTTTAATAATATCCGACAAAATACCTAGTTCTTGGCGCATAGAAGCGTGTAATCTAGCTTGAATAGCACCCATTACCTTCATATTACGCTCTAATAACGCTAATGTTGTACCTACAGGTGCTTGATTGTTCATATCAGACACTTTTAAATCAGTTATAGAAGCAAATCTACGCCCTTCTTCAACGATATTTCCTAATAATTGGTACAAAGTGCCTGATGGTTCTTTGTATGGTAAGAAAGTTATGTTATCTCTGATGCTACCGCCCGGAATATCTACATCACGGAACTCTCCGGGATAGATTGGAGTGTCATCACCCTTAATTCTAAGACCTCTAGTCTTCAAACCACCGGGTAAATTAGCTAATGTACCTGCATCAACTAGCTGTCTAAGCAAAGAAGTAGCAGATTTTGCCAATCCACCTACCATATGTATCAATCCAAACCCATAAAATCCTAATCCGGGCATATATTTGTAGTGTACAAAGTGTTGTCTTCGCATTTTTGTAGGATCAGACTCTAAATAATTACGTCTAATAGATAAAACTTCACCTGATCCTTGATCTATAGTTACTACATAGGGTAAAGCAATACCTGTTTTTCTACCTTGTCGTTCATCTTCAAAGCCTACAAGGTCTAAATCCACATGCATTTCTAAAAGAGTATGTAATCCATCTTTGCTATAGCTGTTAACATCGTATTCAAAGTTAGGATTGTCTCCAGCTAGTTCTGCATACTTTTGTCTTATTCTATCTGCACCTATACTAGACTGTGGTAAAGATACTTCTCTGTAGAAACCAGCAAACTGTAACTTTAATATTTCATTTTGTGTCATCCTCATAACATGAGTGGCACGTGCAGCTGTTCTTAAATCTGCTGCACCATAGCTAACTACAAAATCTTCTGCTGGTATAAACATAGAGCAAGGT
>Ga0208666_1000558_pt1 | contig 17383 bp, 27 predicted proteins | sample 5B_taG_FD_184078 | JGI IMG/M metagenome (GOLD analysis project Ga0208666, IMG submission 184078) | Marine viral communities from the Subarctic Pacific Ocean - 5B_ETSP_OMZ_AT15132_CsCl metaG (SPAdes) (version 2) | ecosystem: Environmental > Aquatic > Marine > Oceanic | place: Pacific Ocean...
ATGTCAATTAAACTTTGAATCGCCGGAGGCAAATCCAAAGAAGTTGACGAAGGAACAGCACCCATAGCTCCAACTACACCACCACCGACTTGGTCGGATGCAGTCGCGCTAGTCGTGTCCATTCCAACATTTGTATTATTGGTATAGTTAGCCATAGCTCTATTCTCCTTTTATTTGTCTAATAAGTGCATTTAGCACAGCTCTAGTTAATGCTAAATCATTAGCTAAAGTTTGTACGTCTGTAACAAGTTTACCATAATCGTCAAGACCTGCTAGCTCTTGTCCACTAACTGTAAACCCAGCGCCTTTTGCACTCACTTGTTTCATGTCTTGTTCAGACATTTCCTTAATGGTAATTTGACCACGAGTAATAGCTTTACTCTGTAGGTCAGACTCACCACGAAGCCCTGTTAATAGTTCTACATTTTCTTTTACAGAACTAATCAAAATACTTTGCCAGTCAGTTATACCTCCTTGTGGTACTGCTGGAATTGCTGTAAACCTTGCCATACTATACCGCCCTTAATCCGTAAGGTGTTTCACCAAAATGAATTGCTCGTATTCTAGACGAACCAGATACACCTACTTCGAATGTATCCGATCTGTAGCCAGTAGGCAATCTAAATATATCAGATGATGACACAGTTGCTTGAAATATAAGAACTTTATCCGCAAACAACTTAAATGTTACAGGAAGAACACCTGTTATGTCTTTTAAATTACGGGTTTGCCCGTCTCCATTAACAGGAAAAGCATTAAGAGTACCTATATTTGATATTCTAGTACCAGCATCTAGATAGTCTGTTGGCCCATTAACAGGCCCTAGTTGTATACTTTTAGCCCATATAGCGTTATTATATGGGGCTATAGTTGCATTAAAAGCTTGTATATTTTCAGTCTCAGCGTTAGGTGTTTCAAAATCTGCTATAACTCTAGCCGCACCTAAGTTAATATAATCTTTAGTTATTAGTGTTTTTGACTTCCATTCTAAAGGAGAAAGTATTTCTCCACTATTATCCCATTCAAAAATATCACCAGCTGAACCTCCTGTATAAAACATAGTACCAGCTTCGGGGTCAGTAAATGCAGCAGTAAAAGTGTATTCAATATTTACAAAAAACCCTCCTACTTTATCGTCACGTTCAAATATAAATGACCCAGCGCTGTGTGAGCCAAAATATTTACCATTATAAAAGTGACCTACAAGAGTAGAAGCATCTAGCTGATCTTCCCATGTATCCCAATCATGAACAAATTTAGTAATTAAATCTATACCAGTTGATGGTGAGAATACTGCAAGACCACCATGAGTAGCCCATACAATACCATAACCCATATTAACAACAGATCGTTTTGATAGACATGGATATAAAGTATCAATACGCGAACTAACCATAGTAGCTGGGTCGTTACCAGATACTTGATATGGATATTCTTTTGTTAGAACTGTAATGTAACCTGCGTTTGGTTGGATAGCTACAATATCAGACTCGAAAGTCATACGATACTTTTCAGGCCAAGCATGTGGTTTATCAGGAAATGAAAAACAAAGTTGGTTATCAAAAAACCCTACAAGAATATTATTGTGTGCTGCTTTAAGTCCTTGTAAATTAGTAGGTGGTGGATCATAATCTTCAGAAGGAACTATAGTGCTAAGTCCTGAAATCGAAAAATCATCAGTAAAATTATAATTATTACCATCACCCCAATACCTAGCTGAGTCACTGATAGATTCTGAAACATCATGGAATAAAGTACCAGACGTATCTGCAGTTTCTCCTACATCTGTAGCATTTTGAGAATAACTAAATGCGTACTCATCAACTATTGCTGTAACTATACCATCTGTAATATTAAAAGATGATTGTCCTGAAAGACCACTAATTTTAAATCTATCACCTTTAATAAAATTATGTGGATGAGCTAATGTTACAGTTGATACATTAGATGCACGTTTAACTTTTGCAGTAGCTGTAGGATACCACAATGTAGCTAGTCTAAAGTAATCTGTAACAGAAGCAGAAACTACGCTTCGATAAACTCTAACACCTCTAATAAAATTTTGACCTGAAGGAGCAGTAGTAGGTATTGAGCCTACTGTACTTGTCTGACCTTCTTTAACGTATGTTTCATTAGAAGGTAGACTCGGAATGGATTCTTCACCCCATGGTGTCATCCATGTATATATGTAAGTTCTAATCTGCGTGTTACCTGCAAGATCAGACCTACCTGTAGTGTTTGCTGTTTTAGCTACTTGATCGCCGGGACTAAAGTATTGAAAGTCTGTAGCATTAATAACAGTAATTTCTACGTTAGTAGCATTAAATGATTTAGCTTCATCAGAACTTCCAAAATCTCTGATACTAACTATGTTACCAGAAGTTAAATTATGATTTGATCCTGAATAAAAAGTAGCTGTGTTTCCTGAATCGCGCTCATAATGGGTTGCGCTTATCACAGAGAAAGATGTTGCTGTATTAGTAGGAGCTACATCAGGTAACGGAAGACCTAACTCATAATAACCATTGTTAACAGGGTAAGGCTCTGACCCATTAGTAGCTAGCTCATAGTTAGATACTTTAGGTACACCATCTCCTGAATAATAAAATCGTTGCTCCTCATCTTCAGAAGAAGAAGCAAAAGCAATATCTACATCAGTAGTCCATGATAACCACACTAAAGCATTATTAGATGGATTTCGTAAAGCATGTAAAGTTTTTACAGTAGAACCTGAACGTTGTGTATTATCAACAACTTTAGGAGTACGGTATGGTAACAAGTCGCCTGAGTAAAGCTTTACATTAAAAGCTCTTTGCGCTGCTCCATCTGGTAAAAGTTCCGAAGAAACCTTCGGAGCTTCACCTAAAAACTTTATTAACTTTACTGATGCCATTACACCATCTCCAATGATTGAGCTAGTGTTTCATCATTTCGTCTAGTCCAACCTTTTCCAAATGTATCAAATGTTTTAAGATTTTCATAGAACTCTTGTCTATTTTTGTGCATATTGTTTAAAATTACATGTACGTCAGCTTCAAAAATTTTTGCTAAAGTGTTAGGCCCTATAGCACCATCAGGATAAGAACCGACAATACGTTGTAGTGCCTTTGACGCTCTTGATGGCCCGCTGTTAACAGCCCAGTCAAACACAGACCAGTCTACACCAGATGGTAGTTCATCACCTTTAACTCTGTCCCAGTAGTTTTGTTTATATACAGGAGCTACATCTTCAGGTGTAAGACTACGCATCTCGTCTTCACTTACATCACGACCTAGATAGTCTTCATAGACCGCTAATGTTACGCCTAGATTTGTCATACCTCCGGGATCACGAGGATGGTCAACAAAACCACCTTCGTGTTTAAGAAGCATGTCTAAACATGTACCAAAGTTTTCTTTCATTTAGCCAATCCTTTCGACTTCTCGTAACTTCTAAGGCCGCCCAATCCGAGCATACCCAGTAAAACGGTCATTAAGCTGTCCATATCAAATGCAGGCAATTCTGGTATTTCTACTCCAGCCCAGCCAGCACCAAACATTATAATTGGATTAAGAACAAAATGATATAATAATGCTGTCGCGCATATCCAGCCTACAAATGGTCGCCAACCTGCAACAAACAAGCTTCGATGCTGTGCCTCTGCTTTGTTAACTTCTACTTGTGCCATGTTTGCTTCGTGGGCTTGTTTCTCTGCCATCGTAGCAATTTCATGAGCCAAGGCATTCTTTTGATCTTTATCTTCTATAAATTTATCTAGTAGTCCCGTAACAGGGCCAACTAAACTACTTACTAGGTTTAACATCTGAACCTCCTCCTACTTTGTTATTAAGATTAGTAAAGCCAAAATAGGCTCCTACTAACGCCGCTATAGATACATAATAAATATTAGCCATCGCTGCTAGTAAGTCCGCAGCAGTATCCAAACCAATAAGGCTAGATAGAAAAACACCAGAAGGGTAAACCAACATACCCACCAAAGAAAACCACGCCATTTTACGTTGGCTATCTCTTTTAGCATCTTCATCTTCAAGCCTCTTTCTTTCGAACTCGACTTGCATTTCCGCCCATTCTTTTTCTTCAATAGCGCCATTATTATTTTTATCTATATCTTCAAACTTCATTTCCCCATCTCCTTAAGAAGTGGATTATCTAAAGCCCGTTCTAGCTTTTTATTAATTCTTTCTTCTAATTGTATAAATTTTTCGTCCATATCCATAGTTTTATCTGAAAAATATTCTTTAGCAGCAATTATTTCGTCTTCAACTTTTTCCGTTTTGCTTTCGAAATGGGCTTTTGCTTCTTGGATGGTTTCTCTGTTTTCACTTTCGACTTGCCTGATCCTATTTTCAACTTGCCCCAAAGCTTTTTCAACTTGGATAACATCGCTTCGTAAATCGTCTTTAATGTCTTTTGCATAATCTATTGCCTCATCTAGTTTAATCATTGAGGTTTCTAATTGTGCTTCAATAGCACCTGTATCTAGACCAGCTAGTTTTTCTTTCATATCCATATAGTCTTTATACATTACAAACCCACCATACAGCGAACTTACTACTGTACCTATTGCGATAAGGATCGTTAGACCCTTACCCCCTTTTAGTTTTACTCCACCTACATCTAGTTCTGCCATTGTAAATCCACCATTTCATTCCATAAATAATCTGATGCTCCTACATAATATTCAGCATATGGATTATCATAATTATTACCTCCGTCAATTTGATAAGAGGTATAAAACTCGGTAGTAGGTATTGTAATTGACCTATACTCATTAAAATTTTTAACAGCTTGAGACTGCTGCATTGTTACTAATCGGACTGTTTCCATGACTGTTGAGTAAGCAACAGACGTGCTTCCTTTATTTGATCCCTTCGTATTACTGGACTTTGGTTTTTCGGCGGAGTCTGTATTTTCTCCCCCGGTTTCAGTTCTAGTTTTGTCGCTATCTCCTGAAGATTTTGCGGTTCGAACAGGTTCGGATTCCTTAGTCTCCCCTTCGGTAGTATCATTATTTTGCTCATCGTTAACACTTTCTTCTACAGGTTCTTGTTCTACTGAAGCTACTTCTGTAGTTTCAGCTACTTCTGTGTCAGCTAAGTCTGTATCAAAAGACTCTACTTCCACAATCTCAATCTCAAAATCGCCTGTAGGAGTATCTGTTACTTCAACTTCAAACGTTGCTACACCTCCATCAAAGGTATCTAATTCTAATTCAAACGTTACACCAGCATCCACAGTGTAGTCTGTATAATCTACTTCTACAGGAGGAGGTGGTATATACTGAGAATCATAAGCGTACTCAGTAGCTGTCTTTATTGTAGTCATTTCAACTTGAGTAATAATTTGATTAATTATCTCAGATATATTGTTGTATGTTAGGTTAAAGAAAGCATCAGAAAAACCGGGGCCAAAGTATCCACTAAAGTACCCTGAATCCATACCATATAATTCTAACGAAGCTGAATCAAAAGCTAAGCTAGATACATCTTGAGAGTAAGAAAAATCCTGAGACCCTATCCAATTCATACTAGTATAGTTATGAGTATAGGTTTCTGTTATAGATCCATTGTTTAATAGTTTTACAGTAACTTTAAATTCGTCTTTGCAATCATTATTAGTTGCATTACATAAAGGTACGTTTGCATTAGAATTATGAGAAAATACTTTAGCGCCATAATCTACGCCTGTTTTATTCTGATAATCTGATAAATCAAAAGCATATGTTTTAGACCCACCACCTACAGACTGATTACCAGTACAAAAATCTGCACTGTTAGCCCACGAACAATTAGTTGAAATGTTACTGTTTGTTACAGTAGCTGTATCTATAAGTTGATCTGTTTTTTCCGTAACAACAGTTACAGTTTCATATGAAACTTGATTAACAGTTTCTTCAATCGTCTCAGTATAAGTATATGTGTATGTAGTTTCTAAAAAATCACCTACCATAACTTCTTCAGTATTAGTAAGTTCAGGTATGACAGTAACCGCTGTAACAGTACCACCGTTAGGGCCTACACCACCAACTGTATATTGCTGGTCGTATGCACTAGAGGAGGAACAATAAAACAGCAAGACCGCCAAAAATGGAAAGACCTTTTTTGTCAACACTACTACCCTCCTGTGGTTTAGTTACTTTTTTCTTTTCTTTTACCTCTTTTACTTTTTCTTTTTGTAAACTTTCTATTGTAGGTGCTTGGTAATCATTATCTTTCCAAGCTTCTGTAGCTGCTTTACCTATAGTACCAAGATATGGACATGGTGTTCCAGCCATCCACATTCCTTCCCAAACACGATCATCTTGACAAAGAACAGATACCGCAGCAACTTTCATACCCATTCCATATAAAGAACGAGCAAGTTTTAATCTTTCACAATTTTCGTCTGTAACAGTTTGACCTGTAGCAAAACCAAGTATCTGTGTTTGTACAGCTACTGACGATGCTGACGTACAAACATCTTGGTTGTTAATAACTATAGAAGGTGCTGATGCAGTAGGTGGGGTTTTATCTACAGTAGTAGTGCCTGTGACCGTACTAGAAATAGTATTAGTCTCTGCAAACGCTACATTTGCAAATAACATTAACACTGCGCCCAAAATAATGGAAGCAGCGAATAAAATGATCTTCTCCCACCACTCCATTTTTCGCATAAAAATACCTCACTTTATGTCTTCTTAACTATACCACCTTTTTTGTAAGACATTTTCTTATCTTTTTTAATCTTTCCGCCGCCACCATATTTTGCAATGACTTTAGATCCGTTTTCTTTTTTAGTCTTCATACCTACTTTTTTTCCACCGGGCATATTATCCTCCTATTAGTATTGTTGCTAGTATTGACGTTAGTCCTACAATCATAGCACCAGCTGCTACAATCATAATCTTTTCTAATCGCTCAATACGAAATATAATCATCTCGTATCGCTCAGCACAAATTGCTTCATGCTTTAGTAGTTCTTGTTCTATCTCTGCTGCTTTAGCCATTACCTAACCTCATTGCGGCTACTACAGCTGCTGTTTGATCTTCTACCTTTACCTCTGGTTCTTCAGGCATTGGTGGTTCTTCCACTACTACACTACCTTCAGGAACAGAATCTGCTGTTCTAATAAATGTTCCATTAGGCAACATATATAGAGGTGTTCTCTCTATCATACTTTAACCCAATCTGTTTTTGATTCATCCCAAACATATTTTGCTCCGTCATCTGGATACTCTTTAGGAGGTTCCCAAAAATATGTTGTTTTGTTTAATGTCCATGAAGGAAAAGGTTGTGGTTCATAAAATCCTGTTCCATCATAATTATGGTTTATTCCTGCAAAATTTTTTCTTAGTGGTGTGCCATCTTTTAAATGTTTACCACCTCTAGTGTTATAAGATGTCTGTACCCATTGTCCGGGAGAATCATCAATAAGAGTATCAAAAAACTCTTTTTCAGCTACAATAACTTGTACTACTTTTCCTTTTAATACTTTTGCATAGTGAGCCATAATATTACCTATATTGTATACCTTATTACGACAAGTCCAGAACCACCATTTTGTCCGTTATGACTTCCACCAGTGTTATAGTCACCTGATGCTCCGCCACCACTACCTGTGTTTGCTGTTCCTGCTGTTGGTGTTGAGCCTACGCTACCTGCTTGACCACCTTTTCCGCCTCCGCCAGAGCCGCCTATACCACCGTTGTTATTTGATGGGCTTTCACAACCGCCGCCTCCGCCGCCTGCTCTTGTAACTGCTGAACCTGTTATTGATGATGATAAACCGCTTCCGCCATTACCACCTATATTAGCAGCAGCATTAGTTCCTGCTGAGCCAGCTCCACCGCCGCCTCCGCCATCGTTTGAAAATGCTTTTCCACCGTCAAACCCTTGTCCGCTTGTTCCAGCGCCTTCAGATTGGTTATTACGACCTGCGCCGCCACCTGAACCGCCGCCACCACCGGGCCTACTGTTATCACCCCCGCCGTATCCGCCACCAAGGGATGTAACTGTACTATTTCCAGCTAAAGTAAATACGGAGTTAGAACCTACAACACCGGGAACACCATCACTGCCACCGTGTACACCACCAGCTCCTCCTGCACCTACAGTTACTGTGTAACTGCCTGCAGCTAATGATGATACTTTAGATTCAGTAGATGAATTACGACCAGAGTTTTCAGACGCATGAGAGTTTCTATACCCTCCGGCTCCTCCTCCGCCGCCACCACCGTTGGCAACACCGCCACCGCCACCGCCAGCTATAACTAGATATGCAATATTAGTTAAAGCTATAGTATTAGTAAATGTACCAGATGATGTAAATGTATGTATTCTTTCGCTCCCAGAAACAGATACAGAACCTCCTGATGGAGCAGCTGCAACAGTGCTATTAACAGAACTAGATGTAAGACCATCAGAGTTAGTAACTGTAATCGCGACAACTGTAGATGCTGATTGTCCGTAAATGGCTGAGGGAACTGCTACAGTAGCAGCCGAATCAGAACTTGGTGTAACCGTTACACTTGATGTAGAACCGCCTGATGGGGTTAACTTAATAACTAAATTCGCTACTAAAAAACCTGACCCTGCTAATGTTAAGTTAGTTGCGATACCGTTAACTATACTACCTGAAACACTAGTTAATGTTGGAGTAACAGACGAAATCTTTTTCCAACTTGTACCATCAGAATAGTAAACAATATCATCATCAGTATCATATCTAATATGACCTTCAGTAGCACTTGCTGTAGGTTGTTGTGCTGTAGTGCCTTTTGGTAACCCAAAAGACCCAGTAGATGTAGGAGTATTATCTAAGTGTGCGTTTTCAAATAATGCAGCTGTAGGTCTAAGTTCAAACCTATCACCAACCGAAAAAGCACGAGCTGTTGTATTATCTTGTGCTCGTAGAACTGTCATAGAGTCTGAAGAACGAGCTGTGACTTTTATAATTTCAATATTATTAGATGTGTCAACAAGAGTACCAAAAAAGAAATCACCAGAACCTAAAGTTGGAAAACGAGCGCCTTGTCCGGAGTCAAGAACTACAGTAGTAGCACTACTATTTATACCGGCTGAGATAGTACCAAAGCCATTGTTTGTTACTTTAACCCCCATATCACTCTACTCCGGTTTCGGGTGTGCGTCTTTAATAGACTTAACCCAATCTTTCCAAGTTGATGTACCGTTAACAGCATCATGATATTGCATATCTAGCTGTTCTCGAATGGACTTCTTCATAAACTTATCTTTCCTTTTTGTTCTATATTGAGCAGCATTATACGTTGTTGTCATAGATGCTACTTTAGCATCAAGGTCTGATTTAGAAATTGCTGAAGTACCATTAAGCCATTCAATAGAATCATAATCATTATTCTCTATCTTAAACTGAGCCTCAGGATTAAGAGCATTTATTGCTACTGTATAATCAGGTTTTATATCTGCTTTGTTATCAATCATTACCTACCTCCTAACTAAATATTCCGTTGGCTATTTCCCAAACCATAATGTAACTAGACGCAGCACTTTGGTGACCATGATCATTTTGTTGTGAACCTCTGCCATTTATTCGTATCCCGTTAGTTGATGTATCTCTGTGAGTTCTACAAACTACAGTAAATGTTCTGGCATTAGCGTTGTTACTAGATGGTGTGTACATACCAAAGACATGAGATGAGTTTGCACCTCTATAATCATCAGGCGATCCATCGGAACCTGTACCCCAGTGGTTAGACATATAACCAACGTTTGTTGAACTTTGTCCTGACAAATGGTGGGTATGTGAAAATATATGTTGGTTAGTGGTACTAAAACTATTACCTAACTGACTGTCGTGTACATTAAACACAGCACTAGAATCGTGGTTAATCATACCAGCGGCAATAACAGCATGAACATAAAAACTACTATTAGCAGCGGTAGGTGTAATAGCTACTGCTATGTTAGTATCAGTATAGCTCTGAGATTGTATTGTTTGTCCGTCAGTATAATGAAAATTTTTAATCTGAACAACACCTGACGTAGCTTTAATTAAACTATAATCAATACGTTTAATAGTACCTGCGTCTGAAACCATAAATTCATCTGTATCTGCAGGTTGAGAAGTTAAAGCCGTTTGACCAGAAATAATATCATTATTAAGTTTTGCTGCTGTTACAGCGTCATCTGCTATTTTAGCAGTAGCAACTGCATCATCAGCTACAGTAGCTCCAATATCGATAAGACCTTGTGCTGTAACACGAAGCTCTATTCGATCTCCTATCGCATACGCTCTCGCTGTTGTACTTTCTTGTGCTCTTGTCACTGTAAGAACGTCTGAACTTCTAGCCGTTACTTTAACAATCTCTAAGTTATTGGAAGAATCAATTAGTGTAGCATAAAAATACTCACTGCCCGTAAGAGATGGGAAACGCGCACCGTGACCACTTGCAACAGTAATGCTTGTAGCACTATTTGTTAGGCTAGCCGCTAATGTAGAGTGACCATTATTTGAGAATTTTACACTCATAATTTATCTCCCTAGTTTACAGTAACAGTCCAAGTGATACCTAGTGTATCAGCCGCCCCTTTATTAATAACTGAAAAAACAGTTCTACATAAAAGAGTTCCGCTTGAACTTGCATTTAATATTCCAGCTTCCGTGACTGCGCCTGTACCTGTTCCTGCTGGGAACGTTGCTACATACGCTACTGCGTTACTTGTTACAGTAGTTGATGTAAGAGCTACTCTACCTGCTTCACTTCCTAGAGCTGTATTACCAGCGGCTGCAGAAGTGCTGCCTGTACCAATAGCCATGTGACTCATAGCTGTAGCACTTGCGTCTTTCATACGCGACGCAATATAAGCTTTTCCTGCTGTAACAACAATGTTTGGTATAACCGTTTCATGTTGATTACCATCAGGTTTAGTAAGTGTGAGTTTTAATTCACCCGTTACTTTGATAGTATCATTTATCATATCTCCATCTCCTTATATTAATAAGCTCCTGCACACAGCGGAGTTTCGTTTAAATAATGTCCACCTAACTCAGGATCTTGTGTATCAGTATACATAAAGTTGACAATTAGTCCAGCGTTTGTTTCATTGCCGTAAGTAATTGTATCACTATTTAATACTGCCATGTTGATTTGTTCTGCAGCCCCAATAACGCCTGTAAAGTTAGTTCTGCCTATACTATCAGTAACTGCATCTGACAGCGGAGCAGTATTTAAAAGACTATCACTATTTCCTATCGTAGCCGTCAAATCAACTATATCATGTCTAACTCTATCTTGGATAAATATCCTGTTGGTGTAAGTAATACCATCTAGGGCTTCTCCAAATAATACACCTTCGTTAAACATTCCTAATTCTTCATTTAGCTGATAGCCAAAATCGGGAGAAGTTACTACTCTAATTCTGCCTGTTCCTATATGATAACCCGGAAGTTTACCAGTTTCTGAACCATCCGATGCAACAACAAAATCAGGGTATAAATAAGTAGATTCACCGAGTATTAGGCTAGTAACTAAATTTTCAGTAACACTTGCCGTGTGAGAAAATACAGGTCTAGGATCAAGAGATATAGATTCTGAAGCAGTAATAGAATGACCAAATGGTTTAGATGGTTCTAATTTAATACCTTCTACTGCACTGAGGCTATCTGTCACACCCGGTAAAGTTATTACTTTAGCAGTAGATTCAGTCATACTAGCAGTATCACTAAACCCTCCGTGTGTAAGGTTTTTAGCTGTAGACTCAGCTATACTAGCTGTATCTGAAGGATTTTTACCTATAGAAAAAAGATTTATTTGTTCTGAAGCTGTAACTGGATCAGGATCTGCGTCAGCATCTGATAAATCAAAATCTACATTAGCACTAAATATTTTAACTTGACTACCTGACATAGTTACATCATCAGTTTTACCTGCTGGTGTAATGTTTTTAGCTGCTAATTCTGTTACTGTAACATCATCTGCTAATACGGTAGTTACATCAAAACGATTAATCTCCTCAGAAATTGTTGGTGTATCTGAAGGATTCTTACCAATATTAAAACTATTAAGTTGCTCACTAGATGAAACAGAATCAGATGGAGATTTGTTAGGTTCTTTAGATATAGACTCAGAAGCTGTTACATCATCGTTATCTGCTAACTCACCTATAGTTAAAGTCTTAGCTGCTAATTCAGTTATTGTAACAGGAGTTGGATCTACATCATCATCACTAGGATCAAAATCAATAGGGTTAGTTACTATTTTAAATAAAGATTCTTGTGCTGTTACATCATCTTCAGGATTAAGATTTATATTTTTAACTTCAGTTTCAGTAACTGTTACATCATCACTTGGGCTTTTATTTGCCTCTTTAGAGATTGATTCAGATACTGATACTGATACAGATGATAACGGACGTGTCTCAATAAGTTCATAGTTGTATGACACCGAAGCGCCGTCGGTAGAATAAACAACATCAATGTAAGAAGCAGAAGCACTATAACTTGCTACGCTAACTGTTACTGAAACAATAGCTGATAGTGTAATGTTAGATACACTAACGTTAGCCATTAGAAATTATCCCGTACTCTAAAATTTAATGTATCGTAAACTGTTTGTATAGTTCCATTGTAACTAATATTAATTTCACCTTCATACTCTCCGGGGTCTACATCAAGTACACCACCAGCGAAATTAAAAAATACTTTACCATCAGCACCAGTAGTAAGTTTACTAGTAGAAATTGTAGATAAAGTTGAAGTGCCACCTTTTAATCTAAACTTAATCGTTACGATAGTAGTAGTAGCAGATAAATCTAAAGCAGCATTAGCTACGTCATCAGTAAGAGTAAGTGTGATTTGTGGTAGTTCATCTCCTTTAACTAATTTTATTGTATCAGCCATAATTTACCTCACCCAAACTTTTGCATCTGTACACGCATAGATGCTTTTGAAGCACCGAGATTAGTTCTAGCTCTACGTTCTGCAGTCTTCATAACAAACTGCTTAGCATGATAAGTAGCTAGCTCTCTATCACTCCATGATCTATCAGGTAAAACTAATAGGTGTTGAAGCGCTCCGTGCATAATTACATTTTCTAATTCATCAAGAACTGTTTTATCCATTTTAGTAGATGTTCTTAATGGTTTAAGACATAATATCATTCTAACATCATATGTCACGGAATTATCCGGAACTGGTGCTAGAGAAAAATGGTCAGGATCCATCTGAGTTACAAACCTAGGTTCTGCTTGTTCGTCAGTAGATTGATTAGGCCATTTAGGATACATATCAAATAATTGTTCTAATGTTACAGGAGTTAACCTGCTTTCATTAACTGTAGCAGTTAATACTGCATGTACTTCAGTTTCATTAGGTGTGTCATACGCATAGTCATGACCACCGGGAACTAACCTTATTTTAGGTTGTTCATACCGATATGCTAATGTTTTTTCACACGCTTCGATTGCTGCATCACGAACATATTGTTCTACAACTGGTGTAGGACAACCCGGTACGCTAGGAGACAATCTGTTTACTATATCTAAATAAGTTCTATCAGCCATTATGTTACATCCTCCTCATCTAATCCGCCTCTCTCAGTATCTGTTACTTCTCTACTTTGAGCGGCTACACCAAGAGACTGTGTAAATGACTGTTGGAATATTTGTGCACGTTTAGAATTAACATGCTCGTTATCAACAGACTCAGTAATAAACACTGTAGCATCAACCACGACTGGAAAATAAGCGTCAGGTAAAAGAGCTACTGTAGTTGTTCCATTATACGTTGGAGGTGTTTGTGCATATTCTCCTATAAGAACTTGGTTAGAAGGAGCTTTTGGATATATAAAAAATTTATTAGCATTCCTTACATGACGCATAAAATTAACAGCAGGGCCTGCTGTATCATTCATCCAAGAAGGGTAAGCTTGATTTAATGACTCTCTATTTGTTTCTGTAATACCGCTGCCACCTTTGACATTGTATATATCAATCAAACGAATAGAATCAGAAGGCATAGATTGCACTACTGTATCTGCAGTAGTAGTGATGTCGCCAATAAAAGCAAAAAGATCAGGACGCAACACAGCAATACGTTTAAGTGCTTGGTTAGCAAATCCTATAAGTACAGTATCAGAATACCTTTGAGGTGTATTAGTATCCTGTACTATCCTTCTTACTTCTGTAACAACATCGTTTAATATCATTTTTTCTTAACCCATGCTTCGTTTTGAGGCGTAGTAGGATCGTCTTTTACATAATGACCTTTATCATTCCTAGCTCGCACCAAACCTTTTGTTGCTTCTTCAGCAAGTTCTTCTGGAGTAGAATCTCCTTCTTCAGGAACTTCTGTTTCCAAATTTACTTTTGCTTTTCTAGCTTTTTTCTTTTTATCTAAAAATTTTTCTGGGAACGCTTGTTCCTCAGTAACTTCTTCTGTTAGTGGATTCTCAGCAAGAATTTCATCCCACTCATAAATCTCACCGTCTTTTGTATTTCTAAGCCATCTAATCATTGTATCCTCCTATACTCGTTTTACTTTCTTAGAACTTTTCTTTGCAGCAGTACGAGAACGTTTTTCAGAAGCTGAAAGTTCTGACGCGGTTTTGGGTGTATCTTTTGATACTCGTTTAGACGGGCGACAATAAGGGTAATCACGTTTCTCTCCTTGTTGTCTGCCGCAAGGCTTTCCTGTTTTTACATCTACCCATTTTTCTTTAAACCAACGTTTTAACTTTGCTCCTTCCTCAGTTTTTCTTACTGCCATTTGTTAACCTCTTTTACCACTTTTTGAGGAACTTGTATTCTTCTTTTTAGAATTTCCCCAATTAGCTGCTCCAACTTTCCTACATTTTGCCAAGGCTCCTGAAGCATAAGCCGAAGGCCAAACTGAATAACGTGCTTTAACTTTATAGTAACACGCGTCTTTTTTTGATTTTGCTTTAGGTGCTGCCATAATAAATTACCACTTTTTACACGACCAATAACGAGCCGTCATTTTAGATGGAGGTCTACTATCACAACCATGTCTCGCCCTAAAATTTTTACGTCTTCCGGGCTGATTCTTTTTGATTGTCATATTAGCATCTCCAAACCTAATTACTTTCTCTTTACCGTTTTGACACGCTTTAACAACAAACTTCTTACCGCCCTGAACTTGACGTTTAGGTTTGTTACAAGCCATTTTAGATTTATCAATCGCCATTATGCTTTAGCCTTTTTTTGTGCCGTAGCACTTAATTCTTTAAAATGAAACAAACGTTTACTAGTTTTACCATGTGTTTTTCCAGAATGTAACTGACCATTAGGCATCTTATGTGTACCACCTTTATGCTCAGTTCCATCACGGAAATAATGTTTCATACCTTTAGCCATAACATCTCCTATAGAGAGGGGGGCCTAAGCCCCCCAATCAATATTATGAACAGTCAACCATGACAGCTGTAAGTTTCATAACTGCTGCATCAGCGGCATTGTTTAGCACAATGTCAATAGTGTCAGCGGCTGTGTAATACTTACCAGCTTCAAAGGCATCAGTTCCAGCGACAGTAAGGTAAGCTGCTGTAGCATTACCATTAACTCCATCCAGATAACCATCTGGATTATCGCCGTCACCAACGTCAACTGTTAGTGTTCCACCCTCAGCAGTAGTAACTTCTAGAGCCACGTTAGTGACCAAAGTTTTTGCTGGGACTCGAATAACTTCAAGAATATCAGCACCTGCTAAAGCAGTCAGACCAGCTGCTGCTCTTTCAGTAGTGATAGTAGCGAAGTTTAGCTCTACAGTTATAGATGATACTTTGTTGATACCTGCAGCAACGTGCGCGGTACCAGTACCAAAATTATAACCAGTTCCATCATTATATGTAGCCATATTTCACCCTCCTTAAAGCGTTACGATGGCGGTTGCCAAAGCTTCTGGCTTAGTAACTTTATAGCCATAAACTTGTAAACCACGGATTATGTTGCCAAAGGTAGTCTCTGATCTAATAGTCTCCATGTTTGTCATCTGAGATGCAAACGTAAAGCCCATTTTATGACCACCGATTACACTAAACTCACCACCCGCAGTTTTCTTTAGGTTGTGAGAAACGTAAACAGTGAAACGATCAATCATACCAAGACGGCCATTTCTCAAAGGAGAAGAACCATCACCAGTAATTGATGCGTCTTTCAGATCAGATTGCTTGATTAGACCAGCCATCTTCGCAGGAATGATTACAAATCTATCCTGTTCAGGTGAGTTAGCCTCATCAAGTACCGTTCCCATGTTGATTAGTAAGTCAATAACATTAGACTTAGTAAGCGCTTCTGGAGTACCGGCTACACCTAGATCGATGTTACCAGAGATTGCTCCCGCTGTTTGTCCTTTGTTACTAGCATGTACGTCAGTCAACATGTCAGTTAGAACCCTTTGATCGATCTTAATCTTCATTCGCTCTGAAGCGTCTTTAGACCATTGATCCATCAATGCGATGTCAGACTGAACTTGGTCAACGTCATCTTCAACACAAGCAAAGTATTCACCTTTGTCGATGACTAGTTGTAGTTTAGCCTTATCAGGGTTTTCTACTGCAAGGGTTTGTCCCTTGACATACGTTTTGATGGTGATTTCTGGTGTAGTACGGATATTAACCGTATCACCCATCTGTCGGATTTCACCTTCGTAATCCGTGTTTGAGATTGCTGACAATACCGTAGCATCGTAGAAATTCTCAATCAGCTTCCCACTCCAGATTTCTGGAATGAAATTGCCGCTATAATCCGGGCGGCCCGGAGATACTGCAAATTTAGCCATTATGACCTCCTTTTAATTAAGCAGTTACGATTCGACCTTCTCGCTGTGCAGCGAAAATGTCCCTTTCCATTCGACCACGTTCTTCATCACGACCCTTGAATAATCCCTTACGAACATCTTCAAAAAACTTTTGGATGTCTGCAGGAGAATAATTCTTAGATTCTTGAGATGCAGGTTTACTAGAACGTCCTCGTCCCGGTGCAACTTGTTTCTCAAGCTGTGAATTAGTATTTGATCGATTCTCACGAGCAGTTTCGGGTACTCCAAATTCCTTTTCCCAAGCCGCAAAGAAACTCGCCACACGTTTTGTATCTAGATTCTTTTGTGCGTCCTCTAAATATGTTTGACGTGAAATACCTGTTAGTGGATCGATAGACAACAACCAAGACTGAAAGTCTGCATTGTTATTAATATCTTGCCAATTAGATACTTCATTGGTAAGTCCAGCCCAAAACGCTTGTTCACTGCTAGCTTGTTGTTGTGCTTGTACTTGTTGTACTTGAGGCACAAATCCTTGTAGCTGTTGAATTGTTTTCTCCAACTGTGCAATCCGCCCATTTGCGGCATTAACTTCTTCACGAGCTGCTCGTCTCATAACATCAATCGAATCACCATACTCTTTCATA
>Ga0208666_1000559_pt1 | contig 17375 bp, 36 predicted proteins | sample 5B_taG_FD_184078 | JGI IMG/M metagenome (GOLD analysis project Ga0208666, IMG submission 184078) | Marine viral communities from the Subarctic Pacific Ocean - 5B_ETSP_OMZ_AT15132_CsCl metaG (SPAdes) (version 2) | ecosystem: Environmental > Aquatic > Marine > Oceanic | place: Pacific Ocean...
TTGGTCACTGCGATGCTCAGTGCATCTTTCGCACTTTGGTTAGGCAAGGAAGCTAAGACAGATAGGATGGGCGAATGATTGGTATACTTTCAAGCGTAGCAAACTTAGCTACAACATTTATTGACAGCAAAGCAAAGGTCAAAGCTGCTGAAGCTGAGACTAAGATGAAGATTGCTACTGGTGAGATTAGCTGGGAGCAAGCTGCTATCGAAGCTAGTGCAGACAGCTGGAAAGATGAGGCTTGGACTCTTTGCTTTATTGCTATAGTGCTAGGTTCATTCGTGCCTTGGCTACAGCCATATATGAAGCAAGGCTTTGAAAATCTTTCTACTGCACCACAGTGGTTTAGCTGGGCAATGTATGCTAGCATAGCTGCAAGTTTTGGTATCCGTACAATGAAAGGATTTAAGAAATGAGTTTTAAGTTAAGCGAACGTAGTCTTGGTAGGCTCGAAGGTGTTGATAAAAACATGGTTGCTCTTGCTAAGTATGCAATAGGTATTACCACGGTTGACTTTGGTATTCCGCATTTGGGTGGTCTTCGAACAATGGAACAACAGCGTCAGCTTGTAGACAAAGGTGCGTCTCAAACTATGAAGAGCAAGCATATCGAAGGAATTGCAATAGATACAGTAGCTTACATAGGCTCAAGAGTGTCTTGGGAACTTAATCTATATGATGATATTGCTGATGCCATGAAGGAAGCGGCTAATGATCTTGGCATTCATATTCGCTGGGGTGCAGCATGGCACATTAATTCAATAGGTGAGTATGAAGGATCAATGGCTGATGCTATGAATGAGTACACTGATCTTCGAAGGTCGCAAGGAAGGCGTCCGTTTATAGATGCCCCTCACTTTGAGTTAAGCCTTTAAAACTTTTTCTTTTTTAATTGACCAAAGGTGTTCACTTTTATAACCTCTGATATGCTCACCGTTTTCATTGGTATGGCACTCAATACTCTCGCAGTGCCACATACCATCACTGTCTAGTATGTCACCATCCCAAATATTTATATCTAAAATATGATTATCTATTTCATAGCCAGAAGTATATTGCTCTTGGTCATGATCTTCTTCAGATAGTATTTCTTTTAAGAACTCTTTTGATTGAGCGATAACTTTGTTTAGGCTTTCTGGCTTAATAAAACCATAAGTCCAACCTGTTGTCATTGTGGTCTCCGTTTTGGTTTAACAATTCGTGACGCTACGTCACTTTCTAAGCAAAACATTTGTGTGCCTTGCGATAGATTATAGAGTTCATCAGCTGCGTACTGCGCTTCATAACATGATTGATAGTCTTCGAACCATATCATTAGTTCTGTTTCTGTGTTGCGTAGCTGATAAACTAATACAAGTGCGGTAAAGAACTCCATCACATATACTTCTTTACTGTACTCATGCTAACTCCAACAATCTTTGCTGTTGATCCTACGCACCAGTCTTTGCTTAGAAAATATTTTATGTCGTCAATTTCTTGTTCAGTGAGGGGGCTGTTTCGCCATCCCTCACCAAACGTAGCAGATCTTGGTGTCTGCTTTGGCTTACTATTGCTCGATAGTTTGCCACGCCTTTTATGTACGTTCACTCTTCCCTCCATTTTATACAACCTTTCGTTGCATACTTTAGCATCTTGTATCATTTGTTCTAGTGGTGACATTTGTTTTTCCTTTGATAAAAAAGGCCAGCCCCGAAGGGCTGGCAAGTTACAAGAGAGCCGCGAGGCTAACAGGCATGTTGAGCAGTGTAAGCGTACTCTCTTGGAGAACGTCCTTAGTTAAAACGGAATTTCATCTTTTGGCAAGCTTTCTGATTTGCCAGTATTTTGTTGCTCTGAAATATTGAATGACATGTATGGCTTTTCATCTTTCATTCTACGCCATGCTGCAATCCTACGATTAGGATGTGGATCTGTCCAAGGCTGTCGTTTGTCGTGCATGTCATAAATCTTACCAGTGTAGTCAGGCGATCCATCTTTACCGCCCTCTTGCTTAAACATTACACCAACCTTTTCATAGACTTCCATGATCTCCATGCCACCTTGAGTTTGTCTACGCACAATAGCGTATTTACCGTCACGTCCTTCAACATTCATCTTACCTTGTAAGATCATCTTCATATCTTCGAAGGGTGGGAAAGCTACACCATCATTTGTATTGTCATATTCTGCCATGCTTGTGGCTCCTTTTGTTAAGTGTGGTGAGGGGTTCTTGGGGAACCTTCCCCTCGATAAGGTGTGACTCAATAAAGAATATTGACCCCCAAGAATTACCAGTCAGGCTTTACGTCTTTTGACCCCTCGCTGCTCTGCGCTTGGCCTTTTGAGGGGCCGCTTGAGCGCGAGGCTTCGTTACCATCATCATCCTCCGCAGGTATATTAAGCAATGACATGATACCATATCTTCTAGCATATGTAATGGCACTACCCATACCTTGCATGTCATTCTTACCAAGTACTAATGGCACGTTAGATGTTAGCTTCCAATCCGTAAAGTCCTGATGATACAGAACAGTAGATACAAAGTTACCAGTATCGTTAGTGCCTACTTGCTGGCTAAGAAAGAAGCCATGTTTGTGCAATGGCTCAGTCACAGAGTCAATGCAACCTTCGAGGGTAACATACTTGCTGCGGAAGTGTGGGTTTAACCCATCTTTCTTAGGTGGTTGTATTTCGTTTCTTACTTTGATGAGTAAGCTTATAATATTTTTTGTCATTTATTGGTTCTCCTTGTTATGCGTAAGGCTCCACGCTTATCGCGCTTTACAGTTATATAATCGCAGTACACCTCACGCTCGTTAGCTGCGACCATATTCTTTAAATCTTTCTTGGAGTTTTCCCATACTCTATTTTGTTCGTATCCTTGAATGTAAGTAATCGAGGCGTCCACAAATGCGTTGTCTTTACCTGCGTCTCGAACGACCATATCGTCCACCTTAATGTGGTTGATCTCGATGTTCGGTGTGTCAATGCCAATCGGCTCTTCATCGCGTACAACGTAACCCCAGAAGTCCGACACCACTGCCCACATAGAATTGAAATACTCTTTGTCGTACGCGACATGAACATACTCCCATTTACTATTACCAAATATTATAGATAGATATGCACCTGTTGCATTAGCTAAGTGCATATACATTTGTATCTGTGGCATGTATCTACCAATCTGTTCATCCATATTTGTGAATGCGTTGGTGTGCTTTGCTTCGATGATGTTACGCTCTTCTTTAATGCCACCATCGATAGTGCCTTTGGCTGGCACAGTGCCAATGGTTTGTATGTATTCTTTTTGGTGGGCGCATACGATTTTGCCAGTTTCTTTTTCAAACCAGCTGAGATTAAAGTCTTCGGTGATGATACCTAATTGGACAGGCAGGTTGTGAGTAAGATCTTCAGATTCAGCACGACCTGTTTTGACCTGCCATAAATCGTACCATTCACCATTCATAATACGGACGCAATCACTGCCTCCAATAAAACCTTTGCGGTTCATTTTGTTCTCCATTTTTTTGTAGGCATTTAGATGCCTGTTTATATGTACACGTTACTGCATATGTGCAGCTAAAGCAAGTCGTAATGTTTCTTTGCGTACTCGTGACGGTACGTCAAATCTATGATTTTTTTATCTACTGTTTCTTTAGGATACATATCCTTGTATGCTTTAATCAAAGCATTGCGATGCTTAGAAAGCTCACTTTCTTTGATGTATCCTTGCACAATCATACGCACTGCATCACGACCCCAAAGAAACCCTTCACTCACAGGCTCATTATTAGCTATACGATTAGCCATGATAGCCAATGTGTCTGGCTTCCATGCCTTTGATCGTTCACGTTGCTCCTGTTTGTCTTTGGCATAAATATCGTGTGATGTACGATCAACACTTGCTGACCACACATCATTAGTTACTGCACGACCAATGTGTTTCATTGTGCAATCCAATATTCTTTATATCGTTTTCCATTATCGGTAATAATAGTATCGCTATCTATTGATACACCAGACTTTTTAAGATCATGGATTCTGGATGCCAAACGAAAGCATGAAAATAAATCCAATGCTTCCCATGCTGTAATACGTCTACCTGTTTCAAGATATGCTTTAATCTGTTTGTTCTGTGATTCCATTGTCGTTCTCCATTAGTTGTTGAAATTGTTCGCCACTCATAATGACCAGCGTTTGCGGAGTACCCCTCCGTCTTTTATAAAAGGCAATGTCTCTACCTTCTAATACTTTGAATGGGCTGGGGAAGTTAGAAGTATCTCTGTACTTTACTTCTCCTACCAATCGTTGTCCGTTGATGTCGAGGTGGATGTCCCCCGAATACTCTCCTCCCAAGCTTCCTGAGAGGGGGACGCGCTTCGCTTTGATCTGCGCTTTAATTTTGTTGAGCCAAACGACAAACCACTTCTCGTGGTATGTTCCTTTGGACTTGTTACGATTTGCCATCGGTCCTCCTCATAGCAATTTAGACAAACATACCAACACTTTTCCATTGAGCGACTGTGATTTTTTTTGAGAATAGCTACAAACCATTCTGTGTTTGACTCACATGCTATGCAGTTAATCGTTTGGTTCTTTTTTCTTTTTGATCTCAATGTCATACCCTAGTGCTTCAAGCCAACACATAAGAAAGAATCCAGACGGAACCCTCTTATGCTGCTCCCATTTGTGGATCAGTGATTCAGTACATCCGACAATGTTAGCTAACTCAGGTTGACTTAGCTTTCGTTCATGTCTCGCTTCGACCAACATGCGGATCATTTGATCGTAGTTTTGAGACAGCCGAGTGTTCTTCATAGATCGCCTTATAGATACGGCAAGCTGTGTCGTACCTCATCTCAGTTGTGCCATTAACAGACCTATAGTATGTAGATGTTGGCACCTCTGCTCGATTAAAGGCATCGAGCAAAGGTACGTTTAGATCTGAAGCAAGTAATTGCAGTTGTGAAAAATATGGTTTCATACTGCATTGATGCAGTTAAAAATCTATTTCGTCAACCTTTCTTTGACAGCAGTAATATTAATAAAATATGCTGTGCCACCACACTCATCACATTCCTCTACTATTTCCTCAATGGATGGTGGACTGTCACGACAAACCCAAGGTTCGGGTTTTTCATATGTTATTGTGCCAGTACCACCACACTCAGTGCATTTTTCAGTATGGTATTTCATCATCGAAGTGTGCAAGATACTTGTCCTCCCATGAAATTGTTGATCGTGATATAAACTTCTCTTCATTGAAGTCAGGATTAACTGCTTTGATTGCAGAAGCTATTGCCATAAAACCATGTGGCGATAGCTCTTTGCCAATCTTTTTGCAGAGTTGATCTAGTTGATCGTTAGATAATACAAGCATTAAACGAACTCCCATTCTTTGCTTTTCATTGCGTTAGCTATTGCAGCTTCACGATTGTAACTAGCGGTGTGCGGTGAGCGCAGATCGTTAGTGTGAGTAGCCCAATATGTAAGGCAGTTATACAATGCCCATTTGTTCTGGCCCAATGAACCAGATTCATTGCCCCATATTCCAAGCAGGTTCTCAAGTTGTCTTTCATTAGTCTTTGTTACCTGCTGTTGTCGGGTAAAACCTTTAGCTACTGTACGCTTGAAGAATGTCTCAGCCATATTGTCAGTAACTGTTGTTTGTTTCCATGACTGCCACACTTCTTTGCGTGACATAAAATGCTGAACACCATTAATCATTTTGTTTGCACTACCTTCGACATTGATCGATGAGGTGTGCTTGTATCTTGATCGAGCCACAGCATCAGGCGTGGTACATCCATTCGAACACCATAGTCGTAAGCCGCTGGCTTGCTGAGAGAAAGACCATGAAGCATCGTAACTATTAAAGAAGTCTATCTTGAACTTAGTATAGTCACCAACAGAAGGTTCGATTGTCAAATCATTGAATAAAATGTGGCCTCTTATCTTCTTACCATTCTCAAAGACTTGCACATCTTCTTTCCAATCGCTTGACAGATTGGCTTGACGCACACCATCTATGATTGAGTTAACCACATCATCGTGTGACACTGCTTTGTATCGAGAGCCATGCACACCCAACACATCATTAGTGTCAGTACGCATCACGCATTGGTGTCCATCGATTGCATTGCCATTGGTGTCAAACACTGGTTGCATTTCTATGGGAAAGTCCCAGTCATTATAAGTTGTATCAAACATTTACGTTCTCCTTTGTTATGCTGCAAGTATGCAGTAGTTTATTAATTAATAGTTTATGACGCTACGTCACTAATAGAAATGACGCTGCGTCAATTGAGATTGATGTATTCTTGGGACGCTTGGTGCATACGCACACACACTCCAAGAAAGTGGCTCGCGTCTGAGCCGTCCCCAACCTAGGTGAATAGCAAAAAAAAAGGGGCCGAAGCCCCTCCTCTTATGCTTTCTTCTTCTTGGGTGTTTCGATCAGGTCGTTGGCGACCTCAACATTAAGCCCAAGAGCAGCGTCCATATCCAGAATCTCTTGTGGTATGTCGACCTCCTCAGCTGGTACGTTCTGAGTATTGTACGAATAGCCTACTGGCGCTCCGTATGGTACATACCATTCTCCTTGGTCGGCATACCAAAGATCTTGTAGATCTTTGTACATCTCATCAAGCTGGTCGTGCTTGAAGGTAGCCGCTTGTGATGCTCCGTACGATCCTCGTACGCGCTGCATACTGATCTCTGTACCATCGTACATCTTACGATCTGCCTCATAGCGGCTCTTCTTGTTCTGAGCGTTGATCTCAGAATCGATGCCATTCTTGCCACCAAATCGTAGGAAGTATAGTCCATCGAGTAACTTTTCCATCAAGACCCTACGTGCGAATGTCATCTCGTCATGTGGCAAGAAGTCCTTCGATTCGTAGTCGAAACGGTCATACTCAAAGCTTAGTTCTTTAATCATAGTTGCGATAGTCATAATAAATCTCCTTTTAGTTTCTATCGTTAACACACAGTCTTTTTGTGTATGGAAAATCGTCAGGCACACGAATCTGTTTTCTGCAAGGATCGAAGACCAGCTGCGCTGGCGGTCGGCTCGTCACGTCATCTTGTATGACGTAACGAACGAACCGTCCTTGCGGAAGGCTGATTCGTACGCCCAACTGGAAGTTACAAGTAAAAGACATGTGTGTGAGAGATAGATAAATGACACATGAGTGTGTCTATCCCCTGTCACTATAGCTTACTCTGGTGGCCGATGGGACAAACGATGCTTGCCTAAGCAAGATCGTCACCCCATCGAGCCGCCTAAGCTAGATATAGATGGGATAGACCCATCGAATGGGTCATCGTGTCTGCACTCCTTAGGGAGTGTAGAGTGTGCAGACGCTTGGATCATTAGGGGTCAACCCCCTAATTAGCCAATCTTGATACTTGTGACGCTACGTCACTACTTGACAAGTTGTCAGTCAATCGGGTTATTGTGGGGGGAGAGAGGGAGAGGGGGGCCAACAGAGGATACAATGACTAACCTTGTAACTAAGAAATTGACTGACAAACAGACTCGCTTGGTTGATACACTCGTAGCCTTAGGTTGTAGCGTGACACAAGCTGCTAGAGAAGCAGGTTATGCAGAGGGCGAGTCTGGAAGAGTGAGTGCTTCCAAGGCCTTACGCCAACCACATGTGCAACAGTACATGATGCAACGGGTGTCAGAACAGTTGGGAATGAATGCTACGATAGCTGCTAGTAAAGTCCTGAAGTTGGCTTCGGGAGCTAAGAGTGAGTATGTCCAGCTAGAGGCTAGTAAGGATATACTTGATAGGGCTGGGTTTAAACCTATCGATAGATCTCAGGTGCAGGTGGCAGGGGACATACGTGTGTCTATTGATCTTGGGTAGGTAGTGCGCTACCGCGCTCATATGCTTCGTTCCTACATGGCTTCCAGCCATCACGTCACTCAGAGTTAACTTCCTAGGCGATACGCTGTCGGCAACGATGGTATGGGTGGCAGGGGGTCAAAAAACGCGACACACAAAGTTGCTAGTAGTCTTTCCCTCTTATTTTTTCTTAAAAAGGTTTGTGTGTTTGAAAAAATAATTTATTAGTGTAAAGGTGAATTATGTTTAATTTATTAAAGAGATGGTGGAATGGCAAAGACTCCAGCTTGGCAGAGGAAAGAGGGCAAGAACCCGAAGGGGGGATTGAACGCAAAGGGTCGAGCAAGTTACAAGGGGGGAACACTAAAAGCCCCAGTAAGAAGCGGAGACAATCCTCGAAGGGCAAGCTTTCTAGCAAGGATGGGGGGAGCGAAGGGGCCAGAAAGGGACAGCAAGGGAAAACCAACGCGTCTTCTTCTCAGCCTAAAAGCGTGGGGGGCATCAAGCAAGTCGGACGCAAAGGCAAAGGCCAGAGCAATAAGTCGAAGAAACAAAGCTAAGAAAGGAACAGCATAATGCCAATGGGTAAAGGGACGTATGGTGATAAGGTTGGAAGACCAGCCAAGAAAAAGAAAACAATGTTAAGTGCCAAGCAGAAGACATTGCCGCCAGCATTGAAAAGAAAGATATTGAAAGCGAAGTCCAAGAGTTCTTATTAAGATGGCTAAGAAGAAAAAGAGTTTGTTGAAACTAACCAAGCGTCAGGAAGAAACTATGAAGCGTCATAGTGAGCATCATACTTCTAAGCATATGAAGGTAATGAGAACCGCAATGCTTAAAGGGTCTACATTTGGTGCTGCTCATAAGATGGCACAAAAGAAAGTTGGTACATAATGCCTAATACTCTTTCTTCTCTGCAAAAACAGGCTTCGACACTAAAGAAGCGTATTAAGGTTATTGAGGACGCTTCTGGTATTGGCGTTGTTGAACAAGCTGGTGCTGATGGTGACAGGTTTACTTATAAGAATAAAAGTCTTTTAAAGAAGCTTACTGGCAAAGCTATGAACACATTGCTTGATGCTAGAGAAAAGCAAATGATGAAGAACCCAACGTATAAAAAACTAACTAAAGAGTTGGTTAGAGTTCAAAATTTAATATTTGAGAAGAGTAAAAATGGCAGTTAATGCAGCTGGTAATTATACAAAGCCTACAATGCGAAAGACTTTGTTTAAAAGAATAAAGGCAAGGGCTATACAAGGTACGGCTGCTGGTCAGTGGTCTGCTCGAAAAGCGCAGTTACTTGCCAAACAATATAAAGCTAAGGGTGGAGGATACCGATGAGAATAGAGTTTGCAAGTATTAGTATTATGGTGAGCGTTGTAAGAGAACTTCAAATCCATAATATAAATTTTGAGTGCAGGGTCGATGACCTTGGCGCTGGGACTATTTGGATAGAAGAACTTGAGAAACATGAAGTCATCACAAAAATCTTTGCTTAATTGGGGAAAGCAGAAGTGGCGCACTAAGTCTGGCAAAAAGTCTAGTGAGACAGGTGAACGGTACTTACCTAGCAAGGCTATTGCTTCTCTTAGTGATGCTGAATATGCAGCTACAACCAGAGCTAAACGAAAGGGTAAGGCTAAGGGTAAGCAATTTGTGGCTCAACCGAAAAAGATTGCTAGGAAAGTAAAACAATATAGGAGTTAATTATGGGCTGGTTGATTGCAAATAGTGGTACACATTATGATGGGGAAACTCATGAGCTTGCTGGAACTACATACACAGGTAAAACAAGAACGGCTGAATCTAAACGGCTTGTATGGGTTATTGGTCAATCTTTAAGTAGTATACTTGAAAAACCTAAAAAGCAGGTAAAGAAGAAACGTGCTAGAGATACTAAGGGCAGATTGAAAGCAGACGATCCTTCTACGCCAGATATTAATGAGGCTTACGAACAGTGAGCTTTGTAAATACTTTGAAGTCAGAAGAGCTTACTATGCTTCGAAGGATTGTTAAGAAGGTACACTTTCAATACTTTGATATGAAGCATGGTAAGTCTTTTGTGACAAACAAAATGCTAGACAATGTGATAGAAAACATTGGGCCAGAGGCAGTCGAGAAGATGATTAAGTCTGGAGTAGACAAGGGGTTAAGATAATGGCTGATAGTCTTATTAATAAATTGCCTAAAGCTGTTAATGGAAAAGTTCCATCTTGGTTAAGAAGAGCATTAAACCCATCTACAGCAACGACTAAAAATAATGAAACAATGAGAACCACATCATTTGAATATGAAGGAAAAGAAATATTAGTTCCGACAATACGAATGATTGATGGTAAATTAACAAAACTTTCTAGCAGAGACGCTTTTGAAGAAGCGTTAAAGAAAAAAGACTATTTAATATTTAAGTCGCCTTCTGAAGCAACTGCTATGTCGAAAAGACTAAGTGGCCTTGTTGGGAAAGCTAGAGGTGATTAATTTTAAATACAAGCCAGATGGCACTGTCCTTAAAAGCTTTATGAAAGACAATACTTTCTTTCGTGGCATTCGAGGTCCAGTAGGATCTGGCAAATCAGTGGGGTGTTGCGTTGAAGTATTTCGAAGATCTTTGGAGCAAAAGAAAGGGCCAGACGGAAAGCGAAAGTCACGATGGGCTATTATACGAAACACAAACCCACAGCTACGAACTACAACTATTAAAACATGGCTTGACTGGTTTCCAGAAAACGAATGGGGAAGATTCACTTGGTCAGTCCCTTACACCCATAACATCAAAAAAGGTGAAATAGAACTTGAGGTTATCTTCTTAGCATTAGATAGGCCCGAAGATGTGAAGAAGCTTCTATCTTTAGAGCTAACAGGGATATGGATTAATGAAGCAAGAGAAATACCAAAGTCTATTATTGATGCTTGTACTATGCGTGTTGGTCGTTATCCTTCAATGCGTGATGGTGGCCCTTCTTGGACAGGTGTAATTGCAGATACGAACGCACCAGAAGAAGATCACTGGTGGCCTATTATGTCTGGCGAAGTGCCAGTTCCAGATCATATTCCAAGAGAACAAGCAAAGATGTTGGTTAAGCCTGACAACTGGCAGTTCTTTACACAACCTCCAGCAATGCTCGAAGTGAAAGATGAAGAGGGTGAAATACAAGATTATAACCAAAATAAAGATGCTGAGAATAAACAGCACATGTTGCAGGGTTATTATCCTAATTTAATAAGGGGTAAAACAAAAAGCTGGATTGATGTCTATGTTATGAATAGATTAGGAGCTATCCAAGATGGAAAGCCGATATACCCAATGTTCGCTGCAGAAGTACACATAGCCAAAGAAGAAGTAGCGGTAGCCGCTGGCGCACCACTATACGTTGGTTTGGACTTTGGGTTGACTCCAGCTGCCACTCTTGGACAAAAAATCAGAGGTCGCTGGCTCGTCCAGTCCGAGATAGTGGCTTTTGATATGGGGATTGTTAGGTTTGCCGAGGTGTTGCGTGAGGAAATTTCCTCCCGATTTTCCCAAGCATCTGAGGTTTACATATATGGCGATCCTGCTGGGGATTTTAGAGCGCAGACGGACGAAAGTACACCTTTTCATATCTTGCGCGGTGCTGGTTTGAGGGCATTCCCAGCCCCTTCAAACTCTGTAGATCTTCGATTGGAAGCTGTCTCTTCCCAGCTAACTAAGATGATTGAGGGCAAACCAGCATTTTTAATTGATAGAAGATGCCAACAGTTAATCAAAGGTTTTGAGGGTGGGTATCAATATAAGCGTATGGAAGTATCTGGTGAGCGATATGCTGATAAACCTGATAAAAATATGTACTCTCACATTCACGATGCCTTACAATATATGATGTTAGGCGCAGGTGAGGGTCGCGCCCTTATGAATAATCAACGACCTGCAAAACCTGTTGTTGCAACCAGAAGCTTTAATGTATTTTCTAAGCAAAAAACTAATTTAAAAAGATCAGGTTTTTGGGGGCGTATGTAATTGTGCGTTGCAAAACTTATTTTTCTCTGCTTTTAGGGAAATAACAAAGGAGAAATATTATGTGCGGAAGACCTAAACGTAATCCAAAAATAGATGAACAGCTTGAAAAACAAGAAAGTACAGCAACAGCTGCCAAAGAACAAGCTAATATTGATTTGATGGAAACTAGAGAAAAACAATTAGAAGCAGAGCGTAAAGCTAAAGCGGATGCTGATGCCTTAAAAAAAGAACAGGAGCAAGCAGCATTAAGACAAGCAGAGCTAGATCGCCAAGCAGCAGCAGAAAAGAAACAATCTGACGCTGTTGCTATGTCTGAAAAAATGGGTGAGCTTACAGCTTCTGGAACTAGATTAGCTGAACAAAGAGGCCCTTCTGCGGCGCAGATTAGAAGGCGTTCATTAAGAAAAGGTAGAGGTCGAAGAAGTTTACTTTCTGGAAGCGGTGGCGGTGCTGGGTACTTTAGCAGGTTTACATAATGATTAAAGATCCAGTAGCAAAGGAATATCTTAAACGGTATGAGCAAGCAAAAGCAAAGCGTACAAACTTTGTTGATGTCTTCGAAGAATGCTATGAGTTTGCGTTACCGCAGCGCGAATCATTTTTCTATGAAGTGTCTGGTCAAAGAAGAGATGATAAGATCTTTGATGAGACAGCCGTTGTAGGTGTTCAAGAGTTTGCATCAAGGCTTCAGTCTGGGCTTGTTCCAAACTTTGCTCGATGGGCAGACCTTACTGCTGGATCTGAAGTTCCCAAAGATGAGCGCGATGGCGTTAATAATGAGTTAGACGAAGTTACTGAATATGTTTTTGAAGTTCTTCAAAACTCAAACTTTGCACAAGAGGTGCATGAGTCCTTTATGGACTTAGCAGTTGGTACTGGTGTCTTAGTATGCGAAGAAGGCGATGCTATAAATCCTATACGTTTTTCCGCAATACCGTTACCTCATGTCATACTAGACACTGGGCCTGATGATAGAATAGATCATGTATTTCGTGAGCGTAAAAATATACGCTTTGACCAACTTAAAATGCTTTATCCTAATGGCACATTTAATGATGAGTTAATGTCACTGATGAGCAATCAGTCTGACAAAACAACAACAGTTCTTGAAATAGTTTGTCGTGATTACTCAAGAATAAATGAAGATGCTTATATTCATTACGGTATTTGTTTATCAACTAAATCAGTAATTATGCGGCGTAACATGTCAGGCATTGGGTCGAATCCATTTATTTGTTTTCGGTGGTCTAAATGCGCTGGTGAGGTGTATGGCAGAGGCCCATTATTTAATGCGTTAAGTGCAATTAAAACAACTAATCTTACAGTTCAGATGATACTTGAGAATGCTCAAATGGCTATCTCTGGCATCTATCAAATGGAAGATGATGGGGTAATTAATCCTGATACAATTAATTTAGTCCCTGGAACAATAATTCCTAAAGCTATGGGTTCAGCTGGTTTGCAGCCAATACAAGCCGCTGGTAGATTTGATATAGCACAGCTTGTTCTTGGTGACATGCGTAGTAATATAAAACGTGCTTTATATAATGATATGCTTGGCGATCCTAATCGAACGCCAGCATCTGCAACAGAAATTGCAGAGCGTATGGCAGATCTATCAAGGCGCATTGGGGCAGCATTTGGAAGATTGCAAGTTGAGTTAGTGCAGCCTGTTTTACAAAGAGTTGTTTATATTCTTAAAAAACAAGGTCGTCTTGAAGTTCCAACTATTAATGGTAGAGAGGTTAAAATTAGATCTGTATCTCCATTGGCACAAGCGCAAGCTAATCAAGACATAAGTGCAGTTACACGCTTCTTAGAAGTGCAGCAAAATGCTTTTGGCCCTGAGTCAATGCAGCTATTAATTAACTCAGAAGAAACCTCAACATACCTTGCTAAGAAGTTTGGTGTGCCAGATACATTAGTTCGAGATGCAAAAGAACGTGAACAAATAGTTGCATTAATGCAGCAAATGCAGCAAAGTCAGGCTCAGGAACCACAACCAACGGAGTGATTTGTGAGCCAAAAAATAAATGTGGGGATAGATGGTATTCAACGCCCACAAAATAAAGATGAAGAAATTAGCCAAAATATTGCTAGTTTGTTTACTACTGCAACAGGGAATGCAGTATTAAAATATCTTAGGTCAGTTACTATTGAAATGGTAAATGGTCCAAATGTTACAACAGAAGAATTACGTCATATGGAGGGCCAGCGATATATTGTTGGTCTTATCGAAAATCGTATTTTACATGCACATAAGGTAAAAAATAATGGAACAAGAAGCACAAGTAAGTGAAGCAACAGAAGCACCAGTAGAAGAATCTACAGAGTCAACAGAAGCTAGTGATCGACCAGAATGGCTTCCAGAAAAATTTAGCGACCCAGCTGATTTAGGAAAAGCATATAAAGCTTTAGAATCAAAACTAGGCGAAAAAGAAGATGATATACGCACTCGTCTTATGGATGAGCTAAATGAGCAAGCATCTGAAGGTGTACCGCCATCAGCAGGTGAGTATGAATTACCTGATTTTATTGACCCAGAAGAAGCTGGTGATAGTGAACTTTTGCAGAAATGGGCAGATCATTGTCATGAAAATGGATACACTCATAGTGAGTTTCATAAGGGCATTGAGATGTATATGGATGGTCTTGGCCCAGAGCAAGATATGGAAGCTGAAGCTGCACAGCTTGGTGACAATGCTGAAGCTCGAATAGAAGCTGCATCTTTATTTGCTAATAAGTTTTTCCCCGAAGAGGCAATGCCAGCCATTGAGCGTATGTGTGAAGGTGCTGATGGCATTATTGCTTTGGAAGCTATGATGTCTCAAATGCAAGATCCTGTTATTGGAGAGCAGGGTGTTGTTTCTGCAAACTTGACTGAAGCAGAATTAACAGAGATGATGAGAGATGAGCGTTATAGTGGTTTTAACAAAGATGCTAACTACGTTAAGATGATTAATGAGGGATGGCAAAAGCTATATGGAAGAGCTTAAAATTATGACAAGAGGGGCGTATTATCTTACGCCCTTCTATGAAGAACATGTATATGAGTTTATACACGTTATTCATCCAGAAAATATTCGGGAGCTTATAGAGTTAGGCCATACAAATATAATGGATGCGCTTATGGAGATTGTAGAAAAGGCTGAAGTTTATTTAGTTAGAGATGGTGAGGGGGAAATAGTATTTGTTGGTGGGGTTTATATTGATGAAGAACATCCTCAAATGTTTGCATTGTTTTCTACTAAGTTAAAAAATAATTTTAAAGTTCTTGCTAGAGGTTCAAAAATGCTAGTTTCTTTCTTTGACAAGACATACGGCATGATGACAATGACAATAAATGCTAGATATGAGGCCATGTTAAACTGGGCAGCATGGCTAGGTTTTGAGCCTGTTGGGACTTCTGAGTGGAAAAAACAACAATATATTGAATTTGTGCGTTGCAATTCTGGTAAAAATTATGTTTCACATGAAGCATCAAGGCCCGTAATGCACTGAGAAGCCCATTTGGATACCTTCGTTGAGGATGTAAAGCGGATACCCAAGATGCAAACAAAACTTAACTTAGGAACTGTAAAATGGCTAATACAATAGACCAAGCCTTTATTAAACAGTTTGAGACCGATGTGCATCTTGCATACCAGCGCATGGGTTCAAAACTGCGTAATACCATTCGTTCTACGAATGTGACAGGCAACACAGCAAGATTCCAGAAAATAGGTACTGGAACTGCTTCAACTAAATCACGCAACGGTAATGTCACACCAATGGAACTTGCACATACTAATGTGGAAGTAACAATGGCTGACTTTTATGCAGCGGAATATATCGACAAACTTGACGAGTTGAAAACAAACATCAACGAGCGCCAAGCTATTGCCGAGAGTGCTGCTGCTGCTTTGGGTCGTAAGACAGATGAGCTTATCACAACAGCTATGGATGCTGGTGCAAACTCAACTGCACTTCACGATACATCATCTGCCGTTGAAAAAGCAGACTTACTATCAGCTTTTGAAACATTTGGAACAGCAAGTATTCCAGAAGATGGGCAACGCTATATTGCTATGTCTCCTGCTGGATTTGCAGATTTATTTAATATAAATGAATTTGCTTCAAGTGATTTTGTTGGACCACAAAACTTACCGTTTGCTGGCGGTATGACAATGAAAGAGTTCTTGGGCTTCAAGATCTTTTCAACATCAGCTGTAGCTGGTGGTAAAAACTTTGTTTACCACATGAGAGCAGTTGGATTGGGTGTGAACTCTGATGTTCAGACTGAAGTAAACTATGTAGCAGAAAAAGTATCGCACCTAGCGACATCAATGATGTCAATGGGTTCTGTTGTCATTGATGACAACGGTGTATACGAACTGCTAGATAATAACTAGGAGGGTTAGAAAATGGCTTTTGCTTCAAGTGGACTAACTCGGGTCGGTGGTGATTCAAACGGTAGCTTGTGGATGTATACATCTGCTGATGCTATTGCGACAGTAAACACTGCTGGGTATTTTAATAGTGCAGCAAACATGCTTGATGTTCGTGACTTAATTATCGTTCGCGATACTAATGTTCCGACAACAAACTTTTGTACTGTTCTATCAAATACTGGTACTGTTGTTGACGTATCTGATGGTACGGCAGTAGCTGAAACCGATGGCGACTAATAGGTTGGGGCTTCGGCCCCACCCTTTTTTGAAGGATTTAGTATGGCAGTTTCAAGTGTACCAGCACAATCCCCAGTAGCTGTATGTAGTCGCGCCCTAATTCTTGTGGGTGCTGAACCTATAACATCATTTGATGATGGTAATAATGAGGCTTTGATTGCTTCTAATATGTATGAAGATGTTGCTCGATCATCTTTGTTAAATACCCGATGGAGATTTGCAACCAACCAATCAGTATTAAATAGATTATCAGAACAGCCAACAGGTAGATTTGATGCGGCTTATCAACTTCCAAGCGATTGGTTAATGACACATGTTGTTACTGTAAATGACACACCAATAGAATATCAAACTTATGGCAATAAATTGTTCTGCAACGAAACATCAAGCTCTGAGCTTGTTTTAGATTTTACATTTAGAGCGAATGAACAGGGATGGCCTTCATATTTTACTATTGCTGTTGAGTATGAGCTAGCTTCTGTATTTGCTGTAAGTTTAGCAAGAGATCAAAGTTTAGCTCAGCTAATGACACAACAAGCGGCTACATCTATGATGAAAGCAAGAAACTTAGATGCACAGCAACAAACAACAAGAAAGCTTTCAACAAATCGGTTTATCACTAATAGGCGAACGTAATGCAGAAAGTAAGAGTACCGTTAACAAACTTTGCATTTGGTGAAGTAAGTCCCTCTCTATACTCAAGAACTGATACACCTATTTACAATCAATCAGCACAAAGAGTTAAAAACTTTTTCCTTAGATCTGAGGGTGGTATAGTAAAAAGATCTGGTCTTACTAAAGTATATGAGTTTGATACAACAGTAAACACAGCAAAAGTTCAGCAATCTAGATTATTACCTTTTGTATTTTCTGATGATGA
>Ga0208666_1000560_pt1 | contig 17364 bp, 26 predicted proteins | sample 5B_taG_FD_184078 | JGI IMG/M metagenome (GOLD analysis project Ga0208666, IMG submission 184078) | Marine viral communities from the Subarctic Pacific Ocean - 5B_ETSP_OMZ_AT15132_CsCl metaG (SPAdes) (version 2) | ecosystem: Environmental > Aquatic > Marine > Oceanic | place: Pacific Ocean...
TTGAATATACCAGAAGGTATAACAAGATACATAAATGTCAACAAGTTATTATGGACTTATCATTAAGTGATTGTGTGTTAGGTTTTGAGAATATGAGTAGGCATGGTACACCACACCCACAATGTATGCCAGAAAAATACAAGTGTGCATTTGATGATCCTGTATTAGCATACAGAAAGTATTATGTGAATGATAAGAAAGACATAGCCAAGTGGGAGAAGTCAGGACTCATGCCTGATTGGTATGCTAGTGGTGAATATAAAACTCTTCTGTTCTCAGAAATGGGATGCAAAAAATAAAACTTGTAACAGTATAAGAAATATGATATAATAAAATTAGTAAAGGAGAATGAAATGTTTAAACCATATAATACCCATGATGAAATTCCAGGAAATGTTAAAAAAGAAATCTGTTTAGGTAACAAAGTATTTAAAGTTACTGATGTACCATTGAAAGATATCAATAGTTTTTATTCTGGACTAGATAGTTTTCTTCAGACTACAGAGAAGAAAATTTTAGCACACAGAATTTTAAAACAATTAGATAATGTAGAAAAAGTTTTAAAAGGTTTAGAAAATCAAGTAGATTATGTTGAAGATAGAGTACAGCAGGTATATGATAAGGTTGTATAAATGTTTATGATTATTCAATACAAAACAAAACACAGACTAGATAAAAAGGATTGGGAACAACGATATCCTATTGACCAAATCTGTGAGGAAGAACCACCATTTCATCCTATGTTTTTTATAGATAAAGAAACAGCTTGGCAACAGTTAGAAGAATGGGGTATTGAAAAAGAGATGGCAGAGTTACAGAACATAGAAATAGTTGGAGTACATTAATGAATAAACATCTTCCTCAAAAAGATTTATCATGGTATATTAAATGGATAAGCACCATCTTGATTATTATTTCTTTGATGCTTCGGTCAGCAGAACTTTTTGCTCCATTTGATTTAGCCTTTTCCTTGGCAGGAAGTTTAGGTTGGTTAGCTGTTGGCGTATTGTGGCACGATAGATCAATCATAATACTTAACGCAGTCTGTGGAACGATTGTAGCCACAGGTTTACTAAGACAATTAATAATATAGGAGAAAGTTATGGGATATCTAACAAAGAATAAAGAGATAGAATTACTTAGAAAGAATGTAAAAGATTTACAAGGTCAATTACAAAATGCTTATGTAAGAATAAAAAAATTAAATGAAGCCTTGCATTTTGAAAAAGCATCTAACAATCCTAACCATCCTTTCAGCACTGCGACAGGTTGGGCAAACTTAGAACATTGGGATAGTGAAAATCCAGATGCTAGTTTTATTAAGGAGAATAAAGATGAGTGAAGAAATGAATGCTGAATATTGGGAAGAAGTAGAAACATTTATGGGTAAAAGGATTCCACCAAAGGGAATAGATGACCCTTATAAAGATTGCTCAACATTTATTCAAGCAAATTCAGGTTGGATATATCATCTAGGATTTACTTGTGCTATGAATAAAGAGAAAACTTGTGTTAATATTTATGATAAGAAAGGCTACGGAGATTTAGTAGCAACATGGTATGAATCAACTAAGGATTATAAGGAGAAAAAAAATGCCTAGACAAATGTGGGATAGAGAAGAACGATCAGAGTACAGAAAATTATTTAGAGAATATAAACGAGAAGGCTTTGATGAGGATGAGGCAAAGAGATTAGCAAGAGAAGATATTAAAGAACTGATGGCAGAGAAGAGAAGTTTTGCTACGGAATTATATAATCATACTTTAAGAGAATTAGATTAATTAAAAAAGTTCTTGACAATACAGAAAAAGTACTGTAATATATCTATTAATATATATATATAATAATTATAATAATAATTATAATAATACTTAAAAGGAATTATAATGGCACAATGGATAAGTAGAACTAAATGCCCATCATGTGGTTCAAGCAAGGGTTATAATATTCATGCAGATGGACATGCCTTTTGTTTTTCTTGTAAGACTAGCTTTAAAGGTGAAAAGGATTTTAAAATGCAATCAGAAAATGTTGTAAGTATAACAGAGAAAAGAGAACTATCTTGGACAGGTGTAGTAAGTTCCATACCAGATAGAAGAATAGATGAAGATGTCGTTAAAAGATATGACAGTTTAGTAAAAAAGAATAATGGATTAATCACACATCACATTTATAAATATTATAATATTGATGGTAGTCATACTGCTAGTAAGATACGACAAGTAGAAGGTAAAAAGATTTGGAGTGAGGGTAGCATGGGAGATGCTTTACTCTTTGGACAAAACTTATTTAAATCTGGTGGTAAAATAATTACTGTAACAGAAGGTGAATTAGATGCCATGTCTGTGTATCAAATGATGGGTAAAAAATATCCTGCAGTATCAATTAAAAATGGAGTGCATAGTGCAGTACAGAATTGTAAAGAGGTATTAGAATACTTACAGTCATTTGAAACTGTTGTGTTATGTTTTGATAGTGATGAACAAGGAAGAGAAGCAACACAAAAAGTTGCTCAATTATTTGAGCCTAACAAATGTAAGATTATGAAGATGGCTTTGAAAGATGCTAATGAATATTTAAAAATGGGAAGGGCAGTACAATTTACCAATGAGTTTTGGAACGCACAACCATATACTCCTGCAGGTATAACTAATCTTGGAGAACTTGGTGCATCTTTATATGAAGAAGCCTATTGTGAAACTGTATTATATCCTTGGACTAATTTAAATACTAAAACATATGGCATGCGTACTGGTGAGTTGATTACATTCACATCAGGTGCAGGTATGGGTAAGAGTTCTATCATGCGTGAACTAATGTATCATATTATGAAATCAACAAAGGATAACATAGGTATACTAGCATTAGAAGAGAACATTAAGAACACAGCATTTAACATCATGTCAGTTGAAGCTAATGCAAGATTATATATTAAAGAGATTAGAGAAAAGTTTTCTTCTGAACAGTTAAAAGATTGGGAGAAAAAAACTATTGGCACAGGTAGATTCTTTGCCTTCGATCACTTTGGATCTATTGGCAATGATGAGATACTAAGTAAGGTTAGATATATGGCTAAGTCTTTGGATTGTAAATGGATATTCTTAGATCATTTATCTATTCTTGTTTCAGGACAAGAAGATAATGGTGATGAAAGAAAGTCTATTGATATTCTAATGACAAAGTTAAGGTCATTGGTGGAAGAAACAGGGATAGGTTTATTACTCGTTTCTCACCTACGCAGACCTACAGGAGATAGAGGACATGAAGATGGAAAAGAAGTTTCTTTATCACACCTTCGTGGGTCTGCATCTATTGCCCATCTATCAGATGGAGTTGTAGCATTAGAAAGAAACCAACAAGCAGAGGATGAGAACATTGCTAATACAACAACCATTCGTATATTAAAAAATAGATACACAGGAGAAACTGGAATAGCTTGTCATCTACATTACAATAAAGATACAGGTAGAATGATTCAAGTAGATGATCCTGCTGCAGGTGAGGATGATTTTTAATATGAGAATACTTTCTTTAGGAGCAGGGGTACAGAGTAGTACACTAGCATTAATGATTGAACGAGGTGAACTACCTATGGTAGATGGTGCTATCTTTGCAGATACATTAGGAGAACCTAAAGAAGTTTATGATTGGTTGGAGTGGTTAGAAACAAAACTTTCTTATCCAATTCATAGAGTATCCTTTGGAGATTTAAAACAAGATACTTTAGATAGTGCTAAAGGTATTGGACAATATAAATTTTTAACAATACCTGTGTTCACTACAAATTCTATGACTAAAAAGAAAGGATTGTTACGAAGGCAATGCACAAGTAATTATAAAATTAATCCTGTTAATCAAAAAGTAAGAGAGCTTTTAGGATTAAAGAAAGGTCAACATAGAAAAGAAGGAACTAATGTTGAGATGTTAATGGGTATTTCGTATGATGAAATGTTTCGTGTGCGTACCAATCAAATCAAATGGATCACTAATGTTTATCCATTAGTTGATTTAAAAATACAAAGAAAAGATTGTGAAGAATGGTTTAGTAAATACTATAATAAAGTACCACCAAGATCAGCTTGCACTTTCTGTCCATATAAAACTAATACTGAATGGTTACATTTAAAAAATAATAGTAGACAGGAATGGAATAATGTGGTACAATTTGATAAAGAGATTAGAGTTGGAACAAAAACAAATGATAAAGTTTATCTACATGCTGAACGTATACCTTTAGATGAAGTTGATTTAACAAATTCAAAAGTTAAAAATCAAATAGATTTATTTGAAGGCAATGGTTTAGTAGATGAATGTGAAGGAATGTGTGGTGTATAATATGGAACAAAAAATGTGGAAACACTACTGCCCTATTGAAGAAACTGATATGGAGATAGGTGTAGATGAAGAATGTAATTGGTGTGGTGCAACAGAAGAAAGAAAAGATAATGACAACAGCGATAGTTGATATAGAAACCAATGGTTTAAAAGAAGCTGTAATAAAAAATGGTCAGATAACAATACCAAAAGCAACTAAGATACATTGTATTGTTGCTAAGTGTTATGACACAGGCAGAATAAAAACATGGGTACAAGATGAATGTAAACAGTTTGCTGAATGGTCAAAGTTAATTGATACATTTATTATGCACAATGGTTTATCTTTTGATGCACCACTACTAAATAAGTTTATTAATTCAGATATCAAAGCATCTCAAGTAAGAGATACTCTTCTTGAATCACAACTGTTTAATCCTATAAGAGAGGATGGACATTCATTAGAAGCCTGGGGAAAGAGATTACATCAACCTAAAGGTGACGTTGATTCTTTCGAAGAGTATACTTCTGATATGTTAGACTACTGTAAACAAGATACTGAAATAACTTATATGGTAGCCAAACAATTAGAAGAAGATAAAAGAAAATTTTCTACAGAATCTTTACAGTTAGAACATAAAGTTAGACAACTGTTAGATCAACAAGAAGAAAATGGTTTTGCTTTAAATTTAAAAGATGCTATGGTATTAAATGCACAGTTAAGTGATGAACTATATGAACTAGAACAATGGTCGTTACAAACATTTGAACCTACCATTATTGAATTAAAAACAAAGACCAAAGAAATACCTTTTAATATTGCATCTCGTCAACAGATTGGACAAAGACTTATGGACAGAGGTTGGGAACCTACTGTAAGAACTGAGAAAGATCATGTTGTTGTTAATGAAGCTGTATTAAAAACTATAACAGAACCAGAACTTATTCCATTAGCTAAAAAGTTTATCAGATATTTTCTTATACAAAAAAGATCTGTTATGATTAGCTCCTGGATTAATGCCTGTCGAGATGATGGGAGAGTGCATGGCAAGGTAATGACATTAAGAACTGTAACAGGTCGCATGGCACATCACTCTCCTAATATGGCACAGATACCTGCAGTTTATTCTGAATATGGAAAAGAGTGTAGAAGTTTATGGACAGTTTCTAATACTGATACACATAAATTAGTTGGTACTGATGCAAGTGGATTAGAGTTAAGATGTCTTGCTCATTATTTAAGAGATGATAATTATACAGAAGAAATATTAAATGGTGACATACATACTAAGAACATGGAACTTGCAGGTATTAAAGATAGAGATCAAGCAAAGACTTTTATATATGCTTTTCTTTATGGTGCAGGTTCTGAGAAGATAGGAAGTATACTAGGATTAGATAAGAAAGCAGGAACAAAATTAATAAATAGATTCTTATCTAACCTTCCATCACTACGAAGATTAAGATCAAGGGTTGAGAAGAGTGCTCGTTCTAAAACTCTTCGTGCTATTGATGGACGTATACTTCATATTCGTAGTGTTCATTCTGCTTTGAATACATTATTACAAGGAGCAGGTGCAATCATTTGTAAACAATGGCTTGTACATATGATGGACAGAGTTAAACAAAAACAATTAGATGTTAAATTAGTAGGGAGTATACATGATGAATATCAATTCGAAGTTATAAATAAAGATGTAAAAGAGTTTTGTATGATAACAAATTTAGCTATTAAAGATACAGAAAAAACTCTGAAAATTAGATGCCCATTAGATAGTGAATATAAAGTTGGAAATACTTGGGCAGAAACTCATTAAAGTTCTTGACATTCTATTTAAAGTATGTCATAATAATGTTATTAAAATAAATAGCCAATGAAAGGATTTGAGATGGCAAAAATGATAACAGGTACAGCTTACTATGCTTCTGTTACAGAACCAAACACTAATTTTGAACCTGTATGGTCAATTAATGTTTGTGATCTTGACGAAGAAAGTATGAAAACTGTAGTAGAAGATGGTTTAATTCTTAAACCTGCTAACGATAAACATCCAACAGATTATGTTGTGATTAAACAAAAAGTAAACAATCCAAAGGGTGGAAGATTTAATGCTCCAGTTGTAATGGATGCTTCTAAAGAGCCCTGGGACGGAAGAAAGATAGGCAATGGTTCTAAAGTTCGTGTGTTATATAACCCTAGACCTTGGACATATGCTGGTAAAGAAGGGGTTACTGCAGACCTAAAGAAAGTAATGGTTACCGACTTAATACCATATGCAGATGCATCAGGCACAGATGAGTTTGATGTTGAAGAAGGTGGGTACACTATACCACCACAACCTAAAGATGCTTTTGCATCTTAATTTTACAAGGAGCAAGGGGTATTATATTTATTTATAGTACCCCTTTATTTATGGTATGAAAAAAATTGAAACTTTAGTAGAAGATATTAATAAATTATTTACATCAGAAGATCCACCAATTCCTGAGAAAGAAGTGGATACTTTAATAGATACTTTTGCTGTATCTATTAAACAACATTTAAAAACATTTCTATATGAAACACCACGAGCAAATAAAAATTTAAGGTTATCTGTTATTGGTAGACCAGATAGACAATTATGGTATGATATTAATGAGCCAAATGAGAAACCATTATCTTCTAGTTTAAGAATTAAATTTTTATATGGTTATCTTTTAGAAGAGTTGTTAATATTATTATCATCTGTTGCAGGACATGAGGTTACACATCAACAAAAGGAAGTTACTGTTGCAGGTATAAAAGGACATCAAGATTGTATGATTGATAATTTTCTTATTGATTGTAAGAGTGCATCTTGGCGAGCCTTTCAAAAGTTTAAGAACAATACTCTTTCAGAGGATGATCCCTTCGGTTACATAGCACAGATGTCTGCGTATGCTGAAGCAAATAATGTAGAAGAGGGTGGCTTTCTTGTAATAGATAAACAAAGTGGAGAGATATGTTTATCAAAAGTAAACTCATTGGAAATGATTAATGCGAAGAAAAGAATTACACATCTTAAAAAAATTATCAAACATAAAACAGCACCTAGTAAATGTTTTGATGACCTGCCTGAAGGTAAGTCTGGGAATCGTAAGCTTGATGTTCGTTGCATTTTCTGTTCTCATAAGTCTAAGTGTTGGAGTGATGCTAATGATGGTAAAGGACTTCGTATCTTTCAGTATGAAAGGGGTAAGAAATATCTTACGCAAGTTAAAAGAGAACCTAATGTAACGGAGATTACATAGTGCAGAGTCATTGGGTTAGGCATCTTACTAAAGAACCTTTTGTGCCTAACCTAGATAAGTTTGGATTTGTTTATATTATAACGAATACCGAATTAGATAAAGCATATGTAGGGTGTAAGCAATATTTTATGGGTAAAAAGAAAATACCTACTAAATGGGAATCATATACAGGATCATCTAAATATTTAAATGCAGATATAGAAAAGATAGGTAAAGAAAAATTTAAGTTTGAAGTTATAGCAGAGTATAAAAACAAAAGAAGCCTACGTTATTATGAGGCATACTATCAAATTAAATGGGATGTTCTTACTGCTGTGATAGAAGGTACAGATGAACCTGCATTTTATAATTCATATGTAGGTGGTAAATTTTATAGACCTGTTGAGAGTTATCAAGATCCTGAGTATAGAAAAAAAATAAGTCAAAGTCATATAACAAGTGAAGTAAAACCAAGAGGAGAAAAGCATCACGACTATCAAGGCAAAGCAGAATTTTATCTTAATGGTAAACGACTGGTTGTTGATTGTTTAGGTATGTGGTGTGTTGAAAATGGTTATTCGAGAGGAAATGTAAATCAAATAGCACGAACAAATAGAGATGGATTTTATAAAAATAAAAGAGATATAAAGAATAAGTCGAAAGCATTCTCTTGCAAAGGACCTTTAGGAACTATAACAAAAGTAAAATGGTTAGTTGACAATGACTGATGAACTTGATATAATAGAGATTGAACAATTATTTTTATCAGAACCAGAGAGTTCAGAACGTCAGTTGTTTCTTTCTGTTATACTTCAGGCTCTGTTAGATGCAACAAAAGAAAAGATATTGAATGAAAAGATACGAACTACATACGATAGAGATAGAGCTAAAGCATGGTTGTTATCAGAGGTAGGTGTAACCTGTCAAAACTTTGAAGATGTTTGTGGTATGGCAGGAGTAAGTCCTCAAGTTACAAGAAGTTTTGCATACAAGGTTGTTAAATCTAATAACAAAGATTTTATACGAAGAAGAATAAAAAATATTTTAGGAGATAAAGATGAGTAAAGAAGATAGAGGGTGGTCAACAGAAAGCCATGAACAATACATGGCTCGTAGAAGAGCAGAAGAAGAAATTATTTCAAAACAAAAATCACCTAAAGCAACTGACAAACAAGTAGGTGGTGATCATTATAAAGATTGTGTTATACAACCTGTAGATTATATTCTTAAAAATAATCTTGACTTTTTAGAAGGAAATGTGGTAAAATATATTACTCGTCACAAAACAAAAAATGGTATAGAAGATATTAGAAAAGTAATACATTACGCAGAATTAATATTAGAATTAAAATATGGAGAGAGAAAATAAATGGCATCATTATTAGGAAGTAATTATTTACCTACTGAATACCAATCATTTATACATATGTCTAGGTACTCACGTTGGTTAGAAGAGGAAGGTAGAAGAGAGAGTTGGAGTGAAACTGTAGGCAGACTTATATCTTTCTTCAAAGAACATATAGATAATAATTATGATGGTGTAATAAAAAAGAAAGAGTGGGAAGATTTAGAAGAAGCTATTCTTTCATTACAAGTTATGCCCTCTATGAGAGCATTGATGACATCAGGTAAAGCATTAGAACGTGAGAATGTTGCAGGTTATAACTGTTCTTATATTCCTATTGATAGTCCAAGAGCATTTGATGAAGTGTTATATATACTTATGAATGGTACAGGTGTAGGCTTCTCTGTTGAAAGACAGTATGCTGATAAGTTACCTACTGTTCCTGATGTAGAGTTTGAACATACAGAAGATGTTATATCTGTTGTTGATTCTAAAGAAGGATGGGCAAAAGGATTTAGAGATTTAATATCTTATCTTTATACAGGCAGAGTTCCTAAGATAGATGTTAATAAAGTTAGACCTGCAGGTACAAGACTTAAAACCTTTGGTGGTAGAGCTAGTGGACCTCAACCTCTTGTAGATTTATTTGACTTTACTATTCTTAAATTTAAAGGTGCAAAAGGTAGAAAGCTTTCCTCTATGGAATGCCATGACATTGTATGTAAGACAGGTGAGGTAGTAGTTGTAGGTGGTGTACGTAGATCAGCACTTATATCTTTATCTAACTTATCTGATCAAAGAATACGTGGTGCTAAGATGGGTGAGTGGTGGAATGAAAATCCACAAAGAGCACTAGCTAATAACTCTGTTGCTTACACAGAGAAACCAGATCCAGGCATCTTTATGAAAGAATGGCTATCATTATATGAAAGTAAATCAGGTGAGAGAGGGATGTTTAATAGAGCATCTGCTCAAGCAAAAGCTGCAGAGAATGGTAGACGTAATCCTGATTGGGACTTTGGTACTAATCCTTGTAGTGAAATTATTCTTAGACCTAATCAATTCTGTAACTTAACTGAAGTTGTGTGTCGTTCTACTGATACTATGACTACATTATCAAAGAAAGTTAAAATTGCTACCATATTAGGTACAATACAATCTACCTTTACAAACTTTGGTTATCTTAGAAAGAGGTGGCAGAATAATACAGAAGAAGAAAGATTACTTGGTGTATCTCTTACAGGTATCATGGATTGTATTGAGTTAAATACTATTGATGGACTAGCACCTAGATTAGAAGTGTTAAAGAAACATGCAGTAGATACTAACAAAACTTTAGCTGACAAGTTAGGCATACCACAATCAACAGCTATCACTTGTGTTAAACCTTCAGGTACTGTGAGCCAGTTAGTTGATAGTGCTAGTGGTATACATGCAAGACATAATCCTTATTACATTAGAACAGTAAGAGGTGATAACAAAGATCCGTTGACAGAGTTTATGATATCATCTGGTATACCAAGTGAACCTGATGTAATGAAACCAGAACATACTACTGTATTTTCTTTTCCTATGATGTCACCTAAAGGTTCAGTATGCAGAACAGACATGACAGCTATTCAACAATTAGAGATCTGGAAATGTTATGCTGAACATTGGTGTGAACATAAACCTTCTGTAACTATAAGTGTTAAGGAAGATGAATGGGTTCCTGTTGGTGCATGGTGTTGGGAAAACTTTGAGTATCTAAGTGGTGTATCTTTCTTACCTTTCTCTGATCATACGTATCAACAAGCACCTTATCAAGATATAGACGAGAAGATGTATAAGAAATTAGTAAAAGCTATGCCAACAAATATTGATTGGAATAAACTACAAGATTTTGAAAAAGAAGATAACACGAAAGGATCACAAGAACTTGCATGTACTGCAGGTGTATGTGAATTGGTGGACATATAATTAGTTCCCCTTGTGTTGGTATATGTACACTAGAGAATGATGTTTGTATTGGTTGTTTTAGAACAAGTAAACAAATATCTGAATGGGCATTTTATAATGATGAAGAAAGAGAAAATATAATGAAAGAAAGTAAACCTGCAATAGCTACAGAAGATATTGCATTAATTAGAAAAGCTATAACATATTATCTTAATACTATGTTTCCAGTTGAGAAAGAAGAACAAGAAAAGTTAATGAATATCTTTCATAGACTTGGAAGATTATAAAAAGTTCTTGACATTTAAGATAAAATAGTTTATAATATAGTTATGAGAAAAAATAGTTTTGAATTTAAAAAGTTAAATTTTTTTAAAAAGGTTACTTCGATTGGTGATTCAATTCGAAGCAGACCGAAGAATAAAAATAAAAAAAGAATGTTTAAAAAATATAAAGGTCAGGGTAAATGAAGAAACAACAACAAATTAATACAGTTTATATTGGATATGACGAAAGAGAAGATACAGCTTATGAAGTTTTAAAATTTTCTATTGAACGTACAGCTTCGAAACCAATTCAAGTTCGTCCATTAAAAAAAGATATTTTAAAACGAATGAATATGTATACAAGAGAATCAGAAATAATAAAAGGACAACCTTATGATACTATAGATGGCAGACCTTTCTCTACTGATTTTAGTTTTAGTAGATTTTTAGTACCTGCATTAAATATGTATCAAGGAAAAGCTTTATATATGGATTGTGATATGTATGTACGTTCAGACATTTCAGAATTATTTGAGATATGTGATATGGATTATTATCCACTATGGTGCGTACATCATAAGTACGAACCAAAAAATAAAATAAAGATGGATGGTAAAGAACAACATGCGTATCCAAGAAAGAACTGGTCAAGTCTTATGATGTTTAATTGTGAACATGATTTAAATAAACATCTTACACCTGATGTAGTTAATACACAAACAGGTAGATACTTACACAATTTTAGTTGGTTACCTGATAAAGAAGCAGACATAGGTAGAATACCTGAAGAATGGAACTGGTTGGATGGTCATTCAGATCCAGAATTAAAAGCAAAGAATGTACACTTTACTACTGGTGGTCCTTGGTTTGATAAATGGACACCAAGAATATCACATAGAGCAGATGGCGATTATGCTGTTGAATGGTGCAACGAAGCTAAGTGGTTACAAATTCATGGATACTTAGATAAAGATAAGGATTATATGATAAGATGAGTATATTAAAACAAAATTTATACAAAGCATTATATAATCATTACCAAGCTAAAAAAGATAAAGCTATGTTTCAATTAAATTTATCTTTTGAAAACCCTGTAGCAATAGGAGAACATCCACAGCTTGTTGATGATTGTATTAAATTAGTAGATGAGGTTGCATGTGCAGATGAATCTATTCAAACATTAGAAAGTTACTTTGGAGATATGAATGAGTGAGATAAGATTTGTTACGTCCTTTAATGAGGACATGTTAAAGACCACATCTTCACATTTTTTACAGTCACTTAAAGATAATGTAGAACCAAGTATTAAACTATCTGCATATCACCATGATTGTAAATTAGATGCGTATTCATTAGCTGAATCTAATTCTTTTACATTTAAAAATTTACATGATGTTAAAGACCATGAAAATTTTATAAAAAATAATCAAGAACATAATGGTACAGAAAATAATTCTATTCCATATAATATAAAGTTAGATGGTTTACGTTGGTCACATAAAGTATTTGCATTAACAGAAGAAGCTTTTACATTAGCTAAACAAAATGTAGAAGCAGGTTGGTTAATATGGATTGATGCTGATACATATTTTAAAAAGAGATTAACAAAAGAAGATGTATTATTTATGTTACCTGAAGGAGCTGACATGGTTTATAACTCTTCAGATCCTTACTTTGTTGCCTTTAATTTAAATAAACAACCACCTTTAGATTTACTTGGAGATCTTCGAGAGGCTTATACTTCTGGTGAATACATTCAATATAGGGAATGGCATGATAGTTTTATCATGGAAAGATTAATAAATATTTATTCTAAACATGGTATGAAAATACATCAAACAACTTTAATGAATAATTATTTATATCATTTCCAAGGACTATATGATCCAACTAAGAATGCAGTAAGAGATAGTAAAGGCAATAGATTATTTCCATTGTCTGATGATACAACACCTGATATAAAACCAAATAGATATTCTCAGATTGTAGATTTAATTAGACATTACAAACCTAAATCAATTATTGAAACTGGTGCATGGAATGGTGGTCGTGCTATTGAAATGGCTTTAACAGTCTTTGAATACTCTGATACAATAGATTATGTTGGTTATGATTTATTTGAAGATGCTACTGTTGAAACAGATCACGAAGAGTTTAATGGTAAAGCTCATAATAAAATGTCTGCTGTTCAAAAAAGGTTAGAAGAATTTGCTGAACATGTTAAAGAAAATAAAAATAAAACTTTTACATTTAAATTAATTAAAGGTAATACAAGAGAAACTTTAACAGATCAAAAAGATAAATTTGATATGGCATTAATAGGTGGTGGTAATAGTATAGCTACTGCTAAACATGATTTTGATTGTGTTAAAAAATGTGATGTTGTTATATTAGATCATTACTTTAGAGCTGATGATGATAACCTAATACCTAATGATGCTTATCAAGGAGTTAACGAAGTATTTGAAAGCATTGATAAAAAGAAATTTCGTAGACATGTATTACCATCAGGCGATAGAGTAAAAGGTGGTGGCTTCACACATTTAATTGTTGCCTTGATGAATAAAAAATTAGAAGGTATACCTGCAGAACTACAACGAGTTCCTATTGTTGTTAATCCTAGAGATTGTGTACCAAAAGATTATATTAGAGATAATATAAAAAATAATATGAAACTAATAAAAGAAGATAGATGGATTGATAAATATAGTTTACATAGAGATACAGCTTTGATTGTATCAGGAGGTCCTAATGTAGATTATGATGAAATAAAAAAAGTTATTAAAGATAATCCTGATTCTATTGTACTCTGTGTTAAACATAGTTATCCTGCTTTACTTGAAAATGGTATTAAACCTTGGGGATGTGTTGTATTAGATCCTCGTTCTATTGATGGTATAAGTACACATGGTATTAAAAGAAAAGATTTATTTAAAACAATAGATCCTTCAACAAAATTTTTAGTTGCATCTATGACTGATCCATCTGTAACAAAATATTTAAAAGAACATACAGATAACATCTGGGGTTGGCACGCATTTACAGAATCACTAAGAGATGATGAAGATAGAAAAACTCCAACTCAAAATAATCAAGTTAAGATTAGAGAAGATTTAGGTATGACACAAGGAACTACTTTAATTACAGGTGGAACATGTGCAGCTATGAGAAGTATTGGTATTTTACATACACTTGGATTTAGACATATACATCTCTTTGGATTTGATTGTTCTTTGAAAGATGAACCAACAGAGGATATGAAAAAAGAAACTACTGGTGCTGAAGATGAAGAAGCAAGACCAAAGTATTTTCAAGTATCAGTAAGTAAAGAGAAACCTTTCTGGACAACAGGAGAACTTCTAGCTATGGCACAAGATTGTGAAAGAACTTTTGCTGATACTTCTATGGGTATTAATTTTGTTTTTCATGGTGAAGATACATTAGTTTCTGAACTGTGGAAGATATCGCAGACTAAAGAAAACTTACAAAGTTACAAGGATGTATTAAATGTATAGTAGAGAAACTCCTTCTGAAGAATATAAAGAGTTAGTTGGTGAGTATACTAATTTACATGAGAATGGTAATGAAACAGTACCTGCTGATAAAATGTTTAATGGAATTAGTTTAGCATTTTATATACCAGATCTAATGAAAGTAGTTTTAAATAAAGAGAAAGCAAAAAGTATATTAGATTATGGTTGTGGTAAAGGTAAACTTTATTCATCAACTGAATACAATACAATTAAATTAGATAAGAAAGGTAGACGATTAAATGATTCTCTTCCTAACCTTTGGCAATTAGATTACTATGCTTTGTATGATCCAGGATATAAAGAACATAGCAAGTTGCCTAAAGGAAAGTATGATGGAGTTATATGTACAGATGTTATTGAACATATAGATGAGAATGATTGTGATTGGATATTAGATGAGATTTTTTCTTATGGTAGAAAATTTGTTTACTTAACTATAGCTTGTTACAAAGCTTTAAAAACATTTGATAATGGAAAAAATGTACATGTTAATGTTCAAACACCTGAGTACTGGAAAGTAAAGTTAGATTCTTTACATAAAAAATATCCACATCTAACTATCTATGCCTCGTTAGATGTATTAATTGAAGATAAACTAGATAAAAACTATGGGAAATGGCGACCTATAAATTATCTAATTGAGAGGAAGTAACATGGCTAAAAAAATTAAGACTGAAGTTACTACAGATAAAACTAAAAAGATTGCGTATATTATTGCAGCAATTTTAGTAGGTATTATCTTAATTGGATCTATATTTGGACCTGGAACTAAAGAAGCCGAAGCTAACGAAGAAGTAAGAAGTACACTTCCTGGTTGGTCTATAGGTTATAGATACTGGTATGATATGGATGAAGATGAGAAAAGTAAACTAAGATTATTTAGTAAATATAAACAAAGAAGTGGCAACACATTTAAAATAGGTTGGGATAGACAGACTGGTAAAGATATGAATCAGTTTGAAACTAACATAGATGATGATGGAGTTATCTTTTTTGAACAGGAGTTTAAATTCTAATGGTAAAATATTTAATAGCAATCGCAGTTATCGGAGTAATTGCATATGGTGGATGGTATTATTCTCAAGATGATACACCTAACTTACCTATGCCTACACCACCAACAGAATCACAGGCAGAATAATGCCTGAGATATTTCAAGTCGCTATGCTTGTTGTTTGCTTGCATGGCGACTGTACTAAATTTGAAAGTGCACCTTACCAAAAAAATATAAGTGCAGAGTTTTGTCAACGTATGTTAGTACATACTTTTCAAACTATAGTAGGTCCTTACTATGATAAGATAATTAACTTTGAAACAGATAATCCTGAAGATGTAAAGATTACGTATGCTGGTTGTGATACTACACAACGTAGACCAGATACAGATAATGATTGGAGAATACAACCAAATGTCAATCCAGAACTTTTTGCACCAGATCAAAACGATCTTCAATGGCAACAACAAAAAGGACAAGAGATCTAATGTTATTGCTTATATTATATATTATTCTTTTATAATAGCTATCATGGTTTTACTATTGAGTACATCATCATGGCTCTAAACGATAAGCAAGAGAAGTTTGCACAGTCTTATATTCTACACAGAAATGCATCTGAAGCTGCACGTGCTGCAGGCTATGCAAAAAATTCTGCTACTCATCAAGGGTACAGACTTTTACAGATGCCAGAGATAGTAGAACGTATTGAAAATCTTGAACAAGAACTAACAACAGATGTTGATGTAGTTACTGAGATAGAAACTCAGTATTCATATGCAAAAACAAATGGACATACTAACTCTGCAATAAAAGCATTAGAACTTTTATCAAGAATACGAGGAGCAAAAAGTGAAAAAGAATTAACATTAACTCCTGAAAAATTAGAACAGGATCTAATTAATTCTTTTAAAGTACTTGGTAAAAAAAAGATGCAAGAGCTTATGAAAAAGTGTGGATTCTAAGAAATTTTCCTACAGCAAAGCCCATACAATGCGTTTGTAGATACTTCGAAGGGGATGATACCTCAAAGGTACTACATGCTCTGTATGGGCTTCAAAACTCTATAGAAAGGATTTGATGTTTATTGACCAGCTAAAGGGTTATCTAAAGCTCGTTGTAGCATCCCCCTTAACTTTGTTTCTAATTCTGATAGTTTACTATCTATTAGTTCTATTCTTCGTTGGGCATCAGACTCGATTGCTGTCCTCTTAGAATCGAACCTATCATTTGCATGATCAATCATAGTTCTTAAATCTGTTTCAGTTTGTCTAAGAGAAGTTCTTATATCTTGTTCCATAGATCTTGATCTCTTATCTACATTAGCTATCTGATCATGTGCTTCATGTACATCATTTCTTATATCAGTACGTATAGTACGTGCATCATCTTGTGCTGCACCTACCAGTTCTTTTAATGCACTCATTTCTATAGTAACATTACTCTCTAAAGAATCTATTTTCTCTTCTAGTATTTCTAGTTTTAAATTAAAACCAGAAAGATCAGGAGCCACATATTCATTTATCTTTTCCTCCATTGCTACCCACCTAGCATAACCTTCAAAGCCAGCCCATACTGCACCAGCTAAAGTTCCTAGTAATGGGAAAATTAAAAATAATCTACCACCTTTTACTTTAATACCTTGATATTCTACTTCACTCATATTGCTGCTGAATCATCCTTTCCATTTGTAAGTTAGATCTAACAGAGATATAATCTCCTAGAGG
>Ga0208666_1000561_pt1 | contig 17353 bp, 16 predicted proteins | sample 5B_taG_FD_184078 | JGI IMG/M metagenome (GOLD analysis project Ga0208666, IMG submission 184078) | Marine viral communities from the Subarctic Pacific Ocean - 5B_ETSP_OMZ_AT15132_CsCl metaG (SPAdes) (version 2) | ecosystem: Environmental > Aquatic > Marine > Oceanic | place: Pacific Ocean...
ACGTAAATCTTTGTATCAAGATAACTAGTGGCTTCTTCTAAACGCTCTTTTCCGTAATTTATAATTTTTTGTTTCTTGATCGTTGAGTAAACGTCTGAGTCACCAAGAGATTTAGCCTCCACGTCTTTTAACAACTTCATTACAGGATTACCTTGTGCATCATTCTCAACGAATGTATTGTTATCATAACTTGTAATAATATTACCTTGATTAGTAATGTAGGCTTGTGGATTTACACTTTCAGTGCCAACCTTCTTCGCTTCAGCAGACCCTTCTTCTCTTAAATTTGCTTCATTAACTTGTTGCGCTAGTGCTTGACCTTCAGGAGATCCGATTGCAGCTATTGTTTGAGTAATTTTACCGTCGGCATCTTTTATGGTAAATTTCATCAATCCACTAGTTGAAGTTTTAAGTTCGCTTTCTTGTTTTTTCAACGCTAATTCTGCATTTTTATAATCTTGATCAAAATACATTTTGAGTTTTTCTAAGGTAAGTTTTTCGTCGCCTTGAAGCAATCTATGTTCTTCAAATGCTTTTGTAATCATCATATCTGCATGTTTAAGAGCACGATCTTTTTCCGCCTCAGTCAAATCAAGATTTTTAATTTTTTCATCAAACTCTCTTCGTAAAACAGCTTCTTCTGATCTAAAATCTCTATCTTTTTGATTTTCAAATTGAGTGGCGATTCTTGAAAGTGAGTTTTGAGCGGCTTGAAAATTCCTTTCGCTTTGTGCTGCAACTCTATCAATGGCTGCCTTTTTATTTATAACTGCAAATTCAAAATCTTGTGCGTTTTCAATTTTTTCTAATTCAAACTTGTTTTTAGCACCCAACACTTCTAATTCAGTGCTCAAATCTAATTGTGCATTTAATGTAGCCAACTCTTTTTGAGTCGACGCTAATCGATTAGCAGCAAGCACTTTTGCTGATCGGTCTTTAGAGTTTTCAGCGGCTGTCGCTGCTATTTTTAAATTCGCTAATGTTTCTTCAAGATTTAATTTATCTTTTTGTAATTGTTTTTTTAAGTCAGCCTCTGACTTCGCAGCGTCTTTTCTAGCACCTATTTCTAATCGTGTTAGTGCAAGTCGGTTTAAGTTATCTTGTGCTAATTTGTTCATTTCAAAGGCTCTGCCTTGAGCACCCGCCAATTGTCTTTCAGCACTTTCAAGAGCACTTAAATCCATTTGTTGTTCTTGTTGTTTTTGCACATTTTTAGCAGCTTGTAACCCTGCCGCCCGATCCCCTATTTTATTAAATAACTGGGTGCCTTGGGCCGCGGACATTATACGTTCAGCCGCGGACATTGGTTGCGCCGTTGGCGCTCCTGCCGCAAGCGCCGTTTGCGCAATGTCGAAAAGCATCTGTGCTCTCGTCATTTTTTTCTGTTCTTCTAATTCAGCCGCTCTTTCTTCGGGTGAACCGAGAATGCCTCTTCTAATATCTCTTGCCTCCTCATAATAAGGCAACAAAGTTGTTCCTAAATCTAAAGGCATAGAAGGTTGAGATTTATTCCCGCCAGGAGGAGTGCCCTCTGCAAACCTACGAACCTCTACAGGTCCACCTTGGTTAAAATTTACGGGTGGAGTGTTGCCCGCCCCCATCGCCATGAGTTCACCAACGCCTTGACCCATTGGTGTAGCCTCGCCGGAGGGTGTTTCCATCTCAATCTGACCCGCCAAACCCTGCATCAACTCACCAATGCCGCTATCTATCGCGCCTTCTTCCGTCAACATTATGGTCGGCTGCACCATTGCCAAAACACTTTCTGGCGTTTGCTGCGCATCAGCCTCCCCGACATACCCCGCAAGTTCCGCGTACCGCGCTTCAAGGGGCTTTTCATTACCGCGTAAAGCGTCGATCATGCTTTTCGGATCATCCGCCGCGTCTATACTACGAAGAGTTTCCTGCGCTGCCACGGCACCTATGTTTGCGGTTTCCTGCTCCACATTCTGAACTTGTTGCGCAGCCATGTCCATACCGGGTACAGGAGCCGTTGGCGGTGGAGGGGGCATCTCCATCATTGCTTCACCGCCCATTGCCATTTCTTGAGGAATTATGGCAGGAAGTGACGGCACAATTGAAGGTATTTGAAACATTCTACGGTCAAAAATATTTCCCATGCCCGTATTATTTGTAAACGTATCTGCACCAAATTTTTCTTCGGCCTGTCCTTGCACGTCTTGCACAAAATCAGGCACTTTTTGTGTTAATGCGTTAGAAATATCTCTGCCAAAATTTTGAAAAATTGGGCTTGATCCTGATTGCGAACCTAATTGACTAACAATGCCACCACCATAGAATTTTTTTGCCATTTCAGGATCAATTTTGCGCTGCACATACTCAGGAAGTGCTTTAAAACCTTTATTCATTATAAAATCCCCGCTTGTTTAGCGCCGCCATAAGCACTTAATCCTGCTATACCAAGACTTGCCGCACTCATAAAGGGTGAAGCACTATACCCTGTATTCATTACTTGCTGTGATTGAGAGGTCGGAATACCCGCATACACGTCGGACAAAAACCCAAGTGAGGTAAACGGCTGTTGGTATGATTGAAGATCGGTCATTCTTTTCGCATCAAGAACATTTTGCATATTTTGTTGTTCCATTCCACCCGTCGTAGTAAGATATCCAATATCACGTCCACGTAAGTTTTGTTCAAGTTCTCCAAGTCCGGCTGCTTGTATGCCTAACTGACCGCCTAATTGTGCGCTTTGAAGTCGTCTTTGTTTAGCGTCTTGAAAAGCTTGTTGAGCACGAGTCATGGCATCAACATATCCCGCTTGTCGTAAATTAGATACTGTCTGCCCCAATTGTTTATCAAACGCATCTTGCGCCGGATCAAGTGTTTGTGCTTGAGCTCTTTCAAACCCAGAAGTCTGAATGTTTCCTGTTGATGCCGCTTTCGCCGCAATTCGGTTTCTCTCTTGTGCTTTACGCCTTTGAAAGTTTGATTCCAAATCTTCAACTGTTGCGTCGATAACTTGCTGTTCGTAAGGGGACATATACTCTTGATAACTAGAAGGGTCAAAAGCATCCGAAACTCCTTCAAGTCCACCGATTCCCTGAGATATCGCTTGTTGCCCTTGAGCTAAAAACGGTAAATAAGATCCAACCCCTGCTTCCGCTAAACGAATGGCATCAATTTGCGGTCTTGTTAACCCTGCAACTTGAAAACCGGGCATTCCAAAGGCTGCGTTAGGAGAAATACGACCTATATCTTCTGCACCATACGTTTGTGCGGGCACAAAGCCCTCTTCGCCCTCTTCGCCTACTTGTTCTACAGACAACATCTCGCCAATAGCCGCATCATCATAACCTTGTGCCCGCAGGTTTTGCACCTGTTGACCAAACATCTGACTTCTTATTAAACCTTGAACGTCCGCTAAAAGACCTAAACGGTACGCTTCAATGTCGGGATCTTGACGAGTTATTGTTGTTGTTACGCTCATGCTACGGATCCCCCTTCAAAGGCTCTCATCATATCATACATTTTTCTCATGCCTTTTTCTCGACTGCCGTTTCCTGCACCTCGTACAGCGCGGGCGGTCATTACAAATTCACCGTCAGAAAGCATTGCGGGTATATCATCAGAAGTCTCGGTTCCCGGCCCTGCTATAAAACCTGTTTTTCTTGGAAAGTTATTTCTATTCATTTCACCACCAGTTGCGGCGCGTTGAGTTAAATAGTTTGAAAAAATATAATCTGTATTTTTTGGAGGTCCTGCAATTGGTGTCGGTTTGTTAAATCCCGCAAAAACACTAAATTTTGTAGGATCCTTTTCATACAATTCCCGCGAAGTAATACCAAAGGGAGAAGCGTCGATGTTTTCTTCTTTTGTTTCAAACGCGCCCGCTGCGCCCGCTAATGTGGTCGCCGCTAAAGCCGCCGGGCCATAACGGGAAAGAATACCGGGTTGTTGCGACTTAACCGTATCCATTGCAATTTTAAATGCCTCTGTCGCTCCAATCGGTGTTTTCGCTAAGTCTGCTAAAGCAGGAGTATTTTGAACAAGTTTGCTTGCCTCAGTAGCCATTTGCGTTGGGTCCATAACATTACGATTTGGATCAAAAAATTTCAATGCCTCCTTACCTTTGTCCAAGGTCCGCGTTAGAACATTACCCTCTTGAGGCACAACATCTGTTGTAGGAGCCGAAACCTTATCCGCAGCCGCCGACTTAAATGGGTTTCTAAAGAAATCACCCTTACGACCACCTAAATTACCAAAAGCAGCCTCACTAAACCCTTCGCCAAAACCTGTTTGTATGCCCGCGGTAAACCCTCCCGCTAAACCTCCAAGAGCCGCATTTTTAAGAGCATCCTTGAAGCTACCGCCTTGCACTAACGTACCAATGCCCGCGCCTAACGCGCCAGATCCCACGGCACCGAGTCCCGGCATGAGCATGTTAAGACCAATAGGTATTATGATTGGGGCTATTTTCTTGAATACCTTCTTAATGCCGCCCACAATTCTTTTAAGAAAAAACTCTGGCTGCCCCGTCATTGGGTTTACGCTGTTAGCGCCAGAGCCAACCGTATAACGCGCCATGTCTACATTAGATCTGTCAAAAGCTTTTGTTAATTCTTTTGCTAATTGTGGGTTTTCGTCAAGTATTTCAGGAGAAACTGCAATTTCGCCTGTTCGCATGTGAACAAGCTGATTATCACCATTACGCCCCATCGACGCCATGCGATTACCCACGTCCACCATAGAATTAATGCCCCGTGGGGCACCAAACGCCAATACGTTATCTTCTATTTCGTCCATGTTTGACGTTAAAAAAGAAGCCAAACCACCTGCGGGTAATCTTTTTAGAGAGTCATATTGCATAATTTAACCTTTTCTACCCACATTCTAACAAATAAATACATTTGATTCCATAATTATTATAACGTGCTTCCACCCGCTGAAACGGGCATTGTAACCGTAATTTGTGTGTGCCTTTTTGTTTCTGAGGTCCACGATTGACCGCAATCAGGACACTTGCCGTTTGGGTAAGAAGCCACTTCCTCTGGCGTATCCACTAAATTATCACAATTGTGGCATTGTAACTTATCGACGGACGTTGCGGGTCGCCATTTTCCACCGTCTGGCATGGTAATGATAGTTTCATCGCTCATATTACAATCCTTAATTCACCTGTTGATGTTTTGTATACGTCGTTAACCTCTAATCCCCCAGTTACAGCGTCAGCGTTATTTTCAAAAACTTTTAAATTTAATAACTTTAAACTGTCAATAACTTCAGAACCGGGATTTTGTTTCTGTTGTATAAATAAAGAAAAAGAACGCATCACCTCTGAAAAATATGTTGGATCATACCCCTGTGGAGGTGAAGGAAAATATGGAGCAGGAACACCTCTAGTGGACATTATCTTCTACCATCTTGTCTAATATCTAGTCTTGGAGAACCAAGCCTCCAACTCATACCTGTTTCAGATGACTCTACCCGTAGAGCCATAGATCTCCCACGAAGCCTTACAAAACTTTGATTAGTAAACTGTTCTACTGGGACAGAAGCGGTTTTAACTACTGTTTCATCATCCGTTTGCAAGTAATTACCTCCAGGAAAATTTCTAGCTTTCATTGTAAAGGTTACGCTAGGGGTAGAAGTGGATGAGTTTCTAAAAGTTATATCAGGAATAATACGATTAACAAAAGAAAAGTTGTTTCCGTCTCCGATATCAAACTGACTTGATTCAATATGCGCGGTTATACCCGACGCAGGAGTAGTGCTTCCGTCATCAAAACCATTTTCGTGGAAATATAAATATCCGTCCAAACCTGCGGCTACAGGATAATCTTGGATTCCCCTATCAAGCCAAGCCCCTCTCGCAAGCGTACCATAGTACCAAACGTTTTGCACATAGTTAAAAACCACATAACGATCTACCGTGCTACTAGAAGCAGAGGGATAAAACCACCATATCTCAGAGTAAGCGGTATTAGATGAAGCAAATACTTTTTCTGCCTGATCTTCATTATAATCGCTGAAAATAAAATCTCTTAAAGAACAAGGTAATTTTTGAACACGCCCGGTGTAAACGTAAAACTCATTTTTACCCATCCAGTAAACGGCGTCCTCTACAGCAATTACAGAATTTGGGCTTGCTATTGTAATGTTTTCAGAAAGCATTGTTATGCCAAAAGTAAACGGTGGCCCTAAAAATTGCATCGAATGAAGCGATACATCCGTGAAAACAAGCGTTTGTTGTTTTGTTTCCGTAGCCGTCACAATTCGAGACCCCGACCCAACAATCAAATCTCCCGCGGTGTTTGTTGCAGTCGGAGTCCAATCCGCTGCATTTTGTTGATCTGAAAATCGTATTAACAAAGGATCTTGTGTTGAGCTACCCAAAGGGTTGCACCCAAAAGCAATTACATGCCTGTCTACATCAGAGACAATAATTTTTGTAGCAACTGTAGGTGGATTATTAGCGCCCGTTAAGGACGTTAGAGCAACTGCTCTATTTGATAAGGGGGTAGATAAAGATGCGTCCCAATAAAAAATTCCTCCGTTATGTACATTTATTATTAAATCTTCGCCGAAGTTATCATGTGTCCATAAACGTAACGTATCTGATAAAAGGTTTACAGTTGCTGACGATCCCCAAGTTCCACGAGACCATGTACCTGCACCCCAACCGTTTCCAAAAACAGAAGTCTCTAACCCGTTATTTATTTGGTAATCACCTGTAACAAAGCGTCCTCCATTTCCTGTATCAGAAGAATTTGCTGCAACCGCCGTGGGGGTGTAAACCCCATTTACAGTTATATCAGAAACGGAAGCTACTTGCCTTGCAATAATCTTAAAGGAATTGTCATCGACAACTTCGTTTATCTCATACTCTTGATTTAATATAGCTGCTGTGATGTTGCCGCCAAGAGATACAGCTTCGGTAAATGTGACAAAGTCTTTTGTCACCGCTCCATGCCCTACATGTGAGACGGTTACCACATTTGAACCATTGGTTGCAGAGAAAGTGATCACAGGTACAAAGGTAGTGACCCCAACAATGGGACCAGATACTTCCCCTGTCCCTGAAACACCTTCAACACTTACTGATATATCTAAATTTCCACCAACGGTTACCTCACCAACTTGACCCGTTGCAAAAAAAGTTTCGTTTTCTTCTACAAATCCATCTGGCACAATAACCATAACATCGTCATTCGTTACAATACCAACTCGACCAACCTGACCCGTTGCTTCCTGACCTGAAACGTCATTTAGATCTAGCAATATTTCAGGACTTCCAACTTCCCCCGTTGCAGAAATTCCCTCAATGCTAATAGTAATATTCTTATTAGGAGGTTGAGTTAGCCTGATAGGCGTAATGTCATAGTATCCCTGACCACTTTCTATATAATATTTTTCACTTGTACCAACTCCTAGATAGTTGTCTAAGGCAATAGTGCGCCACGAGTGCAACGCACGACAGGAACCTAAAAAAGAATTTGTACCTAATCGTGTCCAACCACCTATTTTTTCAGGGAACCCCGCTCGAAAACGAACCTTGTCCATATCAAACCAACCACCTTCGTTACTAAAAGAAGTGGTTTCTCTATTAACACCAGGTTTAAATTGTAGCTTCGTAAGCGGCATTATAATTCCTACGGTTTAGTGGGCCAATCCTCAGTTTTGATATAAGGCCAATTTGAATGTGTAGATAAATCTCTTAAAGACTTTCTGTAAGCCGTTTGTTCAGAAGTCATAGTGCGATCTGATACAGCCCACCAGTCTGTCTCTGCAAGCATCTTATTTCTTGTGGCCCTCATTGCTTCCGCTTGTTGGTTATCTAGTTGAGTTTTATAAGCTGCTTCTTGTTCTGCTTTGGTTTGTCCACCTTCGATGTCTGCAAACATGTCTTTAGCTACAAACTTTTGCACCCATTCACCGTTAGAGTTTTTTTCTTCTCCATCTCTTACGGAGATTTGATAAGCCGTTGTTGTGGCCTCAGAGCCTTGTAATACCAAATCAATATTAAACGCATCATACGTCGCTTGGCTCCAAATTTTGGGAGCAGAAACATTTGGGAAGGCAGCTTTTACCTCCGCCTTTGTCATTATCTTACCTGAAGATCTATCTCTATATTCTTGCATAGTTAAGCTCCAATCGCGTAATATATATAAGTTCCACTATTTGCATTTATGTCCCCGTCTGTATTTTTAAGTTGGAAGTTGCTACTATTAAAATCAATATAATCACCCGCAAAGGCTTGATCCGTTTCATTAAAATAGAGAACTGAATCATTGCCAGAAGCTACGCCCCTCGCTGCATCAAACAACATCCATTTTCCACTGTCATCGTACCTTCTGATAAGCACCCATTGAGGTTGAAAACCAGTTGTAATAGATGGGCCAGTTGCAGAGCCGTTACCCGTGTAACTTCCAAACTTTGTTAAACCTGATATTTCACCGAATAATAGGCACATATAACCTTGACCCGATTGGTTATGGTCATCAAAAGCACCAATTTTAAAATTTGTTGCCGTAGGTGTGTAATTTCTCCACCAGTTTATATGCTGACTTGGTGTGCCACTAGAAGAAAGATTAAAAGCAAACTGATTGCCAAGGGAAGTATGATAAACTGTCCAAGCACTTGAGCTAGTTATTTCCTTTATGAGTATCATTTTTGGTTCTGTACCAAGTGAGTGCGTCAGGGTTTGAGTAGAACCCGTACCGTAATAAGCACGTTCATCAAAAAAGCCTTTTGCCCTAGTCCATGTACTCCCATAAGACTTTTGGTAGCCATTGTTTTGCTGAACGTTGGTGTCGTTACCAACTCTAAAGCCTTTATTTTGCTGCAATCCTGAAATGCCATCTGGATTGTCAACAGTACCCGAAGTAGAATTAGTTCGAACTATATTGGAATTACTTTGTATTAATCTTGTTTGAACGCTATGAGCATAACTATTGCTATACTCATAGGCACGTCCCCACATCAAATCTGCACGGTTTGTAGTATCAAGCTCACGATCATCAGTGTTATCAGTATCATAAGCTTTTGAATCAAAAACATCGTCTATGTCGGTTGGCTCCGTATCCCCACCTCTACTCACGGCTATATAAATATAATTATCTCCGTCACCATTAGTATGTCCTCCTGTGCCAAAAACTTGAAATCCGTCAGGCTTCACCATAAGATAATGTGCGCCAACGTCTGATGCAGCAGCCTCATTTGGTCTTAAATAAGCGTCTTCTTTACCTGCGCTACCAAACCCACGCATACGGTCAAATAAATACCAAGTATTATAATTGTCATCTATATTTTTTACGAGTAACCATTGCGGTTCAAACCCTGTTGTAATGCTAGGGCCAGTTGCGTTTCCGTTCCCTGTGTAGCCACCGCAGGATATTGTGGGAGTAGTACCATCACTACCGAACCCTGTTGAACTACCATCGTTAGGATGATGCGCCCACAAATACGCCACATATGTTGCACTAGAAGTATTAGTATCATTATCACCAACATAAAAATTAGATGCAGTAGGAGCAGCATTTCCCCAAGTATTACCTGCGCTTTCTTCATCATTTTCTTGATTAAATGCAATTCTGTACTGGTGAGGATTAGTGCCGCCATTCAACATTCTATGGTAACACCACCAATCACTAGAATCGTCCCGTCTTTTCACTAGTATCCAAGCAGGAGCCACCCCTAGTGAATGCGACAAAGTTTTAGATGATGCGCCATCCCCCGTAAATGTAACAATGTCAAAAAAATTAGCGCACTTTCTAAAATTGTAGGAGATATACTGGGTATTTGGGTAGGTTGTATTAGCGTTAAGATTTGCATTGTACAGTGTACCGTTAAGAGTAAAACCATCGCTATCAAACGATTTAAAATCTTGTGATGCTGTGCTTGTAAACTCTTGATTGTTTAAATTAAAAGCAAGTCGTTTTGCCCGACCTCTAACAGTGTCAAAAACATTATGACCTGCTCCACCATCAGTGAACCTTTTAATCCAAACCATACCCCCCTCTGTTGCCATATCAATGCCAGTGTCTTGCTCGTTTTCGGCAGCAGTTCCTTTATAAGTGTGGGTTTTAAAAACAGAGTCTATTCCTAAAGAATCGCCAGATGCACCTGCCGCTGCCATAAGAAGTTTTTTAACGTTAGTCATTTATCTATCCCATTGCCTGACCTGATGTAAAACCATAAATGTTTGTTCCCCCATCAATTGTAAAGAAAACAAATACATCAACCGCATTATCTGTTGAAGATAAAGTAGGAGCCGTTCCACTTGCCCATTTTACAGATGCACCAAAATCTATAGTATAATTTGAAGCACCCTGAATGACCTTCAAAGCAAAAGAAGAGGCTCGTCCAGAAGATGCAGGGTTACTTACCGTAAACGTGGTTACATTTTCAGATAGGTCAACTTCGAAAAAATTCCCTTCCCTTAGATTTAAAGTAAGTGTCCCAGAAGATGATGAAATGGTCGTTGCCTCATCTATAGTACCATTATCAAATGTAACCACACCATTTGAATCAGCCGTAACAACCTTGCTTGCTTGTGATGTTCCAAGCGTAGTAATATCGTTGTAATTTAACTCAGCGGCAGAAGATGTAATGGACGATCCTGCAATCTGTAATATAGCTGCATTAACTTCACCAGAAGATCCATAAATCACGCCCTTGCTATTAACGATTGTTGCCGCAGAAGAACCGTCCAGTAGATTTAATTCCGCAGAACTGGAGGTCACTCCAAAATCAGCTAAAGAAGAAGTATCTATTATTTGATTTACCGCAGCGCCCGATCCTGCACCGTCACAATATATAACAGCAGTTTTTCCATTTTCTACGGTAACGTTGGATCCTGACCCTTGTGAAAAAATACAAGACTGACCAGAGTTATTGTCAACAAGATAAAGTTTTTGAGCATTGTTTGGGGAGACTGTAACGGTACAAGCTTGAGTTGCGCCTGTAAGAACCAACACTTTATACATCCCATCCGATAGTGCTCCATCAGTAGTTGTAAGAGTATGCGCCGCTCCAGAACTCGATAGATCTATTGTCCCAACGCCACTGGTAAGACGGTCTATGATATCAAAGTTTGTATTGGTAGTAGTACCCCATGTACCAGACTGCTCTCCTGAAGCAATCTTTTCTATACCGCCGTTTGTTGTATATGTACTTGGCATTTACTTATCCTTATGCAGCTATATCCGTCCAAGTTGTATTCGGGTTTGGTGTTTCTTCTGTCCAAGTATTCCCTGGATTTGGAATTATTCTACCCCAAACAATCACAGATGTCACCTCACCAGTTGCAGAAACCCCCGTAGGCGAAATAACAGCTTTACCTGTAACCGTTACTGATCCCACCTCACCTGTTGAAGAAATTCCTGTCAGAGAAACAACAGCTTTACCCGTTGCTACTGCTACTCCAATAGATCCTGTGCTCTCTAACCCCGTCAAAGAGACATTTGCATCCGCAGAAATTGTTACTGTTCCTACCTCGCCATCAGCCTCCAAACCTGTTTGAGGCACGTTTGATGCTCCTGTAGCTACTGGAACTCCTATTTCGCCTTGCCCTGAAACGCTTGTCGGGTTGACAACAATACGAGGAGTTACGGTTACTGCCCCTACTTCACCATCAACCTCCAAACCTGTTGGAGAAACAATAGCTCCCGCAGCGGCTGTAGCATCTCCAACTTGTCCTGTACTACCTACACCCGTTAGATTAACTATAACGCTTCCAACAAGATTGATTTGACCAACGCCGCCTGTCCCTGTCACACCTGTTGGAGAGACAGAAGCATTTCCCGTGATTGAAACACTTCCAATTTGTCCTTGGGCCGCTATACCAGAAACAATCACAGGAACGAGCGCATCACCAACTTGTCCTGTGCCTGAGAGTCCTGTTAGAGAAACATTAGCCTCGGCTGCGATAGTAACGTTTCCTACGCCACTTGCCCCGACTAAACCCGTGATCGGAGGGGTTACATCAACAACACCACTATCCCCGTAGGTGGTCTGTGCAAAAGATGTAAATCCAAACGACATAAATTATTCCTTATGATGCTGCGTCAATCGCTAATGCACCGTACCAAGTTGAACCATCCCTCGTGTGAAAAACGTAAACGTCCGTTTCGCCATTTCCAGGGGCATCTGGTGCAGTGCCACCTGCCCATCGAACTGTCGTGCCGCCACCGTTCCAAGCTACCGTTGAGCCATTTCCAGTAAGGTATAAAACGAAACCAACAGCCCAACCTGATGTAGTGTTAGTAAAAGTAAAAGTAGTATCACCAGACATTGTTAGATAAAAAGCACCAGACGAACCTGCGTTTACTGTTGGGGTTGTTCCCGATACTGATGTGCTTTCGTCAAAATAAGCTAAGTAATTATAAATTGGAACACTAACGTCTATGGCAGTATTTGTTGTTTTAAATGTTTCTGTATTCCCTGCTACAAGCCGTATGGTGTTTGCAGCCGAAAACTGAAGCATGGTATCAGAGTCACCGTAATGCTGAATGTTACTTCCAACGATAATATTGCCAGTAAAATAACCGTCTTTCCAACCGTATGATGAATTACCAAGATCGTAATAATTATCTGACCAAGGTGAAACATGGCCTTGGTTCCAAACATAGTTTGTTGATGCGTTTGTTCCGTTATTTGGACGTAAATGTACATTTAAAGTTGCTTGAAATTCTGCGTTGGTACTACTGTTTACAACAGTTCCAAACTGAGTTCCCGCATCTTTGAAAGTTATATACCCCCCATCGGCATCAAGATGAATATTCCCACCCACATCTACAGTAAAATCACCACCATCAGATATAGTCGAGTCATTTATTGTGATGTCATCAACAGTAAGAACACCAAAGATACCTGCCGCACCATTAACATTACCCATGTTTACAAGGTTTCTGCTTGCATCAATAACAGCAGTGCCACCTACATTATATGAACCACCAGTAATTATTCCCGTAGTAGTAATACCTGCATTAAACGTAGCTGCACCTGCTGCTGACATATCAATACGCATAGCTTCAATAAGGCTTGCACCATCGTAGCCTTTAAATACTATGTCTTTATCTGTAGTCGCATTTGTAAATACTACATCATCTGAACTATTAGATATAAATAGTTTGGAATTTCCTGCGTCTTTAAAAATGATATCACCACCATCAGCATCAAGAATAATATCACCTGCTGCTGAATTTATAGTAAAATCACCAGAAGATAAGTATATCTGTGTGCCATTTATATTGATATTGTCTACATTTATTCCTGCGTTAGCTGTAACTGTAGAATTAAACGTAGCCGCCCCTGCATCTGACATGTCTAGTTTAAGGGCTTCTGTACCTGCTGTGCCATCATCGTTACCCCTAAAGATAATGTCACCATTGCTAATACTAGATTGAATATACATGTGATTGGATGACTGAAAAATCACACCAAACTGTGTTCCACCATCTTTAAAAATAATATCGCCACCATCAGCATCAAGGACAATCTCACCTGCTGCATCTAAAGTTAGGTCGCCACCATCACTAATGGTTGAGCCATTGATCGTGATGTCATCTACGGTTAATGTTGTTAGTGTGCCTAATGATGTGATGTTAGGTTGTGCAGCCGTTGTGACTGTACCTGCTGTAGACGCAGCTACGTTAGTTACATTGCGCCCATCTGCGGTGGCTATGTGTCCACTTCCATCCAGATACACAGCTTTTTCAGCAGGTTGCGTAATAAATACATCCGCCGCCCCTGCCGTTAAGTTTACGGCATTACCTGAATTAGAGCTTTCTAAGATTGTTGTTCGAGCAAGCGTTGTGCCAGACGAAGTAAACGTACCAAGCCCAACCTCAAACTCTCCTGTAGTGCTTTCAAATATACCGTAGTAAGTAGTATCACCATTAGAGAGAACAGACGTAAAGGTTTGGAACCCTGCCACGGCTCCCGCCAATGTCAGAGTTCCAGTTCCTGTAGTTGCTGTGGTCTCTTTTACACGATCTTTAACAACAAGTGCCATCGCAACGATCTCCTATTACAATCAAGCAATTCTAATGATTGCAGTTCCCGCTGCCGCTGCGGGAAATGCTATTTGGAAATCCCCTGATGTTGATGTTTTGTCAGAACCAAAGTCCAAGACCACCACAGTATTTGTTGTGCCAGATCCTCCGCCTTCAGTAGTATTGTAAATTAAAGCACCACGAGCGGTAATCGTTGCGGAAGTAAAAGTTAGATCAGCAAAATCAGTGAACGCTGTAGTGCCCCCTGTTGTTGGATCTACACGAGATAACGTTCCGCCGCCCGCTGAATAAGAACCAGAGGCAGATACCTCATTTGAGGTCGTATACGCTGTAGTGGCTGCGTCAAATGAAGCACTGTTCGTATACAAAGCAAGTTTAAAAGTGTCTCCACCGCTGTTTTTAAAGTCGTGACCACCTTCAAGAAGTTCTTTCTTAAAAGAGGTACACATTGCATTTCCAGAAAAGGCCATATTAAAGTCTCCTTATAAGTTCAGCCAGTTGGGGATGACCTGAATCAACAAGCGCATTACACACAGTTGTTCGGTCACTACGAATAGCCTGTCGCATGTAATTTGCAACAAGCGTTTCAATGTGCTTAGAAAAAGCACGGGCTTGGTCTCTAACACCAGGATGGGTGCTATCGGAGACCGATATGATCTTTTGGACACACTGTTCCGCAAGTTCATCTGGGGTAAAACCACGATTTTCTGTAGTATTAATACCTACTACACTATCATACCGTGGCACACTTACATCTATTTTAAACATTATTGTTTAGCCCTTATTACTTTACCAGTTCGATATTCGTCTGTGGTTTCTTTTGCCTCTCCAAGAAGTTTGATTCCAATCAGGGCTTCTTGAAACCGTTGGTTGTAAAAATTCATTACATCAGATTCACCCTTCATGTAAATATAAGCTTCAATTAAAGAACCATATAGTAAAGACATTTCAGCATTTATACTTAACCATGTAGTACCGCTATCTAAACCCGCGGTTAAACTGTTGGGACGATAATAATAATGAAGTTCCGCAGTGTATGCGGCATCAGGAGTTGGTGCTAAGAAAAAATGATCTACATCAAACTGTGCATAATATTTTGGAGATCCCGTTGAAGAGGCGTTAGGAGTGTAAGTTTGTAAAAAACTTGGATCTTTAAAATCAACAAAAAAACTTTCACTATTAGATCCTGCTAAACTTAAAGAAAAAGGAGCTAGAAAATCAGACGGGCACGTTAAAAATTTATTTGAGGCCACTGTACTCGCACTTACATTTTTTCTGAAAAGACTTAACTGCACGTTTTTTAAAATACGTTCCTCGGCGGTCCTAATAAACACAGGTAAATTAGTTACAAAAGAAGTTTCTGTGTTTTCTGTATAATCTTGTAGAGCCTGTTTTAATTGTGCATATGTAAAACTCATATCATACTCAATTTGTTGTCACTATTGTTATGTTTCCTACCATAGCACTATGATTAGTGCATTGATATACTAGAGATGTATCACTTGGTTCATGTGGCACAATAAATTGCGTCAACCCTGTAGTTGAATTATAATTTTCTGTGACACCCGTTGTAAAAGCAGACCCACCGTCAGATGTTCTTATCTGTAAAGGATGACTTGATACATTTGCAGTATTGTCAATTAAATAAGTGTGTCCACAGTAAAAAACAAAATTTGGGTTGTTACCCGCAGTAGCTCCAGGGCCAGTAAAAGTATAAGCCGATGAACCACTTGTTCCCGCTGTGTATTTTGTTACAGGACCAGATGTTTCATCATTTAAACGAAGCCATGCCCCGCCATGCGCAAAATACAATCCTCCAGTCGCATGAACATGAGCCACAGCGCCATGATATGTAGAAGCACTTGGTAAATCACTTAAAGCTGCATAATAAAACACTATTTTGTTAGCACCAGAGCTAACATCTAGTAACCCATTCGAATCAATTATATCAGTGAGAACATCAGAACTGTTACCTAACGCAGCATAAATCTCATTAAAGTTGTCATTTATTTTATCCGCACCTACACGAAGGGTGTCCCCTGTCCCGTCGTTAGCAGATGAACCAATACCTACTGTTTGTTTTGCCATGTTCTATCCCTCGTCAAATGTCTGTGATGTTGAATCTAATGTGACTGCTGTACTGTCAAAAGTTTCCGAATTGTCAATAACGGTCACGCTACCAATTTCACCAGAACCCGCCACTCCTGTGAGAGAAACTTGAGCACCAATTACATTTACAACAACGGTGCCAACGGCACCTGTCGCCACTAAATTATTAGCCGGGGTAATTCCTGCTATTTCCTGAAAACCAACAGGCATAAAACCATACTGAATAGCTCTTTCAGAGGCTACGTTTTGTGGCGGACGGGCATCCTGCAAAGCTTGAGCATCAATAACTTTACGAAATGGTCCCAGTTGCGGCTGTTTTCTTTCAAACTCATCTTTACCAACTAATGCCCCATTCCATTCCCGGCGCATATCTTTGTATCGATACCGAAAACCAGACCGATCCGATATTGCGTAAGCATTTTTTCCAGAGGCAAACTTTGTCATTAAGTTGTCCTAAAATACTGAAATTGCGGCACCACATTAAAAGATGCTCTGTCTCGATCCTCTGCCATAGCCCTTTCAAATTCTTCTTCGTAAACAGCCTTCAAAAGCTGTAAACGATTTGGCGCTCTTTTTAAGGCAATATAATAAGCCAAACCCGCAGCTAAACATGGATAAAACCTAAAAGGCATGTCTAATGTGTTTACTTGCGCATCGGCATCGTCCATCCTCGTGAGAGCATCATAAACAATCACATCTGTACTATTGTCTGGGACAGGCCATACCTTCAAATTTGGAGTAATTTGCCTGTCAAGAAAAAACTGAGACGGCCTTCCTTGAGTTGTTTTTACAGGAATTGATAAAAAAGTATCTCTGCTTACGCGAGTCAAAGCAAAGTCAGTATCATCCCTTCGAACCACTAAAGACAGAACATCTATAACATCTGCACCCAGATCATACTCTCCATCAGCTTGTGTAACCGTTTGAGTCCGTTGTTTTATTGTCCACTGATTCAAGCCTCTGTTAGCCCATTCAGCAAGCATGAGATTAAGGGACCGTTTTGCTGTTTTAAGATCATACCCTGTTCGAACCTCAAGACCGCAACGCTCAAAAGCTTCTTCAATGTATTCTGCTACATCTAACTCAAAATCTTTTGATCCTGATACAGTCATGTTTAATCCTCGTTATACAGGTTATCAAAAACCCGGTTGACATCTAGTGTATAGTCTAAATCACTTTTTGAATAGTGTATATGTTGTGACGGTTTGAAGTCTGGCGCACCCTCTCCTGCGGCAAACCATGCGGGATGTGTAACTCGTACTCTA
>Ga0208666_1000562_pt1 | contig 17337 bp, 9 predicted proteins | sample 5B_taG_FD_184078 | JGI IMG/M metagenome (GOLD analysis project Ga0208666, IMG submission 184078) | Marine viral communities from the Subarctic Pacific Ocean - 5B_ETSP_OMZ_AT15132_CsCl metaG (SPAdes) (version 2) | ecosystem: Environmental > Aquatic > Marine > Oceanic | place: Pacific Ocean...
TATTAATCTTGCCTTGTAAGAACTTCTGTAGTTTCTTTTTAATGTTATCTATAATCGGCTGAGTAAGTGTTGTAGCGGCTACTGCTGTAACAGCTGCTGCTGCCGCTGTAACAAGTACCTCAGACGAAGGTATAGGAATGGGTGGTAAAGGTGGTAGAGTCAGCTTAGGAGCTGGCAGAGGCTGCGTAGCTATAGGTTCTGTACCATCTGGTTCTTGTAAATCGCTAGGAGGTACAACCAAAGGTATATAGCTAGGCACGTCTGCTTTCGGTAAAGGTATAGATATTGTTTCTATCGTCTCTACTGGTGGCAATACTATGGTGGGTATGTCCACTACTCGTAGACTTTCTTACCTGTAACTATTGCAGCATCTATTGCTGTAAAGTTTTCTGATGTCCAAATAGAAGTAGTACCATCAACTTTCTTGTAAGCCTTGATAGTTTCAAGATGCTCTACATTACGCTTGATGCGATCTTTCCATTCAGCTTCGGTTTCAAGTGAACCTTTAGCTGTATCTGTATTGATAACTGTTACGCTATCTCCAGCAGCAGAAAAGATTTTTGCTACTTCATCGGTTGTTCTTTCTTCCATTTATTTGCCCTCCAAGGCGTTAAGTTTTGCGGATAATTCTTTAACGGCATTAATTAGATACCAAGTCAAATTATCAGGATTTACAGTTTTAACTCCTGTAGTTTGTGTTTTTACTACATCAGGTAGTATTTCTTCTATTTCTTGTGCTATGACTCCAATCTGCTGTCCTTCAGGTTTATTACTAATTGAATCTATGACCTTTTCTAACTCTGGATTATCGGTTATAATTTCATCAGGTTTTTTATATTCAAAATTTCTAACCTGTATTTTTTCTATAACATCAAGACCAAGACTATTATTAATAATATTTTTCTTTATTCTTTTATCAGAAGTCGTGGACCAGCTTGAACTATTATTACTTTGATATGAACCAGAAGATGCTTGAACACTAAATGTATTATTACCAGATAAAGCTCCAAAGTTATAACCTATACAATGTTGTAGTGTTGCAGTAGCAGACGAACCTCTGCAATAAGCACCTAAAAATATGTTTTGAGTTCCACTTGTTAATGCTGTAACATAAGACCCTGCCCAGTTACCTACCATTACATTTTGTCCGGCAGTCACAGCGTTACCAGCGTCTTTACCAATAATAGTGTTTTCACTACCACTTACGTTTCCTCTTAGAGCACTTCTACCTACAGCCGTGTTACTACCACCTGTTGTATTTCCTGACATACAATGATGACCTACAGCTACATTTGAAGAACCAGTTGTATTTGATTCTAACGCTCTAAATCCAAAAGCAGTTGTATTACCAGCAGTAGTATTATTTTCAGCTGCTTCATATCCGACAGCACAATTTTCATTACCAGTTGTGTTTGATCCAAATGCCATATAACCAACACCTACATTATGGTATCCAGTAGTATTAGCTAGTAGAGCATTATCACCTATGGCAACATTTCGTTCTCCAGTTGTGTTGTTAAATAAAGCTTCAGTACCCACAGCTATATTTCTATCGCCAGTCGTATTTTTATGTAATGCTTCAAAACCGACTGCTACGTTTTCTGATCCAGTAGTGTTTGCTTCAAGTGCTTTATAACCAAAAGCAGCGTTAGCTGAAGCTGTCGTATTACTACCTAATGCTCCACTACCAAAGGCATCATTATATGCTCCAGTTGTATTTACATCTAGTGCCGCATAACCTACCGCAGTATTGTCACTTCCAGTTGTATTTGATGTAAGAACTCCATTAGCTCCAACTCCAGTATTTCGTGTTCCTGATGTATTAAAATACATCGCTCCTTGACCGATAGCTATATTATGACTTGAAGTTGTGTTTGCTTGTAACGCATCTACTCCTACTGCTATGTTACCACTTCCTGTAGTATTGCTATCAAGTGCACCTTTTCCTACCGCTACTAAGTTTGTTCCAGTTGTGTTTGCTCCTAATGCGTTATAACCTAATGCTGAATTGTTAGATGCTGTTGTATTAGCGTCTAAAGCACCAGTACCTACTGCTACGTTAAATTGTCCAGTAGTTATATTTTCACCAGCAGCATAACCTACACCAGTGTTGTAACCACCTGTAGTAGCTTTTTCTAAAGATTTCCAGCCAAATGCAGAGTTTCCTGTAGTGGTAGTTGCAGTTGTTAAAGAGTTATAACCAACGGCAGTATTTAAACTTCCAGAAGTAATAGAATCTCCAGCGTTTGTACCAGCTACAGTATTACTTTGACCATCACTTGTTACACCAGCAGAAAAAGCATTTGTTGATGCTGCTGTGATGCGACCCTGAGCGTCTACAGTAATTGCTGGGATTGCTGTGGCTGAACCATAGCTACCAGCAGTAACTGATGTGTTAGCAAGTTTTGCAGCAGTAACTGCATCATCTGCTAACTCGCTAGACCCCACAGCATTGGCTGGGATTTTACCAGCCGTTACTGCATTATCTTTTACTCCATCTGTGCTTATTTTTGTTAAAGCCATTTATTTTGCCTCCAAAGCTGTAACTTTTGCTGATAGTTCTTTTATTGCGTTTAACATGTGCCAAAACAATTCATCTGTAAGTACAGTTTTTTGACCATGTGCTCCAGTTTTTACAGAGCTTGGTAATACAGTTTCTAGCTCTTGTGCAACTACACCTATTTTTGTTGAGGTATCGCCCTGTCTTAGTAGTACTTGATTTACATTGTCAGTATCAGTAAAAGAACTTAAATCAACAGTATCGTCTGAAGTAACAGGTAAACCATCTTCATATTGTTTAAATTTAAAGTTTCTCACTTTTATTTTGTCAATAACTTCAAGACCTTTAGTATTATCTACAATGTCTTTTTTAAGTCTTTGATCTGATGTTGTTGCCCAATGAGAATCATTATTACCTTGAAAAACATCACCTTCGTTATCACCATAAATCCAACATGCGTCATTACCAGCAGAAACGTTAGATCTAGCAATAAAAAGATTGTTATTGCCAGTATTTACCTGACCCATTCCTGCTCTATATCCTACAAAAACATTACTTGCACCTGTCGAAACATCTTTTCCAGATTGATAACCAATCGCAGTATTACTTCCACCTGTTGTTACTGACACTAAAGCTTCTTTACCTACCCCTGTGTTATTACTTGCAGTTTGACTTGCATTTAAAGCGTTGTGACCACAAGCCGTATTACTTGCTCCAGTTGTATTTGTTTGTAACGCCCAGCCACCAAAAGCAGTATTATATGAACCTGTAGTAGTTTTTTCTGCTGTAAAAGTACCCACAGCAGTATTTCTATTTGCTGTAGTGTTTTCTTCTAAAGCAAATTGTCCAACAGCAACGTTATAGTCTCCTGTTGTATTAGATTGTAAACAATCAGCACCTACAGCAGTATTAGCAAATCCAGTCGTGTTTGTTGATAGAGATCCCGTTCCAACAGCAGTATTACCTCCACCTGTCGTACAGGCATCTAAAGAATTAGTACCAACAGCTACATTACTTGAAGCAGTTGTGTTTGCTAGTAAAGCTTTACTACCTATAGCTACATTATTATTTGCTGTTGAATTGTATAAAGCTTGTTCACCTACAGCTACGTTATTATGACCAGTAGTAAGAGTAACCATTGAGTCATTTCCAATAGAAATGTTTCTATAACCAGTAGTACAAGCTCCTAAAGCGTTATAACCCATAGCTTGGTTTCTTTGCCCTGTCGTACAGGCATCTAAAGCATTAGCACCTATAGCATTATTCTGCGTTCCAGTTGTGTTTGCCAATAAAGCGACAAAACCAACAGCAGTGTTGTTATCTGCTGTAGTGTTACTACCTAAAGAACCTGTTCCAATAGCGGTATTTTGATCTCCTTCTGTATTTGCATCTAAACAACTCTTACCTACGGCTACATTAGAAGTTCCAGTTGTGTTTGCTTGTAATGCGGTATAACCAACGGCAGTATTGTCATTAGCAGTTGTATTATTCTGTAGAGAGTTGTAACCAACAGCAGTGTTTCTAGTACCTGTGGTATTTTGCTGCAAACCACTTCTACCACAGGCAGTATTATCTCCACCAGTTGTATTTGATGTTAAAGCTAAAGCTCCACAAGCAGTATTAGATCCAGCAGTTGTGTTTGCTGTTAAAGCCTCATGCCCAACCGCAGTATTGTTTGAAGCTGTGGTATTTTCTTCTAATGCTCTTGTACCTATTGCAATATTATTATCTCCAGTAGTATTTTCCTCCATGGAATCATGACCTACTGCAACATTATTTTCTGAATCTGTTATATTTTCTCCAGCATTACTTCCTACACATACATTATTTTGCCCTGTAGTGCAGTCAGTCAAAGCATTTGAACCGATAGCCGTATTACGACCTCCACTTGTAATAGCATCACCAGCGTTTGTTCCAGCTACAGTATTAGCATCATTGTCACTTGTTACACCAGCACTAACTTCTGCCCATGTAAGACCACCTGTATTACCAGACTGAGCTGATAAGAAGTAGCCATTAGTTGGTGAGTTAGATACTTTTAAGTTAGCTTCATCTACTACGTTATCTGCAATAGTTAAAGCTGTACCACCTGTAACTTCTCCTGTATGAGTAGCGTTAGATGTCTTAGCTGTGTTTGCTGCTATCTCGGTATTAATAGAGTTAGCTAGTTTATCTGTTGTAACTGCGTCATCTACAATTTTAACTGTAGTTACAGTGTTGTCACTAGGTGCACCAATAGTTACTGCTTTTCCGAGGGTGACAATAAAGAAGTCAGCACCGTTAGCAGGGGCACTGGCAAAAATAATATCGTTGCCATCAATAGCATATCCTTCGCTTGGACTGGTTCCTGAGTTAGGTTTCTGAATGACTCCATTGACGCTAACAATATGTGCTTGAGCATTTGGACCGGCATTAGATAATGTAAATCTTGTAGCTGTACCGTTAAAGGTAGCACTACCACCACCTGTACCGCTTGAGCTAGATAGTGTATTTATAAGTATGTTAAAAGCACTTGCTGGTAAGTTAGTTAAGTTTGCACCACTAACTGCTGGCAAGGTTGCAGGGAATCTAGCATCAGGAATAGTTCCAGATGTTAAATTAGATGCACTTAAAGCTGTTAAATCTACAGCAGCCCAACTAAGATTACCACTAGCGTCAGTCTTTAAAAACTGACCGTTAACTACATTGTTTGGAAATGTAAGTGTGTAACTAGCTGCGGCACTATGAGGAGGTGACTTTAATTTTATACCGTGACTATTACTTTCACAGTTAAGTTGTAAAGTACCGGCATTTGTGTTACCTTTAACTTCAAATAAACCTGTTCCATTCGGAGTTACTTTTATATTTCCGTTTGTTGTACTTGTGTTTATCTCTCTTGCTTGTACGTCAAGGTTTCCGCCTAGCTGTGGAGAGGTATCTTCTACAATATTACTAACACCGCCACCGCCGCCACCACCGCCATCATCGGCAATGATGAATTTAGACGTAGAGCTATCATACTTTAATATTTTACCATTTGCTACACCAGCAGTATTAACGTCAGTTAGATCGTTTAATGTGCTAGGTACACTTACTGTTTCAAAAGTAGGATCTGCTCCGTTGTTTGCCCTTAAAAACTTACCATTACTAGACCCATCTCCATGTGGAAGTTTGGCTAGTGTCACTGCTTCGTCAGCTATTTTAGCTGTAGTAACAGCATTATTAGATATAGTTAAAGAACCACTACCAGTTACATCACCTGTATGTGTTGCGTTGGTGTTTTTTGCTGTGTTAGCTGCAATAGCTGAGTTAATAGAGTTAGCTAATTTAGCGTCAGTAACTGCATCGTCTGCTATTTTAGCTGTAGTTACTGAGTTAGAAGCTAGCTGAAGTGCTGTTACCTGTGCATCACCTATAGCTGTTGTATCGACTGAATTAGGTGAGTAATGCTCAACTCTAACTGCATTATCTATGATGTGTTCAGCGTTAATACTGTCATCAGCTATTTTTGTACCGTTAACTGCATCTGCTGCAAGTTTATCTGTTGTTATAGCAGATGATGCTATTTTAGCTGTGGTAACTGCATTTGCTGCTATTTTAGCCGTAGTGACATTAGCATCTGCTATCTTAGCCGTAGTAACATTAGCATCTTTTATCTTAGCCGTAGTAACTGCTGCATCTTTTATTTTAGATGTTGTTACTGTCTGATTCTGTTCTTCTTGTGCAGCAAATAGTAGCTGCTTGTTGTTGTTGTTAAGATCGCCTGCCTTAACTGAGGAGCCTGCTGTGTAGGTTGCCTTAGCAGTGTCTACGTCTGTATCACGATAGATACGTATTGCAGCTGGGCTTGCTGGTATGTTGCCTGATGTGAAGACTACATTACCGCCACCTGTTGTGGTGTAGCTGGTTATATTGTAGTGAGTACTGGTTGTCTTTACGACACCATCTACCTCTACTTTAACGTCAGCCTCTTTGATGGAAGGAAAGGAAAACGACTTCGTAGCGTTTCCGTCTCCTGTGTAATCTACGAAAGTTGTTGCCATTACTTATACATTGAAAGAAGGTTGTTTGATTCTCTAGTTTTATATTCTTGTTGTAGTTTTTTCTGATTTTGTTCTGCTGTTAAAGCTAGAATTTCTTGTCTGTATTTAATATCATTCCAAGCTAGTCTCCTAACTTCTTTATACATTCTATCTATCATAATATTATGGTAATAATCCCTAGCATTATATTGTGCACGATTGCCAGAACGTCTATCTTTTTGCATTAACTTCATAGATGCAATAGCTTTAGGATCTTTAGATAGCTTTTCTAATTGCCCTTCTAAATTATATTTACCTATAGCTTCTTGAAACTGAGATCTAATTCCGGCATTATCAGTTAAGTTCGTACCGTCAGGTGCATAAAATGTACTAATTCTAAGGTCATACCCACTGTCAAACAAGAATTGTCTACCAGCACTTTGATCCATATTTAACTGAATAGGGCTAATCATGTTAAATGCTCGAGTCATAAAGTCATGTTTTTTTAGTGGTTTACCATTTAGCATATCATACTTAATAGGCAACCCCTCTATACCGGGTAAAACTTCAGTAGCTAAGTTACGGTTCTGCCAAGACTGGAATACACCAGAATTAATTTCACGCATATGTGGGCTAATTAGTTTTCCTAGTTCGTTACGTAATGCTGCAAGAGGTATTGTATTGTTAGTCATGCTAGCAATAATACGTTCTACCTGACCGGGGCGACCAGCTGTTAAATCTACTAACTGTTGAAGTCCAGATAAATATGACTTACCTGATACAGCCTGAGCTACTACTAAAGAAATCTTTTGAAATTCTTTTTCTGCCCATTCTTCTCCCATTAATATACTAGCATCACCTACGTTAGCTATAGTTTTTAATAACAAACCAAACGGTTCTATATCTTCATAATTTACTCTTACACCACCAACTTCTATAGTTCCGGGTAAGTAACCGCCATCTATCCAACCTTGACGCATTTGTCTATCTGTAGGTCCATCACCAGTAAGTCTGCCTGACATCCATGCTTGTATACCCATAAAAGTTACAGCAGAGCCTATCGCCAATCTACCTGTTTGTAGTGACTTAGCGTTTTGTAATTCTTCTACTGTGTTAATACCATACTTTTTAAGGTTAGGTATATCTTTAGGTCTAGCAAAAGCTATGTCATTAAATTCTTTAACAAGAAAGTTAAATCCGGGGGTATGTTTACCAGTCAGTGCAAGTCCGTTTACACCAGTTCTAGCGAATAGAAAGAAAGGTCTAACAAAAGGATTTGATGTCATAACATCGTTAAGACCTTTTGCAAAGCCAGTTAAATCCTGTGTAAGTGTTACCTCTTTTTTTGCAAACATAGTTGCATCATCTTTAATATTACCATTAGCATCAAATATTTCTGCATAGAAATCATCTTGATACGCTTTCATAATATTACCGTTGATCTGTGGTAACTGTACACCAGAGCCTTCTAGTTCTAGTACACGACGCATAGCTTTTTCTCTCATCTTAGCTCTACCTAGTAAGAATGTAAAAGCATCGTCAGTCGCTGCCATTATTTTAGTAGAGTAAGTAAAAAGATTATTGTTATTTATACCACGTATCATGTTAGTCATAGCAAATATTGCACGATCTTCTCTAGATGCTCTACCACTATCTTCTGCCCATCTACGCATAACTTCCCAGTTAGCATCACCTTTAGTAAACTCGATAAATCTAGTTTTAATTGTAGATATATCACCACTCCAGTAGCCATTTAACTTTGTAAAAAACAAATCGAACGCTTCTGGTATAGCTTCCGTCATACCGTTTATAGCTGAAAGGCTAGATCGTACAGTAGCTGCATCTCCAGTAAATGGAAAACGCATAGTAGCTCCAATAAATGTAGATAAAGGACGCAAGAATGTTGCACTACCTGTACCTAACAATGCTCGAAATGGTGTTTTAGGTCCACTTAAGACACTATGGCTTATCATTTCCTGTAAACTACGTATTAAAGCACCAGTACGTTCTGGTCCTTCGCCAGCTATTTGTCCACCTTTTAGTATAGTTCTTGCCCAGTTATCAAAGTCATCTAAATTATTTACATTCTTCATCATAGAAAACGCTTCAAACAACGCATTTAGTAGGTTGTCATCTGCATCATCTTTAGCTATTTTAAGAATAGCAAATATAGAATCTTTAACATCTTGCATATCAGACGCTACAGCTTGGTTAACTGCGTCGTTTATCTGTTTTTTAGTTTTGCCAGCACCAAATGATCTAAAATAATCAGATGCTACAAACCTAGATTTTTTAGTCTGTGTCAAAGCAGTTAACATTGTATCTATTATTTGCTTTGCTGGTCCGTCAATGTCATCTAACGACACGTAATCTGCTAGTTCTCTACCAGCTATACCTGTATCTCTAAGTTTTTTAAGCAAAGATCCAACTACTAAGTCAGCTGTAACTACTGTTTCAGCACTCCAAGTTTCAAATGTTGTATCTCCTAGTGGTATACTAGCTTTCTGCTTTTCAAATAGATCAGTTAAATACTCCTCTGGGGACATATCTACTACTTCTCTACCATCAGTAATCTTCATGTAAGATTCTATTGCATCACGCCAGACGTCAGCTAAGGCTTTTCTATCACCTTTAACAAACTCCATTTCTTTCTTAAACTTTTCATCGCTCATCAGACCTCGAAGTGTACGTTCCACTACCTCGTCTGTTGTACCACCTTCTAGAGCTATACGTTCACGTTCAACGTTAGTTGTAACACCTCCTGTAGAGCCATCTTCAGATCCCCAGTCGGTACGTGTACGTTTTAATTGATCTCTAGCTTGACCTACATCAACCTCAGATGTATGAGCACCCTGATGTCTTTGAGCTATTGGTGCGTTTTTTTCAGCACGAAACTGAGCGTCACCTTTACGGATCTGAGCAAGTGCAGCTGTAGTTGTTTGATTTTCAATACTAGCATTACGCTGTATTATCTGTCTCTTAACTGCACTACCGCCACCACCTATTAACTGTGCTGCTCCGTCAAATATTAAGCCTATACCCATACCTTCGACAATGTTTTTAAATTTCATCATCATAGGATGGTCAGTATCTTTTGTAGTTAGCGGTGTATCCATCCAACCATACTGTTTAGTTAAAGCACCAAGAGCATTGTGCCCGTCTGATTCTTTAGATATTAAGTCAGATACACCACCAATAGCCATAGCTCTAGTAATGGTTCCAAGTCCTAACATCTTAGCTGAAGCTGCTCCTAATAAAGGTACACCGGCTGCGGCTAATCCTTTAGCGGAAAGTACTACACCAGCAGCCATGCTACCAAAGTGTACAGTACCTCTTAGTAATTTACCCCACCATGTTTTAGTTATGATAGGGTCATCTTCATCTACAAATGGATCCCAGTCTGGTCTATAGTAACCTTGTTGTTCTTTCTCTTCAGCCATTTTACCAGTTACAGCATCGAATGTACGCTCTGCAAAGGTAGTGCTGGAAGAGATAGTATCTTGTATACCACCAGTTAAAATAGACTGACCTTCTTTAGCAAAAGCTTTTAGCCCCCACTTATCGTTGGTCATTCTAGGATCTACTTGTTCTTGTTCTTTTTGTTCTTCTTCTTGAATAGCTAATTGTTGAGCTTCGTTAATTTTATCTTGTTTGATAGAATCTTCTTCAAGACGTTGTTGTAGCTCTTCGGTAGAGGTAAATCCCGTAGGATCATATTCTACATTTATTTCTTCCATAGTTATAAGTTTAGGTCAATAGCTTCCTTAGCAGCTGGACCGTATAATGTGTTTAATCTCATAAATGGTGGTATTTCATCAATTAATGATTCATACTTTTCAATCTGATCTTCTGAAAATCCCATCAATCTTCTGTATGATGTATCAGCATTACCAAATCTGTGCTGATTATTTGCTTTGTAATGTAGTCTACTCATGAGTAATTTAGACTGTGCTACTTGGTCAAATGGTTTAGTAAAATCAATAGTTCCTATATTAGACTCAAACACCTGTTTTAATGCTGCTGGAGTCATATCGTATAAACCAATATTAGTATATCCAGCTTGAACTAAATCAAATACTTCTTGTATTGTATGTTCTGACAAAGGCTTACCTAATGGTAACTCTGTAACATATTTTCCATTTGGATCTTTGATAGCATCTACACCACCATGTTGCTCTTGATTCTTTGATAAATCACCTAGCATTTCATTATAGTTCTCACTATTAGTTATACCATTGTCAGCTGCTATTATAGTTTTAGTAGCATTGTTTTTTTGATTTAACAACGGACTATCTAGTACTTTAGTATCTGCATCATACATTAAAGCTGGTATAGGTTTTATTTTACCAAGTTTAACTAATCTATCATGTGCTAGTTTTAGTGGTCCTTTGTTAGGATATAATTGAGCAAGTAAACTCCATGTATTATCTAATGTATCAACTTTACCATTAAAGTAATCTATACCATTAAGTACAGGATCTTCTTCACCTTCTAGTAATACTGTAGAATTAAGTGCAGCTTTTGTATTAGCTTCGTATACTGAACGTAATTTAAGAGATCTAGAAATCTTAGAATCTTCAATAATATCACTTTGCACATCGTCAAACTCAGCGTTTTTCATAGCAGCTATAGTTTTCTGTTGTGCAATTTCTAGTGCATCATTCCTATCACCAGTTAGCTCAAATCTTTTTCTGTATTCTTCTTTAAAATACTCACCAGCTTGGTCATAGATACTTTGAGTTGTAGTATCTCTCCAAGTATAATCACCATAGCTGTCTGGATTACCTTGTATTGCAGCTAACTCTTTAGCTCTACCATCAGCTAGTGAGTAAAATAATTTAGATTTAACACTAAATTCTGGTCTGTCAAATTCACTTTTGTCACCAGCTTCTAGTAACTCTTCTGCCTGTTGTCTAAGCTCTTCATTACTAAATGTAGTCAGTACATCTCTTGGAACTTCTTGACCGTTTTTAAGTCTAATTTTTATGTCATCAAGTCTTTTCTGTTCTGATGCTAAATTGTTTTTTTGATTCTGTTCTATAAAAGCTTGTGCTATGTTGTTGGCGTTTTTAGGTTGTATATCGTAGTAACTAGACAGCTTGCTAGTGCCTTTGTGTTGAGCAGCCACAAACTTATCTTGATATAATATATACTCTATATCTTGTTCACTAAACTGATCCTGTTTAATACCATCAATAATCATATCAGCCCACATTTTGTTAGCTGTTTGAGCTGGGTTAGGGTCTCCAGTAGCTTTAAGTATTTCTATTTTATTTTGTATAAAACCAGATTTAGTATATACACTGCTGATAGTAGATGATTTAACGTTAGGATTATTATATGATTCAGACGCTACTTTAATAGCATTAATATAGTTTTGAGTAGATGTGTTAGAACGTAAAGTATTAACAGCATTATTTTCTACATCGTAAGACTGACCAGACCATGCTTTAGACGTAGTATCAAAGCTAGGCATAAAGTTATTAATGACTTGGCTTTCAGTCATCTTAGGATTAGCCTTAGCAAACATAGCTACAAAGTTAGCCCCTGCAACTTTCATCCACTCTTGCTTTTCTGAAAATGTTAAGTCATCATATAACTTATTGTTGTAAGTTAAACTACCTTTAGCTATTTCTAAATATGCAGGCCAGTAGGTTTGCATGCTTTTTGCTGCGTGCCTACCATTTAAAAACTCTTCAGCTGCTATACTTTTTTTAAAATCAAGCAGTTGAGTGCCTGAGACAACTTCCTGAGTTTCTGGATCTTTACCAGTAGTCTCAATTCTTGCTATTGCTACATCTTCATCATTTTTAAGATCTGCTTCTACATCTTCAATGTTTTTTTCAACAGTAGCATAAGTTCCACGTTTCTCAGGATCGTTGTATATAGCCTGTAGTTCCTCAAAAGCTTTTCTATCTTCTGCGTATTCCTGACGTTGTGCTAGATAAGCTTTACCAGTTCTCGTAAGACCTAGAAGATTCTTTAGATTTGTAGTAGTTTTACCAGCTACAGTTTGATTATAACGTTCTATTTCTGCTGCAAAAAACTCTTTACGATCCTGTATATTTTTGTCAATCTGTTTATTGACTGCTTCAGTTAGATCAGGTTCTGTCTTTTCATAATCTAACTTTTCATTGGTAAAGGGGGCGGCTTCCTGTTTACCTAGATATTCAAAATAAGATTGTGTCATTATGCTTTATTAAAATAATTATAAGTTGACATAAAACTAGGTGTTGTGTCTAGTATACCGCTATCAGGAGTAAAAATGTTTTCACTTCCTATTGCATCCATAAAGTTAAATCCTTTAGAAGCACTTTTAGCTCCTCCAAATGCTCCTAAACCTTTTAGTCCAGTTGCAAGACTTACAACAGTGCTTGCAATACTTAGTGCACCGCTGAGTCTATCAGATGGAGGCATCATTACAGGTGCACCATACTCTGGTCTTATACCAAGTGATTCTCTTGTTTTAGCTTGAGCAGATTGGAATTGTAGAGTTCGTGCTCGATAGCGTCTCTGCATTTGTACTCCAAACTCTTTCTGTACAGCATTATCTAGCTGTCCTCTGGCTCTAGTTAAAGCAACTAATCCTTTCTTTGCGGATCGTCTGTCTCTACCACCTTCGTTAACTGATCCTTTTGTTTGTTGATATTTTATAAAGCCTGCTTGGTAAGCTTTCCTTGCTTGACCCTGTACATACAAGGCTCGCTGGTAGTCATTACTAATAGCTCGGCTATAACCTGTGGCAGCACGTTGCATACCACGAACAGCAGATGTTTCTCTGTTCCAAAACTTAAGGGATTCTGAACGATACTTAGCATCTTTCTCAGCCCATCTTTGTTGGGCAGCATTTCTAGCTGCTGCATTAGCGTCTATACACACGGCAAAATTCTATAAATTCTAAATTATTTGGTCCGTTCCTGACTTTACGTAGAAACTTAAAACCTAAAAACTTTAACAGTTTTAAATGTACTGTATTTCTACAGTCTACTATGTTCCACAATAGAGGCTCTTTACGGTTATCGACATACCGTTTAGCTTCTCTTGCAAATGTGATTGGATAGCGATGTATGTCTGGGGTACATAACATCCAGATAACTCCGCCATCACCTACTCCGGCTAGTCCGGCAGTCTTGCCGTCTGGTACTGTGAAATACACAGCAGAGCCTTCCTGAGCGACCATAGGTAGGAAGATCATAGGATCTAACCCATGACCCTCTGTGACCTCTCTGAAGTCATCTGGGCGTAGGTTGGAGGCCACCTCTATGGCAGCCTCGGTTGTAATTGGGTGTATGTAATTAGGCACGTCTGTAAAATAATGGTGAGTAGTCTCCCTCCCATGCCATTGCTCTTAGGGTAGCTGGAGCTGGGTGACTTGATTTAAGTTTAATTTCTACGTTGTTATTCTTTTCGTAGACAGGTATAGTTTTAATAAACTCCTCTAAATATGGAGCATCTGATACTTCATATTCATCAAGAAGTGCTGATTCATATACCTCTGTATAGTCAGCTTTACCTAAACGGGTAAGCGTTGTTTCATATAAACCTATCTTACCAAAGTGAAGTTTAAGTCTATGTATAATAAGTGAAGAGTTAACGTCAGCAAACGATTTATCTCCCTGCATTTTTTTAGGATAAATTCTAGGAAACTCTACAAGGTACTCATATAGATAGCCTATAGTAAGAGTTGCACCTGACCAGTTTCCGGGAACTGTAAAGCTAGTAGTGCTGGTAGCTGTGGTTTTTGCATACCTTGCTAATCTAGCAGCGTTAGTATTTATATCAACAAGCACTAAGTCGTAATTAGGTGTAGTTACATTAGGCATCCAACTTACACTAGAAAATGTAGTTAAGTTTGTAGATGAGTTATAGCTACCCCCACTAATAGTAGTATGATTATCTAAATGTATTTGGTACCCTACATCATCTTGTGTAATACTAGGGTCACTATCTGACTCTATAAGTTTTATACTTTGTAAAAAGTTATCTGTATCTACAAAAAAATACTCATCGTTTATAATAAAATGGTAAAGCAATGGATTATTAAGTCTCCATTTAAACCACGCCTGTTGCTGTCTTTTATCACCTATAGCTAGATATTTATAACCAAACACTATATCAGAGTTAGTCTTACCTATTAAAATAATAGAGTTTTCTCTTGAGTTAGTAAATAAATCTAAGTCTTTAGGTAATAGTGTAGGTACTAGCTTACTAATTTCTACGACATCAGGCTCTCCTTCTCTAGATGTGTTAGCCATTTCGTTTAGTCGGCTAAATTTACCAGAGTTATCAAGGTAAGAAATGGTAGTTCCTAACGATATAGGAGGAATATCTTTGTTATAATTAAACGTAGATACACTTCGTAACTTAGCTGTATCTGGATTTAGTACAGTATCGTCTGTAGACAAAAGAAATTGTTGGTTTGTGCTAAATACAAGCAGTCCAGCATTGATTTCTATACCATCAAATAGATCAGACGGAAACATAGATGCAGCAGATATGTCAATAGGGTCACTAGCTGATACAGTCAGAGCTGATTCTATAAAGAAGTCAGGGGTTCCTAACGTACCCGGTCTAGATAATATGACGTTTTCGCCTGCTAATAATGCTAATCTGTTACGAAAAAACAATACTTTATTAATACGTTTACCTACAAATGTAGGCATAGGGTTAGTATTATCATCACCTACTCGTCTATCTTGATATGTAAACTGTTTAACTGTAAACGTGGTTGTAGCTGTACGCTGTATAACTAGCGGCATGTTGGTCAAACTTTTAGCTATAAGCGGTTTTGCACATTCACTCCACGCACCACTACCATCTAATTGATTTTCCCCATCAAATCGTAAGTAGTAATCATCTTCATCAGACATTCTAGCGTTTTGTACTTTAACTATATATCCATGTCTGCACATATTAGGCAGTAAAGTAACTTCGTTAACACTCTTTTGGAAGACTCTCATGAGATCTTCTTCAGCTATTTCTACGTTAAATGGGTTTGAGCTAGATAAATAAATACCCGGTCCAATAACTTTAGCAGATATACCAGCCGGTAAATCACTAATTATTCCAGCTAAGATTGTGTCAGCTGTAACTGCTGTATCTGCATCGAAAGGTGTAGGTGTAGGTCTAATAAGTCCATCGCCTGCACTAGATAAGGTAGCTTTAACTTGTGTAGTTTCTATTTCTTCCACCCGTATGGTATAGTTAGCACCTTCCATAGTAACAGTTACTGTATCACCGACATCCCAGCCTTCGCCACCATGTAGTAATACTACTTCTGGTTGATAACTACATCTGTAGTTCTGTCCACCGGGGCCGTTACTGCTAGCACTATAGTTAGGGCTGACACCTTGCTGACCTAAAGTCGTAAGTCTAAATATTAAATTAGTTTTACTTCCAGACGCTTTACTAAATACTTCTGTACCTATGCTGGGACAGTGACCTGTACCATCAGTTTCATCTAATGTATTTGAACTAATTTTTATACGTGTAGCTCTCTTTACAGTAGTAAGGCTAGAAGCAGCAGAGCTATCGTATATATTAATACCGTATTGACGTCCATTTTCTGTTCTCAGTAATTCGATCATAGCACAGTGAGCTTCTGGTCTATCATCTGTAGTTCCTGTACTACCTATTAGAGTATTAGAGTTAGAGCTATCACGACTGCTAACAAAGGTAGTGTCGTTGATAGTAAGGAATTGTAAGTTCTCTGGTTCACTTGTTGCAAGATAATTTTGTATTGCTGTTTGCCCTCCTGTACCGTAGGCAGTAGTCATCTGTGTACCATCACTACAACGCCACACTCTGACTTGCCCGTCAGCTGCTACTTGACCTACGTAAGATCCTTCTGTCTCATCACGAAAGTAATGAAACCAAGAACCACCACTTTGTACATTAGGTAGAGATGCTGCTCCTATACGTTTCGCACCCGGTCTTTTATATAATCCAAGTGTTACATCAGGTATTGCATTAACAATATCTCTAACTTGTCCTTGAAATTTTAAGTGATCGGGTTGTTCTGAAATCCCCGAAATTAAGCTAGGGATAGTTTGTGTAATGCCTGCCATTATCTTCTAAGGTTTCTCCATGGTTGATATGATTGATATGAAGTCTCATCTTCAAGGCCAAACATGCTATGATTTCCTTGATTGCATTCGTATTCTAAAAGACTTGCACGGCTTAGTGCTTCTTGAGATCCTAGTAATCGCACTAGCTGTGGATTAGCTACAAGTTGTGTAGCAGCCATTCTTGAAGCTCTATAAGTTATATGTCTTTTAAATACAGGAGGTAAGTCTTCAAAATTATAAAGTCTAATAACATCTAGTTCTATAGTTGATCCCATATCAGTAAAGACATCTGTGTGTTTAATTTTATCATACAGAAACCCACCACGTCTTACAAAGTTACGAGTCTTTCTAGTCCAGTTGTCTGGTAAATCTACTCTAACTATGTCGTCTGATATAGCTATTTTGTTATTAACATCTTTACTAAATTTTACGTGACGCTCTCTGTTAAAGTGCCAACCTTCCGATTGTACGTCTACATTTGAATCACGTAATAAGTTATATATAAATTGTATTTCTGGGTTAGCGTTTGTAATAACCCCAGTGGATGGGTCCTTTAATTGTGTTATAGGTGCTTGTCCGATAGCTCCCAGTATTGAGTTAACTGCGGATAGTTCGGTATCGGTTTCAATAGTTGTGGTAGCCATAAGAAAAAAGGGGAGCCGAAGCCCCCGTATAAAAAATAAAATTAACCGTTAGCTGGGTATGTCGCACCAAACGCAGCGTTGCCTGTAGATCCTACAGCAGCTCCAGCGATTAGTTCAACACAAGC